>Ga0163179_10000005_pt1 | contig 312028 bp, 259 predicted proteins | sample AtlANTMetagenome_FD_109643 | JGI IMG/M metagenome (GOLD analysis project Ga0163179, IMG submission 109643) | Marine eukaryotic phytoplankton communities from the Atlantic Ocean - Atlantic ANT 2 Metagenome | ecosystem: Environmental > Aquatic > Marine > Oceanic | place: North Atlantic Ocean...
CAGGTCAACAACCTCGGCGGCGGCACCGGCGCCTCGATCTCGACCACGAGCAACGGCTCGCTCGGCTGTGATCTCGACTGGACCGTCTCTGGCGGCCCGGCGAACGCGCTCGGCGTCTGGTTGATTGGCACGAGCAGCTCCGCGGTGCCGGTCAGCGTGATCGTCCCCGGATGTGGCGGCACGGTCAACGTGGCCAGCCCGCTGTTTTTCAATGACGCGCTCGACGCCAACGGGGAAGCGACGTTCACGCTCAATTTCCCAGCTGTGGTCAACCAGGCGCTCTGCGGCTTCCAGGTCGTGGCGCAGCATGGATCGATCAGCGCGCCGCCGTGCCCAGGGCTCAGCGACGCCTTGGCCATCACCGTCGGCAACTAAGCGTTGCCGACGCGGTGAGGGATGTGTGGCGGGCTTGCCCCGCCCACAGCCCGCGCCAGACCCGCGGCCTGCGCGGAGGGCTGCACAATCACCCTTCGCGCTGCTCGCACCGTCAGCATCGACGGTGCTCGGGTCGAAGCCCCCGATCTCAAGCGGGGCCAGCTCTGTTACGAGCTCAAAGAGATCGACCTCCGCATCTGCTTACTAGGTGTCGAGTTCCGCTTCCGCCAAGTCGTCTTTCACGAGGGCACCCAGCGGATCCGAGCTGACCTCCTTGCCAGCGTAAGCCTGAGCTGCGCGCGCCAGGTGTCGGAGTGGCTTGCGCACGCGCGATGCGGTCTTGGCGCGCCGCGTGGTTTCGCGATGGGCGCTCTGTGGCTACGGTCGGAGCAGCTATGAGTCGTCTCCGTCACCTAACGCTCCGAGGCCTCGCGGTCCTCCCGGCGCTCTCTTTATGTCAACTGAGCGCGCAGTCGGTCCCTGATGGATTCTCGCGCCAGGACATGCTGCGCGGGACGGTCACACCTGAGCGGCAGTGGTGGGACGTGCAGCACTACCGTCTGACGCTCAACGTGCTGCCAGAGACCAAGAGCATCCAGGGCTCAAACGTCATCACTTTTGTCGCTCTCGCCGACGGCGACCGCATGCAGGTCGATTTGCAGAAGCCGCTCGATGTGGCGCGCGTCGTTCACGACGGCGTGGAGCTCAGCTTCGAGCGCGAAGGCAAGGTCTACTGGGTGACGTTTCCAAAGACGCTCGAGCAGGGCACTACGCACTCGGTTGAGGTCTTCTACGGTGGTCGACCGCGGCAGAGCACGCGGCCGCCTTGGAGCGGCGGCTTCTCGTGGCGCAAGGATGCGAAGGGCGACCCGTTCATCGCGACGACTTGCCAGGGTATCGGCGCGAGCATCTGGTGGCCGAATAAGGACCACGGCTCGGACGAACCCGACCTCGGTATGGATATCGTCGCGACGGTGCCTAGCGGCCTCGTCGCGGTCGCCAACGGTCGTCTCGTGGCGCGTTCGGATGACGAAGAGGCCGAGACGAGCACCTTCCATTGGCGTGTTACCAACCCGATCAACAACTACGGCGTTAACCTCAACATCGGCAACTACGTCTCGATTCCGTCGAGCTACGACGGCGAGGGCGGAGAGCTAGACGTCGAATATTGGGTGCTCGCGCACCAGCAAGAGCAGGCCAAGAAGCAGTTCGTCGAGGTGCCTCGAACGCTCGCGGCGTTCGAGCACTGGTTCGGTAAGTATCCGTTCTACGAAGACAGCTACAAGATCGTCGTCGTGCCGTACCTAGGCATGGAGCACCAGAGCTCAGTGACCTACGGCAACGGCTTTCAAAACGGCTATCGCGGCCGCGACTTGAGCGCGACCGGCGTCGGCATGAAGTTCGACTTCATCGTCGTGCATGAGTCTGCGCACGAGTGGTGGGGCAACAACATTTCGATGAAGGACGCCGCGGACATGTGGATCCATGAGTCCTTCGCGAACTACGCCGAGAACCTGTTCGTCGAGTACCACTTCACCCAGGCTGAGGCGCAGGATTACGTGATCGGCTGCCGCAAGTTGATCCGTAACGACTCTCCGATCATCGGCGTTTACGGCGTCAACAAGTCCGGCTCTGGCGACATGTACTACAAGGGCGGCAACATGCTGCACACGATGCGGCACATGCTCGGCGACGACGACAGGTGGCGTCGCGTGCTGCGCGGCCTGAACGACACATTCTGGCACAAGACGATCGGTACCGAGGAGTTTGAGGCCTACATGAACAGCGAGTGCGGCCTCGACTATTCGTTGGTCTTCGATCAATACCTGCGCACCACCAAGATCCCGGTGCTGAAGTGGCGGGTAGAGGGCGGTGACGTGTTGGCTTCGTGGGAGAACGTCGTCGCCGGCTTTGAGGTGCCGGTGGTCGTTTCGATCAACGGCGCCAAGCGTCGAGTGACGATTGGGCAAGAGCCGCAGAGGCTCGCGTTTGATGGCGAGTTTGAGAGCTTTGAGCTCGACCGAAACTTCTACATGAAGACGAAGCGGTCGACGCAGATACGTTGATACCGGGGCCCCGGGCACCCAGGCGCACTTCATCGCTGCGCGGCGTCCGCCTTTTGCTGTAAACCACATTTATGCATGGATTTGGCTCGGGCGCGCTGATGCGTGGGGCGGGCCATCACCAGGGACTTCATTTCCTGTCAGCGTTAACCCGATCACTACACTACGAAATGGTCACGCAACTGATCGGCCTGTTCATCGCCAGTGTCCTCGGTGGAGCTTCGCCCGCTGAGCCGCCTCATCACCCTCACGACATCGTGGCGGCGATCGGCATCTCGCCCGACTTCCCGGAAGACCCCCGGCTATTCGTCGCGTCCCCGGGGACCATGAACCTGTTCTTGGTCAGCACGGACTTCGGCGTCACCTTCCGCCCGAGTCGGACAGGGGTGCGTGGCACGGTGTTCCGCGACATCGGCTTCGCGTCAGACTGGAGCGAGTCGGGCGTCATGTATTTGGTGACCGAGGATGGGGGGTTGCAGCAGTCCAATGACCGCGGCGAGAGCTGGCAGCCGCCTCTGCTGAACACGCGGCTACGACATATCGCAGTCGCGCCGGTAGCCGAGGACGGCAGCAGGGTCCTCTTCTGTGCCTCCAAGGAGGCGGTGCATGCGTCCTTCGACGGCGGCGCGACCTTCCGCGTCGTCTTTGAAGCTGAGGACACGCACATTGAGTCGCTGGCTGTGTCGCCGCAGTTTGGCGCAGATCAGACTGTGTTTGTCGGGTTGGCCGACGGTCACTTGGCGCGCAGCTCGGACGCGGGCAAAGCATGGGCGACGACGAAGCTCGCTGTCGGCGTCACGAACATCTCGCTGTCCCCGGAGTTCGCCAGCGACGGCAAGCTCTGGGTCGCGACCTGGGGCGCTGGCGTGCAACGGTCGGATGATGGCGGCGCGACCTTCTCCGAGTGCTGGGACGGCTTGACGGACTTCGAGGTCAACAAGGTGCGGATCGCGCCTGGCACCTCTTGCCAAGAGCTGTTCGCGTGCACGCGAAAGGACGGCGTGTTCCACTCGGTAGACGGCGGTGATTCTTGGGCGAAGACGTCGCTGCAGGTCGAAAAGACCGCTCAAACTGAGAACCACTACACGTCGCTGCTGATCTCCCCTGATTGGCCGCGCGATCGCCGGGTCATTTGCGGCACCTTCGAAGGTCTGCAGGTGTCGCAGGACGCAGGCGCGAGCTGGCGTGAGAGCAACATCAACCCTTCGCGTATCGGCCGTATCCTCGCTGTCTCCGATCAATATGAGACTGACCAGACGCTGTTCGGCGCCGGTTACGGCATGCAGCTGCTGGTGTCTAAGGACGGCGCGGAGTCTTGGGACCTGAGCTTTACGAAGATCAACGCCATGAGCGTCTACTCGATCGCGCCGTGTCCGGACTTCGAGAAGCATAAGATCATGCTGCTCGGCGCGACGCGCGGCGTGCGCGCGTCGAGAGACGGCTGTGAGACCTGGGAGTTCATCAAGTTCCCAGACATGCCGAATGACAACCGGAGAAACTGGTACACGACGCGCGCGGTCACGTATTCGCCGGGCTTCCCTGATGATCAGCGAGTCTATGTGACGACGACGCTGGGTCGGATCTATCGCTCCGATGACCTCGGCGTGAGCTGGGCGCCGATCATCGACAAGGAGCTGTGGACGACAGGCATCGCGCTGTCGCCAGACTTCGTCGACGACAAGACCATGTATGTGTCAGGATCGGGCGTGTTCGTGTCCAAGGATGCGGGCATGACCTTCGAAGGTCCGCTCTACCCGTGGCACATGCTCGGGAACAACTTGGTGTGCGCGCCGGACTTCTCGCGGTCGAGGGAGCTTTACGCCATCGCTCGTTATCAGGGGTTCGTGATCGGCCACCGTGGGGGCGAGGTGTGGCAGCAGCGTAATGACGGCTTGGACGGGTTCGCGCCGATGGCGCTGCGTCTGTCGCCCGCGTTCGTGAAGGACAAGACGATGTTTGTCCTGACCAGCGGCGGAGGCCTCTACCGCTCGCAAGATCGCGGTCGCTCTTGGGCGCGGATCTCCGAGCGCGGTGGCCCGCTTGATCAGGCGTTCACGTTGGCTGTCTCGCCCAACTTCGCCAACGACAAGACCCTCTTCGCTGGGACCTTCTCGGGGATCATGAAGTCCGTCGATGGCGGCGTCACCTGGTCGGACACCTTGCGGACCGAGTTCTATGACGACGAGCGGGATCCGTGGTCATGGCGAGGGGCATGGAAGCCGCGCTATGAGGGCCGGCCCTACGGCATCTCCGTCCGCGAATCGCGGTCCGTGGACGATATGGCCGTCCTGGACTTTGACGGGGTGGGCTGCCGATTGATCGGGACCACGGGCCCACAGCAAGGCATCGCCGAGATCTTGATGGACGATCAAGTCGTCGCGACGATCGATCAATACTCGCCGGTCAAGCAGGACCAGCGCGTGATGTACGAAGTCGACGGCTTGCCGCTCGGCGCGCACCGCCTTGTGGTTCGTGTCACTGGTAAGAAGTCCGAGGCTGCTACCGACTGTCGGGTTAAGGTCGACGCCGCCTTCGTCCACTACCGGTAACGAGGCGACCGCGAGCCTGTCCTGATCGGCGATGAAGACGAGCAGCCCGGACCGTTGACGGGCGCACGTCTCCACCGGCATGCTTCGTCTCGATTCGGGCGGCGTTGCAGTGCGGGGTGCCTCGTGTGCAGGTGATCGCACAAGATCCGGAAGACATAGAGGAGATGTGATGAGCAAAGTTCGCTGGGGCATCCTGAGCACCGCGGTCATCGGGACCGAGAAGGTCATTCCTGCGATGCAGCAAGCTGAGCTGTGTGAGGTCACGGCGATCGCTTCGCGAGACCTCGCCAAGGCACAAACTGCTGCGGACAAGCTGGGGATTGCTGCGGCTTACGGTTCGTATGAGGAGCTGCTCGCTGACCCCAACATCGACGCGATCTACAACCCGTTGCCGAACCATTTGCATGTGCCGTGGTCCATCCGCGCGCTCGAAGCGGGCAAGCACGTGCTCTGCGAAAAGCCGATCGGGTTGACGTCAGGCGAAGGCCAGCAGCTGGTCGACGCCGGCAAGCGACACCCCAAGCTGAAGTTGATGGAGGCGTTCATGTATCGCCACCACCCGCAGTGGTTGCGGGCCCGCCAGATCGTTCGCGACGGCGGGGTCGGCGAATTGCGCACGATCCAGTCGGCCTTCGCATACTTCAACGACGACGCCGGCAACATCCGCAACGTGGCCGACATGGGCGGCGGCGCGATGATGGATATCGGGTGCTATCCGATCTCCTTGTCGCGGTTCCTCTTTAACAAGGAGCCAGACCGAGTGTTTGGCGTCGCCGAGATGGATCCCCGATTCCAGACGGACCGGTTGGCGTCGGCGATCTTGGACTTCGGTTCGGGCACTTCGACGTTCACCTGCTCGACGCAGCTCGCGCCGTTCCAGCGCGTCCACATCTTTGGCACGGAGGGGCGCGTGGAGATCGAGATCCCGTTCAACGCGCCGCCGGACGTGCCGTGCAAGATGTGGCATCAGCGCGGCGAGGAGATCGAGGAGATCCTGTTGGACACGTGCGATCAGTACGGCATCCAAGGCGACCTGTTCGCGCGCGCGATCCTGGACGACACCGAGGTGCCCACACCCATCGAAGACGCGGTCGACAACATGCGCGTGATCGAAGCTGTGTTCCGCAGCTCGGAGTCCGGCAGCTTCGAGGCCATGTGATGTTCTCTGTGGCCGCGACGGTCCGTTAGATGCGGTGAGATCCTCAGCTAAGGCGCTCAAGCCCTGCTTCTAGGCAGAGGAGCAAATGGAGCGGGTGATCGGGATCGAACCGACGACATTCAGCTTGGGAAGCTGACGTTCTACCACTGAACTACACCCGCCTACGTTTCGGCCAAGACCGAGACGCGATGGTGGCGAATCGCGCGCGTCAGGTCAAGCGCGCGGCTGGAGTCGCTACTGCGTAGGCGCCTGGTAGACGTAGCAGCGGATCCGGCGCTTCCCGTTGGGTTCGACCGGATACAGCACGACCTCGACACCGCCGGCGCGGCGGGGCACGCGAAAGGTCGCGGTCAGGCGGGGATGGTCACCTTCTGAGGGCGTCAGCTCCTTAGAGAACTGAACGTCGTTGTCGGAGGCCTGGGGCCCCTTGAGATCGCGCAGCTGCTCATGGAGCTTGAACGCGAGGCCGCCGACTAAGCCGCTGAAGAACTTGCGGACCGCGGCGTCGTCGGCGAGGAGGGATGCGTCTACGACGTAGTCGGCGCGGTTGCCGCTCCAGTTGCCGATGTAGGCGTCGTGCCCCTCAGTCGGTCCGAGCAGCTTCGTGAGCCCCGCTACCGCGGTCGGCTTGACGTCGGCCACATAGCCGACGGGCTCACCTGGAGCTGGAGCGTCACTCCGCGCGACTTCCGCGCCGCCGAGGGCGGTGGACGCGATCTCTACGAAGATCGGCTCTTCGATGATCGACTCGACCTTTCGCGCGCCGAGGTCTCCGCCGCAGCTGCTTAGCGCCAACGCGCATCCAAGGATCAGAGTGAGGCGGGTGCGATCTGGGTGTGGCATGGTGCCCTCCATGAGGTAACGGTGCTTAGGTGACGGGGTCGCTTGGTCGCGCCGGGTTCACGGGGCCTCTCGGCTATTTCGCTGCCGCATGAAGGCAGCTAAGCGACGCTTCGGGCGACTGTTTCGATAGGCTTAGCGGTGCATGGACCTCGCCGCACGCGTTCTTCGCCACGCTCGTCGTATCCGGCGGGTGGCGTACGCTGGGGTCGCGCTGTCGGCCGTCCTGTGCTTAGCGCTGGTGATCCCGAGCTTCGCTCACGATCGCAGCTACGCGCCGGTGATCGTCTATCAACTGCTGATGATCGGCTGGGTGCTCGCGCCGTTGGCGTGCCTCGCTTTGCTCGTGCGGCTGGGCGCGCTCGATCGGTGGCCGGTGTTCAGCCTGCCGCTCGGTGTCGGCCTGCTGGTAGCGCCGCTCGTGATCTACGTCGATGCGATCTGGGCGTCGGGTGCTCTCTGGAGCAGGCGCCTCGTCATCGGCGCAGTCCCCATGGGTCAGTGGGCCGGTTTGATCGCGCTGGCGACGCCTTCGCTGGTGAGCATGGTGAAGCGTCCCCTGCTCCGGTGGCTGCTGGTGATCGCCATGAGCGCGCTCGCGGGCCTCGTGGGAGGCTTCTTCGGGTAGAGGTTCGGCGACGCGACGTGAGGATTCCGCGGCGGTAGACTGTGAGGCATGCTCGCCCGCCCGTTCGACGCCGCGCTGTTTGTAGCGGCGATGACCTTCGGCCTGCCTGCGCAGCAGGCGGCTGGATGGGCCAACGAATCGGTCGCAGCGGTCGCTCCGCCCGCTGTGCAGGACCAGCGCTGGCTGCGAGATGAGCTCGATCGCTTCGTGCTTAGCCAGCTCGAAGACGCCGGCGAGCGGCCGTCGCCTGAGGCAGAGGCGCGCACGCTGGCGCGTCGCCTCGCGTTTGACCTCACTGGGTTGCCGCCGTCTTTTGATCAGGTGCAGCGGCTGGCTAGCGATCCTTCGGACGCGGCGTATGCGCAGCTCATAGATGAGCTGCTCCGCTCGCCGCAGTTCGCCGAGCGTATGGCGATGTATTGGCTCGACTTGGTGCGCTTCGCCGACACCACCGGCGTCCACGCCGACAACCCGTGGGACATCTACCCGTACCGCGACTGGGTGATCCGCGCGTTCGCGGACAACATGCCGTTTGACCAGTTCACGATCGAACAGCTCGCCGGCGACCTGCTCCCTGACGCGACTCGCAGCCAGCGCGTCGCCGCCGCATATAACCGGCTCAACTTGATCACGCGCGAGGGCGGCTCCCAGCCCAAGGAGTTCATCGCGCGCTATATGGCGGATCGAGTGCGTAACGTGTCGACGGTCTGGATGGCCGCGACGGTCGGCTGCGCGGAGTGCCACGACCATAAGTTCGACCCGATCCCGGCGCGTGACTTCTACCGGCTGGGCGCGTTCTTCGCGGACATCCAACAAGTGGGGGTCTACTCGCAGGGCGCGGCCAAGGACCGCTACTTCGGCCCGTACCTCGACGTCCCCACCGCCGCGCAGGAGGCAGCTCTGCGCGAGCTCGACGCGGAGCTCGCCGCGATCGATGCTGTGCTCGCCACGGACACCGCCGCGCTGCAAGCGGCTCAGGCAAAGTGGGAGGAGGAGACGCTGGCGTCGCCGCCTGCGCCGCCGCAGTTCGGCGTCTGGCACGCTTCCGGGCCGTACGCCGGCGGCGGCTTTAACGAAGTGCACGCGGCTGCGTTTGGCCCTGAGCAGGGCGTAGACCTCGACGCGCAGCGCGATGGCGCGCCAGCATGGGTCGCGCACCCAGAGTGGGCGGACGGCGCGGCGCACAACCTCGTCGGCCCGAACTCTGCCTATTACCTCTACCGCGAGATCGAGGTCGCGCGCGCGCAGCCCGGCACGCTGTGGTTCGGCAGCGATGACTCGATCCGGGTGTGGCTCGACGGCGAGCTGCTGCTCGACAAGCTCGTCTCGCGCGGGGTCGCGCCGGATCAAGAGCGCCTCGACGTCACGCTCAGCGCTGGCGAGCACCAGCTGCTGGTCAAGATCACCAACGGCACGGGCGGCTTCGGGTTCTTCTTTCGTCCAGAGTTCGCGAGCATGCCAGAAGAGGTGCTCGCGGCGCTGCAGACGTCGGTCGCGCAGCGCGCCGCGCAAGCCCGCGCGCGCGTCGCCGCGTATCACCGCTCGATCACGCCGCTGCTCGCCGCGCAGCGCGCGACGAAGTCCGCGCTGCAGCAGCGTCGCGCCGCCTTGACTGACAGCTTCCCGGTCTGCATGGCGACCGTGGCTACGAAGCCAGCGACCACCCGTGTGCTGCGTCGCGGCGACTGGATGGATGACGGCGGCGAGGTCGTCGAGCCAGGCGTTCCGAGCGCGTTCGGCGCGTTGCCAGCGCTCGGTCGTCGCGCCACGCGACTCGACCTCGCGAGGTGGCTCGTGCAGGGTGACAACCCGCGCACCGCGCGCGTGTTCGTCAACCGGACCTGGCGGCTGCTGCTCGGCCGCGGCATCGCGCGTTCGCTCGATGACTTCGGCGCGCAGGGCGTCGCGCCGACGCACCCAGAGATGCTGGACCACTTGGCGCTGCGGTTCATCGCATCGGGTTGGGACGTGCGGGCGCTGGTGCGCGCGATCGTGACCAGCGCGACCTACCGGCAGTCGTCTGTCTGCGACGCGGAGACCGGCAACCTCGACCCCTACAACGCGCGGTTCTCGCGGCAGGTGAGGTATCGACACGACGCCGAGGTGGTTCGCGACAACGCGTTGCTAGTGAGCGGACTGTTGGTCGAAGAGCTGTACGGCCGCAGCGCGAAGCCGTATCAGCCAGAGGGCTTCTATCAGCACCTCAACTTCCCCAAGCGACGCTATCAGCAGGATCAGGGCCAGATGCTGTGGCGCCGCAGCCTCTACACGCACTGGCAGCGGCAGTATCTGCACCCGGCGATGTCCGCGTTCGACGCGCCGTCGCGCGAAGAATGCACGGTTGAGCGGGCGCGCTCGAACACGCCGCTGCAGGCGCTCGTGCTGCTCAACGACCCGATCCTTGTCGAGGCCGCGCGCGCCTTGGCGACGCGGGCGCTGCGCGAGCCATCGGGGGGGTCGCTCGGTTGGATGTTCGCGGAGGTGCTGCAGCGGTCGCCGAGCGAGCGCGAGTCTTCAGTGTTGGCCTCCCACCTCGATAAAGAGATCGCCCGTTATGCCGCCGACCTCAACGCCGCGCGCGCGCTGCTCGCCGTGGGCGAGCAGCCTGCGCCGGCCGACCTTGACCCGCGCGCGCTCGCCGCGTGGACCGGCGTCGCGCGCGTCGTGCTGAGCCTTCACGAGACCCTGACTCGGAGCTGATGACGTGAACCCCTTCGACGCGCTCACTAGACGGTCCTTCTTAGGCGGCGGCGTGGCAGGTATCGGCGCGATCGCCGCGCGTGAGCTGCTCGGTGACCACGACGCGCGCAGCGCCGCTGGCGGTCGTTATGAGGGGGTCGTCTCGCCGCGCCACCACGCGCCGCGCGTCAAGCGCGTGATCCACCTGTACATGGCGGGCGGCCCGTCGCACCTCGAGACGCTCGACCACAAACCCAAGCTGCGCGAGCTGCACGGCCAGCCGATGCCCGAGTCGTTCACGTCAGGGCAGCCGATCGCGCAGCTGCAGGGCCAGCGCCTCACCTGCCTCGGCCCGCAGCACCCGTTCGCGCGGTTCGGCGAGAGCGGCCAAGAGATCTGCGCGCGCTTCCCGCACATCGGGTCGGTCGCCGACGAGCTGGCGATCATTCGGTCGATGAAGACAGATCAGATCAACCACGACCCGGCGCACACCTTGTTTAACAGCGGCAGCACGCTGCCTGGGCGGCCGTCGATGGGCTCGTGGGTGACCTATGGCCTCGGCAGCGAGTGCGACGACTTGCCTGGCTTCGTGGTGCTCAGCTCGGTCGGTAAGGGCGGTCAAGCGCAGCCGATCGCGGCGCGGCAGTGGAGCGCAGGCAGCCTGCCGTCGCGCTTTCAGGGCGTCGAGTTCCGCAGCAAGGGTGACCCCGTGCTCTACGTGCAGAACCCCGCCGGCGTGAGCCGGTCGCAGCAGCGCGACGCGGTCGACGCGATCAGCCAGCTCAACCGGCTGCACGATCAAGACGTGCACGATCCAGAGATCGCGACGCGCATCGCCCAGTTCGAGATGGCGTTTCGGATGCAGGCTTCGGTCCCTGAGCTCGCGGACATGACGTCAGAGCCAAAGGAGGTGCTCGACCTCTACGGCGTCGAGCGCCAGGACGGCTCGTTCGCGTCGAACTGTCTGCTGGCGCGCCGGCTCGCTGAGCGCGGCGTGCGCTTCGTGCAGGTCTACCACCGCGCGTGGGATCACCACGGCGGCGTCAAGCGCGCGATCGACATCACCGCGGACGAGGTCGACAAGGCGACCGCCGCGCTGATCACCGACCTAAAGCGGCGCGGCATGCTCGAAGACACGCTGGTGCTGTGGGGCGGCGAGTTCGGCCGCACGCCGATGGGGCAGGGCAACGGCCGCGACCACCACATCCGCGGCTTCTCCTACTTCATGGCCGGCGGCGGCGTGAAGGGCGGCGTCAGCCACGGCGCGACCGACGAGCTCGGCTACCACGCGGTTGAGGACGTGGTGCACGTCCGCGACCTGCACGCGACCATCTTGCACCTGCTCGGCATCGACCACCAGCGCCTCAGTGTGCCGTTCCAAGGGCTCGACGTGCGGCTCACCGGCGTCGAGCGGGCGCGGCCGATCCACCAGATCCTCGCGTGATCGCGGGCCGGGCGCGCGTCAGAAGCCGACGCGACCCAGCAGACCGTTTGAGGTCATGAAGCCCATCGGCAGCACCGACGAGGCGGCCGAGGATTGCACGCTCAACTCGAAGCCGTGCAGGCTCGGCGAGCTCGGGATGTTCAGCGTGTAGACGCTCGACGACGCGATCGCGGGCGCTAACGCGGCCGCCAGGTTGGCGTTCGAGTAGGCGAAGCAGCCGTCGCCCCCGAGCGGCGCGAGGCTGAAGCCCGACGCCAGCTGCTGGTCGCCGAACCAGAACGCGCAGGCCACCGAGTTAGGCTCGAGGTTGGCCGCGGTCAGCGCCCAGGATCCGCCGAGCTCAGGGCCGCCGACGGAGCTCAGTACTAGGCCGGTCGACGGGTCCGAGATGCGGATCCAATCGACGAGCGCGCCGCTAGCAGAGCCGGCGTTGATGGCGATCGCCGGCGTGATCGTCGCAGGCAGGTTCAGCACCGCGCTGGCGATCCGCGGGTTCAAAGAGGGGACGACCGGCAAGATGCCGTAGAGCGCGAGGCCGCCGGCTTCCTCGAAGCGGATCTCCGATCCGGCGACGCTGCGGCAGCTCATCTCGACGATGTAGTCACCTCCAGCAGGAAGGCTGACCTGAGGGTAGACGCCGTAGCTGCCCGGGCCGGGGAGCACGAGCTCGGTGCCGTTGACGGTCGCGCCGCCGCCGGCAAAGGAGGGGAGCTCCGCCTCGATCTGGGTGACCTGTGTGGCGGGGCAACCCCGACCATAGGTGGAGGCGGAGCCCGGCGCGCCGCTGCCGCCGAGGATGGTGTGACCGTTGTCGTAGAGGCGGACGTAGTCGATGCGATACTCCGCCGGCAGCGGCGCCGTGATCTGTGCAGGGTTGAGGATGTTGGGGTACCAGCCGCCGACGGCCAAGTTCAGCAGCACGAAGTGCGGCGCGTGGAATTCCTCGAGGTTGCTGGCGGCGGCGCCGCTGATGTCGAAGGCCATGACCTGCTGGTTGTCGACGAAGGTCCTGATCGTCGTGGGCGTCCACTCGAGCCGCCAAAGGTGGAAGTCGGCGTTCAGGTCCTGCGCGACCGTCAGGTAGTTGGGGAAGTCGGCGTTGCCGTTCGCGTCCCAGAAGACGTTGGAGCCGACGAGGCGGTTCTGGGTGCCTGCCAGGATCCCCGCTTCGGCGCCCATCTCCATCACGTCGATCTCGCCGCATGCCGGCCAAGTGACGGTGGAGATGTTGTTCCCGAGCGTCCAGAACGCAGGCCAGAGACCGTTAGCGACGTTCGGCACCTGGATGCGCGCCTCGAGGGTCCCGTATTGGAACGTCAGCTTGTCCTGGGTCTTTACGCGCCCCGAGGTGAAGCCGCCGCTCGCCGTCTGTAACGCCGTGATCACGAGGTGGCCGCTCTCGACTCGGACGTTCTGGGACTGGTCGGTGTAGACCTGCAGCTCTTGGTTGCCCCAGCCGGCGCCCGGGCCGTTCGAGCCGTCGCCAAGATCATAGTTCCAGATCGTCGGATCAGGCGCTGTGCCCGTGTTGAACTCGTCGCTCCAGATCAGCGGTTGCTGCGCGCAGACCGCGGTGGATAGCGCGAGGAGGGCGGATACGAGGCGTGCGTGGTGCGTCATGTCGGTTGTCGGTGGGGCGCCGCGATGATATGCGAGCCCGCATCGACAACCAACTGGTCCGCGCGCGCTCAGCGCTCGTCGGCGCTGCTGCGGATTTGGCGGTAGACCTTGTCCAGCGCGCCGCGGTAGGTCCACGCGGCCTCGACCGCCGCCTGCTGGTTGCCTTCATCGAGCCCTTCGATCAGCGCGTCGACGATGCTCTGCGGGAGCTGATTACGGCCGAGCGCGATCATGGAGCTGATCGCGACCTCGTAGACCGCCGCGCACCCTTCCCGGTTGCCGTCGTTCCAGAGCCCGGCCCCGCGGTTGATCGCGACCTCGTAGACCTTCATCGCTGCGGCGTTCACGTCGACGCCGCCGCGCTCGCGCGGCTGCAGGTCGCCTTTCTTCGCCGTCGGGCGGCCGCCGAGCGGCTCGGTGATCACTGTGTCGATCAGGTGCACGACGCCGTTCTTCGCTTGGATGTCCGCGGCGATGACCTTGGCGCCGCCGACCTCGAGCTTGCGGTCGACGAGCTTGACCGCGATCGGGTCGCCCATCAGCGTGCTCAGCTTCTTCTTGGCCAACAGATCGCGCGCGGCGATGCGGCCGGGGACGACGTGCAGGCCGAGGATGCTCGTAAGCGCGCTGCGGTTGCTGCGCTTCAGGAGCGACTCGACCGTGCCCTTTGGCAGCTTGGCGAAGGCGCTGTCGACGGGTGCGAACACCGTCCACGGGCCGCTGTCGCCGCCGAATTGGCTGGCTAGTCCAGCCGCCTCGACCGCCGCGACGAGGGTCTTCAGCTCGTCGGTCTGGACCGCGAGCTTGGTGATCGAGCGGGTCTCAGGCATCAAGACCTTGTCGATCACGTGCACGACGCCGCCGTCAAACGGCACATCCGTCGCGACGATGCTGGCGTCGCCGATGGACTGCGTCACGTCATCGACGCGCAGGGTTTGGCCGATGGCGCTGGTCAGGGCGCGGCTGTTTAGGACTTCGCCGGATGACTGCGCGCCGAGCAGCACGTGGTGCTGCAGGATGGTGCGAAGGGCGTCGCGACCCTCGGGCTTCAAGAGCGCCGCGACGGTCTCCTTGGGCAGCGCGTCGAACGCTTCGTCCGTCGGCGCCAGGATCGTCACCGGAGTCTCAGGCAGCGCTAACTCAGCCGCCTGCACGAGCGCGAGCAGCGTGTTCAGGCCGGCGGCCTTCGCGACGGCGCCGAGGTCGTCGCCGCTGCTGTTCGCTTCCCCGCCGTCGCCGCCGTCGCCGGCGTCCGCGCCGAAGGTCGCGATGGAGCGCACTTCGAGCGTGAACCGGCCTTCGTTCTTGTCGGCGAGCGTTACGCCGATCCCGTTGATCTTCGCAGCGTCAATCTCAGGCGCGCGGCGGACCTTGCGGGCGAAGCTGTAAAGGGTGAAGTCTTCGAGCGGCAGGCGGACCTTGGTCCACTCGCCATCCTTGGTGGTGAACTGCTGCTGATACGAGCCCGCCATCAAGCGGACGTTGCTCTGGCGGATGTCGAAGGTGTAGGTGCGACCGTCGCCGAAGACGTCGAGGACGAGACCACGGGCGCCGGACATCGAGCCCTCATCGATCGCCCGTCGCATCTGCGAGAAGCCGCCGTTGTTCTCCAGCGATAGCTTCCCTTCAAAGCGCAGCACGCCTTGCTCGGGTTGGGAGACGCGGCCCGTGGAGAGCCCGCCCATGACGCCGTCGAGGACCGTGTCCCAGGCGCTCACGCCGCTGTTGAAGTTGAGGCGGAAGGACTGCGCTGAGGCGGTCGCGGAGAAGCTGAACAGGGCGGCCAGACAGGCCAGGGAGGCGGTGATGCGCATGTGCGTTGGGGCTGAGTCGCGGGGAAGGCGGCCACATTGACCGCCGGGCCTGCGTCTTCGCCGGCGGCCGACCCGCGGATGCGAGCGATCCCGTTGCCGGCGCGCTGGTGCAAGGCTGCGACATATCGTCGCGCCGAGTGCGTCCGAAGGCGCTTTGCCATCGAAGCTTGTGCCGATGCCTGAAGGGCCAGAGATTCGCCAGGAAGCAGACCGCATCGCCAGAGCGCTGCGCGGCAAGGTCGCGACGGGAGTCTGGTTCGCGTTCCCGCACCTGTCCGACCATGCACAGCTGCTGCAAGGACGTGAGGTCGTCGCCGTCGAATCGCGCGGCAAGGCCCTGCTGACTCGGTTTGAGGGCGGGTGGAACGTCTACTCGCACAACCAGCTCTACGGTCGCTGGTATGTGATGGCGCGCGGCAAAACGCCCAAGACCAACCGGCAGCTTCGGTTCGCGGTGCACACCGAGGCGCGCTCTGCGCTGCTCTATTCGGCGTCCGAGATCGAGGTGCTCGCGGACGAGGAGCTGGCGGACCATCCGTTTTTACGCAAGCTCGGTCCAGACATCCTGTCGCCTCGGGTGCGGCCAGCGGCCGTGCGCAAGCGGCTCGTCGACGCTCGCTTCGCCGGGCGGTCGCTCGGCGCGCTGCTGCTCGATCAGGGGTTCGTCTGCGGCCTGGGTAATTACTTGCGCAGCGAGATCCTGTTCGTAAGCAACCTCGACGCCAACCAGCGACCCAAAGACCTCGATGATGAAAAGGTTGCCGCGTTGGCAGACGCGATCGTGACGATCACGCGGCGCGCGTATCGCCTGAAAGGCGTCACCAATGACCCCGACGACAACCGACGACTTCAGGCTGAGGGGATACCACGCAGCCAGCGGCGACACTTCGTGTTCGCGCGCGCTGGTCAGCCGTGTCGAGCTTGTGGCGTGAAGATCAAGAAGCGCGACAGCGCTGGTCGGCGGCTGTATTGGTGCCCGGTTTGCCAGGCTTAGCGGCCGCGTGCAGCGCGCCCTCTGGGTTCGAGAGCGCAGACCTGCGACACTAGGGTCATGACCGCCTGCTCTGCTCCGCTGTCCGTCGCGTTCGCTCTCGCAGCCTCGGTGTTGGCGCAGGCGCCTGACCGCAGCCGCCCGAACGTGATCGTGATCATCACCGACGACCAGGGGTGGGGGGACATCGGTTATCACAACCCTGCGGTCTACTCGCCCAACCTGGACGCGCTCGCGCGCTCGGGCGCCCGCTTTACGCAGCACTACGTGATGCCGCAGTGCACGCCGACGCGCGTCGCGATCATGACGGGCCGTTACCCGTCGCGTTTTGGTCCCCAGGCGCAGCAGGCCAACAACGCGCCCGCCTTCCCGCTGGGCACGCCGACGCTCGGCACGATGATGAAGGCGGCTGGGTATGAGACGCACCTCGTCGGCAAGTGGCACCTCGGCACGTCGACCGATCACGGCCCGACCAAGTTCGGCTTCGACTACAGCTACGGCGGGCTCGCGGGCGCGCTCGGGATGTATGACCACCGCTACCGCAAGGGCAAGTTCGCCGAGAACTGGCACCGCGACGATGAGGTCATCCCCGGGTGGGAGAACGGAACGCACGCCACCGACTTGACCGCGCGCGAGGCCGTGCGCGTGATCGAGCGGGAGCGCGAGGCGCCGTTCTTCCTCTACTTGGCGTTCCACGCGGTCCACACGCCGCTCGACGAGCGCGGCCGCTTCGTGGACCGCCCGACGCAGCTGGACCCCGAGCGGCCTGGCCGATGGCTCGACGAGGACGAGATCCCGTGGTTCCACGACCCCGACGGGCTGATCCAGCGCGAGCGAGACCCGGAGAAGCGGCTGCTGCTCGCGGCCGTGCATCACCTGGACCACGCGATCGGAGAGGTGGTCGCAGCGCTTGACCGCACGGAGCAGCGCGACGACACGTTGATCCTCTTTACCTCGGATAACGGGCCGCAGGGTAGTTGGCCGGGGAACGCATATCCTGACGACCTCAAGTTGACGGGCTTCAACCAGCCGATCCCGATGCGCGGCAAGAAGACCGACACCTATGAAGGCGGCGTGCACGTGCCGGGCTTCGCGGTGTGGCCGGGGCGGGTCGCGGCGGCAGAGGTCGACGCGCCGGTGCACGTCGTCGACTGGATGCCGACCTTGGCCGCGCTGGTCGGCGGCGACGCGCCTGCAGGCGTCGACGGCATGGACCTCGCGCCGCTCGTGTTCTCTGCGCCGGAGCACGGCGGGTCGGACGCGCGGCCGCCGCGTGAGCTCTACTGGGTGTGGAGCAGCGGCAGCAACCGCCGCGCGCTCCGTCACGGCGACTGGAAGGTCGTGCGTTACGGCAAGAAGGAGCCGCAGCGCCCTGAGGACTGGCAGCTGTTCGATCTGGGACGAGACCCAATGGAGCAGCGTGACGTCGGCGGTGAGCACCCAGGCGTGCTCGCCGACATGCACCGTCGCTACCTCGCGCAGCGCGCGCGTGATAAGCCGAACCCGCGGCGGAAATGATCGCGCAGCTGATGCGGCCGCGATCATCGCGCCGCGGTGCTGGATGGGCGTCGCCGCTGCGGTAGCATCTCGCGCATGCTTAACCGTGCTCCTCACGCTTTGATTTTTGCTGCGCTCATGATCGGCGCGGTCGGTTGTCGTTTGCACGAGCCAGCGGCTGGCGCGCTCGATCCGCGCCGCTCCGCGCTGCTTGCGCAGCTGTTGAAGGGCTACACCAGCAATCAGTTCGACGGCTGGCGCGCGCACGTCGCAGCGGACGCCGCCGCGTCATGGAACAACGTGAAGATGACCGGCGAGGAGCTGGTCGTGAACCTGGCCGCCGCGCACGAAGCGTTCGCGTCGATTGAGGTCGGCGGTGTGCGTATCGTCACCGTCGCGGGCGCAGGTGGCGCGGCGACTTCGTTCGTGCGCACCGATTGGGCCGCGACCATCCGCGCCAACGGCAAGCGCGTCGAGTTGCCGCTGCAGATGTGCGTTGACTGGTCTGGTGACCAGATCGTCGGGTTCTATGAGGTCTTCGACAACGCCGTGCTGCTGCAGGCGATGGGCGCGGGCGGATAGCTCGGCTGACCGCGTGATCTGCCTATGGATCGCCGCTGGGCACCCGGTCGTCGCTTCGCGATGGCGGCGCGATAAGCTGCCCGCATGCTGATCTCTGCGCGCACCGCCGTCGCCGCCTCGCTCAGCGCGGCTCTGGTCGGCGCCCAAGGTGATGCGCCCCGACTGCGCGTCGGTCACGCCCAGTCGCAGCCTGCCGCCAAGGCCGAGCTCGCGCGGTTCGCGGCGACGTTTGACTCGCGGCGAGCGTGGGAGGAGCGCCGCGCGGTCTTGCGGCGTGAGCTGCTCGCTGGCGCTGGCTTGACCGAGCTACCGGAGCGCACGCCCCTGAACCCGCGCTTCGTGGATCGGCGCGAGCACGAGGGCTACTCCGTCGAGGAGGTCGCGTTCGAGAGCTCGCCAGGGTTCTACGTCACGGGGTCGCTGTATCGCCCGACTGAGCACGAGGGCGCGCTCGCGGCCATCCTGAGCCCGCACGGCCACGCTGGTCGCTTCGCGCCGGGGCGGCAGGCGCGCTGCGCGGTGCTGGCGCGGATGGGGGCGCTCGTCCTCGCGTATGACATGGTCGGCTTCGGCGACACCAAAGAGCGCGGCTGGTCACACCGGGAGACGCCCGAGGTGCTGCGGCTGCAGACATGGAACAGCACGCGCGCGCTGGACCTCTTGCTGTCGATGCAAGGCGTCGACCGAGCGCGGGTCGGCATGACAGGCTGCTCAGGTGGCGGCACCCAGACGTTCTTGTTGACCGCGATCGACGATCGCGTGCGCGTTGCGGTGCCCGTGTGTCAGATCTCCGCGCACTTCTTCGGCGGCTGCGTCTGCGAGAGCGGTATGCCGATTCACTGGAGCGAACGACATAAGACGAACAACGTTGAGATCGCCGCGATGGCGGCGCCGCGGCCGCTGTTGATGGTCAGCAACGGCGGCGATTGGACGCGGAATACGCCAGAGGTCGAGTTTCCCTACGTGCAGCGGGTCTATGACCTCTACGGCAAGCGCGGCGTCGTCCAGAACGCGCACTTCGCGGATGAGGGCCATGACTACGGGGTCAGCAAGCGGATGGCGGCGTATCCGTTCCTAGCTGAGCACCTTCTGCTCAACCTCGCCGCGGTCTCAGGAGCCGGCGGCGGCGTCGATGAGTCGTTTTTTACGCCGGAGACCTATGAGCGCTTGCTGGTGTTTGACGCCGCTAACAAGTGGCCAGAGAACGCTGTGGCGCCAAACTCGAAGCTGCCGTAGCGCGCGCGAACTCGGAGTCATCGTTGCGTCGATGCGGTGGGATGCACCGATTCGCGAAAAGGTCAGCGGTGTTCGGAGACGCCAATTTGTTCGCGGCAAAATTTGCGAATTTTATGAGCGTCGCTTGAGAGCTCGCGCGCTCGGATTCGATCGCGGCAAACCATCGTGATTCCGAGCGATTGCGTTGATAGGCCCGGTCTCACCGAACGCGCTGGGTGACGCGCTGCAGCTGTTTGTCGAGCAATTTGTGCGGTGAAAGGCATCGGAAAAAAGTTCGCGGCGAACACACCCTTACGAACTTGCCCTCCGAAATTAGGAGTCTCACCCCCTCATGTTGTTGAACTTGATTAGCTTCCTTCCCGCCCCGCTCGACCCGTCAGATGGCGTGGGCATCTCCTTCTGGGTCATCACTATGGCGATGGTCGCCGCGACCGCCTTCTTCTTCCTCGAGACCCAACGGGCCGAGGGTAAGTGGAAGACATCACTCGTCGTCGCTGGCCTCGTGACGATGGTCGCAGCCTTCCACTACTTCTACATGCGTGGCGAGTGGGACGAGCACAAGACGTCCCCGACGGTCTACCGCTACATCGACTGGTTGATCACCGTCCCGCTGCAGATGGTCGAGTTCTATCTCATCCTGGCAGCTATCACGAAGGTCCCCAGCGGCATCTTCTGGCGTCTTTTGATCGGCACCATCGTGATGCTCGTCGGTGGCTACGCCGGTGAGGCGGGCCTCGTCGAGAGCCGCATGATGGCGTTCGCGGTCGGCATCGCTGGCTGGGCGTTCATCCTCTATGAGATCTTCGCCGGCCAGGCGAGCAAGATCTGCGCTGCGTCGGCTCCTGCTGGCGTTAAGAAGGCCTACGGCGTCTTGCGCATCATCGTCTCGTTAGGCTGGTCGATCTACCCGCTCGGGTATCTGCTGGGCGGCGGCGACAATGAGGCCATGTTGAACGTGGTCTACAACATCGCGGACTTCGTCAACAAGATCGCCTTCGGCGCGATCATCTGGTCGATCGCTACGGCGAAGCACGAGGACTGATCCGAAACGGCTGTTAGCCTGCGCCCTGCGCAGGCCCGACCTCCGATGAGCAACTCTCCCGAAACCCGCCCTGCCGCGCGACGCGCAGCAGGGCCGCCTGTGAGCGTCGAAGACGTGCTCGGCTCGCTGCTCGGCTCGACGATGAGCCAGACAGCTGGCGCGTCGGTGACGCTGCAGGCGGCGCGCTACCACATCGCCTCGGGCGGTAAGCGGGTGCGCGCGCAGCTGGGACAGCGGTGCTCGAAGGCCTTGGGCGTGCCAGACGGCGACGGCGCCATCATCGGCGCGACCGCGGAGCTCATCCACAACGCGTCGCTCGTCTACGACGACCTGCAAGACCGTGATGAGGTGCGCCGAGGAGAGCAAGCCGTCTGGGTCCGATTCGGGCCCGACGTCGCGCTCTGCACGGGCGCGCTGCTCCTGTCCTCATCCTACGGAGCGCTGGCGAAGCTCTCCTTATCGGACCGCGTCGCGGGCATGGTCGCGCACACGCACCGTCGCACGGCGCACCTCATCCACGGCCAGACCGCGGACCTCGCGTGCGCCGATGGCGCGCCCGTAACCCTCGCGCAGTATGAGCAGATCGCTGCAGATAAGTCAGGCGTGCTCTTCGCGCTGCCTCTCGAGCTGGCGTGCCTCTACTCGGGTCACGAAGAGTTCAAGGGGCGCGCGCGCCGCGCGGCGAACCTGTTCGCGGTCGGCTATCAAATCGCAGATGACCTCAGCGACGTCGAGGCCGACCTCTCGAAGGGTCGGCTCAACTACGTGGGCCTGCTGCGCCGCGAACACGACGCAGACGACGCGCTCCGGCGCGCGCGCCAACGCTCGCTATCGCTGCTCCACGACGCTGGCCAGGTCGCGCAAGGCCTCCCCGCTGACGCGGGCGGCTACCTCTCCGAGCTCGCGATGGGGCTCGCGGCTCAAGTCTGAGGCCGCCGATGCGCGCGCTCGTCTGCGGCGGCGGCTTCGGAGGCATCGCGGCGGCGCTGCGGCTGCGCGCCCGCGGATATGAGGTCACGCTGCTCGACCGATGTGCTCAGCTCGGCGGTCGCGCGCGGACATTCGAGCGCGACGGCTTTCGCCACGATGCTGGCCCCACGGTCGTAACGGCGCCGTTTCTGCTGGAGGAGCTGTTTGAGTTGTTCGGCGAGCGGCTGGCGGACCACTTGAAGCTCGTCCCGCTCACGCCTTGGTACCGCTTTCAGTACCCCGACGGCTCGACCTTCGATTACGGCGGCTCTCACGAGGCGACCTTGCGCGAGATCGAGCGCATCGACCCTCGCGACGTCGACGGCTACCTGAAGCTGCTCGAGCACAGCAAGCGGATCTTCGACGTCGGCTTCACCGAGCTGTCCGCTGTGCCGTTCCACAAGTTCGGCACCATGGTGAAGCAGGTGCCCAAGCTGTTGAACCTGCGCAGCGACTTGACGGTCTGGAAGCTCGTCTCGCGATATCTGAAGAACCCGAAGCTGCAGTGGGCGTTCTCGATCCAGCCGCTCTTAGTGGGCGGTAACCCGTTCGACACCACGAGCATCTATAGCCTGATCCACCACGTGGAGCGCGAGTGGGGGATCCACTTCGCGATGGGCGGCACCGGCGAGATCATCGCGCAGCTTGGCAAGCTCATGGAGCGCCAGGGCGTCAAGGTCGAGCTGAACCAAACCGTCGCGCGCGTCGACATCGAGCGAGGCACCGCACGCGGGGTGACGCTCGAGGACGGCCGCAGCCTGCAGGCGGACGTGGTCGTCTCGAACGCGGACGCGGCTTTCTTGCACAAGGAGATGATCCCCCGTGAGCACCAGAGCGTGCGCTCGCGGCTCAAGCTCAAGGCCGCGCACTACTCGATGGGATTGTTCGTCCTCTACTTCGGGACGAAGCGCCGATACCCCGACGTCGTGCACCACACGATCTGGTTCGGCAAGCGGTATCGGCCGCTGCTTGATGACATCTTCAACAAGAAGGTCTTGGCCGACGACTTCTCCCTCTATCTGCACCGGCCGACCGCGACGGACCCGAGCTTCGCGCCGGACGGCTGCGACAGCTTCTACGTGCTCTGTCCGGTCCCGAACCTACAAGGCGACGTCGACTGGGAGGTTGAGGGGCCCGCGCTCCGCGAACGAATCGTGAAGGCGCTCGACGACTCGATCTTGCCTGGCTTGCGTGAGACGATCACGGCGGACTTCTATATGACGCCGAACGACTTTCAGCAGGACTACCTCAGCGTGCACGGCGCGGGCTTCTCGGTCGCGCCGATCTTTCGTCAGTCCGCGTGGTTCCGGTTCCACAACCGCGCCGAGGGCGTGCGTAACCTGTTCTTGGTAGGCGCAGGCACGCACCCTGGCGCGGGTATGCCGGGCGTGCTTTGCTCGGCGAAGGTCCTCGACGAGCTGGTCCCTGCCGCGGCGTCATGAGCGCGATGGGCAGCGACGCGCTCGCGCGCGCTGACGCTGTGCTGAGGCAACACGGCAAGACGTTCGCGTGGGCGCGGCGGTTTCTCGGTAAGCGTCACGCAGAGCGCGCGACCGCGCTCTACGCGCTCTGCCGCCACCTCGACGACCTCGCGGACGAGGCCGAGGACGGCGTGGCTGCGGCGGCGTCGCTGACTGCGCTCCGATCGCAGCTGACGTCTGGCCGCTCGCGAGACCCGCTGGTCGCGGCTGTGCTTGAGCAGGCGGCCGGACGCGCGGACTTTCGCAGCGCCGCGGCGGCGCTGGTCGATGGCGTGATGGGCGACCTCGCTGACGTCGCCTTCGAGTCGGACCGTGAGCTGATGCGCTACTGCTACCGCGTCGCCGGGACGGTCGGCGTGATGATGTGCGGCGCGCTGGATCAGCCTGACCCTGCCGCGTTGCCGTTCGCGGTCGACCTCGGGATCGCGATGCAGTTGACCAACATCGCGCGCGACGTCTATGAAGACGCGCAGCGCGGCCGTCGTTATCTGCCTGCGGAGCTCGTGGACGCCGCGACGCCGCGCGCGCTGACGGAGCTTGATGACGACGTCCGGGCGCGAGCCTGCGCCGCGCGGCTTAAGCTGCTCGCGCGCGCGGACCTTTACTATGAGAGCGGCCGTCGGGGCCTCGCATACCTGCCTTTGCGGGCGCGGTTCGCGATCCTGATCGCCGCTGAGAACTACCGCGCGATCGGCGGGCGCGTCCGCGCGCTGGGCGCGGCGATCGAGGAGCGGGCGGTCGTGCCGCGCGCGGCGAAGGTTTGGATCAGCGCGCGCGCCACGGCCGCGGCGATGGCGCGGCCCTCATTTTGGATGCGTCCGCGCGCGCATGACGCCGCGCTGCATGAGCACCTCGACGGGCTCGGCGGCGCGAACTGCGAGGGCGGGTCGCGTGCCTGATGTCGACCTGCTAGTCCTCGGCGGCGGGCTCGCGGGGCTCAGCCTCGCAGAGCGCTTGGCCGCCGCGCCCGGTGCGCGCGTCAGCGCGGCGGTGCTCGAGGCCCGATCGGTCTACGCTGACGACCGCACTTGGTGCTTCTGGCGCTTAGCGCCACATCGCTACGAAGCGCTGAGCGCGTCGTCGTGGTCGCGCGTCATGGTCCGCGACGGCGCGCGCGAGGCTGTGGTCGACTGCGCCGCGACGCCGTATCAGATGATCCCTTCCATCGCGTTTTATCAGCGCGCGGAGCAGGTCATCCGCGCGAGCGCGCAGGCGACGCTGAAGCTCGGCAGCGGGGTGCCGGGCGCGCCGCAGCGGGACGGAGACGGCTGGCGAGTCGAAGCGGAGGACGGGCAGGTGTGGCGGGCGCGCTACGTGGTCGACACGCGTCCGCCCTCGACGAAGCCTGAGAGCATCTTGTGGCAGTCCTTCATCGGGGACGTCGTGGTCGCCGACCGCGACGTCTTTGATCCAGGCGTCGCCGTGTTGATGGATTTTGATGATCAGTGCGTCGACGGCGTGCAGTTTGCGTACGTGCTGCCGACGACGCCGCGAGAGGCGTTGGTCGAGACCACCGTGTTCGGGGTCAGGGGGCTGTCGCCGCGCCAGCTCCGCGAGCGCCACGACGACGTGCTGCGCGCGCGCGTTGGTGAGGGAGGCGTCTCGGTGCGTCGCTCCGAGCACGGGGTCTTGCCGATGGGGCACGCGCCGGCGCCGGCGCGAGCAGGGGTGGTCCACGCGAGCCTGTTTCACGGCGGGGCGCGCGCGAGCACTGGCTACGCCTTCACGCGCGTGCAAGCGTGGGCAGACGAGTGCGCGGCGGCCTTGCTGCGCGGCGCCCCGCCGACGGCGCCCCGCCCGGACCCGTGGCCTCGCCGCGCGATGGATGAGATCTTCTTGCGCGTGCTCCGCGCGCGCCCAGAGCGCGGCGCCGCGATGTTGACGCGCATGTTTGCGCGCGCCGACGGGGCGGGGCTGGTTCGCTTTTTGAGCGACGCTGGAGGCATCGTAGACTCCTTGTCGGTGATGCGCTCGTTACCGCCTGGGCCGTTCTTGCGCGCCGCGTGGCAGATGATGAAGGGCGTCCCTTGTCGAGGAGGGGCGTGACGCAGCTCAAGGTCTACATCACGGTCGCGGCGACGGTCGCGCTGCTCGGCTTCAGCGGCGCGCGGCTGCCGTCGGTGATCGAGGTCGCGCTCTTAGCCGGCGCGGTGCTGCTGCTCGGCGTCCCGCACGGCGCCATGGACGTGCTGCACGCTCGCTATGCCCATGGCCTAGATCGTCCAGCGCGCTGGTTCGCCTTCTTGGCGCTCTATGCTCTGGTCGCCCTGGCGGTGGTCGCGGCGTGGTTCTACGCGCCGACGTTCTCTTTGATCGCTTTGCTGGTGATCTCGGCGGGGCACTTCAGCGGCGACCTCGGACCCGGTAGTCCGCTCGCGCTGCGGTGCGTGCACGGCGCCGCGCCGGTGTGCCTGCCGGCGCTGCTTCACCGCGAGGAGCTCGGCGTCTTGTTCTCGGCGTTGGCGCCGGCCAGCGCGGCGGCGACGCTCGCTGCAGGGTTAGCCGCCTTCGCTGGCCCCCTGCTGATCGCGTCGGTCGGCTGCGTCCTCGCCTGCGCCCGGCGGCACCGGGTCGCGGCGCTTGAGGTCGCGGCGACGGCGGCGATCTCCTCCGCGGCGCCGCCGCTCACTGGCTTCGTCGTTTACTTCTGCTTGATGCACTCTTGGCGGCATGTCGACCGCACCCGCCGCCTCTACTCGACGACGGCGCGGACCATGCTGTGGGCCGCCGGACTGCCGACGCTCGCGACCGCCGCGGCTGGCGCCGCGGCTTGGTTCCTGATCGACCCCGCCTCGGTCGAGTCAGGGTTGCTGCAGGTCGTCTTCGTCGGCCTCGCGGCGTTGACGGTGCCGCACATGATCCTGATTGAGCGGGTTCGTTGGGCGGGTTGGTCCGGCCCGGGCGAGCCGCCTGACGTTCGGTGAGCGCTGTGGGGCGGCGCTGCAGGCGGCGCCGCTAGAGCGCTGGGTGGTAGAGGTGGTCCGTGACCAGCTCCAGCAGCCCTTGGACCTCTTCAGGGGTCAGCGCGCTAGGCTCCTTCATTCGCCGCCCGAGCAGGCTAAAGAACGACCGCAGCTGGAGCTTTGACAGCTGCCGCAGCTCCTCCATCGAGGCGCCTTTCAAGGCCGCGCGGAGCATCGCGTTGGCGGCTTCATTCGAGTTCGCGGCTGGCGTCGCCGAGGCGTCTTCGCCTGCGCGCGTTGCGGGCGCTGCGGAGCCTGCGTGACGGTCACCTCCGCCCTCGGGGAGGTGCAGCTTGAGTCGGTGCGTCGGCTCTTGGTGCGGCTGCTTGAGCGGCGCGTCGTCAAGGCGGAGCCACTCGTCGACCTCGTGGGTGAACAGCTGCACGAGCGCCGCGCGCGCGAGCTCGCCGAGCCGCTCCGCGATGTCGCCCTCAAGCTCCGCGAGGTCGAACCGCGCGGCCTTCTGCACGCAGACTTGGCGGCCGGTCCCGGCGGCGTCTTCCGTCTCGATAGAGGCGGCGACGAAGGCGCTCGTGCCGCCGCCGAATTGTAAGCGGAGCGCCGTGCCCGGGTAGGTGGTGAAGCGACCGAGCGTCGCGCGCGCGCGCGCGGCGAGGGCGTGGAGGTGGGGAGGAACGGTCTGTCGTTCGAAGTCGTTCAGAGTCATCGGATGTCACGCATCCGGAGCGACGGGGTCTCCGCCGCACGAGCTTGGTTCGCCGGGCAGATGCCCGCGCGCATCGACGCGGCCGACGAGGCCGCATCAAGCCACCTTGCCGCTCGTCGGCAGGTTGGCCGCCCGGCGAGCCGGGCTGTCCTAATGCACTCCCAATGATAGCACGGCGCGCGCGGGAGCGCCACCGCGCGCGCTGGCACGAGCGGTCCGCAAGTCCTGAATCGCGCCCTAGGAGTTCGCGCACGTAAAACCTGGAGCGCTCCTGACATCTCCGTGGCCCGCCCGAAGACGCCTTAGACCCTCTCTACGATCGCCGTTCGGCTCTAGCGGACCATGCTCGACGCGGGCGACGCGCGCGTTAGGCTCACATCATGCTGTCGTTCTTCTTCCCCGTTCGAACCGGCGGCGCCGCGAAGGCGCCATCGTTCGCGGTTCAGCGCGCGATCTGCTTGGCGGTCGTATCCTTGACGCTCGCCATTTGCGGCGGCGCGCTCGTGATGCGTGAAGCGCCGCTGGGTGAGGAGCCTTTCGTCGAGCTAGATCCCGTGATCATGATCCTCGCGCCGGCCTCCGTCTTGCTGGCCGTGGTCTTTCGTTCGGTAGCGAAGCGGCGCGCAGCGGGGCTATCGGGAGCGCAGCGCACGGGGATGTTGTTTACGTCGCGGCTGATCCCGCTCGCCATCTTGGAGGGCGGCGCCCTGATCGCCGCGGTGGCGTATTACCTCGGCGCGCCAGAGACGCCGGCGCTCGTGGTGATGGTGGCGCTGCCGTTGTTGATGCTGGGGCTTGTGCCGTTGACGGACCCCGACGCCGCCCAGCAGCTGGAGCTCGACTGAGCTTCAGCGCGCCGTCTCGGACTGGAACAGCTCGACGGTGAGCCGCGGCGGCTCACGACCTCCATCAGCACGACCACCTCTAGACCTCTGCATGATCCGTTCTCTGCCCCGCCTCTCGCTCGCGCTCGCGCTCGTCCTCTTCGCGGGCGCGTGCCGCCATCCGGGCATGATGTTCCTCTGCCTCTCGGTGACGCGCGGGGGCGAACCGCTCGCCGAAGTCTGGTTCGACGCGTCGGACAGCAGCGACGTCGACGAGATCTGGGCGGAAGCGGGGAGGGGTGGGAGGGGGATCTTCCTCGAGGCGCTCCTGCAAGCGGAGAAGCCGAGCCCGGCGGCGCCGCGGGAGGTGCGGCTCCGCGGTCCGGTGATGCTCACCGTGCGGCACAACGAGCACGTCTGGTCGCAGGTGACCTTGGACGGCGTGCTGCTCGAGCGGGGGGCGGCGGATAATAGTTGGCGCCTTTCTGCGGCGGACGTGGCCCGCGCACGGGTCGCGGCCTCGCGCTAGCGCCTGCGCGCGCCCGCCTCGAACGCCTCGATGGTCAGCTGGGGCGCGTCGCCGATCGGCGCCTCGAAGCTGCCCTTGACGCGGCCCGCGCCGCGCTCCGCCGCGGGCGCCGCGAGCCGGACGCGCAGGCCGTTGCTTGCGAAGACGAACGCGTGCTCCTCAAGGCTGCCCGCAGCGTCGACCTCGACGCGCCGCAGCTTGTAGCCGCAGTCCGGGACCTTGGCCGCGATCGCGGTGAGGTCGAACGCGACGTCGTCGCGCAAGGAGAGCCGGATCCACTGCTCGGTGGCGTCCGCCGTGACGTGAGCGTCCAACTGACGCTCGAGGCCCTTCGCGAGACCGAAGAGCTCGTCGTTTCAGGTTCAGCCGTAGAGGATCAGCCGCAGGCTGGTCTGTGACGCGAACGACGGCGTCGCGCTGTGCGGGGCCTGGCAGGCGCCCAGCATGGTCAGTAGCAGGCCGATGGTGAGGGCGAGGGTTCGCATGGTCGGATCAGAAGCGCCAGCCGACGCCCGCCAACAAGCGGTAGTCGACGTCGGGCTGCAGCTCGTTGACGTCTTGGTATACCGGCACCTCGAAGGTGAATACCACGTCCAGGTCCGGCGTGGGGTGCCACGTGGCGCCAGCGCGCAGCGCCAGTTCCTCGCGGCCGAAGCCTTCGAGCCCGACGCCTGCCTGGCGCGCGCGGCCCTCGCGGCGGTAGCGCACGCCGCCCTTCACGCTGACCGTGGGGCCTGGATACTTGGTCATCAGCGCTCGGTAGCCGACGGTCAGCGTCGCCGAGAGCACGTCGCCGGCCTCGAACTGCTGGCTGCCTTCGGTGGGGGAGAAGTAGAGCGCGTTGGCGTCGAGTCGGAGCCGGTCGAGCTCGAGCGTGCTGGCGAGGCTCACGAACGGGTCCCATGAGCCAGAGCCCGCCTGCAGGTTGGCAGGCAGCAACACGCCGCCGCTGCGCTCATCCGTCGCGCCGGTCGGCGTCTGCACGCCGACGAGCATCGACGTCGCCCACGCGCTGCGCTCCCAGTGCGCGTGGTGCAGCCGCTGTCGAACGGTGACCGACATGTCGCCGAGGTCGAAGTGGTCGGTCTCGCCGCGGCTCGGCGGCGCGCCGAAGGCGGCCTGCGTGCCGATCACCGGCGCGAGGACCGTGACGTCGGTGCCGCGCCGCAGCCCGTGCATCGCGCCGAGCACCACGGTGTCCCGATCGACCGCGAGCCCATCGGGGCTCGCCGCCGCCGACGTCGAGCGCAGCAGACCGTTGGTCTCAGCGTGGAGCCACGTGGCAGACAGCCGCGTGCCGCCGACGAACAGCGTCTCGCCGACGAACAGCTCGACGCCACCTTGCTGGGCGTAGGCGTTCGAAAGCGCCGCACCGAGCGCCACGAAGAAATACGCTCGGCGCACCGGTGCCCCTACTCCGCCACGTCGTGCCAGGTCCCGTCCTTACCCGACGCCAGCACGCTCTCGCACACCTGCTGGGTGACCTGCGCGTCACGGAATGTCGGCCCGACGGTCTCGCCCTTGGCGAGGGCCGCGACGAAGTCGGCGAACTGGTGCACGAAGCTGTGCTCGTAGCCGATCTGCAGGCCTGGGACCCACCACTTGTCCATGTAGGGCATGTCGCCGTCGGTGACGTGGATCGAGCGCCAGCCGCGGGTGATCGACTCGTCGCGGTGGTCGAAGTACTCGAGGCGGTGCAGGTCGTGCAGGTCCCAACGGATCGAGGCGTGCTCGCCGTTGATCTCAAACGTGTAGAGCGCCTTGTGGCCGCGCGCGTAGCGCGTCGACTCGAAGATGCCCATCGAGCCGTTGTCGAAGCGGCACAGGAACGCGCAGGCGTCGTCGATGCCGACGGGCTCGACCTTGCCGCTGTCGCTGTGCACGCGCTCCTTGACGAAGGTCTCGGTCATGGCGCTGACCTTGCCGATCTTGCCGTTGAGCCACATCGCGGTGTCGATGCAGTGCGCGAGCAGGTCGCCCGTCACGCCGCTGCCTGCCGCGGCCGCGTCGAGGCGCCAGGTGCCGGCGCCGCCCTGCGGGACGTCGGACGCGATCGTCCAGTCCTGGAGGAACTGCGCGCGGTAGTGGTAGATCCGGCCGAGGCGGCCGTCGTCGATCAGCTGCTTGGCGAGCGTCACGGCGGGCACGCGGCGGTAGTTGTACCAGACCGTGTTGGCGACGCCGGCCGCCTCGATCGCGTCGACCATCTCTTGGCCTTCGGCCGCGGTGCGCGCCAGCGGCTTCTCGCACATGATGATCTTGCCGGCCGCGGCCGCGGCGAGCGCGATCTCCTTGTGGCTGTCGTTGGGCGTGCAGATGTCGACCGCGTCGATGTCGTCGCGCGCGATCAGCGCCTTCCAGTCGGTCTCCGACGAGGCGAAGCCCCACTTCTTGGCGAAGGCTGCGGCGGCGCCGTCGCTGCGGGCGCAGACGGCCTGCAGCACCGGCTCCATGCCGAGGTCGAAGAAGTTGGGGGCCTTGCGATAGGCGTTGCTGTGGGCCCGGCCCATGAAGCCGGTGCCGATCAGCCCGATGCGGAGTTGCTTGTCGCTCATGTCTTTGCTCCTACGACCAGCCGTGCGCGGCGCGCACGGACAGCATGGCCTCGAGGATGTCGTTCCAGGTCTGCGGGTCTTCCATCACCTTGTTGTCGAACATGCAGCCGTCCCAGCACATGTGCTGGACCGCCTTCGTCGCGCTGCCGTCGGGGTTGTTGAGCCAGAAGCCAGCGTAGTGGGGGATGTCGAGCTTGCCGTTCTCATCCTTGGGTAAGCAGTGGCGGCCGGTCTTGTCGTGCGAGCCGGAGCCCTTCACGGTGGCGTCGTTCTGCGCGACGTGGAAGTCGAGCATCCACGGTCGCAGCGCGGCGGTCATCTCGACGTAGGCGGCGTCCAGACCTTCGCGGTTACCCCACTGGTAGTCGTCGGCGAGGATGCGGTCCTCAGGCGCGTTGTAGCCCATCGTGTAGAGCAGCGTGTGCGCCATGTCGGCCTGGAAGCCGACGGTGCCCATGCGGTCGGTCAGCTCGAGCAGCTGCACCATGCGCTTCCAGCTGTGCATGCCGCCCCAGCAGATCTCGCCCTCGGCCGCGAGCTTCTCGCCGTGCGCGTCGGCGATGTCGGCGGCCTTGCGGAAGGTGTCGGCGATGATCTTCTGGTTGCCGTCGGGGTCCTTGGCCCAGTCGCCGACGCCGGCGGCCGAGTCGATGCGCACGATGCCATAGGGCCGGATGCCGAGCTCCTTCAGGTCGCGCGCGATGCGGCAGGCCTTCTCGACCTGCGTCAAGAACGCCTTGCGCTCGGACTCGTCGCCCATCGCCGAGCCGCCGCCGGTCGGCGGCCACACGGGCGCGACCAGCGAGCCGACCACCAAGCCCTTGCCCCCGACCTGGTCGGCGAGCTGCTTGAGGTCGTCTTTGGTCGAGTCGATGTCGGTGTGCGGCAGCGACAAGAACAGGTCGATGCCGTCAAACCGCTCGCCGTTCACTTCGGCGTCGGCGGTCCACTCGAGCATCTGCTCGAACGGGATCGGCGGGTTCTCGGTGCCTTCTTCCTTGCCGACGAGGCCCGGCCATGCGGCGTTGTGGAGCTTGGGGTAGGTGTGGTCTTGGCTCATGGTCCGTGCGAGGGGTGCGAGATAGGGGTGGGGCGGCGATGCATGCGCCGATCACCGAATCATAGTGGCGCGGTGGGCCACCGCCACTCGGCGATCTGGCGCGAGCAGCGCGCGAGGCTTCGCTCGGGCGAGCCCGTGCGATACGGTCAGGCGACGCCCGACGCGGGCGCGACCTCCACCGGAGCAGCAAGCACAAGATGGATCCAATCGTCGCGGAGTTCCTCGGGACCACGATCTTGCTCCTGCTCGGGCAAGGCGTGGTCGCCAACGTCGGCCTCAGCAAGACCACCGCGGCTGGCGAGCCCAAGTGGATGATCATCACCACCGCCTGGGGGCTCGCCGTGTTCGTCGCGGTCTTCATGGTCGGCGCGCACAGCGGCGCGCACCTCAACCCGGCGGTGACGGTCGGGTTGTACCTGGCCGGCAAGTTCCAGGTCGGCCTGGTCGCGCCCTACATCGCGGCGCAGCTCGGCGGCGCGATGGTCGGTTCGCTGGTCGTCTACGTCTGCTACCTAGACCATTACCGCGCGACGACCGATGAAGAGGCCGTGCGCGGGACCTTCTGCACGTCGCCCGCGATCCGGAGCCTGCCGCGCAACCTCCTCACCGAGGCGATCGGGACCTTCGTGCTGGTGCTCGGCGTACTGTTGATCGCCAAGCCGACGCTGGAGCTCGCCGGCGTCGTGGTCACCGACTACGGGCTCGGCGCGGTCGACGCGCTGCCGGTTGGGCTGCTGGTTTGGGTGATCGGCTTGGCGCTCGGCGGGCCGACTGGCTACGCGATCAACCCCGCCCGCGACCTCGGCCCGCGGCTCGTGTTCGCGCTCGTGCCGCGCCGTGGCAAGGCCTCGCCCGACTGGGGCTACGCGTGGGTGCCGGTCGTAGGGCCGGTGCTCGGCGGCGCGCTCGCGGCGCTAGTGTTCGGCGCCGTGCAGTAGGGCCACGACTTCAGGACTGTCGGCCCTGCGTCGTCGCGGCGAGCCATCACGACGCCGCCGCGCCGAGCAGCTCGCGCGCCCACGTAGACTTCAGGAGGTCTTTGCGCACGTAGACGACGTTGCGCGCCTTCGGCGCGTCGCGCAGCTGGTCAGGCGTGCACGCGGTGACGCGCGCATCACCGTCGACCACGAACATCGCGAAACCGCGACGGCGGATGACGTTGACGTGTTCATCTAGGTCGACGCCCGCGCGCTTCAGGAACTTCGGCGAGACCTCGCTGACGATCACCGCGCAGCGCTTTAAGACCTCGCCAGCGCCGAGGAACGCCTGGTGCTCCGCGCCTTCGATGTCGATCTTGAGCAGGGAGATCGTGCGCCCCACGTGGCCGCGCTGTGCGTAGATCTGAGCGATCGTCTTGCTCGGGACCGTCACCGTCCGCGCGCCCTCGAACGGCACCAGCGAGTGCTTGCCGCGGTTGCTCTTCTTCCAGAGGTAGAGCTCGAGCTCGCCAGGCGCGTCGCTGACTGCGCAGTGATGCGGCGTGACAGACGACGCGTCGTTCGCCGCGATGTTGCGCTGCAGCAGCCCGTAGTTGTCGGCCTCGGCTTCGATCGCCTCCACCGGCACGTCGGGACCGCAGACCTTGCTCGCGAGCACGCTGTAGTAGCCGACGTTGGCGCCGACGTCGAAGACCACGTCTTGGGGCGCGCTGCTGAGGTAGCGCAGCAAGAACGCCGTCACGCCGGGCTCATAGTGGCCGGTCTTGTAGAGGCGCCTCGCGAGCATGTCCTCTGAGCCGGCGCGTAACGTCGCCTGCAGCCAAGGTAAGTCAGCCGTCAGCTCTCGGCGCCGGAGGACGTACGTTTGCACGTTGTATGCGAGCGAACGCCACACCCGCTTGAGCCCGGCGTGCTCGCGTGGCGTGAAGGTTGGTGACATCACGCCTAGACCTTAGGCAGCGGCGCGGAGGTAGGTCAATCAATCCTAGCGATGACCAGCGCCGATGATTCGAGCGCGGTGATTTCGGCCGATGGTTGCGTCGAGTCAGAATCAGGAGAGCATCGGGTCGCGGGCAGCCCGACGCGCTGCTCGAATCATCGCTTGCTGCCGTGAACACCGACCCGCACGACCTGCTGTTGCTGCGCCTGCTCCGCTGCGGAGCATTTATGTGCTTTGCCGGTTGGGCTTGGCAGCACACCTATTGGGAGGGTCCATACGGGCCGCTGTTTTGGCAGGGCGAGGTCTTTGACCTCGCGAGCGCGCTCGGCGGGCAGTGGGACGCCTTCGTCGGCAGCGGCGCCGGCGACGGCTGGGTGCAGCGCGTGATCGCGTGGACGGCGTGGCCGTACATTGTCTGCATGGTCCTGTCGCTGACGGCGCGTGCGCGCGCTCGGGCGCAGCTCGCCGGGCTCGTCCTCGGCAGCGCCTGCCTCGCGGTGCTCGCCTACGCCAAGTACGTCGCCTCGCTCCGAGAGCTGCCGATGCTCATCGAGCACGGTGGGCAGGTCTTGAGCCCGATCTTGTTGGCGCTCGCGCTCGTCTATGGCGCCCGGCACCGCGCGGTGGTCGCGGTCGCCGTCGTCGCTGTGGTCACGACCTTCGCCGCGCACGGCGCCTACGCGCTCGGCCTGTGGCCGACGCCCGCGAGCTTCTACGGGATCCCGGCGGTGCTGCTCGGCAGTGACGACGCGACGACCACCGCGTTCTTGCGGTCGGCGGGCGCGCTCGACTTCGCGGTCTGCGTCGGCCTGCTGGTGCCCGCCGCGCGCCGTTCCTGCATGCTCTACGCGGCCCTGTGGGGGTTGTTGACCGCCGCGGCGCGGCCTGCCGCGGGGATGTCGACGAGCTTGAGCTACTGGGGCGCAGATCAGTTCCTCCACGAGGCGGTATTGCGCGCGCCACACTTCGTCGCGCCTCTTTACCTCGCGCTCGTTTGGCGCCCTGCGGACGCCGCGTCAGCGGGCGTGTCGACGTCAAGGCCTTAGCTAACGCGCGGCTTGTCGCGTACTGTGACCAACGCCAGCCGTAACCAGCCCCTCTCCGCTCATGAATCGCACGCATGTCTTCGCCCTCGCCGCAGCAGGCCTGGTGTTCGCTTCGTCTGTCGACGCCCAGCGTCGCCGCGTCGACTTGACCGTCCCGTCGGTAGCGCCTGCGGAGGTGATTTGCTTCGCGCTCTACACGGTGCACGACCAGACGCTCAAGCTGACCGCGCAGCTTTATCCGCTCAGCGAGGAGGCGTCGCGGACGGTCCGGCTCGAGGTCGAGCAGGGCGGGGCTTGGGTCGAGGTCGCGCGGACCGAGGTCATCGAGCGCGGCTGGACCGCGCCGTTTCGCGTCGATGGGTGGGACGCCAGCGCGGCGCGCCGCTACCGAGTCGTGCACGGCAGCGAGGCCACGTACGAGGGGCTCATCCGCAAGAACCCGACGGACCAGGATGAGGTCGTCGTCGCTTGCTTTACCGGTAACTCCATCCGGCCGGCGCACGGCGGCGACCTTTCGCGCCAAGATTTGATCGATAACGTCAAGGCGGTCGACGCGGACCTGCTGTTCTTCTCCGGTGACCAGGTCTACGACCACCGCCGTCACTACGCCGCGTGGCTGAAGTTCGGTCGCGCGTTCGGAGAGATCATCAAGGACCGCCCGACGCTGTGTCTGCCTGATGACCACGACGCCGGTCAGCCCAACCTCTGGGGAGAGAGCGGCAAGGTCTCGACCCTTGGCGGCGCCGCCGACGGCGGCTACTCGCGCCCAGGCGCTTACGTCCAAGAGGTCGAGCGCGCCCAGACCAGCCACCTGCCTGACCCGGCGGACCCGCATGAGATCGGCCAGGGCATCGGCGTCTGGTTCACGAACCTCAACTGGGGCGGCGTCGACTTCGCGATCCTAGAGGACCGCAAGTTCAAGACCGGACCAGCGGGTCGCGTCCCCAAGCAGGGGCCGCGCCCGGACCACATCCGAAACCCTGACTATGACCCGGCGAGCGTCGACATCGAAGGCGCTGTGTTGCTCGGTGAGCGTCAGCTGCGCTGGCTCGACCGTTGGGGCCGAGACTGGTCGAACGCGCAGATGAAGGTCGCGCTGTCCGCGACGATCTTCTGCGGCGGCGCGCACATCCACGGCGGCGCGAACGGGCGCCTGCACGCCGACATGGACTCGAACGGCTGGCCGCAGGCGGGGCGTAACCGCGCCGTCGCCGCGTTGCGGAAGGCGTTCGCGTTTCACTGCGCCGGCGACCAGCACTTAGCGACCATCTTCCAACACGGCATCGACGAACACCGCGACGCGATCTGGTCGTTCTGCGTGCCGTCGATCGCGAACCTGTATCTGCGATGGTGGCAGCCGCTCGAGCCGGGCTCGAACCGAGAGCCTGGCGCGCCTGAATACACCGGCGATCACCTCGACGGCTTCGCGAACAAGGTCACAAACTATGCTGCGGCGAACCCCGAGAAGCGCCCCGGCGGCGACGCGCTGACGACGCGCGCTGCTGGGTTCGGCGTCGTGCGTTTAGACACGGCGCGGCGCACGATCACGATGGAGTGCTGGCCGCGGAACGCGGACGTCACCGGGTCAGCGGCGCGACAGTATCCGGGCTGGCCGCGCACCATCTCGCAGCTCGATAACTACAGCCCGCCGTCGTGGGGGGCGTTGGGTGAGTTGACGTTCGACGTCGACGATCCGGTGGTGGAGCTCGTGGACCTCGCGTCCGATGAGGTGCTCTATACGCTGCGCATCAACGGTAAGAAGTTCTCGCCGCGCGCGCCGAAGGGGCGCGCGTTCGCCATCAAGGCAGGCGTCGCTGGCGCGACCGCGGTGGTGGTCGAGCGCGCAGAGGTCGGCGACGCGCAGCGCACGATCAAGCTCAAGTGAGCACGCCGGCGCGGCGCGCCGCGCGTTTTTCGCGCGGCGCGTCTTGGGCCTGGCCGACCGGCCGCGCTTGGGGAACGTTCTCAACGTCAGGCCGCGGTTGTCGACGTAGGCCGCTGAAGTCGAGTTAGCTAGGCGAGGCCGAGGCTGTTTAGAGTCGGCGAGAGTTGACGTGAGGCGGGCTCGCAGCCCGCGATCTCCGCCTGTGTTTGGGGCTGAAAGTCCGTCTGCATCGGTGTTTCAGCGCATGGCGTGGGTAGCGTCTTGCCGCATGCGTCTCCTCCTTGCCCTGCGCGCGTCGGCGCTGTCGTTGCTCGCCCTCGCGAGCTGCAGCGGCGGCGGCGGCCAGAGCAGCGGCGCGGCGACCACTGGCTCTGCTTCAAACCGCGCGCCTGTCTTGCAGGTGCCGAGTGACTTCACCGGCGGGCCAACGGCGTTTGGTTACTATCTGCCGACGACGTCGGCGGCCACGCTGACCTTCACGGCGACGGATGAAGACGGTGACCCGCTCTTATGGCAGGTGAGCGCGTCCGCTGCCGCCGCGACGAGCGCCGGCCTCGTCTATTCGCCGTCGGTCTCTGGCTCCACGCTGGTCATGGAGCTCCAAGAGGTCGGAGAGGCTGAGCCAGCGGTGGCGTTGGTCGGCGTGCGCGTAGAGGACCCGGCGGGGGCGTCGGTGGTCGTCGACCTCGTGTTCGTGCGGAGCGCTTCGTTGACGTTGACTGGAGTGAGCCCCTCGAGCGCGTTCCGCTCCGCGCCTCAGGAGCTGACGCTGACCGGGTCCGAGTTCTTGGTCGAAGGTAACGTCGGCGTCGCGGACAACTCGGTGCTCTTTCAAGGAGGCGTTGGCTCGGCGGTCTACGCCGTTGATGACAACACGCTGCAGTGCTTCTCGCCGAGCGGCGCGACGTTGGGGGGCAACACCATCACCGTCTTGAACCAATACAGCGAGCCGCAGGCGCTCGCCGGCGCGTTCGACGTGTACGCCTACCCGGTAGACTTGCTCGCGGGGGATGCGATGTTGACGCCGGCGTGCGCTGCCTACGACGTCGCGAGCGCTGGCGGCGCGCAGCATCTTGTTTGGACCGACGGGGTGCGGATCTATTACGACCGCTCCCTCGACGGCGGCGCGAACTGGCTCGGTCCGCAGGCGATCGATCAGGCCGGCGTGAGCGGCGAACGTGACGAGCCGCAGGTCGCGGCCGACGGCTCGACCGTTGTCGTCGCGTGGCAGCAGGGAGACGCCCAAGTGTTCGCGCGTACATCGACCGATGGGGGCGAGACGTTCGCGGATGTGGACGCCCTCTTCGGCGGCGGCGCCCGTGATCTGCAGGTGTGCGTCAGCACGCCGCGCGTGTATTGCTCGTGGGTCGACGTCCAGCAGTCGAGGATCAGCGTCGTGGCGTCGGGCGATCAGGGTATGACCTGGAGCAGCCCGAACGGGTTTGGCGTCGCGCAGGCGGCCGCGTCCGCGGACTCGGGCGGCTATACGGTCGGCTGTGACGGGGCGAGCGCCTGGGTCGCGTATGGCCAGATCGAGGACCCGGTCACGCTGAATCAGGAGGCCGGGCTCTGGATGACGCATACGAGCGACGGCGGCGAGACCTGGGCGCCCAGCTCTTTGTGCCGCGGCGCCGCTGCGAGCGTCAGCAGCGTCACGTCATGCAACACCGACGAGCTCGTCTACGTGGCTTGGGTCGAGGACGGCGCGCTGGCCTCGCTTCGGTCTGACGACGCGGGGCAGACGTGGTCGTTGGAGCCTGAGGTGTTGAGCCCAGTCGCCTCACGGGTGTCTCGACCTGTGCTGGCTTGTGAGGGCGAGCGGCTCTTCGCTGCGTACGTTGTCGACTCCCCCCTCGCAGTCGGGGTCGCTCGAGTGACCTCATGGGGCGGCAGCGCTGAGCACACGCAGATCACCGACAGCGCCGGCGTCGTCCCTGGCGCTATTGGGCAGCCTGCGCTAGCGCAGGTCGGTAACTACGTCTTCGTGGCGTATCGCGAAGCGCCGTTAGCGCCCGCGTCCGGCGCGGCGCCGGGGCGCGTCAAGCTCTCGTCTTCGGTTGACATGGGGCAAACGTTCCTCCCGGCTGAGGTCTTTGGAGACTTCGGCGCGGGCGGCGCCGCCGCTGGGCAGTCAGGCATCCCTGGGCAATCGCTCCCGCGCGTCATGATCGACGGCGCGCGCGTCTGGCTTGGCTGGCTCGATGACCGCCAAGCTCCGAACGGCGTGCGCGGGCTCTATCAGAACCGGACGGAGAAGTAGCGCTCGCCTGTGGGCGTCCTCCGCGCTGGAGGCGAGCGCGGGTCCCGCTCACTGCGCGCGGATCACGACTCGTCCCATGGTCGGTTGCAATGCGGGCAGCGCGATGACGGTTTGGCGCCCGCGCGCTGCTCTCGCGCCTTGCGGCGTGACTTCCCGAGCTCCTCGACGAACGCGCCGCCTAGCAAGCCTGCTGGCAGCGCGAACATGCCGATGCCGAGCACTGCGACGAGCGCGCCGAGCATGCGCCCTTCCACCGTGATCGGGGCCATGTCGCCGTAGCCGATCGTCGTCAGCGTGACGATGCCCCACCACATCGTGGCCGGGATGCTTGAGAACTGATCCGGTTGGGCGGCATGTTCGAGGTGGTACATCCCCGCGGAGCTGAGCACGAGCAGGATGAGCAAGACGAAGCTGAGCGAGAAGAGGTCGGGGACTCGCGCGTTGATGACGTGGCGCAGCGTGCGGAGCGCGAGCGAGTAGCGTCCGAGCTTCGCGACGCGAGCCAGCCGCGCGACGCGCAGCATGCGCACGAGGCGCATGTCCGTGATAAACAGCGCGGGCACGATCGCGATCAGGTCGATGAGGGCGCCGATCGTGAACATCCATCGGAGGCGACCGCCCACCCCGCCGTATCGACCGTGCTCGCCAGCCGACCAGAGACGCATCACATACTCGACGGTGAACACCGTCAGCGAGAACAGCTCGAAGATGTGCAGCGCGTGCCCATATTTCGCTTGGACAGTAGGGACCGTCTCCATGACGACGGCGGCTACGTTCATGACGATCAGCGTGGCGAGGAACCAGCTGACACCCGCGCCTAGCTGCACGTCGCGGCCTTCGAGGACCTGATGCACTCGGGAGCGTAGGGTCACGCCGACATGTTACGGCTCTGCGGGCGGCCGGCGAAGCAGCCGTCTTCATATTGCGCGGCCGAGAGAATCGGACGCCGAGCCGGTCCCCCGTGATGACGGCCAGCAAGGGCGCCGTCGGCGCGTTCGCGGCTGGGGGCGCGCCGCGAACTCAGCTGTTCGCTTCGAGCTTCGCGATCGCCCTGCGGCGCGCGTTGTCACCCAGCTTGTTCCAGCGCTTCTTGCAGCTGTTGCAGCAGAAGGACACGGTCTTGCCTTCGAACTCCGCGGTCGGACCGCCCTCTGCGTCTTCCATGCTGATCACACAGAGCGTCATGCGGCTCGCGTCCGCGTTGGTCTCGGTTGTCGAGCAGCTAGAGATGAGGGTGGCGGCCAGCGCCGCGGCGAAGAGCTTGGTGAGGTTCATCATGCGGACGTTGTATCGCGACGCCTGCTTGATGGGAGGCGTTTGGGCGGTTTCCGCGCGGTCGCCGCTGGCGCCTGTGACTAGATGGGCCCAGACATCCTCGCGCGACGCTAGGTATTACCCGCGGGCTTGCTAGCCTGCGCACTGTGAGCGAGCGTTCCACAAGCGCGTGGCGGATGCCGCTGGTCATGTCCCTGTCGCCGCCGGCGTTCTTGATGAGCTGGTGGTGGGGCTGGGGTGATGACTCGACGCGGCTCTCCTGGCTCGGATGGATGCTCTATTGGTGGATGCCGCTCACGTGCGCGTTCGCGGCGCTCTGCTTCGCGTGGCGGTTCCGCGCGCGATCGACCGCGGCCTCGGCGCTCGTGCAGATGTGGTGGCCAGGGCTCGCGCTCGCGCTGGTCGCGGTCGCGACGGTCGTTTGGGCGTCACCCCCGCAGATGCGCGTGCAGTTCGACGAGACCAGCTTAGTCGGCGTCTCCCAGAACATGCACCTGCGAGGCCACGCGGTGATCACCACCGGCGCGATCCCTTTCGAAGGCCGGTCGTTCCCGCTCGAGAGCATGGTCGACAAGCGCCCGACGCTGTTCGCGTATCTGTGCAGCGTCGTGCACGACGTCGCGGGCTATCGCGTCGGGAACGCCTTCATCGTGAACGGCGCCTTGCTGGCGCTGGGGTTGTTCGCGGCGTTCGCGGCGGTGCGCGCGCGGCTGGGTCTGCTGAGCGGCCTCGCCGCGCCGTTGCTGTTGTTGTCTGTGCCGTTGACCGGCGTGGTGGCCACGTCGGCAGGGTTTGAGCTGCTCGCCGCCGTGCTGTTAGTGCTCTCGACGATCGCGGCGATCGGCTTCGTCGCGCGCCCCAACGAGCCGCGCTTCGCGGCCCTGGTCGGTTGCGGCGCGCTGCTCGCGCAGTCTCGCTACGAGTCGTTGCCGGCGGCGGCGTTGCTCGGGCTGTTGGTCTGGCTCCGTACGCGCGGGCGCTTCACGCTCAGCTCGCGGTGTCGTTGGTTGCTCGCCGCGCTGCCGACGCTGGTCACGCCGTTGATGTTCCTCGCGGAGCACGCGCAGGACCCGAACTTTACGCCGGAGGCGGCTGGGCGGTCGCTGGTCTCTCTCGGCAACTTCATCGAGCACCTGCCGACGTGCGCGGTGGCGTTCTTTTCGCCGTCGCTGGACAACCCGCTGCCTGGCTTGGTCGCGCTCTTGGGGGTCGTCGCTGTGGCCCTGCGCGTCCGCGCAGGGCAGGCGTCTCGCGGCGACTTGCTGATCGCGGGGCCTTCGTTGGCCATCACAGCGTTGGTCTTGGCGTGGTTCTATAGCGACGTCGAAGACCCGACCGCGTTGCGGCTGTTCTTGCCGCTCGCCTGGCTCTGCGCCCTCTCCCCGCTGGCGCTGGCGCGCGCGCTGCCGCGACGCGGGGCTCAAATCCTGTTCTTGGTCGGCGCGGTGTTGGCGCCGTTGCGGCTGCATGCGCTCGCCGGAGGCCGCGCGTTCCCGGTGTTGGATATGGCGGCCTTGACCGGGGCGCTCGACGGGGTCGTCGCGAGGACGCCGCATGAGGCGGGGCGCACGTTATGGGTGGGCGCGGTCGCGCAGCACCTGATCGTCAAGGGCCACGCGGCGGTCTCGGCGCGGACGTTTGATCGTCTCGGCTCGCGTATCGCGGCGCTACGGCGACAGGGTGACCTCGGCGCGGTCTATGTCGTCGAGACCCCGATGGACCGCGACATGGCGCCGGTGTTCGGCGCGCCGCGTGATTTGCTGCGGCGCCACTCGAGCGAGGTTGTCGAGCGCGTCGGCGGGCGAATGCCGATCACTCTGCGCCGGCTGGGGCGCTGACGGGGATCGGCTCGACCCATCGGACGCTGGCGCGATCTTCGCTGCCGCCAAACACCTCCGCCATGACCTTGGCTCGATATTGGAAGATGCGCTCGACGTCGCCGCGGACGAACTTCATCACCAGCGGCGCCATGGGGCCGCCCTTGGGTCGCATCACGACGTCGTCGCCAAGCGCCGTGCCGCCGTCCTGCGGCGTAAAGGTGTGCGTGTGGTGCCAGATGGCGTATGGGCCGCGCAGCTGTTCGTCGGCGAAGGCTCGGTCTGGCTCCCACCTCGCGATGCGGGTTCTCCAGCGCATCGGGAGGCCGCGCAACGAGATGCGGTAGTCGATCAGCGCGCCGACGTGCATGTCGATAGGTGGCGGCGTGAGGATCCGAAACGACAGCCACGGAGGGGTCAGCCGCTCGAGGTTTTTGGCGTCCGCAAAGAACGGGAACACCTGCTTTGGGGTGTGGGGGACCCAAAGAGAAGATTGTAGCCGCCACGTCCTCACATGGGCTGATTTCGCACGGCGTGCGCGGGCGGATGCGTGGACCTCTTGATAGCGCCAGGGGCTTGCTCAAGGCGCGCTCCTACCCGAAAACAGGGATTATGCGCCGCTCGTTATGGATCCCTGTCGTAGCGCTGACCGCTGGTTGTTGGCAGCCGCGCTACTTCGAGCCGCGAGAGAACTTGACCGGCACGAGCCCTGAGGGCCGCCCTGCGGCCGTCTACGAGGTTCAGCGCGGTGATGATGACCAGGCCCGGGGCCAGGTGCGAGTCTGGTCGGACGGCGCGATGGCGCGTTACGACGATGACGAGCAAGAGGTGGTCGACCTGCACGTGGCTCTAGAGCTCGAGAACAACGGTCTAGTGCCGCTCGAGCTGGACTTGGAGTCGTTGCAGGTCGAGGAGCTCTACCTAAACGGCTACCTCCAGCAGGTGCTGGCGCCAGCTTCGGTCGAAGGTAGCTCGCGCGCTGAGCCTGGAGCGACCGCGCGCCTTGACGCGGTGTTCCGGCCTGCGACGACTTACCCGCGCGAGATCGACTCCTTTGGTCTCCGGTTCGCGGTGCGCGACCACGGCGGCGGCGTCGTCGGCCAGATGACGCCGTTCGCGCCTGTCCCCATACGTGCCTTCAGCGGCGACGCTTATTGGAACAACCCGTCTTGGAACGGCTCTTACTGGGGCGGTGGCCCTTGGGGCTCTTACGGGTCGTGGGGCTGGGGCGGTGGCTGGGGGTGGAGCGCCCGATGGGGCGGGCTGCGCTGCCGTTGATCGATCGCCTAGCGCACCTCTTCGTCTTTGGTTTGGGGGAGTTTTGGCCGGGCGAACGCGTCCTCGCCCGCTCTGGTGGGGAGGGCGTGACGCCTGCGCCTGGCGACTGAGTCAAGGCTGACCGTTGCATGGCCTCCGCTTGACCGCTAAGAGTTTTGCCCCGTTTCCTTTGGGTGGCGCGCTTTGAATGCCAAGGCGCGGCGTCCGAACTGTTCGTCCCTGAGCATTCTGATATCGATCTCATGACCGAAGCAGAGCCGATGATCGAGGCGATTGACCTGTGCAAGTACTACGGGTCCTTCCAAGCCATCGACCAACTTTCATTCACGATCCGTCGCGGCGAAGTCGTCGCGTTCCTGGGCCCCAACGGCGCAGGCAAGTCCACCACGATGAAGGTGCTGACCGGCTACCTCGCGCCCACCGCTGGCCACGCGCGGCTATGCGGCGTGGACGTCGCGAAGGACCGAGTTCGCGCCGCGCATCGTTTGGGGTATTTACCTGAGAACGGCCCGCTGTATCCGGAGATGACGGCGATGGAGCTGCTCAAGTTCTTCGCTGACGCGCGGGGGCTAGGCGGACGCTTTCGTGATCGCCTCGACTATGTGGTGACCGAGTGTCGCTTGAGCGAGCTGCTAGATAAGCCCGTTGGCAAGTGCAGCAAGGGCCAGAAGCAGCGCGTCGGGATGGCGCAGGTGCTGCTGCATGACCCTGAGGTGCTGATCCTCGACGAGCCGACCACGGGGCTCGACCCGAACCAGATCCGCCACGTGCGCGAGCTGGTCAAGAAGCTCGGCGAGACGCGCACGATCCTGCTGTCCACGCACCTCTTCCAAGAGGTCGAGGCGATGGCGGGGCGCGTCATGCTGGTGAACGACGGCAAGCTCGCGTTCGACGGCACGGTGAGCGAGTTCAAGTCCAAGGGCGCGGGCCAGATGGACAAAGCCTTCCACGATTTGACCGCCGCGGTCTAGGAGACGCCAAAGATGAACCTCAACATTGTCCGCGCGATCTGGAAGCGCGACCTCGCGAGCTGGTTCGGCAACCCGGCCGGCTACGTCTTCATTATCCTGTTCGTGTTGTTCTGCTGCGTCGCGCTGATGTTCTCGTCGGCCTTCTTCGCGAACAACCTCGCGAACCTGGACCCGCTCAACGGGTGGTTCCCGTACTTGGCGGTCGTGTTCGTGTCCGCGTCGACGATGAACATCTGGGCGAGCGAGCGCGCCAACGGCACTCATGAGCTGCTGTTCACGCTGCCGGGCTCAGATCTGGACCTGCAGCTCGGCAAGTTCCTGGCTGCGGTCTCCGTCTACACGGTCTCGCTGCTGTTTACGCTGGTGTTGCCGTATTCGCTGCTGACGTTAGGGAACCCCGATTTGGGGCAGCTGCTCGCCAACTACATCGGCTACTGGCTGTTCGGCGTGATGCTGGTGGCGATCTCGATGGTCGGCTCGCAGCTGACGCAGAACGGCACCGTCGCGCTGATCATCTCGATCATGCTCTGCGCCGCGACCGTCTTCTTCGGCGACGTCGCCGGTTGGCTCGGCTTCCTCAGCTGGGCCTCGAACGGTCCGATCGGGCAGTTTCGGCTGTTCGCCGGCGGGGAGATCCCGGCCTCGGGCGCCCTGCTGTTCGTGGGTTTGACGGTCGCGTTCTTCTACCTCGGCCTCGCCCTGCTGGGGCGGCGGCATTGGTCGGCTGGCGCGCAGGGCTTGCACAGCGGCTTGCGCTTCGCGAGCCTCGCCACGATCGCATTCGCAGCGACGGTCATCGGCGTGCAGTCGTTGCCGCGCGTAGACGTGACGGTCGAGGGGATCCATTCGCTCGGCGATGAGACGACGTCTTTGCTAGCTGACCTCGACCGCGACAAGCCGGTCTACATCACGGCCTATGTCAGTGATCAGGTCCCCGAGGGCTTCGTGCAGCAGAAGAAGCTGCTGCTGAACCTGCTCGACCAGTTTGATTCGATCGGCGGCACGGCAGTGCAGAAGCAGGTCATCATCCCAGAGCCCTATTCACCTGAGGCGCGTCGGGCGGAGGCTGAGTTTGGCATCCGCTCACAGCCAGTGACGGTGCCGTTGCCGGGCGGCGGGATGGCCGACATTCAAATGTATCTCGGCTTCGCGGTGCAGTGCGGCACCAACGAGGTCGTCTCGCCCTTCGTCGGGCCTGCCGTGCCGCTGGAGTATGAGCTGATGCGCAGCATCCGCACGGTCAGCAACGCTGGCCGCAGGACCGTCGGCATCCTGAAGACCGACGTAGAGTTGTTCGGCGGCTTCGACATGCAGACCTTCGCGCAGAAGCCCCGGTGGGCGATCGCGCAAGAGCTCGATCAGCAGTACAAGATCGAGAACGTCGACCCGGCCAGCGATTATCCTGAAGGCCTCGACTGCTTGGTCGTGCCGCAGGCGAGCTCGCTTGAGCAAGAGCCGATGGACCGCTTGCAGCGGTGGGTCCTCGCGGGCAACCCGACGATCTTGTTCGAGGATCCGCAGCCGATCGGCGCGCCGGGCACGGCCGCTGATGACCCGAAAGGCGGTCAGCAGGCCAGGATGATGGGCGGCGGCGGCCCGCAGAAGGGTAACTGGGCAGGCTTCCTGGCGGCGATGGGGGTCAACGCCCCGGTCGGGGAGATCGTCTGGGATCTCAGCTATCGGACGTTCCCAGGCGGCCGCATCAACCAGGAGGTCGTGTTTATCCGCGACGCTGGGATGTCATCCGACAGCGCGATCACCGATGGGCTGCAGAGCATCGTGGCGATGTTCGGTGGTTACGTCGAAGCGACGGGTAAGGAGGGGGTCACCTTTACGCCGCTGCTTCAGTCGCGCGGTCCCAAGACGACCCGTGAGACGAACGGCGTCGTGATGAAGCGTGAGCTGTTCCAACAGAACTTCTTGGGTGGCTCGCAGCTCAATCCATACGCCCGCCGCCAGCGGAAGAACGACGACTTGGCCCTCGCGGCGATGATCGAGGGCGCGCCGGCGGACGGCGCCGACAAGGGGCTCAACCTGATCTATGTCGCTGACCTCGACATGATCGGCAACCAGTTCTTTCAGCTGCGGAGCCAGGTCTTGGACCCGAACGTCCGCTTTGACAACGTCACCTTCGCGCTCAACTGCATCGACACCTTGGTCGGCGACGAGAGCCTGATCGAGCTGCGCAAGCGCCGCCCGATCTTGCGCAAGCTGACCGCGGTCGAGGAGGCTCAGCGTGAGTTTGAGGACGAGTGGCAGCAGCAGAAAGAGGCCGCCGAAGACGCCGCTAAGGGCGAGCTCGATAAAGCGCAGGCGCGCCTCGACGACGCGGTCGCGAAGATTCGCGACGACGCTGCGCTCGATCCGCGCGCGAAGGAGGTCAAGATCGTCGAGGTCCAGCAGAACGAGAACCGAAAGTTCGAGCTGGCGAAGGCGAAGATCGAGGGCGACAAGAACCGTCGGCTTGAGGAGGCTCAGCATGACCGCGACGCGGCCAGGACGAGCATCCACGACCAGTACCGCATGCAGGCGCTGTTGCTGGCTGCGATCCCGGGCTTATTGGTCGGGCTGCTCACGTATTTCAGGCGCCGCGGTTCGGCGTCGAACATCCCGCTTAACCGCCGCGTCGGAGGGTCCAACTGATGAACGAGTTTGTTAAGACCGGGGTCGCGCTCTGCGCCGCTGCTGCGCTCACCGCCCTCGCCATCTCGATGAAGCCTAGCGCCGTGCGCCTCGACTTGTTCGACGACGCAGGCCAGGTGTTCTTTCCCGAGTTCACGAGCGGTGACGCCGTCAACGAGCTCGAGGTCGTGGCCTTCCGCGAGGCCTCAAGCGACATCTATAGGTTCGCGGTTAAGCGTGACGACCAAGGTGTCTGGTCGATCCCGTCGCACGGAAACTATCCTGCGGACGCGAGCGAGCAGATGGGCAAGGCCGCGGCGATGTTGATCGGCCTCATGAAGGACGCTGTCGTCGGCGACGAAAAGGGGCGGCACGCTGATTATGGCCTGCTTGATCCGGAGGCCGATGGCGTCGAGACCGCGGGTCGAGGCAAGCGCATCAAGCTCAAGGACAAGGCTGGCAACCTGCTCGCAGACCTGATCGTGGGTGACCCGGTCGAGGGCAAAGACGGGACGTTCTATTGCCGCCTGCCGGCGAAGAAGCGCATCTATAAGACCAAGCTGCAGGGCAAGCTCTCGACCCAGTTCGCGGACTGGATCGAGACAGACCTGCTGCAGGCGCAGTCCTGGAACATCGACAAGGTCGTCTTCGACAACTACTCGGTCGACGAGCAAAAGGGTCAGATCGTTAAGGGTGAGCGGTTCGTGCTCGCCAAGGACGACGCGGACAAGTTCGCGCTCGAAGGCCTCGACGCGGCGAAAGAGGAGACGAACGTCGAGAAGGCGACGGAGCTCTGTGACACGCTCGGAGAGATCAAGATCGTCGGGGTTCGTCCCAAGCCCGAGGGGCTGACGGCCCGCCTCGAGCGAGCGAACGGCTTCGAGGCGAGGGTCCTGCAGCAGCAGCTGCAGCAGAAGGGTTACTTCCTCGCCGCCGGCAAGCTGGTGAGCAACGAGGGTGACTTGATCTTCGAGACCAAGAGCGGCGTCCGCTACACCCTGCGCTTCGGCGAACTGGTCTACGGCGAGGGAGACGAGCTCACCGCCGGGATCGGCAGCGACGAGCCTGACGAGGGCGAAGAGGCGAAGGGCGACGACGCGAAGCGGTCGTCGAACAACCGCTACCTGATGGTGACGGCCGAGTTCGTCGAAGACCTGCTCGATAAGCCCTCGGGTCCCCGCATGGAGAAGGCGGAGCTTGAGAAGCGGCGGCAAGCGCGCTCGACGATCGAGGCCGTGGTCAAGGCGATCGAGGTCTACAAGGTTGCCAATGAGGGGGCGCTCCCTGAGGCCCTCGACGTTTTGGTCAAGAAGCCAGAGGAGGGCGAGCCGCTCCTGAAGAACCTGGGCCCTGACCCGTGGGGGAACGAGTACCAATACACCAAGGAAGGCGAGGCCTTCTTCGTGGTCAGCTTGGGGCGAGACGGCAAGCCCGATGGCAGCGCAGAAGATAAAGACGTCAGCAGCGCCGCGCTCGCGTTCGAGGACACCCTCGACGAGGCCGTGACCGCGTGGGACGGCTACGACAAGCAGGTCCAGACCGGCCAAGAGGAGGCAGGGAAGCTGACTAAGCGGTTCGGTTCTTGGTACTACGTGATCGACAAGGGGCTCTTCGACAAGCTGAAGCCGCAGCGCAGTGACCTAGTTACGGCGAAGGCTGAGCCCAAAGTCGACGCCGATGACGCCGGGTTAGGCGGCGGTAAGTAGATCTAGGGGAAGAGTTTGGATCATCGCCGCCGCCGCCGCCTTCCTCTTTGCGGTTCCTCGGCGGGTTTCCGGCTATGGTGCGTAGATCATCGGACCGCGATTCGTAGCAGTCGCGCTCACCCCAACCCCGAGGAAGTAACGCAATGTTGAGATCCGCTCTCGCTGCCGCGCTTTTGCTGTCTAGTCCCGCGCTCGCGGCCGCTTCATGCGGCGCGTCGTTGGTCGTGCAGCAGGACCCGCAGGCGGCATATAAGAAGCTGGCCAAGGACTTCGCCAAGGCGATGTCCACGTGGCAGGAGGAGCTTCAGGCCAAGGTCGCTGCGGCTGAAGAGGCCGGCGAGCGTGTCCCGCGCTCGGCCCGCCGTCAACCGACCAAGGAGTTCATCGCTTCGGCGCAGGAGTTCGCCCAGGAATACGCCCGCAAAGACGCGGCTGTGCCGTTCCTTGGCTTCATCCTCAAGAACGCCAGCGCCGAGCGCAACGCCGTCAAGTGGGCGGTCAAGACGCTGGCTTCTGATCACGTCGAGAGCAAGGCGATCGGCGACGTCGTCGATTACCTGCCGCGCGTAGCGAGGATGGCCGGTCGCCCGGCGATGTCGTTGATGAATGACATCGCGGACAACCACGATGACAACGACATTCGCGCCAAGGCGCTGCTCGCGCGTTCGCGGCAGCTGTTGACGCGCGACGACAGCGAGGGCGCGGTCGCGGACCTAGAGAAGGTCCAGGAGCTGACCAAGGACGCCGACCTGCTCGAAGAGGCCACGGAAGCCCTCATCGAGGTCAAGAAGCTGGCGATCGGCTCGGTCGCGCCTGAGATCGACGGCGTGGACGTCGAGGGTGTCTCGTTCAAGCTGAGCGATTACCGGGGCAAGGTCGTCCTGCTCGACTTCTGGGGCTTCTGGTGACCACCTTGCCGGAGAATGATTCCGCACGAGCGGTCGCTCGTGGATAAGTGGAAGGATCGCCCCTTTGCGTTGATCGGCGTCAACAGTGACAAGACCAACACCGACAAGGGTATGGCGCTTTACAAAGATAAGCAGGAGGAGATGGGTGTCACGTGGCGGAGCTTCCGCAACGAGGCGAACGAGCCCACGATCAGCTCCGACTGGCGCGTCCGTGGTTGGCCGACGCTCTACTACATCGATCACGAAGGCGTGATCAAGCACAAGAACATCCGCGGTGAGTCGCAGATGGAGGAAGTGCTCGAAGAGATGATCGCCGCCGCTGAGGCAGCGCAGAAGTAAGGGCGACTGCTCGCCCGTTCGCCGAGGTGGCCGCCCGCTGATCGCAGCTGGGCGGCCGCTTCGGTTTTGGGCTACTGCTTCTCTACCTTTGGGTCGAAGCGCAGCTCTTTGACCGTGCGCGTCGGCCGCGCGTTGGCGGTGATCTCGGCGTCGGCGTCGGCTGCCAGCTGCTGGAGCTCTCGGACTAGGTCTGGGTGCTGCTTGGCGACGTTCCAGTTCTCGCGCGGGTCATGCTCAAGGTGGAACAGCTCGGACTTGTCGAGCAGGAGCTTCCAGGGGCCGCGCCGCACGCCGGCGAGGCCGCCCTTGTTCTTGTAGTACAGGAAGTGGCGGGTCGGGGACTTGGCGCCCGCGTCGCCGCGCCACAGCGCGTTGACGTCCTCGCCGTCGATCTTGCGCCCTTGAGGCAGCGTCGCGCCGCTGAGCCCGGCGATCGTGGGCAGCAGGTCCATCGCGGTTGAGACCTCCCGCTGCACGCTGCCTGCTGGGATTCTGCCCGGCCACTTCACGAGGAACGGGACGCGCTGGCCGCCCTCCCAGTTGGTCCCCTTTCCGCCTCGCAGCAGCCCTGCGCTGCCGCCGTCGCGCTTGAACGGCAGCCACGGCCCGTTGTCGCTGGTGAACACAAAGACAGTGTCTTCCGTGAGCCCGAGGCGATCTAGCGTCGCGACGAGCTGACCGACGCTCCAGTCGATCTCTTCGATCACGTCGCCGTAGAGGCCGCGCGGGCTGGTGTCTTCGAACTCGTCGGACGCGTAGAGGGGGATGTGCGGCATCGAGTGCGGCACGTACGCGAAGAACGGTTGGTCCTTGTGGTCTTCGATGAACTTCACCGCCGCTTCGGTCGCGCGACGGGTCAGCAGCCGTTGGTCCGGCTCCCACTCGACGACGTCGTCGCCGCGCATAAACGGCAGGCGGTAGGCGTAGTTGTTGTTCGGCTTGCGGTGGATCTGCGCCATGTCGTTCGAGTAAGGCACGCCGACGTATTCGTCGAAGCCTTGGTCGAGCGGCAGCAGGCCTGGACGATGGCCGAGGTGCCACTTCCCAAAGCACCCGGTCGCGTAGCCGCGCTCTCGCAGCATGTCGGCGATGGTGACCTCCTCGGTGTGCAGGCCATAGTCGTAATCGGGGAAGATCACGTGCTTGTGCATGCCGACGCGCTTGGGATAGCAGCCGGTCAGCAGCGCAGCGCGTGACGGCGAGCACAGCGGCGCCGCGACGTAGAACTGCGTCATCTTGCAACCAGCTGCGGCGAGGCGGTCGAGGTTTGGAGTGTGGATCGTCGGGTGCCCGTAGCACGACAGGTCGCCGTAGCCCTGGTCGTCGGTGAACACGATGACGACGTTGGGGCGCTCGTCGCGAGATTCCTGCTGAGATGGCGCGAGCGCTGCGAGCAGCAGGGACGTGGAGAGGGCGCGGATCATGCCGACAGCATCGGCCGGGCGAGGGGGCATGTCGAGCGCTGCGGCGCGGCGGTTATGATCAGGGTATGCGCGCTGTCACATTTGATGACATCCGGAAGGTTGGGTTGACGGAGCTAGAGGTGCCGCGGGTCGTCGAGCCATCTGACGTCGTGGTCAAGGTCCGCGTCGCCGCCATCTGTGGCTCGGATCTGCACCCTTACCTCGGCCGCGAGGCTGGTCTCGATCGCGGCACCGTGATGGGGCACGAGTTCCTCGGCGACGTGGTCGAGGTCGGCTCCGCCGTCGAGCGCTTCGTCGTCGGCGACCGCGTGGTGGCGCCGTTTACGACTAGCTGCGGTGAGTGCTGGTTCTGTGTGCGCGGGCTGACCGCGCGCTGTGAGCATGGTCAGCTGTTCGGGTGGGTCCAGGACGGTCAAGGCCTGCACGGCGGCCAGGCCGAGTTCGTGCGCGTCCCGTTCGCGGACGGCACGCTGGTGGGCGCTCCGGCTGGTGCTGCTGATGAGGAGGCGCTGCTCGCGGGCGACGTGCTCTCGACTGGTTTCTACTGCGCACAGATGGGCGCGATCGAGCCAGAGCACGTCGTCGCTGTGATCGGCGCGGGGCCGGTAGGCATCTGCGCGACCATCGCGGCGCGGCAACAGGCGCAGCGCGTGTTCACCTTTGACCTGGTGCCGGAGCGGCGGGCCTTGGCCGAGAGCTACGGCGCGACCGCGCTCGATCCGACAGATGAAGCGGCGATGCAGCAAGTCCGTGACGCTACGCAGGGGCGCGGCGTCGACGTCGTGCTTGAGTGTGTCGGCAGCGAGCGCGCTACGGCTTCGTCGTTCTCGATGGTCCGCGCTGGAGGGACCATCGCGGCGGCCGGGGTGCACTGCGAGCCACACTTCGCGTTTTCGCCCGGAGACGCCTACGACAAGAACTTGACCTATCGCGCTGGGCGGTGCCCAGCACGGGCGATGATGGACCTGACGATGCCCTTAGTCGCCGGAGGCCAGCATGACCTCGGCGCGCTGTTCTCACACCGCATGTCGTTCGAGGAGGCTCCCCGTGGCTATGAGATGTTCGCGCGGCGTGAGCAGGGTTGCACCAAGGTGCTGCTGGTGCCGTGAGCGGCCGCGGCCGCGGCCAGCTAGGCCCGGTTCACCTAAGCTTCTTTCTAGAAAGTGCTTGAAGGTGGTGGGCAGGGGCGGATTTGAACCGCCGACCCTGGCATTTTCAATGCCATGCTCTACCAACTGAGCTACCTACCCATACCGGAGGTCATGACGCATGCGCGCACGACGGGCCGGGGACGGTAGCCAAGGGGGGCGCGGCGCGCAAGCCCGTCTTACGGACGCAGCGCCCTAGCAGCTCACAGGCTCGCGATGGCGACGACGTGCTCTTGTTTCGAGACGACGACGCCGCGGCGCTCTTCGACGGTGACCACGAACGCCTTCGGCGACCCGACGCGGAGACGGGCGAGGATCGGGACGAGGGTCTCTTGGTCGGGTGAGGCGATCGTGAAGACCCCGCCGTCGACCGGGGCGCCGTCGCGCTCGGCGTCGATGATCCAGAGCTGGTAGGCCTGGTCCTCGGGCAACACTGGGAGGTCACGGAACGTGAGCCAGCCGTCTTGCTGCTCTTGGCGCCAGACCACGTCACCTTTGACCGCTCCGCTGAGCTCGCTCGGACCTCGCGTCCACGCGCGCTGCGAGCCCGCGTCCGTCGCGATCGTCGCCGCGCGTAGCTCAGACATCGACGGCGCTGGATCGCCGCCCAGGACCAGGGTCAGCGCTAAGCTGGCGGCGGCGCCCAGGACGAACGCCAGCAAGACGCCGTTGGAGCGCGGCCGCGGGGTCGTGAAGCCAGGGAGGTCGCCGACCGATGTGGTCTGGTCTGCGGCGCAGAAGCCGAGGGCGTCCGCGGCTAGCTTGGAGGACAGCGATGCCGGTGGGTCGCAAGGCGCGTTGAGGGCGGCGCTCGCGATCGCTGCGACGCGCTCGAGTTCGCACGCCTCAAGAGACTGTGTCTCGGTGGTGCGTAGCTCCGATTCGTGAGCAAAGACGATCGCTTCTGCGAGTTCTTCGGTCTTGCTCATGCGTCGCCCCGACTGAGGTCGTTCTTCGCGGGATCGTTGGACTCGCCGCTCGTTGACGGGTCGACGCCCAACATCTCACGCAACTTGATCAGGCCTCTGCGAGCGTGGCTCTTGACCGTGCCCAGGGGGATCCCGATGGACGCTGCGATCTCGTGGTGGGTTTGCCCTTGGCCGAGGGCGAGGTCTAGCACCTCGCGCTGCTCTGGCCGCAGCTTCTTCAGGGCGTCTTGGGCTCGCGCGACCTCGTCTTGCAGCTCGACCTCGTCGGTCATGGAGGGGCTCGCGATCGTGGTCGGATCCTCGAGCAGGTCGGCGGAGATGCGGCGACCCAGTCGTCGCGCGCGGTCGATCAGCCGCCGACGGGCGATCGTCATCAGGAAGGTGACTTCGCTGCCCGCGTTCTCGTCGTAGCGGGCAGCGCTGCGCCAGACGTCGACGAAGATCTCTTGCGTCGCGTCTTCAGCGTCTTCAGCGTTGCGACAGAACCGCCTCGCAAGCCCCCACACCATGCCGGAGTGCCGCTTGAGGAAGTCCTCTACGGCGGCTGGGTCACCGGTGGCGATCTTTGGGAGCAGGCTCTGCATCTGGCGTTTTCTCGACCTGCGAATTACAGGTCCAGAACGCCTTCGGCACAAGGGGTTCGTTACAGTCACGAGCGCGGGATAATTTGGACTACTGCGGCAGCAGGACCGAATCGACCACGTGGATGACGCCGTTGCTGGCCTCTACGTCAGCGGTGATCACGGTCCCAGCGCCGACATGCAGCTTTTTCGCCTTCGCGTCGAACTTGAGCGCCAGCTTGGTCCCGTTGAGCGTCGGGGCCGCTGAGAGCTTGATCGCGGCGCCTGACATCACCTTGCCAGACACGACGTGGTGCTTCAGGATCGCCTGCAGCTTGCCCTTGTTTTCGGGCTTCAGCAGGCTCGCGACGGTGCCCTCGGGCAGCTTCGCGAAGGCCTCGTCGGTCGGCGCGAAGATCGTGAATGGCCCGCCGTTCGCGAGGGTGTTCGCGAGGCCGGCGGCCTTCGCTGCCGCGAGCAAGGTCTTAAAGCTGCCCGCCTTCGAGGCCACCTCGACGAGGTTCGGCGCTGGCGGCATCATGACCGCGTCGATGACGTGGATGACGCCGTTGCTAGCCATTACGTCGGTCGCGATCACGTTCGCGCCGGCGACCGTGACCTTGCCGCCTTCAACCGAGATCGGCAGCGCGCTGCCGTGCACCGTGTTCGCGCTCTTCATTCCCACGACCTTGGCGGCGAGGACCTTGCCCGCGACGACGTGGTAAGTCAGGATGCTTGCGAGCTGGGCTTTGTTCTCCGGCTTGAGCAGACTCTCGACGGTCCCCTTGGGGAGCTTTGAGAACGCGGCGTCGGTCGGGGCAAAGACGGTGAACGGCCCCTTGCTCGCGAGGGTGCCGGCCAGACCAGCCGCCTTAGCGGCCGCGAGGAGTGTGTTGAACTTGCCAGCCTTGGCCGCAACTTCGACGATGTTCGGCTCGTCAGCGGTGTTTTGAGCGGCGGAGTTAGCAGCGAGCAGCGCTGCTGCGCAGGCGATCAGTCGGAATGTCTTCATGTTGGTGGGGGTGCTCTCTCAGGGAGCGATCGTTTCTCGTGTGGGCCGTGTTCACGTGGACGCCCGACGGACGGCCCCGCGTCAGGCGCTGAGAGTTCGCGAGCCAAATCACCCCGGATGCAACGTAGATCTTTATGGGGCAACGGTTTTAGTCAGGTGCATCCGGGCGTGGAATCGGCGCGAATACCATTTGTTACGACATGTCATCAACTCGTGAGTTCACCGCTGGATTGCTGCGCTCGTCCGCGAGGGCGTACGCCAGCGCTAGCTTGAACACGCTGTATGCCACCCAGCCGACGCTGATCGACACGGCGCTGCCGACGCACTTCGCGCGGCCGATCGATGACCTCGAAGTGCGCATCATCCAACTGGCTGCCAGCATCGCCGTGGATCGTCCAGTTTTGCTGAGGGACGTGCTGCACTGGTACAAGGTCGCGTTTCACCACCGGGATGTCGCGGCGGGGTATTTAGGCGCGACCTTGGAAGCGATCTCGAAGACGCTTGAGCGCGAGCTCCCGACAGAATCATTTCTGTTGGTCCAGAGCCACCTGCGAGCAGCCACGGCGGACCTAGAGCAGGCGTCGGTGGACCAGCCTACGAATCTGGACCGGTCCGCGCCGCACGGTGAGACCGCGATGCGGTTCTTGCTGGCCAACCTTGAGGGGCGCGGAGAAGACGCCCTCGACTTCATCCGTGGAGCGCTGCGCGACGGGGTCCCGATCGCCGAGATCCAGGACAACATCCTGAGCCCTGCTCAGCGCGAGGCAGGGCGCATGTGGTTGATGGCAGAGATCCCGATCGCTGACGAGCACTATGGGACCGCCATCGTCGACCGAGCCCTCAGCATCCTGCAGGAGCAAATCCCGCGGCCAAGAGCCGACGCCAACGTGGTCCTGACCATGGGTGTCGCCGGCAACATGCACGACTTAGGCCTGCGCGCTACCGGGCAGCGCCTGCAACTCGAAGGGTTCTGCCTGCATCACCTTGGCCCCAACATGCCAGCGACGGACCTCGCTTGGTCACTACAGGACCGCAAGGTCAACCTCATCGCTATGTCGGCGAGCATGCTCATGCACCTGCCTGGCATGATGGAGGCCGTCGCGATGGTCAGACAAGTTTGCACAGATCTCTACGGGAGCCCGGACGCGATCCCGCTTCTGCTGGGCGGACGCCCCTTCGGGATTTGTGAGGACCTCCACCGTGTTCTCGGTGCCCACGCAGGCCTCGACGAGGTCTGCCAAGTCGGCGAGATCGCGACCAGGTTGATCAAGAAAGTCGGTCAGGCTGGTTAACCGCGCGGGCCCTCAGGCCTTCAGGCGCGCCCGCGCAGCGGCGACGTCGAGCGCGATCTGCGCCTTCAGCGCCTCGGGGCCGTCAAAGCGACGCTCGTCGCGGAGCAGATGACGGAATGTGACCTCTAACTCTCGGCCATAAAGGTCGCCGCTGAAGTCGAGCAGGTGCACCTCAAGGCTGGGTTCTCCTTGGGCGAACGTCGGGCGCGACCCGAGGTTGGCGACGGCCGCGAAGGTCTCGCCGTCGACGACGGCCTCGACCGCGTAGACGCCGTTGGGCGGCAGCGCGCCGCCTTGGAGCGCGACGTTCGCGGTCGGGAAGCCGAGGGTTCGGCCGCGGGCGTCGCCGTGGACGACCTCGCCGAGCGCGCCAGGGAACCTGCCGAGGCAGCGACGGGCCGCCGCGAGGTCGCCGTTGGCGATCGCATCGCGGATTCGCGTCGATGAGATCGGCTCGCCATCGAGCTCGAACGGCGCGCCGGTCTGGACCTCGAAGCCGAGCTCGTCGCCGAGCGCTGAGAAGCGCGCGGGGGTGCCTTCACGGCCCTTGCCGAGCGCGGAGTCGTAGCCGAGCAGCAGGCCGCGGGCGCGCAGGCTGCCGAGGAGCACCTCCTCGGTGAACGCGCGCGCGGTCATGTTTTGCAGGCGCTCCTCGAACTGCAGCAAGACGAGCCGCAAGACGCCCGCGCGGCGCAGCAAACGCAGCCGGTGCGGCACGCTGCACAGCGGCGATGGCGCGTTGCCTCGTAAGAGCTGGTCCGGGTGGTTGGCGAACGTCACCACCGTTGGCATGCCTTGTAAGGAAGAGGCCATCTCCAGCAGCTGATGAAGCAAGCGCTGGTGGCCGAGGTGTACGCCGTCAAAGACGCCGACCGCGACGACGGAGTGGCTGTTGGGCGAGTCGTCGCCATAGATCGACCCGAGGTCGAGCGTGTGCAGTGCGTCTAGGCCGTCGACGAGTCTCATGATCGCTGTGGCGGGGGGGCGATGCGATCAGCTGCGGGGGTTGTGACCTTCTCCGAACTTCAGCAGCTGTGGTTTGACCGCGAGCTTCTCGGTTGCGGTGAGTCGATCGATGAACATGACCCCTTCGAGGTGGTCGAGCTCGTGCTGCACGATCCGCGCGAGCCAGCCCTCGCACTGCAGCTGTTGCTCGTCGCCCTTTAGGTCCTGATAGGTGACCGTGATCTGTAGCGAGCGCTCAACCTCAGCGTGGACGCCGGGCAGCGACAAGCAGCCCTCTTCGCCGAACTCCCACTTCTTTTTGCGGGTGATCTTAGGGTTACAGAGCACTCGCTCGCCTGAGCGGTCGTCGCGGCTGCCGCTGGGGTTTAGGACGAAAATATCCTTCTCGACGCCCACCTGGGGAGCCGCCAAGCCGACGCCTCCCTCGCTGTACATCGTCTCGATCATCTGATCGGCGAGATCGGCCAGCTCTTGGTCGAACTCGGTGATCGGCTGGCCGCCGCGGCGGAGGATCGGGTGGGGGTAGATCAGCACTTCCATAGGATTTGCGGTCGGGGTCATCGCCACGTTGCGAGGCGCGGGCTCCGACGTTAGATTGTTCCGCCCTTTCGCCCGCGTCAAGCAGTCCTCGGGACTGTGCCGCGGTGGCGGACCTTCCCCTGACCAGATGGTCGATCTCAGTAAATTCCTGGAGAGCGCCGCGGACGCCGTCAAGCGTCGCAACTACCCGATGGCGGTCAAGATCTACAGCAAGGTGCTGTCGATCCAGCCTGACTTCGGCGAGGCCCGCGCGGGCTTGCGCAGGGCGTTGTTCCAGAAGGCGGCGCAGAAGCCGCCCTCGAAGTTGACCGCGATGCTGATCGGCGGCATCAACCTGTTGATCGGTGGGTTTCAGCGGATGATCGGCTCTCACGCGGGCGCAGCCAAGTCATTCGAGCGCTACCTAGCGTTTGATCCGGCGGCTGAGGGATCGAACCTTAAGCTGGGTGACTCGTTGCAGCGGGCGGGGTTCTCGAAGTCGGCCCTCGCGGTCTACGCGGCCTACGCGGAGTTGCAGCCGCGCTGCCTCGAGGCGTGTCGGGCCGCAGGCGCGCTCCACTACGAGCAAGGGCAGCTGAAGGAAGCGCTCGCGATGTATGAGCAGGCGCTGAAGGTCGACCCGCGTGATCAAGAGTCGCTAAAGGCGCGCAAGAACCTCGCGGCAGAGGGCGCCTTGCAGAGCACCGGCATTGAGCAGGCTGAGAGCTCGCGTGACCTGATCAAAGACAAGAAGCAACAGAAGCAGCTCGAGCGCCAGGAGCGCTTGCAGCTCTCAGCTGAAGAGGTCGAGGAGGAGCTCGATCAGCTCGAGGAGCAGCTGCAGGCGAACCCTGGCGACCAGAAGTTGCTTCGCCGGGCGGCGCGGCTCCGTGAGATGGCCAAGGACCTGCAGGGCGCGCTCGACCTGATTGAGCAGCTGTTGCAGAAGAACCCTGACGACGGCGAACTGTTGGATGTGGCGAGCGACCTGCGGATCCGGCTGCAGGAGCAGATGGTCCAGAAGGCTGTCAAGCGCGGCGACGAGGCGTCGGCTGAGCGGGCTCGGAAGGAGCTCGGGCGCCTGCGGATCGCTGAGGCGCGCCGGCGCGTCGAACGCAACCCATCAGATCTCGGCGCCCGCTACGACCTCGGCGCAGGCCTGCTCGGCGCGGGCGAGGTCGACGACGCGATCGCTGAGCTGCAGCAGGCCGTGAAGGACCCGCGCAAGAAGACGGACGCGACGTTCCTGCTCGGCCGAGCCTTTCAGCAAAAGGACTTGTACGACCTGGCCCTCGGCCAATACGCCAAGGCGTTGGACGCGGCCAGCGGCAGCGCGCGGGCTAAGGAGGCGCTCTACGAGATGGGCGTCATCTGCGAGTCCCAGGGCAAGGCCGACGAAGCGCTGCGTCACTTCGCCAAGATCCTCGAACAAGACATCGGTTTCCGCGATGTCGCCCAGAAGGTGGAGGCGCTCAAGGGCTGATTTGCCCTGCGTGTCCACGTTCGCCTATACACACCTCCCTTAGTCAGTTAGAAAGAGCCCAGATACCAAGCGATGGCCCACAGTAAGCAAGCGAATAAGCGCATCCGCACGTCGGAGAAGAAGCGCGTTGATAACAAGGCTCGGATGAGCCGCATGAAGACCGAGACCAAGAAGCTTCACGCCGCGGTCGCAGCAGGCGACAAGCAAAAGGCGCAAGAGCTCCTTTCGCTGGTCTGTAGCTGCATCGACAAGGCCGCCAAGCAGAACGTCCTCCACCGCCACACCGCCTCGCGCCGTAAGGGCCAGGTGATGAAGGCCGTGAACTCGATGAGCTGATCGCGCTCGCGCCTGGGTCGAGGCCGACGCCAGGCTCAGCGGACGAGCGGTGTATAGCGGTAGTTCGCCTGCATGGTCAGGGTCAAGATCGCTGTTGAGTAGACGCGGCCGCCGTCCTCGCCCCACGCGCCGACCGGGTCCCAGGAGCCAAAGAGGTTCCGCTGCGCGTCCTCTCGGTGCTGGTTCTCCGGCACGGTTCGCTGGATCGCCTTCTGCCAGCGGCGCCACTCGGCCCCGCCCATCTGGAACAGCGCGTAGGTCGCGTAGTACCACGAATAGTGATCGATCCTGCCGGACTGCTCGTCCCAGACCGGCGGCAAGCTGTTCAGCAGCTTCGCTGAGGCCTGCATGATCGGCTGCTCGCCCGGGTCTTGGCCGAGGAAGAACCTGCTGAACAAACCCACTGCGGTCAGCGCGTGCGTCTGGTCAGACGGGAAGGCGACGCCGTGGCGGCCTGGCTTGCGAGAGCTGCCTTCACCTGCTCTGCAGTAGCCGTGCCGACCCGAGCCGTCGCTAACTTGGTCGAGGAACACCTCACAGCTCTTCAGCGCTCCGTCGTTGACCTGTAGGCCGAAGAACTTCCCCGACTTGTAGGCCATGATCGCCCAGCCGGTCACGGAGATGTCGTTGCTTTGGTCTCGCGGTTGGTAGCGCCACACGCCGTAGGGGTTGCGGTGCGACTCAAGGTAGTTGAGGCCGCGCTGCGCGACCTTCCTCAGCAGCTTTGATTCAGACAGCCCGCACGCCTCACAGATCGCGTAGGCCGCGATCGCGTGATCGTAGATGTAATCGTGCGAGAGGCGGGTGCCGAACAGGCCCGTGTCGGGGTCTTGCTGCTTGCGCAACCAGTTCACGCCGCGCCGGACCTGGTCGCGGTATTCCCCGCTCTTGGTCGTGTTGCTCTCGCCCAGGAAGGCGAGCAACGCGAGCGCGGTGCAGCCGACGTCATGCACCGCGTTCCCCGGACCGTCGCAAGGCTCAAGGTTTGGGTCGTCATGCTTCATGAAGCCGTCTGCGTCCCAGCGGCCGTCGTCGTCTTGGTGCGCCGCGAGCCACGCGAGCCCGCGGATGACGCATGGCGGAGTATGACGGCCGCCGCTGCCGCCGCTGCCGCCGGTGCCGCGGTTGCTATATGGGCCGGCCGCGCCGCCGCCGATGCCTAGCGAGGTGTTCCATTGCTCATGCGTGTATGCCGATTCGGTTGAAGCTTCGGCGCTGTCGGCGTCCGCCTGCGCGTCGCTCTCAGCGTCGCTGTCGGCGACCATCACGTCTTCCAGCGGCGCGATGTCTGGTTCGACCTCGGGCTGCACCTCGGGCTGCTCGGGCGGCTGCTGCTGCACGACCTCTTGTTGGTGCGCGTCCTCCATCATGATCTTCGCGGCGCCCTGCTGCTTCGTCGCTGTCGGCGTCAGCACCCAGATCAGCAGCAGCATCGCGGCGTGGACGCCACCGGAGATCAAGAGCCACGGCGACTGGCGCATGCGCGCCGCCATCATCTCTTGGAAGCTCTCGTTGTCGTCGGACGAGCGGTAGGTACGGACCGGTAGCTGGGACGTGTGCATGAGAGTTTGCTCCTGCGCGCTAAGGGCCGCGCGCATTCGTTTGACATGGGTGCGTCCGCGCGGCGACATCGTCGCGGGGATCGGTCACCCGTTACATCTCTGCAACGGCGCGCGCGCTGGATCGGATCATCGCTTCTCCGAGGATTTTTCGGGTCGCGCGGTGCATGGAAAAAAATCGCGCGATCCCTGAACCGAGGCGCGGCCGCGATCGTTCTGCGCGTAGGAGGCGCTCTCGCGGGCGGCGGCGGAGAAGACGCTGCGGGCGCTAGGCCAGCTCAGCGGTCCTGCTCCGGTTCGCTCCGCACGTATGCGTCGTCGCCGTCGAGCTCAACGTGGATGACGTTCGGGTTGCAGCAGACGGGGCAGTCTTCGACGTAGCTCTGACGGGACCCGGCAGACCAATCGATCGGGACCACGATGTCTTCCCCGCAGCAGTCACAGACGTAGCTGGCCTCGTCGCGCATCCCGAGGGTATAGGCCGCATCGCCGCCGTGCCGTAGGCCCTTTCGTGCATCCAGCGGCGACTGCCTGACGATCGCCTTGCGTGTCGCGTCACGAGGTCGAGAACGTCTGGGACTACCCGCGCCCGCCGCGCCTAGAGCGCTTTTCGGGGGGGCTCTGCGTCGCGCACCGCGGCGTGGAATTGGTGCGGGCTACCCATGCCCAGCGCGTGCTCGAGACGTCTCACCCGCCCACGTATTACTTACCACTGGCTGCGTTCACCGAGTCGGGGATCGCGGCGCTTCGGCCGAGCGCGCGGCGGGCGACGGCGTGCGAGTGGAAGGGCGTGGCGAGCTACCTGGACCTCTGCTTGCCAGGACATGAGCCGCTGCGCGCCGTGGCCTGGTCGTACCCGTCACCGCGCCCCGCGTTTGACGCGCTGCGCGATCACGTCGCGCTTTACGCTGGCCCGCTGGATCTGTGCGAAGTCGACGGTGAGGCGGTGCAGCGCCAAGACGGTGACTTCTACGGCGGCTGGATCACCAGCTGGATCCGCGGCGGCGAGCGCGGATTCAAAGGTGGCCCGGGGACCTGGGGTTGGTGATCCCCTGAGGGCCGCTCGCGCGCCCTCCCGGTCAGATGCGTTCGCTCAGCGCACGAGGCGCGAGTAGCGGTAGTAGGCCTCGAGCGTCAGCACGAGGATGGCCGTCGAGTAGACGCGTCCGCCGTCTTCGCCCCAGGCTCCGATCGGGTCCCACGAGCCGAGCAGGTTCTTCTCGGCTGCGGCGCGGTGCTGGTTCTTGACGACCGAGGACTCGAGCTTCTTCTTCCAATCGTTCCAGTGTGAGCCGCCGTACTGATACAGCGCATAGGTCGCGTAGTACCAGTAGTAGTGGTCGATCGAGCCGCTCTTCTCGTCCCAGACCGGCGGCTTGCTGCGGAGCAGGTCGGCGGAGGCCTTCATGATCGGCTTCTCCTTCGGGTCCTGGTTCATGAAGAAGCGGCAGAACAGGCCGACGGCCGTCAGCGCTTCACCTTTCTCGATCGGGAACTTGGTGCCGTGATCGCCGGGCTTCCGTGAGCTGCCTTCGCCTTGCTTGGTGTAGCCGTGCTTGCCGGTGGCGTCTGAGACCTGATCAAGGAACGTCTCGCAAAGGTCGAGCGCGGACTTGTTGATCTGTAGGCCGAAGAACTCGCCCGACTCGTAGGCCATGATCGCCCAGCCGGTCACCGAGATGTCGTTGTCGTTGTCCCGGGGCTGGTAGCGCCATACCGAGTAGGGGTTGCGGTGCGACTCGAGGTAGTTGATGCCTTTCTGCGCGGTCTTCCTGAGCAGCTTGTAGTTTGACAGGCCGAAGGCCTCGCACATCGCGTAGGCCGCGATCGCGTGGTCGTAGACGAAGTCGTGCGACGCGTTGGTGCCGAACAAGCCGTTTTGCTGCTGCTGCTTGCGCAGCCAGTTGATGCCCTTCTTGATGTTCTGCTTGTACGGCCCACTCTTCATGGTGCTGCCGTCGCCCAAGAACGCCAGCAGGGCGAGGCCTGTGACGCCCACGTCGTGGACTGGGTTACCGGGTCCGTCGCACATCTCGCCGCCGTCGGCGAGGTCGTGCTTCATGAATCCGTCCGTGTCCCACTTGCCGTCTTCATCCTGGTGGGCCGCGAGCCACTTGAGGCCCGCGTCGATCGCCGCGGCGTATGACTTGCCGCCGCCTTTGCCGCCGCGACCGCCGCCGCGACCGCCGTAACGACCGCCCGCGCCCCCGCCGAGGCCGACGGCTGAGTTCCATTGGTTGGAGTCGAACGCCGACTCCTTGGAGATGTCTTCGCTCTCTGTGTCGAAGGCTTCGTCGGTCTCGGTGACCGTCGTCTCGGTGACCACGACCTCCTCCGTGACCTCCTCGGTCTTGGTCTCAGGCGGCGGTGGTGGAGGCGGCTCTTCGATCTGCTGCTCCTCCTTGATGTCCATCTCTACGATGGCTTTCGCGTCTGCCTTGTTCTTCTCGGGCATGAGCACGATCACGAGCAGCGCGAGGATCGCGTGGATCGCCGCGGAGAGGATTAGCCAGGGCGCCTGACGAAGGCGCTCGGCCATCAGCTCCTGGAACGTCTCCTCTTGCTCCCACACGGGGACAGCGTTGGACTTGACTTGGATCTTGGTGGGGTCGAGTTGGGCCATGCTTGGGACCTACGGAGTTTGGCGCGGGGCGACCGCGCAGCGGCCGGAAGGGCCTGGGAGACGTGACGCGATAGCAGCGTACCGCCTCTCAACGGGGCTCACCTGGGAGAGGTTCAGAGAGGTTCTGAAAAGTAGAACGATGGTCGCGCCTAGCCGCAACCACCCCTCGCTATTACGTGGCCGGCGGCCTCCCCGGGTCCATCGTAAATATATGCGAAAATTAAACTAACGTCACCTCATGGGGACGCGGCGACCGTCTTGGTAGATCCAGACTTCGGTTCGCTGGCGCGCCCGTTGCAGGGCTTGCGCGCGGAACTCTCGGATGACCTTGTCGCTCGCGATACGGCGGATGTCTGACTGGACCTCTGGATCAGCGAACTTGCCGTCTTTCGCCGGCAGGAACTGCATGACCTTGACGACATCGACCAGCCCGTTCGGGCGGGGGATCGGCTGTGAGACGTTGCCGACGGGGCCTTGGATCGCGAAGTCCCGCAGCCTGGGTTGCAGCGACTTCGCGCGCATCGAAAGCAGCGGCGTCGCCGGTGGGTAGCGGTCGGCCACTTCGCGCGCGGTTAGGACCTGATCGGCCCACAGGTCGGAGGCCTCCGCAGCCCGTTCTGCTGCGTCGGCGCCGCGGAACGACACCATGGAGACCTGCGCCATCGCCGGGCGGACGAACTGATCTTTGTACTGAGCGTAGGTCTCGCGCAGCATCCGGGGCGTCAGATACAGGTTGGACTGCTTGCGAAGCCGCTCGTAGATCGAGAACTGCTCGGCGAGCATCTGCAGCTTCTCGATCCGTTGACCGTCTGCGTACGTGCGCCATGTTTGGCCGGTGCGCTCAAGCTCCGCGCTCAACTCGCCCCAGCCGCCTAGGTCGCGGCGACGATCCTCTTTGTCGCGTTCCAGCTCTGACTCCAGGATCATGTCGAAGCGCTGCGGCGGCACGTTGCCGAACGAACGCGCGGCCTGCGCCATCTGGTAGTCGCTGATCATCGAGCGCAGGTCTCGCGTCGTCATTTGACCGATCTCGTTCATCGTCAGCGATCGGCCTGCCTGCGCTTCGGCGCCGAGGATCGAGCCTGACACGGTCGCGAACAGCTTGCTCTGCAAGATCGCGCTGTCGTTGACGCTCGCGACGACGCTGTCTACGAACAGCCGCTCCGGCAGCTGAGGCGTCCTTTTGCCTGGCTGGCCTTGCGCGATCAGACCGCCCGCTCCGAAGAGCATAAAACCCAGCATCGCCCTACGCATGAATGACGATGATGACTGCGGGCAGTGGATCCGGCAAGCTCAGCATTGGTGGAACCGGGCCGCGGTTGCAATCGGTGCGCGCCCGGCGTCTCTTTTCTGGTCTTATGAGCATTCGTAATGGCACCTGCGTCGTAGTCGGCGCGTCTTCTGGCATCGGCCTCGCGGTCGCGCGCCGCCTCGCGCTGTCCGGGCGCAAGGTGGCGATGCTGGCGCGCCGGCAGGGCGAGCTCGAGGCTCAGGTCGCGGTGACGAACAAGGCAGTCAGTGCAGAGGTAGCCAAGGCCTACGTTCATGACGCGACGGACGTCGACGTCGTCGAGCGCTTGTTTGCGCAGATCGAGGCAGATTTGGGCGAGGTAGATGAGCTGCACTTCGTCGCCGGTGTGATGCCCGAGGTCGGCCCGGACGAGTTCGACCTCGAGAAGGACCGCATGCAGGTGAACGTCAACCTGCTCGGCGCCATCGCCTGGTGCAACGCGGCGGCGCGTCGCTTTCAGGAGCGCAAACGCGGCTGCGTCGTCGGCGTCACCTCCGTGGCGCAGGACCGGGGTCGCATCGGCCGACCGGTCTATAACGCCAGCAAGGCTGGTATGGACACCTACTTGGAGGCGTTGCGCAACCGCCTTTGGCGGCACGGCGTGCAGGTGACGACCATACGCCCAGGGTTCGTCGAAACGCCGATGACCGCGGGGCTTCAGCTCAAGGGCGCGATCGCAGCCGATAAGGCTGCAGAGCTGATCCTCAAGGCGCGCGACGGCAAGAAGGCGATCGCCTACGTGCCGGCCAAGTGGCGCCTGATCATGTTCGTGATCCGCAACATCCCGTCGTTTGTGTTCCGCAAGCTGTCGATCTGAAAGACCTGCAGCGTGTGCGGCGTTTGATCCTGAAGTCATGACCACCCCGAGTCCGCCTCCTGTATCGACTGCGCCAAAGCTCGCGTGGCGCGATGAGTCGGTGATGGGGTTTGGCATGTCGGTCGGCGGTCCAGCCAAGGTGCTCCGGCCGCAGAGCGTCGAGCAGGTCGCCGACGCGTTCGCGGAGGTCCAGCGCCTCGGGGAGCCGCTGGCGCTGCGTGGCGCCGGCTGTAGTTACGGTGACGCATCGACCAACAACCATGGCCATGTGCTCGACCTGACGCGCATGAACCGGGTCTTGTCGTTTGATCCGCAGACTGGCGTCGCTGTTTGTGAGCCCGGGGTGACGGTGCGCGACCTCTGGAGGCGCGCGATCGGCCACGGCTTCTGGCCGCGCGTGGTCAGCGGCACCATGCAGGTGACCATGGGCGGCGCTGCCGCGATGAACATCCACGGCAAGAACAACTATCAGCTAGGCTCCTTCGGCGAAGGGGTCCGGTCGTTCGAGCTGATGACGCCGAAGGGCGAATTGGTGCGTTGCTCGCGGGAGGCCAACCCTGAGTTGTTCCACGCCGCGATCGGTGGCTTTGGGATGCTCGGCTGCTTCACCAAGCTCGAGATCGAGACCAAGCCTGTTCACTCCGGGCGGCTGCGCGTCTCCGGCATCGTGGCGAAGGACCTGGAGCATAACTTCGAGATCTTTGAGGACATGCATGGCGAGGCGGACTACCTCGTCAGCTGGGTCGACCTGCACGCGAAGGGCGCGGCGTTAGGGCGCGGGTTGATGCATCGAGCTGACCAGATGAAGCCTGGCGAGGACCCGGAAGGCCTCCGGCTGCTGGACCCATGCTTGCAGGACGTCCCGACGACGCTCTTCGGCGTCGTTCCGAAGGCGTGGCTGTGGCCAGGGATGTGGGCCGCGGTCAAGTTCGGGCAGGTCGGGTTGGTCAACGCGCTGAAGTTCGCGGCCGGCGCGCGCGAAGAGCGTCAATCGCCCTATCTTCAGACGCACGGCGCGTTCCACTTCTTGCTGGACTACGTCCCGCGTTGGCATTGGATGACGAAGCCCGGCGGCTTGATCCAGTTCCAGCCGTTTGTGCCGAAGGACGCGGCGCCGCGCGTGATGCGTCAGCTGATCGAGGTCTGCCAGCGCGCCGGGCACGTGCCCTACCTCGGGGTGCTTAAAAAACACAAGCCGGACCCTTTCCTGATGACGCACGCCGTCGATGGCTACTCGATGGCGATGGATATCTGCGTGAGCAACCGCTACGCGAAGCGACACAGCCTCTGGCGCACGTGCCAGGAGATGGCGGAGCTGGTGCTCGATGCTGGCGGCCGCTTCTACTACGCCAAGGACGCCGTGTTGATGAGCTCGTCGTTCCCGCGCGTACACGGAGAGGAAGCCGTCAATGAGTTCCGGGCGCTCAAGCAGGCGTGGGACCCTGACCGGCTGTTCCAGACCGATCTTTCGCGGCGTATGGAGGTGTAGACTGGCGCTGCGCCTTGCAGGCTTGCGCTTCAGCAGCTACCGTTTTAGCCGTCGGCGAGGGCAGTTATGCGCTCGCAAGGCATCGGAGGCCTGCCACCGGAACGGATTCCGGGCTCAAGTTGAGGCAGCGATTGACCGATGCCATCGATCGTTGTGCACGGAATCGACAGTGGTCGAGCACGACGCGTTCGGTGAACGTGGCTTCCGGCGGGTGGCGACCAGGTGGGTCGGCCAGGGTCTGGAGCGAGCACACCGGGCGTAGACAACATGAAACCTGCAGCCGAGCGCCCACAAGCTGGGCCCGCTGACTCCATTAGACATCCCCGTGAGTTTTGAATCCCTCGGGCTGAAGAAGCCCATCCTTAAGGGCGTGCGCGACGCCGGCTATGACCAGCCGACCGAGATCCAAGAGCACGCGATCCCCAAAGTCATCGCTGGTGACGAGCTAATCGGCCTCGGCCAGACCGGCAGCGGCAAGACCGCAGCGTTCGGGTTACCGATGCTTGATCGTCTCTGCGGCGGTGAGCCTGGCCTCCGCGGCCTGATCATCGTGCCGACCCGTGAGCTCTGTGTGCAGGTCGCTGAGAACCTCCGCATCTACGCCAAGCACGCAGGCCTGCACGTCTGCACCGCGTTCGGCGGTATCGACCTCTCGATCCAGGAGAGCGCGTTTAAGCGCGGTCTGGACGTGCTCGTCGCCTGCCCAGGGCGCCTGATTGATCACCTTGAGCGCCGTAACATCACGCTTGAGAAGGTCGAGATGGTCGTGCTCGACGAAGCTGACCGGATGCTCGACATGGGCTTCATGCCGCAGATCCGGCGCATCTTCTTACGCATGCCAGACGAGCGGCAGAACCTGCTGTTCTCGGCGACGCTGCCAAAGGAGGTCGAGTCGTTGGTCGAGGACTTCTTGCCTGGCGCCGAGCGCGTTCAGATTGGTCGACGCAGCGAGTCGGCAAAGACCATCAGTCACCGCTTCGCCGCTGTCAGCGTCAGCGATAAGCCGGACGCGCTCGAGCGCCTGCTGCGCCGCGAAGACGGCAAGGTGCTCGTGTTCTGTAACAAGAAGATCGGCTGCGAAAAGCTCGGCAACATGCTGAAGCGGTCGGGCTTGCCAGCTGACTCGATCCATGGTGATAAGAGCGCCGAGGCGCGCCACGCGTGCCTCGGGGCGTTCTCGCGCGGCCGCACACGGTTCTTGATCGCGACGGACGTCGCTGGGCGCGGCATCGACGTGGACGACGTCGAGTTGGTGGTCAATTACGACTTCCCGCTCGCGTTGGAGGATTACGTGCACCGCTCTGGCCGAACCGGCCGCGCTGGCAAGTCCGGGCGCGCGCTCTCGCTCGTGGCCCCGTCGGAGAAGAAGCTCTATGAGGTCGTCAAGGCGCACCTCGCTGGGAAGGAAGTTAAGAGCGTCCCGAGCACGCCAGGCCGCGGTTATGGGATGCCCAAGGGGCGCGGCGGCGGCAAGGGCGGCAAGGCCAGCAGGAAGCCGCGCCGCGGCGGCGGTCGCCGGACGGCGGCGGGTTCGGTCTGACGAGCCGCCGGCTTGGGGGCCGGATGTATCGGGTTTGTGTTGGTTGACCGCGGCGGGTAGGCGGAGCGCTGGCGATCACGTTCAATGTCGTGATGAGTCGTTACTTGATCATGGCCGCAGTCGCTGTGCTGTCGCTCTCTTCGGAAAGCGCCGCGCAACGTCGTCGCGGGCCGAACATCACCCGTATGTTGCAGCGCTTCGACGCTGATAAGGACGGCAAGCTCACGGAGGACGAACTCGGTGCGCAGATGTGGCGGCGTATGAGCCGCTTCGACAGCGACAGCGACGGCGCGCTTACGAAGCAAGAGCTGGAGTCGATGAGTCGCCGGGGCGGCGGCCGAGGCGGCAGCAGCGACGCCGCGTGGAAGTTCCTCGCCGACAAGTATGACGCGAACAAGGACGGCAAGATTGAGAAGGGCGAGTATGACCGCGACGAGGCGACCTTTACGCGGCTCGACAAGAACGGCGACGGCGCCTTGACCAAAGAAGACTGGCAGGGCGAGCAGGAGCGTGAGCGTGGCCGCGGTCGAGGCCGCGCGTCGCGACCTGCGGCGCCCAAGGCCGGCGACGTCGCTCCCGACTTCGAGCTGACGTTCGTGGATGACTCAGAGGCTAAGGCCAAGCTGTCCTCGTTCACCGGCGACAAACCCGTCGCGCTGATCTTCGGCAGCTGCACTTGACAGCCGTTCGTCAGCTCAGCTGGTCAGCTGGGTAAGCTCTTTGAAGACTTCGGCGACGACGTCCAGTTCTTCTTGGTTTATTGCCGCGAGGCGCACCCGATCGACGGGAAGAACCCGGGCACGAAGACGGTGATTGAGGACCCGATCAGCGATCAAGAGCGCCGCGAGGTGGCGCGGAAGTTCGTCGCAGATATGGGCCTGGAGATGCCGGCGCTGCTCGATGGAGTAGATGACGCGGTCAGTCGAGCCTACGCGTCGCATCCTGATCGGCTGTACTTGATCGGTAAAGACGGTAAGGTGGCCTACGCGGGCGACCGCGGCCCGAAGGGATTTTCGCCGAAGGAGCTTCGCGCTGCGATCCAGAAGGAGCTGAGCGCGTCCGCAGACGAGGCCGCGCCAAAGTCAGGGACGCCGAAACAGCCCTCGCCAGAGAAGGGACGCTAGCCGAGCGACCGATCGGTCAGGTTTTCTCAGCCCAAGATCGTCTTCGCGGTCTCTGCCGGATCGCTCGCGCGCACTAGCGAACGGAACACCTGATCGAGGTGGGCGCCTTCGTCCGCGCCGGCTTGATCGCGGAGTTGAGCTGCCGTCCCCTCGGCGAGCAGCTTGCCCTTATCAAGGACCGCGATGCGATGCGCGTTGTTCTCAACGACGTCGAGGAGGTGGCTGCAGTGCAACACCGCGCCGCCGCGCGCCGCGAACTCATGCATCAGCTGTTTGACCACTTGCGCTGTGGTCACGTCGAGTCCGGATAGGGGCTCGTCGAACACCAGCAGCTTTGGCTCGGTCAGCAGCGCAGCTGCGATCGAGACCTTCTGTAGCATCCCTTTACTGAAGGCGACCATCGGCTCGTCCCGTCGTTCAAGGACGCCGAAGCCGGCTAGAAGCCGCTCCGCGCGCGCGCAGATCTGGTCATCATCGAGGTCGAAGATGCGCCCTTTCAACAGCAGGAACTCCCACGGAGTCAGCGTCTCGTGGAGCCGCGCGACCTCTGGTAGGTAGCCGATCAGGCGGCGCGTCGACGGATCGCCGAGCGCGTCGACGCCGTCTACGGTGACCTTGCCTGAGTCCGGCTGTAGCAGGCCGACCAGGCATTTTACAGCCGTGGACTTGCCAGCGCCGTTGGGGCCTAGCAGGGCTAAAATCTCGCCTGCGTGGACCTCGAGGTCGAGTCCCTCGAGCGCGACGAGCGTACCATAGGTCTTCCGCAGCGAAGTGATCGCTAGCATGCCTGTATCTTGTCCGAGTTCGGGGGCGCTGACCAGCGCTGGTTGCGCTGCATGATCCTCAGCCCTGCTGAACCTGGGCTTATCCGTTATCGTTCGAAGCTATCTCGTGCGCACTCCTTGGCTATTGCTATCGATCGCCGTCCACGGTCTGGCCGTGGCGGTCGCGCTGGTAGCTGGCCTCTATGCGCACCGCTTCGTGAGGCCGCCGGTCGCGCGCGTTGAGATTCGGCACACGCAGTCGAGCCCGCCTGCGCACGCTGAGATCAGGGTATTGCCCGACGTCGCGGCCGAGAATGCGCGTGACGCTCAGCCATTGCTCGACGTTAACGTGCCCACTTCAGCGCCCCCCGAGTCCGAGCCGGTGATTGATGAAGGACCTTTGCCGCCGTCGCCATCTACGATCCTGAATCGGGCGACGACGGAGCGGGTCCGTCGTAAGCGTGAAGAGCCGGCGGAGGAGGAGCTAGCGATCCCGCCACTGCCGGAGGTGCTGGCGGAGAAGCCTCCCCAGGTCGAGTCGGTTGAGTCGGCGTACACGGCGGCGACGCGCTCCAAGGAATACGGTGATCCGCCTATCTACCCGACGTCGCTGCAGCGCCGTAACCGGGAAGGCAGGGTCGTCTTGCGCGTGTCCGTGCTCGCCGATGGGTCGGTCGCGGACGTTCACCTCAAGGCGCCGTCGCGCTACGCCGGCTTCAACGACTCCGCGCTGCGGGCTGTGCGCAATTGGCGGTTTGAGCCGGCGATGAGGGGCGGGGTCCCCGTCGCCAGCGAGCTAGATCTCCCGATCGTGTTCGAGCTGACGGACCGCTAGCGCTGCGTCAGGGAAACGCCGAGCTGCGTTAAGATCTCGTCGAGCCGCTCGTACATACGCTCCCAGCGCCAGCTTCGCCGGACCCACGCGCCCGCAGCCTCGCCGTCACGACGGGCCCGCGCCGGGTCCGCGAACCACGCGTTTACGCCTTCGATGGTCGCAGCTGCGCCTTGGGCGACGCACAGCGACGAGGTCGGAACGTCGCCGAGACCTTGCGAAGCCTGCGGTGATGCGACGACAGGCAGCGACATGCTCATCGCCTCGAGCACCTTATTCTGCACGCCGCGCGCCATTCGCAGCGGCGCGATCGCGACGCTCGCCTGATCGAAATAGGGCGGCGTCGTGTCGACTCGGCCGGTGACCAGCACCCCGTCCTTGCCGCTGAGACGAGTCACCTGCGGCGTGGGGTTGCTGCCGACGATGAGCAGCTTCGCGTCCGGATGGCGCTGGCGGAGCGCGGGCCAGCACTTCGCGACGAACCAGCAAACTCCGTCGACGTTCGGCTCATAGTCCATCACCCCGGTGAAGATCGCGGTCTGTGGGTGGCGTCGGTCGTCCCCTCCGCTCGAGAAGTGGTCGACGTCGACTCCGTTAGGTAAGACGTCGGGGACGACGCCGTGGATCTGCTGGGTGAACAGTTCTTTCTCGACCTGGCTGACCACTAGCGAGCGGTCAAACGTGCGCGCGACTTGGTCCTCGAACGCGAGCAGCCGCTTGGCTTCTCGACCGTAGATCCACCGGCGGAAGAGTCCGCCAATCCGTCCGCTCGCGCCGGCCTGCGCGTATTGCCGCCATTTGTCAGAGTCGAGCTCGGCGAAGTGCATCACTCGAGCTGTGGCTGAGCATCTGAGCGCGTACTGCGCCATCGACGATGAGTAAACGAAGACGAGCTCAGGCGGCGTCGCGCACCAACGCGTCACCGCCGCGGCGAGGGACGGATGCCGGAAGAAGGGTACGGTCAGCGGCTCGCCGGAGAGCAGCCCCCGCAGGCTGGTGAGCTGGCGCATCCTGCTCCGGTTGATCCGGGGCGCGACGACCTCGGCGCAGCGCTCCTTGAGGAAGGCGACGGCGGCGGCGTCGCGCTCTTCCTCTTGAAAGCACCCGAGGGACACCTCAGCGCCTGAGGCGAGCAAGTGCTGGAGGTAGTGCCACGTCGTGATCCGGTCGCCGCGATCAGGCGGCCATGGTGCGCGCTGGCATAAAAATACGACGCGTGGTTTCAGCGGATGTGTGGTCACGGCAGCGTCACCAAGGATGCTGGTGTTGGCCCTCGATACAAGGCTTGGGGGGGGCGCTCGGCAGAGATGACTCGCCCGATGTGTTCGTTGACATCGGCAGACCCCGCGCGTCGGCCGACGCCGCTGGCTGCGCTGCTGTCTGAAATGGATCTCTGTGGGTATGTTCTGAGGGTGGTTCAGAGTCACCGAAGCGAGGGCCTGTGACGGCCAAAGCACCGGTAACGGTGGTAGTGCCAGCGTTTAACGCTGAGCGCTTTATCGGCGTGACGATCGAAGCGATCCGCGGTCAGACGACGCCTCCTGAGCGGATCATTGTCGTCGATGACGGCTCTGTTGATGGCACGGTCGGGGTCGCGAACACCTACGGCGTCGAGGTCGTCAACGAGCCGCGATCCGGCGCGGGCGCAGCGCGCAACCGCGCTGTCGCAATGGCAGGAACGCGATACGTGGCCTTTTGCAACGCCGACGACTACTTCGTCCCCGACAAGCTCGAGCGAGACCTCGAGCAGCTGCAATCGCTCGGGGCAACGTGCCTCGCTAGTGACGCCTGGATCGTTAAAGATGACAGGGTCGAAGGCCGCAAGAACGTCGCGCGAGTCGTCCCCAACGTCTTGACGGAGGAGTTTTTGATCCGAGGCAATCCCATCATCAGCAGCACAGTGGTCGCGTTGCGGACGGCTGTGCTCGACGCCGGAGGATTTGATGAGTCACGGGAGCTTGCGGTGACGGCGGACTACGACCTTTGGCTTCGGATGGCGGCGCATGAGCCAATCGCCTACTCCCACGAGCCGATGACCTTCTTCCGCGTGCTCGGCGACAGACTGTCGAGCGCTGAGCAGTTGGTGGAAGGGGTCGACGCGGCCCTCCAGCGCGTCCTTGAGCGCCGTCCGTCGGACCCGCACTTTGCTGCTCTGGTCCGTCAGCGTCGTGCTACCGTCCGCCTTGAGCGTGCAGCTAGCCTGATGCACGGGGCTCGCTACGAAGAAGCCGCCGGGCTGATCCGTGCCGCGCAGCGAATGCGTTGGGGCTGGGCGGGTTGCAAGCTAGCCCTGCGCGCCTGGTTAAAGAGATGAAGAATCCGCGACCACTTCTCGGCGTTATACACCTCGCCGCGCTGCCGTCTGCGCGCGGGCACGCGTCGATGTCCGCAGTCTTAGACCAAGCGCTGCTAGACGCCGAGGCTTATGCAAAGGCGGGCTTCGACGGCCTCTTCGTTGAGAACTTCGGTGACGCGCCGTTCCGGCGCGGGACAGCGGATGACCCGGTCACCCCGGACGTCGTCGCTGGTATCGCGGTCGCGGCTGATCGTGTGCAGCGCGCCACTGGCCTCTCTGTTGGGGTTAACTGCCTCCGCAACGATGGCCTCGCAGCCTTTGGAGCCGCTGCGGTGGTAGGCGCCCGGTGGGTGCGGGTCAACGTCTTGACGGGCGCCTATGTCACAGACCAAGGTGTGATCTCGGGAGAGGCGGCGCGGCTGGCTGCCTATCGTCGTCAACTACAGAGTGACGCCTTGTTGTTGGCGGACTTCTTGGTCAAGCACGCTGCGCCCGTCGCGCCGATCGACGTCGCGACGGGCGCCAAGGACCTCGCTGAGCGCTCGGGCGCGGACGCGATCGTCTTGTCGGGCCAGCGAACTGGGCAGCCGGTCGACGTCGAGCTGCTGAGCTGCGTGCGTGACGCGGTCGGGGCGTTCCCGGTTTGGATCGGATCAGGGCTGACCGCTGAGAACGCGGCCGAGCTCTGGCCTCGCTGTGACGGAGCGATCGTCGGTAGTTGGTGCAAGGTCGGTGGGCGCTCGCGAGCGCCAGTGGAGTTAGAGCGAGCTCGTCGACTCAGAGCGGCGTGCCCGCCTCCTCAAGCGTCGGCGTGAGCGGAGGTCTCCGCGTTACGTTCGCCGCGCGCGCGTGTGTCGATACAGCACGATGAGGATCAAGCCTACGACGCCGCCCATCATCAGCGGCGTCCACAGGCGTTGAGCGACGGTCACGGGCTCCTCTGCGACTCGGGCGAAGGTGAGGGTCGATAGCCAACTACGAAAATCAGGCTCCCAGCGTTCGAACGCGGCTGGCGTGGTCGTGAACGCCAGGGTGATCTGCTGTTTAGCAGTCGGCGCGTGCACGTCGAGGCTGATACGGGGAGCGGCCTCCGGCGACGCCTTGGTGATACGGGTCGCGACGACGCACTCGACTCGTTGCGTGCCAAGCTTTTCGAGGTGGATGTCCTGCAGTTGATGTTCGACACCGTTAGCTTCGCCGTGCTCTCGCCATAACTCGCGCAGCGTCGTCGCATAGTCTTCGCCGATGTACCATTCGTCACGCTGCTCGATGACGTAGAGCCACGGCGATGAGAAGTCTCCAGCCAGCCAGCCGTCGACGTCTCCTACTCCGTAGTATTGGCGTGGTGATGCGAGGTGCAGGATGGAAGGTGCCTCAGGGTTCTCTCCGACGCGCACAGCCTCGCCGGGCGCGATCTGTCGCCATCCGGTCGGCAATTCGAGCTGGAACGTGCGGTTGTAGTTGCGGAACTGCGCCGTTGATTGGGCGGGCTGCTGGGCTGCGGCGGGCGCGAGCAGCAGGGTAAAAGCAGCCAGTGCGACGGTTGACGTCGCGACGGTCTTTGCACGCATGACGCCATCATTGCGACACGATCGCCCACGACGCAACGACTGGCTGCAGGACTTGTAGGTCACGCGCCTTGACGCTGTCATGCTGGGATCGTTAATGGGACTGGGCACTCCCATAGTTCGGCGAGCGCGCGGACGAGGTCGACCTCGTCTGGGTCGAGGTGGCCGTCGTGTGCGGCGACCTCGGCGCAGGCGTGGATCAGGTTACGCTTACCGAGCGGCGAGACGCGCTCCAGCTGATCGATCGCATGGCTGAGCTCTTGCGGCGTGGCTTGTGCCGAGTCACGCATGGTGGCGCTCGGCAGCTTGAGGACCGCGCAGCCGCGCTGGAACGCCGCGAGCGCGTCGTCTTCAGCTCCCGGGGCGCCGGCGTGCGCGATCACCGAGATCACGAGCTCGGCAGCGTCGGCGCAGTCGCTGATGGTCGTGGAGCGCTTCGTCCGGCGTGGTCGTTTTTGATCGACACTTAGGTGGCGCTCCAGCGTCTTGATCAGCGCGAACTCGAAAGGCGATAGCTTGCTGTCCGACAGCGCGAGCGCATGCGCGCGACCGAGCAGCTCTCGACGTTGGCCGACGTCAAGCTGTCGCAGCGAAGGTATCGACAGCTCGAGCAGCGGTAGGCGCATCGTCCGCGGCATCGCGGCCACCTCATCGTAGAAAGACTGCGCGTCGGCGGTGGTCGTCGCGCCAGCGTCTTGGAGCAGCGCGATCTGTCGCTCGCGCTTCGCCTCGTCGGCGTCGAGTAACAGCGAGTACACGATGCCAGGCACGCGGGACGACTCGCGCGCCGCGACGCTCAGGTTGAGCGGCAGCTGTTTGAGTAGATCGTGTGCCGCGGCGACGTGCTGGGGCTGCGGGTCGCCGACGGAGTCGAGGACTCCTCGCGGCGTGGCGCCGGCGAAGCCAGACGCGCCCGAGGGCGGCGCCGGCGCTGCGGTGTCGATGACGCCTTGCTCCATGGAGCCGCTGCTGGCAGCGTTCTTGAGGAAGCCTGGCAGCACCCGCTCGACGCGCTGCTCGATCGGTGGGTGGGTTGCGAGGCTGCCGCCGAGCCGGGCGACGCCGGCGGCGAACATCATGTGGCTGGCTTCATCGGCGTGCGGGCTTTGCAGCTTGCCGCTCAGGCCACCGATCTTCGCGAGCGCCATGCCGATACCCTTGGGGTTGCGCGTGTATTGGACAGCGGCGGCGTCAGCGAGATACTCCCGTCGTCGTGACACGGCGGCTTGAATCAACCGCGCGAGCAGCACGCCCAAATATCCAATCGCGATCAGCGCTAAGCCGAACACCGCTATTTGCTGGCCGTCCCGGCGGCCGCGCCTGCCCGAGCGAGCGAGGATGCGACCGATCACGGCGATGCAGATGATGCCGAACAGGGCTCCCATCAGCCGGATGTTTAGCCGCATGTCGCCGTGGAAGATGTGGCTGAATTCGTGCGCGATGACGCCTTGGAGTTCGTCCCGGTTGAAGGCATCTAAGCTGCCCTGAGTGACCGCGACCGCAGCGTCATTGGTCGACCAACCCGCCGCGAACGCGTTCACCCCGGACTCTTTGTCGAGGATGAATACTTCTGGTACCGGGACGCCTGAGGCGATCGCCATCTCTTCGACGACGTTCATCAGTACGCGCTCTTGCGGTTCGCTTGTGTGTGGATCCACGCGGCGGCCGCCCATCATCTTCGCGACTGCGGCGCCGCCGCTCCGCAATTGGGCTGACTTATACAGCGTCGCCCCGAGGACCAGCGCGATGACGCTGGCGGCGACGGCGCCCAGCAGCGGCCAGTCGACGCCGCTCGGATCTCGGACCTCGCTGACGACCAGCAGGACCTTCGCTGCGAAGTAGATGAGCGCCACGATGCACGCGACGGCCGCGACAAACAGCCAGATGAGGCGGCCAGAGGCCTTCCTCGCTTGATGCTGTTGGCCGAAGAAGTCCATGCCCATCACTCCCCCTCGAGTTCGAAGAGTGAAACGCCTGCGCGCCGCGCGCAGAAGACGCCGCCGCCGCAGTCTTGGAAGTGCTCGCCGAGGTGTCGACGGTAGAACGATCCCGAGCGCAAATACACGTCTCCGTCGGTGACCGACTGGTCGCAGTTTTCGTCCCAATCCCGACGAGTTAGCGCCTCTAGATAGAGCGCGCCGTCGGTCCATCTAGAGACGTTCGCTAAGGCGGCGGCTGCGGATCTGTTGTCGAGGTACTGCATGACGCCCTGGCAGACGACCAGGTCAAAGGTCTCACGGCCTAGGTCACGCGATGGGGCGAGCGACGTGATCGATCCGTGATGCCAGCCGAAGCGCTCGCATAGGTAGGCGGAATATTCGACGCCGTAGTAGCGCGCCTTAGGCCACAGCCGCTTGCAGGCGTGTTGCCAGTGGCCGACCCCGCAGCCGACGTCCAAGATCGAACGGACCGGCACTCGCAGGTAGTCGAGGTAGGTCTTTACGAAGGTCGCGAGTCGTGAGATCTCGCGGAGGTCGCTGACCTTGGTCTTCACGTCGCCGTAGAAGCGCCGGTAGTAGTCAGCGTCGAAAGGTTGACTCATCGAAGCATCTGGGTGGTTGATGTCGTCCTCGAGCATGGTTTGGCGGCGCATAATCGTCGCTGAGGCAGGTCCACTTCGCCACGCCAAAGCGACGTCATCCGCCTTCCGCAGTGACGGATTATGATGCGCGCACTAGACTCGGCGGCCGCGCGTCGCCGCGTCCATGAAGCATGTCCGAGAGCCTGATTCGACCAGCTGTTCCGGGTGATGAGTCGCTCGTCGCCCGCTTTATCCTCGAGCTTGCGCGTTATGAGCGCCTCGAGCACGAGGTAGATCTCAGCGAGGAGCGCCTCGCGGAGCATTTATTCGGTGAGCGCCCCGTCTGCGGCGCGCTGATCTCTGAGCACGACGGTGAGCCAGTCGGTTTCGCGCTCTATTTCACCAGTTATTCGACGTTTTGGTGCAAGCCGTGCCTGTTCCTCGAGGACCTCTACGTCGCCCCTGAGCACCGAGGCCGCGGCTACGGCTTGGAGCTCTTGCGCGCGTGCGCGCAGCTGGCGATCGATCGCGGCTGTCCTCGCCTAGACTGGCACGTGCTGGACTGGAACCAGCTCGCGATCGACTTCTATCAGCGCCAGGGGGCTACTGTGCTGCCTGATTGGCGCACCTGCCGCTTAGACGGCGACGCGCTGCGTGCGATGGCTGGGGCCTAGGGGCGCTCGGGCTCAGTTGCCGGCGACGTCATTGAGCCAGGCGAGCCACGGCTCCTCGAGCTGCTCGATGGGCGTCCCGATGAGGCGGTCGAAGGTCGTGCTGCTGTCGCCTTGCCGTTCGCGCAGCGCCGCGCGGATGTAGCTGAGGAACGGGCCTCGCAGCTGTTTCGGGTTGTTCTTGTCGAGCAACCACGTCGCGAACATCTCGGCGGCGGCCCAGTTGGTCGCGGTCACCGTGTCGTCGGTGAGATAGAAGCTCGCGTACATCGGCAAGTGAATGAGGTGCGTCAGTCGGTAGCCGCGCCCGAGCGCACGCAGGGCGATGAGGTCTGGCTGCTGTGACTTCATGAACTGCGCGAAGCCCGCTGGCCCCTGCATCCTTTGCTGTAGATGCATGCCGAGGCCGACCTCGAGCCAAGCGCAAACCCGGTCGCGGCTGTCTCGCGGGTCGACCTCGCCGATCATGCTGCGGTAGAGGAGGCCCTGCACGCCGACGAAGAACAGCGCGTCGGGTCGCGTCGGCGCTGGACCTGAATAGAACGTGCGTCCTATGTCGCTGTGCGGTGGCGGCTCGAAGTATGGCCTCGGTCGGTAACCCCACTTGGGGAAGACCTCGGCGTTGCGAAACGTCCGGACCTCGATCGGCTCTAGCACCTCGCGCAGCTCTAGGTCGCGGCCAAACTCTTCGAACCAGGCGACCGCCAAGTATTCGAGGTCTAACAGCGCGCGGACGTTAGTCAGCAGGGCTGCGTCACAGGTGATCGCGAAGCGCTCGCCTGTGAGCCTTATCGGCCGCTCAGTGAGCGAAGCCTCCAACTGCTCGCGGGTCCGCCATTTCCCGTCGCGTCGCCACTGCCATTTTTGCTTGCGCTGTCGGTTGCCGAGGAATCCGTGCATTTCGGCGTCGCGGTCGTTCTGCAAGACGAGCTCCATTGCTTGGAGCCGCGCCAGACCGGGGAGCTCCTCCTTTGCCGCCCAGTCGACCAAATACTGCAGCGCGCGCGGTGAGCGCTGGTATTGATGCCGTCGCTTGAAGAAGGCCGCGACGTCGCTAGCGACTGTGTCAGCTCGTTGGACTTTCGCTCTGTCGACGCGTGTGCGCTTACCGCCGGTCAGCACGAGGAGCTCGTCGAGCGCGTAAGGCGTCGCGACGCGACCTTGGAGCACCCGCCCGTTAACGAGGGTGATGCGGTCGCGCAGGTCATCCTGGGCGAGCGCTGTGCTCGTCAGCGAGAGCAGCGCGAGTTGGATTATGGTGGTCAGGAGACGCGCCATGAAACGATGGTAACAGCGCGCGCGTTAGGGGTGATGAGATGCTGAAGATGCGCTGGGAAGATCTGCTGTTCCTGCATTGGGCGGTAGCGCCGGAAATCATCCGGCCGCACCTACCGCAGAGCTTGGAGTTAGACACTTACGACGGTCAGGCGTGGCTCGGCGTGGTGCCGTTCACGATGGCCTCGACGCGCTTTCGCTGCTTACCGCCGATGCCGACCGCCCACCGGTTCCCTGAGTGCAACCTGCGGACCTACGTGCGCTGCGGTGATCACGCGGGGGTGTGGTTCTTCAGCCTGGATGCTGGCAGTCGGTTAGCAGTCGAGGGCGCGCGCCTCGGATTTGGGCTGCCTTACTTCGCCGCCGATATGCAGAGCGTTCGTGTCGGTGATCAGGTCAAGCATCGCAGCCGACGCCGTGATCGTCGCGGCCCGCCCGCCGAGTTCGAGGCGTCATGGTCTCCCGTGGGGGAGTGGCGCGAGGCCGATCCGGCGACGCTCGAGCATTTTCTGGTCGAGCGTTATAGCTTGTTCTCGTTGCGACGGGGCAGGCTGCTGCGCGGTGACGTGACACATCCGCGTTGGCAACTTTCGGAAGCCAGAGCTGAGGTCACTGCTTGTGACATGACGCGTTTGTTAGGGCTGCACTTGAACGGCGAGCCCGCGCTGGTGCTCGCCGCACGGCCGCTTGAGGTCCATGCGCTGAGGCCTTATTCGGTGATTATCTAGCGCGCAGATAGCGGTGATTTGCCGCATTGTGTCTGGGCCGGACTTCGCTCCGGCGGCGCGCTCCTGGTTTGGTCAGCGCCCGTGGGGCTAGTCTCGGCGGTCCTGTTCAAATACGATGACGAGTGCCATTTTGTCTTGCCGGGGCCAATGACGGGCCGCGTAGGTCGCTTTCGTCGTTTCGTAACTTCTATACCGAGCATGAATGGAGAGGCCATCGGAGCAATTCGAGCTGCGTGACGGGCGGATCTTTGATCCGCAGCGTCCTCGATGGGACGGTCCACTCGACCCCGTCGAGCTAGAGTTTTGTCGCGAGCGCGGCATCTCGGTGGCATTTGATTGCGCGCAGCTGGGCTGGGTGCCTGCGAGTTGCCTCGACGAAGAGCCGCGAGAATCTGGCGTCAAAAGCGTTGAGCCACCGCGGTTCGAGCCTGGCGCCGAGGGCTTGGATGAACTGATCGAGCTCGCGTGTGAGATGTTTTTGACGCGGCTCGGCGCATCTTCGCCGACCCGGCGTGCCGACAGTGCGGACGAGCGACCTCTACGGCGGGATCTGGAGGCCATCGTCGCCCAGGTGATAGAGCAGGTAGAGCGCGAGCGCGGCGAGCGCGCGGCGAGCGCCGTGCACTGGGCGCTTACTGCCATGATCGCCCATGAGCTGTGGCCCGCAGTGACGAAGGTCGTGGAAGATTCGGGCGAGTTCTGCTTCCGGCCGTGGACCGACGCTGACGCGGACGACTACGCCAACCTGCTAGACAACCCGAATGTTTGGCGTTACCTGCCTGAGCCATATCCAGGTGAGGTGAGCGTCGACCTCGCGCGCGAACTGATCAGCTTAAGCGCGGCCGCTGGCCAGCAGGCGAGCGCTATTATCTACGGTGACCGTCCTGTTGGGCAGTGCCTGCTTCGGCGCGCCGAGTCGGTCGGCGGTGTCCGGTGCGCCGAGGTCGCTTATTGGTTGGGAGAACCGTATTGGGGCAGGGGTTGGATGAAGCGAGTCTTGCCGTTGTTCTTGCGTCAGTCGATGCAGGCCGGCCAAGTGGACGTGATCTATGCTTGGATCCACGCGGACCACGCCGCCTCTGCGCGTGTCGCTCTCAGCAGCGGTTTGTGTCGTGACTCGTTTGTGTTTGAGTCAGAGCTTGCCAGCGCGCTCAGCAAAACTCGGTGTCAGCGCTACGTGACGTATCGAACGCAATGGTTGACGAGCGGTCAGCGCGATTCCGAAGGGCTCAGGTTGGCGTCGAGCGCGGTGCTCGCTGCTTTGGAGACTTACAAGTCTGCCTCGTCGTAGACGGCTGTGACTGGGACGTGGTCGCTGGGGCTCTTTTTGCTGCGCTCGTCCTTGTGGATGATGACGTCGCGACACGTCGCTGACGCGCTCGGTGACGACAGCACGTAATCAATGCGTAGGCCGTCGTCTTTAACCGCCGAGCCGCCGGTGTAGTGCCACCAAGTGTAGATGCCGGCGTCGTCGTGGTGCTGTCGGAAGCTGTCTTCGAGGCCGAAGGCCATGACGTTGCGCATCGCGGCGCGCTCTGCGTCAGAGCACAAGATGCGGCCGCGCCACCATTGGGGGTCGTGGACGTCTCGGTCTTCGAGCGCGACATTGAAGTCGCCGACGACGACGACGTCGTCACCTGCGGAGAAGCTAGCGTCGAGGTATGTGCGCAAGCGGCGCATCCAGTCGAGCTTGTAGGAGTACTTCTCTGAGCCCACCTCTTGGCCATTGACGACGTAGAGGTTGAGGATGCGAAAGCCGTTAACCGTGGCTGCGAGCACCCGCTTGTCGGCGTCAGGTTGGTCGTCGGGCATTCCTTTGACGACGTCTCCGAGCTCGTGGGCGGCGAGGATCGCGGTGCCGTTGTAGCCCTTTTGGCCGTCGAAGCAGACCTCGTAGCCCTCGTCCTCAAGCGCCGCGACCGGGAATAGCTCGTCGACGACCTTGGTCTCTTGCAGGCAGAGCACGTCGGGTTCGTGCTCCCTGAGGAAGTCAACGACGTGGGTTAGGCGAGCGCGGATGCCGTTGACGTTCCAGGTGGTAATCTTCATGTCGGCGGGATGATTCGACGCGCTGAATGGCGCGCGCGGACGGGATCATCATAGGGAATCATCGCTGCAGTTCGTCTGACATACGTCTTGGCGTCCGCTTGTTCGCGGCTTGTCCAGCCGCTCAGATATAGCCATGCGCGTGTTGGCCCCGATTGCTCTCCTGTTCCTGCTCGGCGCCTGCGCCACGACCGGCTCTCGAATTATGGTCTCCGAAACCGGCCGGTTCGCCTCGGTTGAAGCGGTCGCGGACGAGATCGCCGGAGCAGATCTCATCGCGTTGGGCGAGCTGCATCAGACCCCGGGCGTACATCAAGCGCACCACGCGCTGCTGCTAGCGCTATATCAGCGGCGCCCGGACATGGTCATCGCCATGGAGATGTTCGAGCGCGATGTCCAGACGGTGTTGCTGCAGTATCTCAACGGGCTCATCGATGAAGATGATTTTCGCGCGAGGGCTCGTCCGTGGCCGCATTATGCCCGCGACTATCGTCCGGTGATCGAGTTCGCTAAGCGCAACCAGGTAATGGTGCTGGCCGCTAACGCGCCCCGACCGTTAGCCCGCCAAGCCGCCAAAGAGGGCGTGGCTTCGGTCGCCGGCAACAAGAACCTCGCACGGGCGACGACCGCACCTGAGGACGAATATTGGGATTCGTTCCAGGAGATGATGGAAGGCCACGCTGGGATGTTTGGTCCGGACGGCATGGCGCGTTACTACGCCGCGCAGTGCCTGAAGGATGACACGATGGCAGAGTCGATCACGGATCATCTGCAGGGGTTTGAGGTAGGCGATCGACCGCTGGCCGTGTTGATCTGCGGGCGCGCTCACAGCGACCACGGCTGGGGCGCCGTGCAGCGAGTGAAGGAGCGTATGCCCGGGATGGACGTGCGGGTACTGACGTCAGAGGCGATCGATGGTCCGCGGTTTGACTCCGTCGAAGCCGACGTTGGCGTGGCAGACTTCGTGATCGTTACTAGGGCGCCTGAGCGTGATCCGATGCCGGGCGGGACTAGCAGCGCGAAGCCCAGCGGCGAGGCGGCGAAGCCGCCGACTGAGAACCCCGAGGGTTTGCGCCCGGCGTTCGGCTTTATGCCCAACTATGCCGGGGAGGAGGACGGAGTATTGGTCGGCGAGGTCTTTGAGGGTCGGCCCGCCTACGAGGCCGGCATCGAGGAGGGGGATTTGATCGTGGCGGTCAACGGCATGCCGACCCTTGATGTCGAGGAATACACGGAGGTGCTCGACACGCTGATCATTGGTCACACCGCGACGGTGCGGGTGCGTCGGGAGGAGGCAGAGGTTGACCTGCAGGTCAAGGTGGGAAGTAGGACAGCGCGCTGATCTGGCTGCGCCGTAGTGCTTTACGGTATGCCGATCTAGACACGCCGCGCCCGGGTGTGGCTTCGCTCGTGCCCCTCGCTATCCTACTTCGCCTGAATGTGCGGCCCCGCCGCGCCTGATTACGTGAGCGATACCCTTCAAATCACTGAGATCCCGGTCGATGGCTACGAGCGAGTCGTTCGTGGCTTCGACCCTCAGAGCGGCCTCCACGCGATCGTCGCCGTACACGACACGACCCTCGGCCCGGCGCTGGGCGGTCTTCGAATGTGGAACTACGGCTCTGAGCAGGAGGCGTTGTTCGACGTCGAGCGCCTCGCCAGAGGTATGAGCTTTAAGTCGGCCGTGGCCCGTACGGGCCTCGGCGGCGGCAAAGCCGTGATCATCGGTGACGCCAAGACCATTAAGTCGGAGGCTCTCTACCTCGCGGTTGGTCGGCTGGTGGATTCGCTCGAGGGTCTCTACACGACCGCTGAGGACGTCAACACGACGATCGGAGACCTTGAGATCGTGCGCCGGGCTACGCGGCATGTCAGCGGTCTCGCCCGCGAGGACGGCGGCAGCGGCAACCCATCCCCGTATACCGCTTATGGCGTCTATCTAGGCGTCCGCGCGGCGCTCGGTTGGGCCTTTGACAACGATGACCCCAAGGGTCGCAAGATCGCGATTCAGGGGGTCGGCGCCGTCGGCGGCCCGCTAGCCGAGCGGCTCGCGGAGGCGGGCGCGGAGGTCTATGCCTACGACCGCAATCAAGGCCGACTCGAGAAGCTCGCCGCTGAGCACGGCGTCAAGGTGGTCGGTGAGCAAGACGTCATGACCATGGAGTGTGACCTGTTCGCGCCCTGTGCCCTGGGCGGCGTGCTCAACGACGACACCATCCCGGAGCTCAAAGCCAAGGCGGTCGCTGGAGCCGCGAACAACGTCTTGCTCAACGCCGAACACGGCAAGATGCTCGACGATCGGGGCATCGTCTACGCGCCGGATTACGTCATTAACGCCGGCGGCATCATCAACGTGTCGGTGGAGTTCCACGAGGGCGGCTATGACGAAGACGTCGCCTTGCGCAAGATCGAGAACATCCCTCAGGCGCTGAAGGAGCTCTGGACGATCGCGAAGGAGGAGAGCATCTCCCCGAGTGACGCCGCCGACCGCTTAGCGCAGCGGATCTTGGCTGAGGGCCGGGCCGCGAAGGCTTGAGCCGCCCTAACGCCTCGGCGAAGCCGCCGAGCGAGACCGCCAGCGGTCTGCCAGCCGGCGATCGAACTCCGGCCGACCGGGAGATGCAGCCTCGACGCCGGCGATCTTGACCGACTGCTTTAAGCCGGCGGCCGCGTCATGACCTCAGGTCCATCTTCGCCGATCAGGATGGTGTGCTCAAACTGCGCGACGCGCACGCCGGCGCGCTCGACCAGCGGCGGGTAGTCTTCGACCAACTTCTTCTTGGCGAGCACCTGCAGCGCTTCTTCACTGCGGGCCTCGTCTCCGAGCAAGCGGACGAGGCTGCGACGCGCGAACGGGAGCCGGTCCATCGTCTGCATGGCCTCATAAATGTCCTTCGGGAGGTTGTCCTTCGGCTTGACCGATTTACGGAGCATGAACACCTCAGACTTGCCCTCGACGTCGATGTAGCCCTTGCCGTCGCAGGCAAACGGCTCGCACGCGATCATCTGGCCAACTCGGAGCTTCGTGGCCTTGGGGTCATGATAGTTGGGCACCGAGGGCGCGCAGTGGATCGTGTATCGCGCGACGCCGTGGCCGCAGAGGTTGCGCACCGGCTGGAAGCCGAGCTGCGTGATCGTCGTCTCCACGGCGCGACCGATCTCGGAGAGCGACACGCCAGGCCCCATCAGGGATATAGCGTTCTCAAGCGCCATTTTGCTGGCTGTGCACAAGAGCGAGTCCTCTCCGTCGCGTAGATCGACCGTCGTAGCGTTGTCAGTGATCCAACCGTCTACGTGCGTGCCGCAGTCGAGCTTCACGATGTCGCCCTCTTGCACCTCGGTCGGATCGCCTGGCGGGGAGCAGTAGTGCGCCGCGATGTTGTTGCGCGAGACTTGCGCAGGGAAGGCCGGTTCGCCGCCCAGCTCGCGGATCTTCGCCTCGACTGCTTCCTGCACGGCGGCGATCTGCTTGCCAGGCTCGAGCATTGCGCGGCCGTGCGCCAACGCGGTCGCGCTGATGCGACCTGATTCGCGCAGCTTGTCGAGGTCGATGTTCACTGAATGACGCCCATCTCTTCGCCGACCTTCTTGAACGCCGCGATAGCGGTCTCGAGCTGTTGTCGATCGTGCGCCGCGCTGATTTGCACGCGGATGCGTGCTTTGCCTTTGGGGACAACTGGGTAGTTGAAGCCGATCACGTAGACGCCTTCGTCCATCATACGGGCGGCCATATCAACGGCCAGCTTCGCATCACCCAGCATGATCGGTGTGATCGGGTGATCGCCGGGTACGATGTCGAATCCGGCCGCGGTCATCTCAGCCCTAAAGAACTTCGTGTTCTCCTCGAGCTTGTCGCGGAGCGTCGTGGTCGTTGACAGCTGGTCGATGCACGCGATGGTGGCGCCGACGATCGCAGGCGCCAGGGTGTTAGAGAATAGGTATGGTCGCGCGCGGTTACGTAGGAGATCGACCACCTCCTTGGGACCCGACGTAAAGCCGCCAGAAGCGCCGCCTAGCGCCTTGCCGAAGGTGGAGTTGACGATGTCGACGCGATCTTGCACGCCGTGATACTCCGCGGTGCCGCGGCCGGTCGCTCCGAAAAATCCGGTCGCGTGGCTGTCGTCGACGACGACGATCGCCCGGTACTTGTCGGCGAGCTCGCAGATCGCAGGCAGGTTGGCGATGTAGCCGTCCATCGAGAACACGCCGTCGGTAACGATCATGCGGCTGCGGCAATCCTGAGAGTCTTTCAGGTGCTGCTCTAGTTCTTGCATGTCGTTGTTCGCGTAGCGCATACGGCGCGACTTCGTCAGCCGGATGCCGTCAATGATCGACGCGTGGTTGAGGGCGTCGCTGATGATGGCGTCGTCGGGTCCCATGAGGATCTCGAAGAGGCCGCCGTTGGCGTCCCAGCAGGACGAGTAGAGGATGGTGTCTTCCAGGCCAAGGAAGGCGCTGATCTTCTCCTCAAGGGTTTTGTGCGGCGCTTGCGTCCCGCAGATGAAGCGGACGCTCGCCATGCCTAGCCCGTTCTCGTCGATCGCGGTCTTGGCTGCGGCGGTCAACTCAGCGTCGTTGGCGAGGCCGAGGTAGTTGTTGGCGCATAAGCAGAGCACCTCCGCGCCGCCCGCGGTGATCTTCGCGCCTTGCGGGCTCTGCAGGATCCGCTCCTCCTTCCAGAGGCCTGCTTCGCGGATGTCGTTCAGCTCGTGTTGGAGTCGCTCTCGGACGTTGTCAAACATGGACAAACACAGGTACCCGGAAGGCCCGGCGAGCGCCAGGGACTAGCGCATCCTTCGGGGCGTGCCTGACGATCTCGTGAGGGGGACAATCTGGCTGAGAAAGCTCGCCGCGCTCTCCCTAGAGTAGGGGCTATGTGGTTGTCGATGCTGTTGCTTCCGGCGGCGCTCGCGCTGCTCGTGACGTTGCTCATCCACGTGAAGCGGGGCCGCGGAAACCCGGTCGCTGGCGTGCCCAGGATGTTGTGGATTTTGGGGCTGTTTACGCTCGATCCGCTGATCGCGCTCAGCTACCTCGCCTTCGTGGTCTTTGGTCTGTTGGGGCGTTCAGCGTGGCGGACTTTGGCTGTGTATGGCGTCTTCGCGCTCGTCGCGGCGCTGCATTTCGGACCGCTCTCTTGGTCGTCTCATGGCGTTTACCCAGCGCAGTCGGCGCGGCCGCGCGGCCTGCTCGTTGATGTTTCAGCCATGGGCGCCTCCTTCGGCGTCGCGGAGCCGGCGAACCATACGCACGTCGCACTCGGTAACGGCTGGTTGGCGCGTCGCGCCGTCATCGTAAGTGACGGCGACCCCGTCTCGGCCGCGGTCGTCGATCGTGTCGCGAACGCGCTCGTTGCCGCTGGGATTCCTAAGGTCGACTTCGTGCAGTCGGAGGACGCGTTACCCGCGCCGTTCGGCGACTTGATCGTGGCTGTCGGTGTGCATGACGTCTCTAGTCTGGATCTGGTCGCGGCGGCCTATTGGTCTGGTGAGGTCAGCGTGACGATGGGTGAGCAGCCTTTCTCGCACGCCGACCACAGCACATACGTGGACGGGATCAGCGGAGACAAGCGACGTTGGGGTGAGTACAGCACGGACGTGGGCGGCGGCTCGCTCTGGCTGCGTTGGAGCGTAGACGCGGTCAGGATCGGTCCGACGTGGGGTGCTAGCTCTGTCGAGTTCGTGCAGGAGCAGCTCGTCGATCTTGAGGAGGGTCTAGACAAGGTCTTGCTGGACAGCCGGCACGGCGGCTTGGCGTCGCTGTCGAGCGACGCGGCCCTTGGAGATTGGACCGCCCCCGACCTCGGTGATCTGTTAGAGCCGTTCACGCCTCAGGCGCTGGTCGCTGGCGCAGGTGTGCTCTCTGACCAAGGCGCTTTCTGGCGGGTTGACTTCGGGCCGAAACCAGCTCGAGGACTCGAAGAACTCGAGCGTAAGCTCACATCATCCGGATGGTCGGAGGTCGAGAGAACGACCGCGTACTACCCGTCCGAGCATGTCCGCCACTTTCAGTATTGGCACCTCAGCGCCCGCCGTGACGTCGCGGGTGATCGTCAGTATCTCCAGGTTCGACCCTCGCGTGGAGCGATGTACTCCGCGGGTGCATACGTGCCGATGGACTTAAGCGACTACGTCGAGGCGCCCTTCGCGCCCGGTGAATACATCGTGCAGCTGGTCGATCGCTTTGGTCCGGATCGATTGGCTGCGCTGGTCGGGCGGTTGCTCGATGAAGGTGGCGACGATCGTCTGCTGCGCACGTTAGGCCCCTGCGCGCCTTCGGAGCGCTACGCTGCGTGGCGTAAGCGGGTCCTCGCCAGTGACGCCAGAGTTCTGAGCTTGCTCTGCGTCGCACGCAGTGATCATGAGCGCGGTCTGCGCACCTCCGCCAAAGCTCTGACGCGGGTCGCAGGTTGGGTTATGGCGAGGCCACGACTCGGCGACTCGATGTCTGATCGTCTCGCCGGGGCGCTGCGTCATACCGCCAGCATCGTCGGCATCGAAGACCTCCCCCTGGCGGGGTCGTTGGATGCTGGCGTGCTTGATGGATCAGGCCTTCCACTGCTCAGCGGATCATGGCGACCGGTCCCTTACTTGAAGTTAGCTCGCGGAGAGAAGGCGTCTACGCCAGCTTTGAGCGGTTATGCCCGGGATGAGTATTTGCGTCGCTTCGTGTCGCTGGATGCTGCAGGTCAGCCCGTCTTGTTGTCGCTCGAGGTCATTGACGTCATCGGCGGCGATGACTGGTTGGTTCTAAATATTCACGGGGAGAAGCGCCGCCAGTGGATGGTCAAGCAACTGTCTGCGGGCGCTGTCGGCGTTGACAAGCCCGGTGGGCGGTTTGAGGTCCGCGCGAATGGCGGCGTCTACGCGGCGCGATGGTTGCTGCCTGAGTGAAATGCAGCGCAATGTGGTCGTGGCTTGCTAGGTTTGGCGGCTGATCAGCTTAAGGAAGTTGCCGTATGCCTATCCGTTTGCTCGTCGCCTGCATCTCTTTATGCCTGCTCACCGCTGCCCCGCCCGCGGTGCTCGCCCAGGTGCGTCATGACCTCCCGGATCCGGACGGTAACCCAGCGGAGATGAGCAAGCCGGTCCAGGTCTTCCTCGTCATGGGCCAGTCCAACACTTTGGAGATGGGTAAGGTGAAAGGCCCCGAGGGCTCCCTTGAGAAGGCGGTGCGGGAGGAGCAGCTTTACCCGTTCATGATCGACGCCGAGGGCGCTTGGACAAAGCGTCAGGACGTGCGCAACGTACACGTGATGGGGAGCGGCGGGCCTGGCAAGGGGCGGGTTCGGCGAAACGACTGGCTCACGATCTCGGGCAAGAAGATCGGGATTGAACAGGGGATCGGTCACCAGCTCGGCGAGGCGATCGACGCGCCCGTCTTGATCCTTAAGAGCTCGATCGGAAACCGTAGTCTCGGCTGGGATTTGTTGCCGCCGGGCTCGGAGTCGTACGAGTTTAAGGACCCCAAGGACGGCAAGACTTACGTTCACGCCGGCTTCGGTCAGAGCCCGACGCGATGGGAGAAGGGCACCGAGGCTGAGCCCATTGGGTGGTCGGCGGGCCTGCAATACACTGGCGATGTCGCGCGCGCCAAGGCAGTGCTCAAGGACTTGGGCAAGTACTACCCCGGGGCGAACAGCTACGAGGTCAGAGGCTTCTTGTGGTGGCAGGGCGACAAGGACCGCTACAACGCGGGCCACGCTAGCAAATACGGCGCGAACCTCGCGCGCCTCGTCGCGGCGTTACGCGAGGATTTTGAGGCGCCCGGCGCCAAGTTCGTATGCGCGACTCTGGGGCAGACCGAGAAGGGTGTTGCTGTCGGCAACGAGAAGAGCATCCTCGACGGCTTGTTTGCGCTGAGCGACGTGAAGAAGACTCCCGAACTCAAGGGCGACGTCGCCACGGTCTACACCTACCCGCTGAGCATGGGTTCGAGCTCCAACGCGCATTACGGGGGTAACGCCAAGACCTATATGAACGTCGGCCTCGCCATGGGCGCGGCGATGGTCAAGCTCCTTGGTGCGGACGAGCGCTAGCGCCGCGGCCGGGGCTGCAGCGTCGGCGCTTCGTTTAGCCAATCCAGAAGCTCTCGCTGGAGCTTAGCGGCGCGCGCGGGCTGGCGCGGCGCGAGGTCCTCGACCTCGGCGACGTTGAGCCGCAGGTCGTATAGCGAGGAGCGCTGTGTCTCATGGTCATAGGTCAGTTTGTAGCGGCCGCGTCGTAGCGCGCTGGTCGGCTTGCGCTCGAAGCTCCCGCGGCGGAATCGGGCGTAGTCGGGTGCGTGGAAGCGGAGAGACCGCGTGGGTAGTTCTCCGCCTGCGAGCAGCGGCGCGAGGTCCACGCCGTCGAGTTTGGCGGGGGGCGAGGCGCCCGCGGCTGCGCAAAGCGTCGGGAACAGGTCGAGCTGCGTCACTGGCGCGTCGTAGATCGAGCCCGGGGTCGTGACGCGCGGCCATCGGATGATCATTGGAGTGCGCAGCCCGCCCTCGAACATCCACCCCTTACCCGCGCGCAACGGCGCGTTGTCCGACGCGATGGTCCCACCGTTGTCAGACGCGAACACGACGATCGTCTCATCGGTCTGCCCGCGTTTGTCGAGGTGCGTGATCACGGAGGCGACTGCGGCGTCGAGGTCGGCGCACATCGCCGCATAGATTGCCTCGCGTCCTTCGAGACCCGCGTCCTCCGCCGCGCGCAGCGACTGTGGCTTGGCCTCTCTCGGGCCGTGAACGCTGAAGTAAGGCAGGTAGAGGAAGAACGGGCGACCGTCATCGCGGTCGAGAAACGCGGTCGCTTGTTCGCTCACGAAGTCCGAAAGGTGCGTTCCATCTTTGATCGGCACCGCGGGGATGGTCGAAAAGTCTGGATAGAAATAGCGGCGCTTGCCGCTCGGACTGCGCGTCTGGACGGCCTCTTCGAAGCCGCGAGACAGCGGGTGCCATCTCGAGACCTCAGCGCCGTCGTGGCCTAGGTGCCACTTACCGTAGCAGCCGGTGCGGTAGCCGGCTTTGCTGAGCGTCTCGGCGAGCGTCGGGAGGTCGTGCGGCAGCTTGCGTTGGTTAGCGGGCGAGTCGAGGCGCCGCGCTTCGGGGTGCCCGGTCTCCGGATCGTTGATGCAGTAGATCCCGTGGGCGAGCACATCGCGCCCGGTCATCAGGCTCGCGCGTGACGGCGCGCAGACGGCAGCGGCCGCGTAAGCGTCCGTGAACCGCGCGCCCGCAGCTGCGAGATCGTCGATGCAAGGCGTGCAGTGAGATGCGTTGCCGTAGCAACCGAGGTCGTTCCACCCGAGGTCATCGGCGTAGATTAGGACGATGTTTGGAGCGCGGTTCGCCGTCGTCGATGACGTCGCGCAGGCTCCTAGCGCAGCGATCAGCGCGAGCGATGTGATGCTCCAGCGGCTGAGCCGCCCGTCGGTCTTCGCGCGGTTGTTCTGCATACTGATGAGATTGCCGTCAAATAGTTCGCGGCACTACGACCATCCCGAGTCCAAGTAGTGATCGTCGAATGAGGGGCCGAGCTTTGCGACTTACAAGCAGTGGATGAGCAGGGCAGGATCGCGTCACGCTCTGCGAACGAGGCATATAAATCTAGGCCAGCGGCTACTTCTGCAGATGAATCACGGAGTGTCGAGGAACTAAGCCCCTGCGCCCGCTAGCTTGTCATGATGTATTCGAGCAACGAGCTGAAGAAGGGCGTCATCATCGACGTCGACGGCGCTCCGCATATCGTCGAGAACACGCAGGCTGCGTCCGGCGGCGCCCGCGGCGGCACGACGACGTATCACATCCGCTGCCGTAACTTGAAGTCGGGCCAGCGGGTCGAGAAGTCGTGGCGTGCCGGCGAGATGGTCCCTGCCGCGGACGTCGAGAAGAAGCCGGTCCAGTACCTCTACGATGAGCCTGGCATGTGTCACTTCATGGACAGCGAGTCGTTTGAGCAGTTCGCGTTCTCCCATGATGACCTGGAGTGGGAGCGTAAGTTCCTCAAAGACGGCCTCGAGGACCTGCGCGCCCTTTACTACAACGGCGCACCGATCGCGCTTGAACTCCCGGCGACGGTGTCGCTCGTCATCACCGAGACCATGCCTGCGGTCAAAGGCAACTCTGCGACGTCTCGCAGCAAGCCTGCGACGCTGGAGACCGGCTACGTGATCCAGGTGCCTGAGAACGTCGAGCAGGGGCTGCTGGTCAACGTCGACACACGGACCGGCGACTATCTCGGGCGCGCTAAGGGTTAGGCCGTGCCGCGCGCCAGCGGCCGCCGCCTAGGCCTTATGGGGATAGAGCACGACCTTCTGCTCTTGGCCCTCGCCGAAGCGCTTGATGCCGGTGCCGAAGTCTTCTATGGGGATCTCGGCGGTCACTAGGTGGGTGACGTCGAGGCCGCGCTTGAGGAGGTCCAACATCTGATCCCAGGTGCGGAACATCTCGCGTCCGATCACCGCGTGCATGGTCAGGCCCTTGAAGATGAAGTGCTTAGAGAAGCCTTCGATCGCGACAGAGTCACCCTTCGGCAGGCCTAGATTCACGATGTGGCCAGCGGGCCTAGTCATCTGGATCGCGTTGTTGATGCCGACCGGGTGTCCCGAGAGCTCCATCGCCACGTCGACGCCGCCCTTGGTTGCCTCGACGATTGTCTCGACCGGCGTGCGGCGTCCGTCGACGACGGTGACGCGGCCTGCCAGCTTGCGCTTGGTGACCCATGCGCGCGCTCGCGCGAGCGCTTGGTCGGCGACGTCGACTACGAAGACGTGCTCGGCGCCGACGAACGCGGCGACTTCTCCGCACATCGCGCCGATCGGGCCGAAGCCGATGATCGCGACTTGCTTCTTCTCGACAGGGACCTTGAGCGTGGTGTGCACCGCGTTGCCGAGCGCGTCCAGGATCGCGGCGACCTGCAGCGGGAGGTCTTTCGGCAGTTTGATGACGTTGCCCGCTGTGACCACGACATACTCTGCGAACGCGCCGTTGAGGTTGATCCCTCGGATTCGCGCTGTCGCGCAGGCGTGATACGCTCCGCTGACGCACGCCGGGCACGTCCCGCAGATCTCGTGCATCTCTGCGGTTACGTAGGTGCCAAGCGGGTATTCGCGCTCGTCGACGCCGTCACCGAGCTTGTCGATGTGTCCGCAGAACTCGTGGCCGAGCGTCACCGGCGGCGCGATCAGGCTGTCGAGGGATGGATCGCCGCTGCAGATGTGAACGTCGGTGCCGCAGATTCCCGCGGCCGCGACCTTGATGCGGACCTCGCCGGGCTTGGGCTCGGGGAGGTTTAGGTCAGTGCGGAGCCGGTATCGTCCAGGAGAGGAGAGCTGGACACCTTTCATTGAGGTCATGGTGGATGAGGCCGCCCTTGGCGGGCCTTATATTCTGCGGATACAACCGCTTTAGCGCCACCTAGGAGATCGTGATCGACCCAACGAAGTATGCACTGCCGGTCTTTCTCAGCCTCGTCCTCGTTGGCTGCGAGGCGCCGCGGCCCGCGCCACCGGGCTATCGGCCGCGTGCGGTGGTCGAACTGGCCCGCTGGCGGGTCGTTGCTAGCGGGGATCAACTCGGTGAGCTCGTGGAGTACGAGATCCGGGATCCGAACAGCCCGGTCCGTTTTTATCGGGTCCTAGACCGTAGCGGTCGTTGGGTCGGGCACGCCGATGCCAACGGAAGGTTCTCGCGCCGGGTGCCGTTTGAGGAGCGTGAAAAGGACCTCGGCGTCTGGTCGATGGAGCGCGGCTGCGCGCTGCTCTTGGCGAGTCCGCGCGGGGTTTCGCTCGAGCCGTTGCTTCCGTGAGCGTTGGGGGCGCGTTTCGTTGCCGCTGGTGCGAGATCTTCTCTTGGTCGATGCAAGCGCGAGACTAAAGTGATCTTTGATGACTGAACGCCGTAAGCGCCCCGTCCAAGCCAGCCGAGTAGAGATGACGGAAATCGTCATGCCGAACGACGCTAACCCGCTCGGCAACGCCATGGGCGGCCGCGTGATGCATTGGATCGACGTTTGCGCCGCGGTCTGCGCGGGCCGACATGCGCGTACACCGGTGGTGACCGCGAGCGTCGACAACGTCGATTTCCACAACCCAGTCCCAGTAGGTAGCGTCATCGTGCTGTTGGCCTCAGTTAATTATACGGGCCGGACTTCGATGGAGGTTGGCGTCAAGGTTTGGCAAGAAGAGCGTCCGACCGGGCACCGTAACCACGTGGCGTCTGCATACCTGACGTTCGTGTCGCTTGACCCAGAGACGCGGAAGCCGCGCGTCGTGCCGATCGTCGAGCCAGAGTCCAGTGACGAGGAGCGGCGCTTCTCAGACGCCGCAGCGCGAAGGCAGGCGCGGCTGTCGCTGCGCAGCGCTAAGCCGAACGGCGCGTAGCGGGTTCGCTGTGGCTCCAGGCGCTGCGGCTGCGCGCTGGTTCAGCTTAGAACCACTCGGGCACTTCTTCGGCGTCCATTCCCATCGCCTGCATGATGAGTTGCTGGACATACTCGGGGTCGATCGAGAACTCTTTGAGCGTCTCGTAGCAGCTACCAGATTTGATCGACAGCACCGCGAGCGCCATGTGCTCAGGTCGAACGAGCTTGCTGTTTAGGTCTTGCGCCGCGTCGCGCGCGCGGTCGAACACCGTCATGCAGTGGCGGTTCCAAGGACCGTTGGGGATCTCTGGTTCGCGGGGCAGGCTGTCGACGTAGCCGGAGAACATGTCCGGGTCGACGTTGAGATCGAGGAAGATGTGGTGGAGGCAAACGCTCTGATCCATCGTGAGTCCGTAGATCAGGTGACCGGTTGCGACAGACTCATCTTGGAGCTGCTCAGCCAATTCTTTGGCCTTTTGAGTGGCCAGGATGGTCTTAGGGTCGAAGTCCTCGAACATGTGGGCGAGGAAGACTAGCCACGAGGCGGGTCCTTGACCAGATGGAGGGTGCCGCGAACGGTAATCCGTGGGGATTTCTCTGGTCTGCCCCTGCGGAGTCGAGGCGGCGTGGTCTCTGCTGGGCGTGGCGGGGCAGGCGGTTAGGATGCGTGGGTGTCAGCTCTGCGCACGATCTTGCACGCGGACATGGACGCGTTTTACGCGGCCGTTGAGCAGCGCGACCGGCCTGAGCTGCGGGGCAAGCCGGTGATCATCGGAGGTCACGGGGCGCGCCAAGTCGTCAGCACTGCGAGCTACGAGGCGCGCGCGTTCGGCGTGCGCTCGGCGATGCCTGGGAGGCGGGCGAAGCAGCTGTGCCCGGACGGCGTGTTCGTGGAGCCGCGGATGAGCCACTACGCCGACGTTTCCGCGCAGATCCATGAGGTGTTCGGGCGGTTCACGGACGCGATCGAACCGCTCTCGCTGGACGAGGCGTTCCTCGACGTCACCGGCAGCCGCGCCTTGTTTGGAGATGGCCCAGAGATCGCTCGCCGTGTCCGTGCTCAGGTGTTCGAGCGCACGCAGCTGCGCGTTTCCATCGGCGTAGCGTCATGTAAATACGTCGCCAAGGTAGCCAGCGACCTCGACAAGCCAGACGGGTTAGTAGTCGTGGCGCCGGGCGAGGAACGCGCGTTCCTCGCAGGCTTGCCGCTCTCGCGCCTTTGGGGGGTCGGCCCGTCGACCTGCGCGTCGCTTGAGCGTGCTGGGTTGCGGTCGATTCGCGACGTGCAATCGCGCAGTCGTGCGCAGCTGATCGATGCCTTCGGTGACCGTTTGGGGGCGCATTTGTATGTGCTCGCTAATGGACTCGATGAGCGCCCCGTCGTGCGTGATCGGGTCGCGAAGTCGATTGGTCATGAGATGACGTTCTCCGAGGATCTTGTCGAACGCGGAGAGGTGCGCGCGGTTTTATTGCAGCTCGCCGAGATGGTCGGGCGTCGCTTGAGGCGGGCAGCGCAGCGCGCGACGGTGATCCGGTTGAAGCTGCGCCATCCGCCGTTTGAGACCTTGCAGCGCCAGCGCAAGGTCTCCGCGACGGACGACGACTTGGAGCTGTTGCGCGTCGCAGAGGATCTGTTGCAGGGTGCGTGGGATGGGTCGCGCCCGGTCCGGTTGCTCGGCGTCACTGGCGCTGATCTGCAGGACGCAGGCGCGGCCGTTCGCGCTGAGCCTGTTCAAGGCGACCTTTTTACGGAGGCGGACGCGCGCCCGGCGGCGGCCAGCAGCGAGCAGCGCGGCAAGTTGCTGCGCGCGATGGACGCCATCCGGGACCGCCACGGTGAGGACGCGGTGCGGCATGGCGGCGCGCGTCGTAAGAGCAACCCCTGGGGACCCGATCAAGTGCCGGATCGTTAGAGCGCGTCTAGTACTTGCTGAGGATGCTCTGCAGGCTTGACCTGATCGTAGACGGCGCGGACGACGCCTTCGGGGTCGATCACGACCGTGACGCGATTGGGGTATCCTGCGTCGTCGTCGGGAGCAGCGCCGCACGCCACGCTGAGCGCTTTGTCGGTGTCGCACAGCAGCGCGTATGGGAAGCCGCACTTCTCGCGGAACGCGCGGTTGTCTGCGACCGAGTCGAACGAGACGCCGCAGATGACGGCGCCCTTGGCGTCGAATTGGGGCTTCAGATCACGGAAGCCCTTGCCCTCGATGGTTCAACCAGGGGTGTCGGCTTTTGGGTAGAACCAGAGCACCAGCGTCTTGCCGGCGAAGTCGCGCAGCGAGCGCGCGTTGCCCTCGTCGTCGTGCACCAAGAAGTCTGGCGCCAGGGAGCCTGTTTCGAGCATTCCACTAGAATAGGCCGTCTCGGCGCAGATGTCATCGCCCGGCGCTGCGCAGCGCTCCTTCCGTGCGCATCGATTTCGGGCGCGTTCGTCAGTCGCCCAGGCGGAGTCGGTCGCTGCCGGTCGCGGCCTGCACTGCCTCCAGCCATCCGTGTCCGAAGCGCTCGTCGGGCTCGAGGTAGTGTCCCTCGCTCCATTCGTTGAGCGACGCGATCATGACCAGGGGGTCCTCGCATGGCGTCGGCGACTGGAAGGTGAGCGCGCGTCGCAGCGCGGCTTCGAAGTGGTTTGGGTGCTCGCCGGTCACGACCGGGGACCACGGATATTTGTGGGGTGGCGTATCGCCGAAGTCGGCGCTGCGCGGGCTCGCGTCCCATCCGGGCGCGACGGCGGGCATGTATGGCAGGCCCGATCGGGCCGCGAAGCTGGACCATTGGGACGCCCGCAGCTCGGCGTAGTGACGATAGTCCTGTTCGAATGGTCCCTTCCACTCGGGCAGGAACACGTAGTGAGTGACGCTGTCAAAGCCGAGGTCGCGCACGGCCGGCAATACGTCGTCATTGGGCTCGATCGCCGCGAGGTGTAGGTCGCGGTGGCCGTGGTCTGCGAGCCATCGCCGCGCGGCGGTGATCGCGCGTTGCGCGTTATCGATCCCGAGCTCTTGGATGAAAAACGTGGAGTCGTAGATCGACAGATAGCTACGCCCGCCGACGGTGACGTAGTTGTCCCGGTAGAAGTAGCGTTCGGCGAGCATCGCGACGAAGCGGACGAAGTCCTCGACGTCTGAAGGGACTGCTCGCGCTGGGTCTAACACTGGCGCGTTGACTCGCCGTACGGGCAAGACGCGCCGCGGCATGCGGTTGGCCCACATGCACGCGAACGGGGTCTCCTCTCCGGCTGGGCCGCCGAGGAAGCCGATGTCGAGGCCGTCCTCAAAGACGCGCTTGCCGCGGCACCAGAACACTCCGAAGACGAACGCGTCGACCCCGTATTCGCGCGCTAACAGCACTCGGCTGCCGAGCTGGGCGGGGTCGCGGTCGTCGTATTCGCCGAGCAGCGGAGCCTTCGGCTGCGCGTGGCCCTCGAAGCGCGGTTTGCAGGCCCGCACCAGCTCCCACTCGGTGAAGCCAGGGTGGAACGAGCGGTCACGCTCTGGGATCGGGTGCCAGCCCGTATAGACATAGGCCGCGGTGCGCATGGACCTCGGTTGTGGTCTCCGCGCTAGAGACCGATGGTCGCGGTGCCACCGTTGGTCGCGATCGTCTGCGCGCCCGTCGGCGCGCCGACGCGGGCCATCACGATCTGCGCGTGGAACTGGAAGCCGATGAGGCCGGACTGGTTCGGGATCGGCACGGCAAACGGCGTCGGGAACGCGCCCTGTGCCCCTGGTGGACAAGACGTGTTGCTGGTCACCACCGTCTGTGAGATGACGTCTGGGCTAACTAGCAGGTCGCAGCCGATCGGCAGCGCGGCTGGCAGCGGGACGCCGAGCCAGCTCTGGTTTGAGGCGCCGAGCGCCAACCAGACGGCATACGGCGTCAAGACTTGGAGGCAGAAGAACGGGGGAGTGGCGTAGGTGACGCTGAGCGAACACGTCGCCCCGAGCTTCGGGAGGCCGGTGACTGCGAGCTGTTGGCCGGTCGAGGTGTCACCGCTGGCGGCCCCAAAAAATGTGAAGGAGGCGCCCTGCGCAGGTGCTGACAGCGAGAGCAGGGCGGCGCAGAGCGCGTGGCGGACCAAGGGGGCCATCATGGCTCTAACGTTAAGATCTTTTGCTGAAACGTGCTACGGATTGGCGGTTCGCCGTGAATAGGCCCGTTCGATTGGCCCAGCGGTGCCCCAAAAAGCCAGGATTGCTGTCCCGCTACGGTCTCCCGGCGACAATGACAGCAACGTGGAGCCCCGCGACTTGTTCGAGATCCTGGCTCGCGAGCACTTGGACTCGGTGCGCGCGTTCTTGTTGTCGTCTTTGCGCGACCCGGCCGCGGTCGAGGACGTGCTGCAGGAGACCTTCTTGACGGCCTGGAAGATCTTGGATCGCTATGACCGCAAGCTGCCCTTCGGACCGTGGGTGCGCGGGATCGCTGGGAAGTTGGTGCTCAATCATCGGCGAAAGCAGGGCCGCAACAAGGTCCACTACTGTGACGACGAGCTGCTCGGGCGCATCGATGATCAGTTCGATCGTTTCCAACAGCTCACTGGTGACACGTTTGACGAGAAGCTCGACGCGCTCCGCGGTTGTCTCCAAAGCCTGAGCGGTCCGCAGCGCGATTCGATCCGCTTGCACTACGAGCACGGCTTGCACTGCAAAGAGATCGGTGAACGGCTCGGCATGGGGTTCGAGGCGGTCAAGAAGCACCTGCAGCGCGGCCGCGCCAAGCTGCAACGATGCCTTCATTCGAAGCTCCCGGCTGGAGGTGCTGCATGAGCGACCCCGTCGACGATGACCGCTTCTGTGAGCTGGATGAGACGATCGCTGACGTCCAAGGCCTAGGTGTTGTGCCCGATGAGGCGCGCGGCTGGCTCGCTGATCAGCGCGTGATGCACGGGCTCCTCCGCGCGCTCTATACGGCTGACGCGGCGGCGCGTGAGGAGCGCGTCGAGAACATCCTCGCTGGGATCGGCGCGAACGAGGCGCGGCGTCAGCGTCGGCACTGGTTCGCGGTCGCTGCGGTCGCGCTGGTGCTAGCGACGCTCGGCTTTGCGTCGGTGCTGCCGTCGTCGTTGCCGACCGCTGAAGCTGCGATGGCTCGCGCAGCAGACCAGATGGCTCGGCCGGTTGATCGACGCTTCCGCATCCGGGTGACGGTAGAAGGTCCGCGCGTCGAGAAGGTCCGCCAAGAGTTTGAGTTGATCGCGCGTCCTGGCATGCGGTTCATGGTGGAGGGGCGCCTCGCATTCGCGGGCGTACGCCTCGTCGATGGGCGCATCGGCTGTGACGGTGAGACCCTCTGGGTCGCGCCGAAGGACGGTCAAGGCCGCGTCTCCGGTCCGCTCAAAGAGCGTGCGGCGCTATTCAAGCGGTCGCGGCTGGATGAGTTCCTAGACATCGGCTGCTTAGACGTGCACGCGTTGATCGCCAAGCTGCTCGGAGGGTTTAAGCTGCGCGTGCTTGAGCGAACCCTCGATGACCTCGGTAACCCGCAGCTGCGGATCGCGGCGACGCGCCGGGGCAAGCGCGGGCCGCTCAAGATCCGCTCGGCGGAGCTGTTGGTCGACGAACTGACGGGCCTAGTGACGCGCATGGAGGCGGACGTGGGAGGCATTGATAGTCGTCGCCGCGTGTTGGTGATGGAGAGCCTCGGTCGTGTCGACTCGGGATCCGTCGACTATTCCCGGCCTTGGTGACCCGGGGCCTGTGACGCCGCCTGCGTGATTCGTACAATTCTGGCCCGCAGCTGCGGCCTCATGAAGCCGAACGACCACGCAAATGACTTGAGCCGCCTACGCGGGCTGCTGCAAGACACGTCGCGTGATCCAGAAGCCGCGGTTCGCGCCTTGGCAGCCGAACGGCTGCGGCTCTCGGACGCGCCCTTGCAGGCCGAACTGCTGAGCGTTGAGCAGCGGTGGCTAGAGGGGTTTCAGGGCGCCTGCTCCCCAGATCTTCGGCAGGACTTGTTGGGCCTCCGACGTGACTGGTTGGCGATGCGTGTTCGGCTCCTCGCCGCGGCGAGGCCTACAGTCGCGGTGCTGCTCGACCTTGCGGAGGCGCAGGCGTTGTCAAGCGCTGCGGGTGAAGACGCGCTCCGCGTGCAGTGCGAACAGGCTATCGACGCAGGGGTCAAGCAGATCGGGCCTGACGACGAGGTCGACCGCGAGGCCGGCGAGGGCTTCGCGCTCCTAACGTCCTCTGCTGAGGATGTCCCGCTTGAGCAGCAGATTGAGTTGTTGCGGAGTGCTGGTCACCTGTTCCGTCGACTCGCTGATCAGGCGGCATCGAGGCGATGCCGGCGTATCGGGCGTCGCTTGCTGCGAGCCGCGGATGACCGAGAATTAGCGCGCCGGCTTGAGCGGCGGGTCGGCGCGCGCGGCGTGAGCGCGCTCGAGACCACCAACTTCATATTGCTGTTGGTGGTGTTGTCTACGTTGGTCGTGCAGTCGACCTTCGATCTAGAGGTCGCCCAGCAAGCGCTCGTTAACTGGATCGATGCGTTGGCCTGTACGTTCTTCGTCGCGTCCTTCGCGTTTGAATTGACGCTGCATCCGTCTAGGTGGAGCTGGTTTTGGCGTAACGCGTTGACTGACCTCGCCCCGGCGATCCCGTCGGTGGCGTGGTTGTTGACTCCCGTGGCGAGCCTCGGCGCGGGCGAGAACTTGCTGCTGTTGCGCGTGCTTCGCTTGACGAGGTTGGGGTGGGCGGCTCGCTACGCGCAGGTGCTGCGGCCGCTGCTGCGCTCGGCGCGGCTGTTGTTGTTCTTGGCGCGCGGGCTAGATGGGTTGGTTACGAGGTTCGGCAAGATCCTGAACCGTGAGTTCGTGTTCGTCTCCGCCGTCGAAGATGTCCAACGCGCGCCGCACGAGGACGATCTGCGCGCCTTGGCGTTCGCGTCCATACGCCGTGAGCACGAGCTCATCGAGGTGCTGCGGCCAGCGCGACGCAGCGAGCACCTTAACGAGCGAGTTCGCCAGGCGCGGGCGACGCTCACTGATTTGCCGGCGAACGCGCTCACGGTCACCGCTAATGCAACGCTTGCGCGTGACGTCGCTATCGGTGACGCGATCGAGTTTCTTTGGTCGCTGCGCCCTCAAGACGTCGCTCGTTATTTGAAGCGAGGCGATCTCCGCGCGTTGGATCGCGTCGTACGCGTGTTGTCGGCGGTGCCGGTGCGGTGGTTGCCGCTGATCCGCAGGCTCGCGGTGCACCCAATGCCCGAGACTGCCGAAGCGCGGGTCGTAGCGCTGGGTCGGCGCGTCGCTGGTTGGCTAGAGTCTTGGCACGGCCGCGTACTATTCTTCGCTGACCTGCACGGCATCGTCACCGGGCCGCAGATCCTAGATCGGGTCGCGACCGCCATGGTTAAGGCGAGTCAGCGACCAGCCGTGCGCCTGCTGCTTTTTGGCGGGCTGTTCCTGTTGTTCAACCGGTTGCTGCAGGACACCGCCCTCGGCGACGTCTTGAGCAAGATCGTCGGTCTGCCGCTGATCTTGTTGGGCAGCTTCTGCTTGGTTTTCTTGCTGCTCGGTCACTGGCTGAAGCGGCTGGCGGGCCAGGCCTCTGACAGCTACCGGTTGACGAGCGAGGCGCATTTCATCTCGCAGCTCGAGAGGGTGCAGTCTCGCTACGAGGAGGACGACCTGGATTTCTTAACGGCGCGCGTCTTTCACGACCCTAGCCATCGCGCTCAGGCGCGCGCCCTGCTCGCGCAGCAACTTGGCAGCGCGAGGACGGGTGTCGCCGTCACGGAGGGAGAGGGCCTGCACCACGTGCGCCTCGACTGCAATCGAGTCGCGCTTCTATATTTGCACTTCCGCGACGGCGCGCCGTTGCACGTCAGCGACGTTAAGACGACGGAGCAGCTGTTAGCGAACCAGTCCCTCGCGAACCTTCGCGGCGAGTTTTTGTCGAGGGATCGGTCGACGACGAAGCGGCTCCGCAAGCTAAGGCTCGACGACGGATCTTTGCTCGCCGGGCCCTACTTGTGGTTCCGATTCATTACGGAGTCGATCGCGGTTGAGTCCGCGAAGCGTATCGCGGGATATAACAGCGCCTGTATCCCGCTGAGTCAGCGCGCCGACGCGGATTCGGAGTCGTTAGACAAGATGGCGCGGTGGTTGAAGCGGCGGCGTGATCCGCGCGCCGGTCGGTCACCGAAAGATCGTCGAGGCGACGCGCGCTCGCGCGCATATCCAACTACAGAGTTTACGGCGTTGGATTTTCTCGGGGGTGATGAGGAGCGGGATCGCCACTTAGCGGCTGTCTTCGGCGATGACGTACTCGAGACCGTGCGCTTCGACAGACGCACGATGATCCGCGAGATCTTTGGTACTCGCCCCGTGCATCACGCGACCAAGAGCGAACGAAGCTTCAACCCGCTCAGGTTCTATCAGACGAGGCTCTCGCACGGTCGCGCGCTGCTCGCGCCGATGTTCGTGGTTTGGCGCCTGTTTCGCGCCACCGGCTGGGTCGTGTCGAAGGTGCGGCAGATTGTGCGCGAAGTTTTAGACCCTGATTTGGCGATGCATCGTCGGGTGATCGGTGAGGCGCCCTTCGCGGTCGCGCTGCGAAAGATCCACCGTATGAAGGCGCCGGGCCTACTCGAGGCCATTCGGCTGCGGCTTAAGGTCGATCCGGTCTACGCGGGGGCGCCCGGCGGCTGGACGGGCTCGGCGGACGCGTGCGATGAGCCTGAGCTGGAGCGCGATCTGCGGTTCTTGCACCTGCGCGACCGCGAGGCTGCCCAATTACGCGAAGACGCGGCGCGCGTCCGTCGTGAGGTCTGTGAGCTACACGCCATGGTAGTCACGCTCTCGACGATCCGTGATTTAGCGCTGTCCAGCGATGATCGCGGCGAGCGGCAGCAGGCCGGTGAACTGGCCGTGACCTGCGCTTGGATCACCGATAAAGACGACGTCCGGACGTTGTTGTTCGCGGCGCGGTGGCGCGACGACGTCTTGCCCACGCTGGACGGGCTGGCTGGGCGCCGCTCGATGTTGCTGCGAGGTTGGGGGGTCCTCAGGGGCTTGTTCGTCAGTGACCCGGTCGACGCGTGGGTCGCTGAGCATGGTCAAGACCTCTCCGCGGAGCAGATACGGGGGCTTCGGCTCGGCTATGCGCGGGATCACCGCCGGACCCGCCGCGTCATCGACGCGTGGCGTCGGATTCCGAACGGGGTCACGCCTGAGCAGGCGGGGATCGAGGCGCTGCGAGCGGCTCACCGTCACGGTGCTGCGGTGCGAAGAGACGTGCTCGCGCTGCGCGCGGTGCAGTCGCTCGCGGTGTTGGACATACGTAATTACCGGGACCTCGTGTTCCGTATCGGTGAGTTTGAGTCCAGCGGCGAGGACCCGCAGCTAGGCAGAGCCTTGCCGTGACCGCTCGCGGGCGGCTGCCACGACGCCTGCGATGATCAAGGCGCCCCCGGTCCATTGAGCTGCGCCGAGGCGATCGTCTAGGAACGCCCATCCGGCGAGCGCCGCGAACAGCGGCTGCAACGCGAACAGCATCGCGACCTGCGCAGGCCTGATCTTAGGCTGGACGTGCGCTTGCACGCCGATCGCGACCCCGGTCGCGAGCACCCCCATGTATGCGAGCTGCAGGATCAGGGTGAAGTCCAAATCTATCGACGCGCCGTCGACGCTTACGCCGCTGACAAAGAACGTGGCGCAGCTGGCGGCGAGGCCTGTGAGCGCTAGCTGCCAGAAGGTGAACGGCGCGGTCGCGAGCTTCTTGCCGTAATGCGACAGCATTAGGATGTGCGCCGCGAAGCCGGTCGCCGCGCCGACCTGGAGCAGGATGCCGCGGCGCGTGTTGACCTGGACGCCGTTTGGGTCGACGTCGTTGGTCAAGCACAGCGTGAGGATCCCGGCTAGCCCGAGTCCGATCCCGGTGATCGTTCGCGGGCCAATTTTGGCGCCAAAGAACACCGCGCCGCCGATCGCGACCAGCAGCACGGTCAGACCGGTGACGAAGCCGCCCATGGAGGCGGTCGTCTCTCGGACGCCGTACATCTGCAGGAAGTAGGGGATCGCGAGCAGCATCCCAGCCAGCACGCCTGGCCCCAGCGTGCCAGCCCGCCTGTGCTTGGGCGTCGCCAGGAAGAACGGCAAGACGCAGAGGCTGCCGATCAAGAATCGGGCGGCGACCAGCGCAAACGGCGTGATCGATTGCATCGCGAGCTTTGCGACCACGAAGCTGCCGCCCCACGTAGCGATCATCGCCGTGAGCAGTAGTTGGGGTACAAAGGTCGCGCGTGGAGCACCCATGCTCATAAGGACGATATCGGTCGCGCGGTCGAGCGGTAGGTCGTAGGTAAAGTCGCGATGATTCCTCGCGTAGCGGGCGCGCCTAGCGTAAGCAGCCCCTATGAACTTCTGGTGGCTGTTCGGGTTGCGCGGCGCGAGCCGCGCCGAGCGGCGAGCGACGCTGTGGATCGCGGTGATGTATTTCGCGTCTTTGGCGAGCATGTTCATGCTCCGTCCGATCCGCGGTCAGCTCGGCGTCGCTCGTGGGGTCGAGGCGATGCCCGAGCTCTACAGTCTGACCTTGTTGGCGACGGTGGTCATCGTGGTCCCGTTTTGGTCGCTCGCGAACCGGATGGCGAGTCGTCGCTTTGTCCCGATTTGCATGCACGCCGCGACCGCCGCGCTGCTCTTGTTGGCGCTGGGCTTCACGACGGTCGGCGGGCACCGTTGGAGCGACTCCCCGTGGGTCGGCAAGCTCTTTTGGGGCGGCTTCTCCGCGCTGAACGTCGCGGTGCCTGCGTTGATCTGGATCCACGCGGTCGAGCATTACAGTAAGGCCCAGGCGAAGCGGCTGTTTGGGCTCGTCGCGGTCGGCGGAACCATCGGGGCCGTCGCAGGCTCTTATGGCGTGAAGCTTCCCTTGCAGCTCGGGTGGGACGCGCCACTTTGGGTCTTCGCGGTCGTCGCTGCTGCGCTCATGCAGGCTGGACTGTGGGCCTATCGTCGCTCACAGGGGCCGTGCCAGGAGCTCGGCGGCGGTGAAGCGGAGTCAAGCCACGCCAGCGGCGGGACGTTGCAGGCGCTGCGGGTCCTCGGAAGAGATCGTCGCGCGCGACAGATCATGCTCTATGTGATGTTGGTCGGCTTCGTCGCGACCGCCTTTGAAGCAGCGCAGACGGAGTTGGTCGGCGTCGAGGTCAACCGCGCTTGGGAGCAACAATCATTCCTTGCTGACATTGGGATCTACGGCAACGTGGTTGTGTTGCTCATTCAGGTCTTCTGGACAGGGCGTTTGATGACGCATGTCAGCCCTGCTTGGTTGCTCGCGGCGTTGCCAGTGCTCTCGATAGTCGGGCTGGGTTGCTATTGGCTGGTTCCGACAGCAGCCGCGATCTTCGTGATCCAGGTTGGTCGCCGTGGGATCAACTACGCGGTAGAGAAGCCTTCTCGTGAGGTCCTCTACACACCGCTTGGTCTCGCGACCAAGCACAAGGTGAAGTTCCTGTTGGATACATTCGCCTACCGCCTCGGAGATCTCGCTGGCGCGTTTACGCAGGTCTGGTTGCGTGAGCTAGGACTCGGCGTCGGCGCCATCGTCGTGGTGACCGTGGTCTTCGCGCTGCTTTGGATCTGGACGGCCGCCTCGCTGGGCGACGCTCAGCGCTCTCCGCCGTCGATCTCGTAGCGCAACCAGCGACATTCGATCGGCCCGTTGTGTACCGGCGTCTTTTTGGCCGCGCGCAGGCCGAGGTGCCGCGTCAACGACGGGTCGCCGCAGAGTACGTGGGCGGTGGCGCCGTCGCAGCGGTGTAGGAAATTACCGAGCGACCTCCAGCTCTCGTAGAGTGAGTCGCCGTCTTGTTGAAGGCGTTCGCCGTACGGCGGGTTCGTCACGATCCATTCCGGCGTGAACGGTGACGTCCACTCGCGCGCGTTGACGTGGTCGAGTTGGATTTGCTCGGTCAACTTCGCTTGTTGCAGCGCCCGCTTCGCGATCGAGATGGCGCCTGCGTGATGATCGTTCCCGGCCAACGGCGGGCACTGGTCTTGCCGGCGCGCTGCGCGCGCCTCAGCGTCGTCATATACCCGCTGCCAGGCGGCTTGGTCGGTGTCTCGCCAGCGCTCGAAGGCGAACGCGCGGCTGAGCCCTGGGGCCCGGTCCGTTGCCAAGAACGCCGCCTCGATCAAGAAGGTCGCGCTGCCGCACATAGGGTCAGCCAGCGCTGACTCACCGTCCCAATCGCTCAGCAGGATGAGGCCAGCCGCGAGCGCCTCGTTGAGCGGTGACTTATGCTGGACCTCGCGGTAGCCGCGCTTGTGCAGGGGGGCGCCGCCGAGGTCGCGGTAGAGGATCGCTTGGTCTTGTTGTAGGACGAGCTTCAGCGGCAGGTCGGGCTGGTCGCGATCGACGTTTGGGCGGACGCCGTCGAAGTGGGCGAATTGATCGCAGATCGCGTCTTTCACGACGAGCACGGGGTAGCGGGTGTCGTTGGCGAAGCTGTCACGGACCGCGCCGTCGACGGCGAGCGTGTTACGCGGGGTGATGAAGATCGACCAATCGACAGATTCGGCGAGCGCGTATAGATCGTCGCGGTCCCGGACTCGGCCCCGTACGAGCTCCTCTTGAACGCGGGTCGCGGACCGCAGCCAAAGGCACGCGCGATAGCCTGTAGTGAGGTCGCCCTCGAACTCGACTCCGCCACGGCGGGCGCGGACGCCTGCTGCTTCGATGCCGAGCAACTCATCGACGACCACCTCCTCTAGCCCGAGGGTGCATGCTGCGAAGAAGCGCGCCACGTCAGCCTCCGCAGTGGTGTACTTGGGAGCGAGCGAGGCTCATCGCAGAGCATGGGAGAGGCGGTAGCGTCGGCCGTGGCACATAAGGATCCTACGCGCGGCGTCCGCGGCTGGCTACGGTTCGTCGTGATGCGGCAGGGGTTGCGCGCGGCATGCGTGCGTGGAAACTAAAGGCGCCCTTAATCTCCGATGAACTTCCTTCGACTTCATGCCGCGTTGTGCCTGTTCTGCTGCGGCCCGCTGGCTGCGCAGAACAGCTACCAGTTCATCCCTGGCTTGGTCTACGGCGTCGCCTCAAGCCAACAGGGGAACCCTGTCACGCTGCGGCTCGATCTGTACTTGCCGGCTGGCGCGAGCGCGCCGACGCCCTGCGTGATCTGGGTCCACGGCGGCGCGTGGCAGAACGGTAGCCGCTTCCCGACGCCCGCCGCGGACTTCGCCAACCACGGTTACGCGGTGGCGAGCATTAGTTACCGCTTGAGCGGTCAGAACCTGTGGCCATCACAGCTACATGATTGTCGCGGCGCGGTGCGCTGGCTGCGCGCGAACGCCGCGGCTTACAATCTCGACCCAGACCGGTTCGGCGCGTTCGGATCCTCCGCTGGCGGCCACCTCTCCAACATGCTCGGCGTGACCAGCGGGTTACAGCAAGCGCAGATCGGCCAGCTCACGGTTGACCTCGAGGGCGCAGTTGGGGGAAACCCCGGCGAGTCCAGCGAGGTGCAGGCTGTCGTAGATTGGTATGGGCCGACGGATGTGCTCAGGATGAGCCAGTTCCCGTCGAGCATGGACCACGACGCGACGAACTCTCCAGAGAGCTTGATCCTCGGGCAGCCGCTGCAGAACAACCCGGAAGCTGCTGGCAGCTTGAGCCCGGTGACCTATCTCTGGCCTGGTGCGCCGCCGACGCTGATCATGCACGGGACCAGCGACTCCGTGATCCCGTATGAACAGAGCGAGTTCTTCTGGCGCCGGGCGACCACGGTGTTCGGCCTGGACTATGAGTTTCAGTCGGTCCCGTTCGCTGGCCACGGCGGGCCTAGCTTTGACGTCGACGACGCGCGCGCGTGGTTCGACGTGCGGCTCGCGGATCGCGCCGCGCGCGTGAGCATCCAAGCGTCGGGGCAGCTGGCTGAGCCGAGCAGCGCGGGTTCGTTCATCGTCAGTCGCACGGGGCCGACGACGAGTCCGCTGAGGGTCCGCCTCGCTTGGCGCGGGGACGTTGAGGTCGGCGAGGATGTCGCGTGCTTACCGGGGATGGTGACCATCCCGACTGGCAGCGCTTCGGTCGCTGTCTCGGTGCAAACGCTCGATGATTCTCTGTTGGAGCCTACCGAGCAGCTGCGGGCGCGCGTGCGTAGCGCGGCGAACTACCTCGTGGTCGCGTCGCAGGCGGAAGCGGCGCTCTCGCTCGTCGACGACGACGCGCCGGGCGCGGTGCCGGTGGTCAGCGCGCTCGCGATCGACCGGTCGATGTCCGAGCCAGGTCCAGACCCCGCGGTCGTACGGTTCTCTAGGACGGGCTCGACGGCGCAGCCGTTGGCCCTCGACGTGCGCGTTCGCGGGGTCGCGGCGCCGGGCATTGATCACGGTCAAACGTCTGGCGCCGTGGTGATCGCTGCTGGCGCGAGCAGCACCGACTTGGTCATCCAGGTCGTAGATGACGCGAGCGCCGAGCCGACAGAACTGTGGGTCGTGGAGGTGCAGCCGAGCGATGCATACAGCCTAGGGTCTCAATCCGTCGCCAGCGGCCGCGTCTTCGACGATGACCGCACCGGGCCGCCGCCGGTCGTGTGCCTCGCCTCAGACGGACAGCGCCTCGATGAGCTAGGAGGCACCGTAGATGTGCTCGTCACTCGCTCTCGCACGCAAGGATCGCTCACCGTCGGTCTCGCGTTCGCCGGCGACGCCGTCGGTGGCAGCGACTACTCGATCGCCGCGACCACGGTCTCTTTCGCCCCGAACCAGCCGGAGGCGCGCGTCACGCTGGCGGGCCTCGATGACGCGCTTACGGAAGGCGACGAGGAGGTCGTCGTCTCGGTGTTGCCGTCGCCAAGCTATGTGCTCGGCGTGAAGTCTAGTCATCGGATCTTGATCGAGGACGATGAAGCCGCGCTGCCCGCGCAGGCGCCCGCGACCTTGCTCGGCGACGAGGTCGCGATCGGCGAGACAGCGTGCCTGACCTTGGTGGGTGCGCCAGGGTCCGTGCACGTGATCGGGCTCGCGTTCGGCCCTGGCTTCTTACAAGCGGCGCCCTACCCGCTGCTGATCGATCAGCTAGGGGCTGCGACCTTCGGGGTCGGCGTCGTGCCTGTGAGCGGCGCAGCGGTGGTCGGCTTGCCTGTGCCTGAGGACGCTGGGCTCGTCGGCGCCAGGATTTGGATGCAGTCTGCCGTCGTGGGCTCGAGCCTGTTGTTCAGCTCGCGTTTGGTCCGGCAGCTGAACATGTAACCGAGGCGTAGATCTGCGGTGGACCGCTAGCGCGCGGGTAGACGCTGAGGATCGGCGTAACGGAGGCTTGTATCTGTTCGCCCGGAGTTGCCATGGCGGCGTTTAGCCCGCAGAGTGGGGGCTGACCGCGTCCATTTGACGCGGGACGTCCTTCTTGGAGACACCGTATGAAGACACTTTCTCTTTTGGCGGGGATGTTCCTGCTCGGCCCGATGGTCGCGCAGGATCCCGCTAGACCAAACGCGCCGAGCGCCGCAGAGCGCATGCAGGAGCTAAACGACCTGCAGGAGCAATTGGTCAAAGATTGGCGCGCAGAGATGACGAAGGCGCGCGAAGACGCCAAAGCAGGTCGCAAGGGCGCCCGCGCCATTCGGATGCGTCCTGATTATGGCCCGCTCGCCGAGAAGGCCCTCGCCTATGCGAAGGACTTCGCGGGTAAGGATGAAGCGGTCGACTTTTTGATCATGGTCATCAACCTCGACCAAACCAGAGCTCGTCCGGCCCTCGAGGTGCTCATGGCGGATCACATCGACAGCCCGAAGCTCGCGGAGATGGGCCGCATGATCCTGTATCTCGATCGGATCGTGACGCCTGAGTTCGCGAAGGACGCACAAGCCAAGCTCATGAAGAGCAAGTCGGCTGACGTGCGGGGCTGGGCCTTGTTCGCGGTGCACCAGAGCACGATTGAGTCCGCGGACCTAGACGGCGACGCCTACAAGGCCGCGCGCACGAAGCTGATGGCGGCAGCCGCAGAGGTCGAGGACAAGGACCTCGCCAACCAGATCACGGGCGCGATCGACGAGCGCGAGAAGTTCGGCATCGGCTGTACAGCCCCTGATATCGCTGGCCTTGACCTCGACGGGGTCGCCTTCAAGCTGAGCGATTACCGGGGCAAGGTCATCTTCCTCGACTTCTGGGGCGATTGGTGAGGCCCTTGCAGGGCCATGTACCCGCACGAGCGGTCGCTCGTGGAAGAGATGAAGGATAAGCCGTTTGCCTTGGTCGGGGTCAACAGTGACCGGACGATTGAGCGCGCCAAGAAGGCCATCGCTGACAACAACCTCAACTGGCGCAGCTTCCAAAACCAGGAAGAAGGCCGCGACCAGAAGATCTCGGCCGACTGGGCCGTGAAAGGCTGGCCGACGGTCGTGGTCTTGGACAGTGAGTTCAAGATCCACTACCGCGGTCACGACGGCGAGAAAGCGACGGAGGTCGCCAAAGAGCTCGTCGCTGAGATGGCGAAGAACGGCGAGTAGTAGCTGATCGCGACATTTCGCAGGGCGCGGCCCGCTCCACCGGATGGTGGGGTGGGCCGCGTCGCGTACAGCCAGCGCTTCCTCAAGCTTATGATGAAAGTGGTGAGGTTGTGGTTCGGGCCGCTGGCCTTGATTGCCTATGCTCTTCGGCCACGCTCGCAGGGGCGAGCGCTGTAAGAAGAGACACTCATGCAATTCACTTCAGCCATCCCGTTCGCTTTCGCCGTGCTGGCGCTCGGCGCGACCTTCCCCGGCTCGTCGACCCTCCCTGACGAGGGCATGTGGCCGTTTGACAGCCTCCCGCTTAAGCAGCTTAAGGAGCAGCACAACTTCGAGCCCTCTGCCGAGTGGCTCGACCACGTTCGCCTCGGCTCCGTGCGCTTTGACACCGGCGGCTCGGGCTCGTTTGTTTCGCCCAACGGCTTGGTGATGACGAATCACCACGTCGCGCTTGAGACGATCCAGAAGGTCTCGACGCCGGAGAAGGATTGGGTCGAGCCTGGCTTCAGCGCGCGCTTATTCGGCGAAGAGGTGCCGGGCAAGGACCTCGTGCTACGTCAACTCGTCGACGTCAAGGACGTGACCGCGGAGGTGATGGCGGTCAAGGCCGAGGGTGGCGACGTCGAGGCGAAGCTTGATGAGCTCTGCGCAGGTTTGAGCGATGAGGCTAACCACATTGAGGCGCAGCCGGTCTCGCTCTACGACGGCAATCAGTACCGCGCCTACGTCTACCATGTCTACGACGACGTCCGGCTGGTGTTCGCCCCTGCCAAGCAGGTCGCGTTCTACGGCGGCGACTACGACAACTTCACTTACCCGCGTTGGTGCCTGGACTACGCGTTCTTCCGCGTCTATGAGGACGACAAGCCGGTCGACTCTTCGGAGTGGTTCTTCCCGTTCGAGACCAAGGGCGCGAACACGGGCGACTTGGTGTTCGTATCTGGTCACCCTGGCGGCACCGAACGCTCATTGACCTTCGACGAGATGGTCATGCACCGCGACGTGTGGGCGCCTCAGGTCGTCGGCCTCTTGACGAACAACGTCAAGGTGATCAAGGCTCGGATGGAGCAGAGTGAAGAGGCCGCGTTCCAGCTGCGCGACACCTACTTTGGACAGATGAACAGCCTCAAGGCGTTCACCGGTCACCTCAACGGTCTGCTCGACGAGGAGCGCATGGCGCTGATCGAGGCGCGCGACGTAGAGCTGATGGAGAAGTCTGGGACAGAAGAGGTGACGGCCGCCTTCGCAGCGATCAAGGCAGAGATGGCGACCCTGGTGGCGAAGCACGCCGGCGGCGGCCTCGAAGGCTTCCAAGCGATGCGTAAGGACATGGCCGCCGCGGTCGAGGCTGTCGCGGAGCATAAGACGGTCATCAACAAGGCGCGCTTCGACGTCTACGGCGACAAGAACTATCCGGACGCGACCTTCACGCTGCGCCTCGCGTATGGAACCGTGCAGGGCTACGAGGCGGGCACCACCAAGGTCTCGCCGAAGACCACCGTCCACGGGCTCTACGAGCGCAACGCCGCGTTCGATAACGAGCACCCATTCGACCTGCCGCAGCAGTGGCTCGATAAGAAGGACGAGCTCGACATGAGCACGCCCTACAACTTCGTCAGCACCTGCGACATCATCGGCGGCAACTCAGGTAGCCCGATCCTCGACCGCGACGCTCAGGTCGTCGGCCTCGTATTCGACGGCAACATCGAATCGCTCCCGGGGAACTACTGGTTCGACGAAGAGGTCAACCGGTGCGTCGGCGTTCATAGCGCGATCATGATTGAGGCCCTCGTCAAGGTTTACGAGGAGTTCGGTCTGGTCAACGAGCTCACCGCCGGCAAGTAGGGGGCCAGCGCTGGCCCCGGAAGCAGGGGCCTCAGCGCAGGGGGTGGGCGGCGCGCTGCGCTCGCCCACTCAGCGGGCTTTGCGGAGCGCGTTCGCTCATCGTCGGCACGCCGCGCCTCGCGCTCCCAAGCCGGGCGCCCGCCTAGTACGGGCTGTCTAGCATGTCCCAGATGATCTCTTCGACGTCTGGCTCGCACTGGCCGGTCAAGCGCGCGGGGACTTCGCCGTCTCCTTTAATGTGCGCGGCGATCTCTGGGAGGTCGTCCTCCGTCACCGTGCTGTAGAAGATCTTGTCTGGATACAGGGTGATGTTGACGCCCTGCTCGCACGCCCCAAAGCAGGGGTAGCGACGGATCTTGATGCGCTCTTCGTCGGGGTCGAAATCTTTAACGAGGTCTCGCAGCGTGTCGAAGATGTCTCCGCTGCCCATCTCGGTGCAGTCGCCACCCTCACAGACATAACAAAGTCGATTACTCATGAGCAGCAGCAGGTAAAGGCGCAGTCCAAGGGAGTGACGGTAGGCGGGTTTGAAGGGGCGGTCGCGACGCCTAGTGGAACTTGACGTATTCGAAGTCGACGGCCTGGTTGTTCGGCCCCTTGTTCGGCGGCGCGATGTAGTTGGCGAACTTGCCTGGCTCGACCACCTTCACCATGCAGGAGTCGACGTATTCGCGGTCTGCTTGGGTCGGCAGCCAGTGCTCTTCCCCCTTAGACCACGCCGCCTCATCGATCATTTCGCCCGCTGGGTTGAAGCGGTAGCCCCGGTAGACGCCCTGTTGCCGGTTGAACTTGCGGTTCGGCAGGTTGATCTCGTCTGAGATGCCGAGCTTCTTCAGCTCGCGGTTCCACCGGACGCAGATGCGGGAGCAGTCTGCGATGTAGGCGTCTAGGAGCACCGCGTTCATCGCGCGGCGTAGCGGGATGTCTTTCTCTACGACCTTGCCGTCGTCTGTGGGCATCTCGAGTCGGTATTCGGCGTTGAGCGCCTTTGGGTCCTTGTAGATGCCGTCGCTCTCGCGGTAGCGCCCTTTGAGCCCCATGGCAAACGCCTCCGCGGCGTTGGTGGAGTCTTCACCGCCGAACAGGTCCATCGAGCCGGTGAACCAGAAGTTGCAGTATCGCTGGATCATGTCCAGCGGGAGGGCGCCTTCTTTGCGCGGGTCTTTGCCTTCGGCCATTAGCTGGCCGGTGCGTTTGATGATGCGTCCGACGCCGTTCTCGCCGGTCTGTAGGTGGTAGGCCTCTTCAGCGAGCATGAACTGGGTCGTGCGCGCTAGCGGGTCGAAGCTCGACTCGGCGAGCGAAGACAGTTGGTACTTGCCGTCACGGTCCATGAAGGTCGTGAAGCAGAAGAAGTCCAGCCAGTTGGTGACGGGGTAGTTGAACGCCTCGAGGATGCGTGGGTTGTCGATGTCGCCGCTGTTGCGCTCAAGCAGCGCTTCGGCTTCATCGCGGCCGTCGGCGCCGAAGTGCGTCTGCAGCAGGTAGACCATCGCCCACAGGTGACGTCCCTCTTCGACGTTGACCTGGAAGAGCGAGCGCAGGTCGTAGAGCGAAGGGCACGTGTGGCCGAGCATTCGCTGCTGTTCGACGGACGCCGGCTCGGTGTCGCCCTGCGTGACGATCAAGCGTCGGAGTCGGTTGCGGAACTCGCCCGGCACCGTGTCCCACGCGTCTAACCCCATGTTGTCGCCGAAGTGGATTTTGCGGTCATCCGGGCCGTCGGCCATGAAGATGCCCCAGCGGTAGTCCGGCATCTTGACGTAGTCGAAGTGCGCCCAGCCGCCGCGGCCGACGCCCACCGCGGTGCGGAGGTAGATCTCGTCTTCGTTGAAGTCGGACGGGCCGACCGTCTTCCACCATTCGAGGAACTTCGGCTGCCACTTCTCAAGCGCCATGGAGAGGCGCTTGTTCGAGCGGAGGCCAACGTTGTTCGGGATCTTTGCTTCGAGGTCGACGATGCTCATGGTTGTTCGGGTAGTGCTTGGCTAGGTAGGGCAGTCGCGGTCGCGGGCGCCTGTCGATCAGGTTCGGCGCCAGTCAAACTGTGCGCCCTCAGGAGCGCCGTAGCGGGTCAAGGCGCCCTCGTCGCCGGTGGCGTTGGGGCGGGTGAAGATCCAGTTTTGCCACGCGCTGAGGCGGCCGAAGATCTTGCTGTCGCAGTTCTCGGCGCCGCCAAAGCGGAGCGAGGCCTCCATGCCTGTCAGCGCGTCGGGAGACATAGAGACGCGCTCTTCGAGCGCGATGCGCACGTCGTCTTCCCAGTCGACCGGGTCGAGCAGGTAGGTGACGAGACCTTCTTCATCGGCCTCAGGCGCGATCATGCTCGGCTGCTCTTTGGAGAGCTTCTCGCCCTGTTCAGGCGTCGCTAGGAATCGGTTGCGCAGTCGGCTGAGCCCATGGCTCATGGGCAGGTCACCGTCGCTCAGGGGGCCGACGGCGAACTCGACCGCGTCTTCGTCTAGCGCGTAGATCCGGTCGCAGGCCATCATCAGCTCAAGGAACGCGCCGGCGGCGCAGCCCTTCTCGTCGACCAGCGCGTAGGTCGAGCGCGCCATTAGGTCCCAGCGGCGGCAGACGCGCGCCATTTGCAGCAGGATCTCTTTGCATAGCCAGTGGTCTTGGTTGGCGTTGATCGTCTCTTCGAGCGCGATCAGCCCGGCGCGGTCGCCCCTGGTCTCCAAGACGACGAGGCCGATCTCTTCGTAGTCGAAGCGCAGCTGCAGCAGGGCGTCGTCGAGCTCACGCCACGCTTTGATCGCCCAGGTGTCGCAGCCAGCGGCTTCGAAGGCCGCGCCGTCCTGCGGCTGGGCGCCGATCGGCCCAGTCACCGTGATCCGCGCGACGCGGTTGCCCGGCTCAACCGAGACCTCGACGTGTTCCCACTTCAGCGCGGTCTTGCCTGCGTCTTCGGTCTTCTCAAAGGTGATCGGCTTGAGCTCGATGCCTTCGGCTGCGCCCTGGTCGGTTGCCGCGCTGGCGATCTCCGCGGCGCGGGCTCCGACTTGGTCGTGGAACTTCGACTTGGGCCAGATGGCGTCCACGAAGTTCCACTTCAGCGCCTTCTTGCCGCGCAGGCCCTCTGCCATGGTGCAGAACACGTCAGCGTGGTCGCGGCGGATCTTGCGCTTGTCGACGAGGCGTGTCAGACCGCCGGTTCCGGGCAGCACGCCGAGCAGCGGGACCTCAGGCAGCGACACGGCCGAGTTGTTGTCGTTGACGAGGTGGATCTCGTCGCACGCGAGGGCCAGCTCATAGCCGCCGCCTGCGCAGGCCGCGTTGATCGCGCAGATTGAGCGCACGCCTGAGCCCTGGCTGAGGTCTTCGAGGCTGAGCCGTGTCTCGTTGGTGAACTTGCAGAAGTTGACCTTAAAGGGGTGGGTGCTGCTCTTGAGCATCACGATGTTCGCGCCGGCGCAGAACGCGCGCTCTTGGCCGCTGCCGACGACCAGCGCCTTTACGCCGGGGTGCTCGAACCGCAGCCGCTGGATGGCGTCGGCGAGCTCGATGTCGACCGCGAGGTCGTAGCTGTTGAGCTTCAGCTCGTAGCCATCACGGAATGGGTGGTCCGGATCGACGTTCATGCGCAGGTGCGCGACGTCGCCGTCGAACTCGAGCTTCCAGTGGCGGTAAGTGTCGGGGTGTCGGTTGAAGTCAGTCATGCTGGCTGCTGTGTGAGAGCGTTCGGTGACCTCTATAGTCTCTCCGACCACCTCATCCCAAGCAAGCAGGATACCGCATCACTTAAACATCACTTGATGCGTTATAATTCATGATCAGCGGGCGGCACGAGGAGCGATGCTCCGGCGCTGCACCGCTGCCAGGCCTCACGGCTCCAAGAGCTCGGCCTCGTCGCCGATCTTCACGTCACCGCTGACACGGATCGACCCAAACACGCCGCCGCGGCGTGCCGGGCGGAGCGCGGCGTCGAGTCCGATCCGGCCGTCGTCGTCCATCAGCTCGCAAGGGCGGGTCTCGCCGAGCACGTCGACCACCGTCTCGCCGAGACGCAGCGAGCGACCGATGCTGGCCGCGAGGTCGACCCCTGCCACGACGATGTTCGCGCGGCGAACGGCTGGGCTCAGTTCGCGCCCGAGCTCGGCGCAGGCGTCTCGCCATGATTCGATCGACAAGATCGTGATCTGGCGTTTGCCGCCGCCGGCGTGGTCTCCTTCGAGGCCTTGGCCCATGGTCGCCTGAGCGTTGGATACGGCGCGGATAGGCAGCCTCGCGGCTGGTCGTAGGTAGATCGCTTCGATGGTGCCCATGAGTTCTTGGGATTGTAGCGCGACATCGAGGTTGGATTGCAGAGGTTGCCGCGCTCGTTCCGCGGACAGCGGCGCCTTAGACTGTCGTGATGGATCTCGGTCTCAGCGGCAAGGTCGCCTTGGTGACGGGCGGTAGCAGCGGCATCGGCCGCGCGATCGTCGCTGCGCTGCGCGCAGAGGCGATGAACGTACTGGTCGTTGATCGTAACCAGAGCCCTGACGAGGGCGCAGGGCTGCACTTTGTGCGCGGCGATCTCACGGAAGAGCAGACCTGCCGGCGCGCAGTCGAGGAGGCGATGCAGCGGTGGGGCGCGCTAGATGTCTTAGTCAACAACGCTGGATGCAACGACGGCGCCGGTCTCGACGCCGGCGCGGAGGCGTTCTCAGCCTCGCTCCAAGCAAACTTGTTGCACGTCTATGCGATGGCGGCCGCCGCTCGCCCGCATCTCGCGCGGAGCCAGGGCACCATCGTCAACATCGGCTCGAAAGTGGCGGTGACCGGTCAGGGCGGCACGTCGGGGTACGCCGCCGCAAAGGGCGGGGTGATGGCGTTGACTCGTGAATGGGCGCTCGAGTTGGCGCCTCTGGGCGTCCGCGTCAACGCGGTGTTGCCCGCGGAAGTTTGGACGCCGCTCTACGAGTCATGGTTAGGGACGCAGCCAGACCCTGGCGAAGCGCGACAGCGGATCGAGCGCGCGATCCCGCTCGGCCAGCGCTTCACGACGCCTGAGGAGGTCGCCGCGACGGTCGCGTTCCTGGCCTCACCGCGCTCGTCGCACACGACCGGGCAACTCTTGTTTGTCGACGGGGGCTACACGCACGTCGATCGCCTCGCGACGAGTTAGCCGCGTCCAGCGCGGTGTAACGACGCTGCTCGCGATCGCGAGGCACGTCAAACCAGCGGTCGCTGCCGCGACCTCTGGACGGATCCTGACGGTTGTCGTGGCTCGTTCGTCCCGCATACTTGCGCGCGTGAAGCCACGTGACCTAATCGCGACTGCCAAGATCCCCGGTAACGACGTCGAGATGCGCTGTTATCACCATGACGGCGCCTATGAGGTATGGGTCGACAACAACCCGTTGATGAGCTCGCGCATTTACGGTTCGGAAGAGGTGCTCGCGGAGTTAGCGCTCGAGCGGCTCGGGCGTCGGAAGGCGCCGCGGGTCTTGATCGGCGGCCTCGGGATGGGCTACACGTTGGCGCGCACGTTGGCGTTGGTGCCCGCGGGCGCTGAGGTCCACGTCGCTGAGTTGATCCCTGAGATCGTCGAATGGAACCGAGAGGTGTTCGGGCACTGCGCTGGCCGCCCGCTCGATGACCCGCGCGTCCGCGTGATCGAGGGTGACGTGCGGGAGGTGGTCGCTGGAGCTGATGAGGGGACCTATGACGTGGTGCTCCTCGACGTCGACAACGGCCCGCAAGGCCTCTCGCGCGCCGCCAACAACCAGCTCTACACTCGCCCAGGCTTGAAGCAGCTTCGCTCAGCGCTAAATCAGGGCGGGGTACTCGGAGTGTGGTCGGCTGCAGACGACGGCGCGTTCGACGCGCGCCTGCGCAAAGGTCGCTATCGCGTGCAGATCCACCACGTCAAGGCGCGACGCACCAAGGGGCCGCGTCGCACGATTTGGGTCGCGGTGGCGACCTGAGCTGATCCGCTCAGAAGGTCCAGCGCATCTCGACGAAGCCCATCTTGCGGTCGCCCCCGTTCGGCGCGTTCGGCGCGTTCGCGAAGAACCCGCCGCCCGCGAGGTAGGCGCCCCCGACCTCGAGGAACATGTTCTTCGGCAGGACGTCGTAGCGCGCGCGCAGCTCGTACTGCTGGCCGACGTCGTCACCTGCGGCGCCGCTGGGGTCGCGGACGCCTGACTTCGCCCACGCGTCCGTGGCTGATGCGAGGCGCAGGTCGCGGGCGGAGAGCATGATCCATGAGCGCGGGGTCGGCCGCACCGAGACCCGTAGCTCGGGGGTCATGAAGTTCGTGCGCTGTACGAACCCCCAGAGGCCGGTGGGGCAGTACTCGAAGCGCGGCGCGCCGTAGAGGCTGTCAAACCGGTTGTTCTCACCGTCGTTTGGGTCGCGGTCGCCGGACGCGTAGTCGTAGGCCAGCTGCACGACCCAGTCATATTCTGAGTCCCAGCGGTAGCCCACCGCGACGCGGCTGAACCACGCGCGGTGGTCGAGGTCTTCGGTGCTGCCTTTGCTCGCCTGCGACGTGCCTCCTTGCAGCGTGAGCTCGGCTTCGCCGTGCCAATCACCTTTCTTTGAGGGGCGATGGATGCGGACGCCTGGCGTGATGATCCGTCGGTTGGTGGAGTTGTCTTGATCCTGATGGACGCCGTAGACGTACGTCTCGAGCTTGCTCCGCGCGGTGACGTTGCGCGACGAGAACACGCCAAAGAACTGCAGGTCCTTGTCCTGGTCGTCCCACTCGAACTCATTATCTCGTAGCGCCGCAGCGTCGAAAGGGCGCCGGCGTACAGGCATGTTCCAGAAGACTCGGGTTTGCTGGCCCTCATCGTCTTTCCACAGGTAGTCAATGCCCGTAAAGGTGTTGACCGTGTTGCGGAAGCCGTTGCGGATCACGAAGCGGCGGCTGCCGAGCGACATGGTGTAACGGCCGACTAGCAGTCGGCTCGTTTGTCCTGCTTCGGCGTCGAAGTTGTAGATCGCGTTCGCCTCGACGAAGTCCGTCGTGTTTACGAATGCGGTGCTCGCCTGTCGGTTGGGGTCATCGCCCCATGCGCGCGAGTCCATCAGCTCGGCCGTGCCGCCGAACGTGCCCCAGTCCATGTCCGCGCGAACGCTGGTGCGCACAAACCACTGGTCTTCGTGCTCTGGTCGCGCCCCGGCGCGGAACTGCTTGTCGAGCGACTCGAAGCGCGTGCGGTGGCGGCCGCTGAAGCGCACCCAGGAGGGACCATCGATCCAATCGTTCAGCCGGAAGGGCTGCGGCGGTGCTTGCTGTGCGAGCAGCGGCGAGCAGGAGAGGGAGAGGGCTGCCAGGCCAGCGATTCGCTGGATGGCCGAGATCACTGATCGGGTCACGTTCGTTTCGGGAGAGGGGTGGGGAGGGTCATTCTTCGCCCGCGCGTAGCTCGCGCAAGAACGACACAGCTGCGCGGCAGATTGCTCCGTAGAAGCCGTCGTCTGCCAGCGCGTGTTGCAGGGCTAGGTCGGCCCACGACAGGTGGTGCTCGACCAGCATCTTCGCCAGCTCCGGCCGTGCGGTCTGCAGCTCCGCCCACAGCATCATCACGCTGCCGAGGTGATCGGGCGCCGCGCCGCGCGCGGACGTGGTCATCTGCAGGTTGGCGGCTTCGGCGATGCGGCGAACGCCGGCTGCGGGGTCCGCGTCGTACTGGCCGTTGTGCCACAGGGACTGCACGGGCGGCAGCGTGCCGTCGGGGTGTAAGAACAGCTCGAAGTAGCGCTGGGCTAGCGTCGGGAGCGCGTCGTCCCTAGGGACAGGGACCTCGAGCGCGGCGAGCGCCGCGGCGACGTCGGGCGCGCGCAGCTCGGACAACGTCGAGGCGTCCAGCTCCCGCAGCAGTACACGCCCGAAGAGGCGCGCGGCCGCCGCTAGCTGCCAGGTCGAAGTGTCGTCGTTCACGTGACCTTGGTTACCCGGACGACCGTGCTGTTGAACGCCTGTTGGCCGGAGATGGGGTCGGGCGAGATCGGCAGCACGTTGTTCTGGGCCCAGCCGTTGCCGGTGTTCTGGACCCACTTCGTTGGGTCGCCGCCCGACTGATCTTCCCACCACATGTTGCGCTCCCAGTCTGCGTCGCGCATCGCTTGGTTCTCGTAGCCTTTCGTCTCTGCGCCGAGCTCTCGGCGGCGCTTGGCCTGCGCGACGGACGTGTAGGCGAAGTGGCCGAGGGAGTTGCTGATCGCGATCGCCCTGGGGTGCACTGCCTTGGTGACGTAGACCGGCAGCTCCAGCTCGCCGTCCACTTCCCCTTGGCCGAGGCCGAGCTTGGGCGCCATGTTGTCGATGTGCTTACTGCGCCAGGCCTTCAGCTTTACGAAGTCGCCGTCTTTGACTCCGAACTTCGCGGCGGTGTCCGGGTGCAGCCAAGCGGGGTTGCTGTGCACGATCTCTGAGCACCACTTGAGGTTGGCGGTGCGGCCATGGTTGTGGACGTTCCACTTGAATGAGGTCATGACGAGCTCGTCTTCAGCCATGCCCACGTGCTCTTCGACCTGGGTCCAGCACGGCCACGCCGGCAGGTCATACTCGTGACCCTTGTGATACGCCGGGCGGTTCTTGCCCTTGCTGTTGGCGAGCGCGGCGAGCTTGCTCACGTCTTCGTTGCGGCCGAGCATCGGCACGAAGTCGCTCTTGACCTCAAGCTTGCGCGACGGGGTCTTAAATCCGCGCACCGGCTCGCCCTTGTGCAGGATGCCGATGCCCTTGCCGTCTTTGGTGATGATGCCGGTGTCGGGGTCGGTCTCGCTGCCGGCCGTCTCCTCAGCGCTGAGCGGCTCGAGGTACGGAGCGAAGTACGGCTTCTGCTTCGGGTCCTCGTAGGCGCCCTCGGCCTCTAGGAACGACATCGGCGAGTCGTACTTGGACTCGTCGAAGGGCACGTTTTTGGTGTGCTTCTCCATGTAAGACCGGATGTCGGTCTTCTCCGGATACCACTTGGCCATCTCAGGTCCGACGCGGTGCGCGATCTCCGAGAAGATCTCGCGGATGTCCTTTGCCTCGCCGAGCGAGTTGACCATCGGGCGGCGCATCGAAAGATATGGCTTTAGGTTGTAGGCGCCGCGCGCGTCGACGTCCCAGCGCTCCATGTAGGTGGCCCAAGGCAGCACCATGTCTGCGAACGACGCGGTCTCGTTGAGGAACGGGTTGATGCAGACGTGGAACTCGATCTTGTCCTCGTCGAGCAGGACGTTCTTGGTCGTCTTTGTCTCCGGCCACGTGAGCGGGGAGTCGATGTTGTAGGTCATGTACAGCTGGATCCGCGCGCGGTCCTGCTGGAGGTAGTGGTAGACGATCTCGCCGACCTTCATCTTGTTCCAGACGTTCGAGAGCACGAACTCCGGGGGGTCGGCGAGCAGCGAGCCGACCTTGGGCTTCGGCGGCATCTTCGGCTCGGGGAACCGCTTCTTGTCGTAGCCGCCGGTCCACATCCAGCACAGCCCGCCAGGCTTACCGACCGAGCCGACCAGCACGTTGAGCAGGATGATGCAGCGGTCGTTGGTGTAGCCGTTGACGTGCGCGCTGGAGCCGCGGTTGCACATCGTGGTCGCTGCGGGCGCCGCCGCGGCGAACTCTCTAGCGATTCGGCGGATCGTCTCGGCAGGGATCGTGGAGGTCTCTTCCGCCCACTCTGGTGTGTATTGCTCGATCTGCTCCCAGAGCTCCTGCAGCGGCACGTTCGCCCAGTCTGCGAAGAACTCCGCGTCGTAGAGCTTCTCGCTGATGATAGTGTGCGCCATGCCGAGCGCGACGGCGCCGTCGGTGCCCGGCGCCGGCATGAAGAACTCGTCGCTGTTGCCCGCGGTGTTCGACATCCGCACGTCGAAGGTCACGAGCTTGGCGCCGTTGTCGAAGCGGCCGCGCTGGATGCGCTGGGCGCCCGCGACGTGGCCCTGGTGCGCCTCGAACATGTTCGAGCCGAAGTTCAAGATGTACTTGGAGCGCTCGTAGTCGCCGAGGTCCCAGTCGCTCTCAAACAAGTAGGTGAGCGCGGCGGCGCGCCGTGACGCAGAGCACAGGCCGCGGTGGTTGAGCGCGGTGTTCGTGCCGAACGCGCGCAGGAACCTGTTGACCGCGTCTTTGCTCCGGTTGCGGCCTTGGTGGAACGCGAACTCCTCGGGCTTGCCCGACGCCTTGACCTTCTTGAGGCGCTCAGCGAGCTCGTCGTAGGCCTCTTCCCAGGTGATCCGGCGCCACTTGCCCCCGCCGCGCGGACCGACCCGCTTGAGCGGATACAGCAGGCGCTCGGGGTGATACTGGTGGTTAAGGGCTGCTTGTCCTCGCGCGCACAGCTTGCCGCGCGAGTTCGGGTCCATGGGGTTGCCTTCGACCTTTAGGATGCGGCCGTCTTTGACGTGGCCGGTGATGCCGCACACGGTCGAGCACAGCTGGCACATGCCGTGAACCCGGGTGGTGTTCTTGTACTTGTCGGGGTCGGGGAAGCGGATCTTTCGATTAGGGCCGGGCAGCTTGCACACGCCGGGCATGTGCTGGTCGCCGAGCTCGTAGGGTGCGCCCTTGCCCTGCTCCCAGATGCGTAAGCTCTCTTCCTTGGAAGCCATGTCGAGGCCGCCTTCGCTCGGCTCGGAGCCTCCGCACGCGGCGACGGTCGAACCTGCAGCGAGCGCCGCGCCGAGGCGCAGGAAGCCTCGGCGACTGGTGCGGGGCCCGCCGTTCTGGGGCGCGCTCACTCCGCGCTCCCCTTCTTCCACTGGTAGACGCTGTAGGCGTCGTTGTGGTAGCTCTCGCCCTCCTTCGGGACCTTAGGCTCGAACTCCTCGATCGGGCGATCCTTGCTGTGGCCAAACCACATGCGCGGCTTGGTGCCTTTCTCCGGGCGCAGTTGGCCGAGCTCGTCCTCGGCCTCGAGCTTCGCCTTCATCTTGCTGACCGCCGACTCGGAGTCGTTCAGGTCTCCGAAGTAGAGCGCCTCGCTCGGGCACGTCGACACGCACGCCGGCTCCATGCCCTCAGCGACGCGGTGCGTGCAGTTGTGACACTTGATCGCTTGGTTCGCGACGGGGTCGATGTAGATCGCGCCGTAGGGGCAGGCCTCTTTGCACGCGCCGTGGCCTGAGCATGAGTCGTAGTCGACCTGGACGGAGCCGCCGTCGCCCTTGTGCATCGCGCCGCACGGGCAGGCCTTGATGCACGGCGCGTCTTCACAGTGTTGGCACGCCATCGGGACCATGATCCGAGCTAGCCCGCCCTGCTTCTTCTCGTAGTCGTGGTAGATCGTCTGCCGGATGTAGCTCCCCAGCGGCACGTCGTTCTCCGCCTTGCACGCGACCTCGCAGCCGTGGCACCCGAAGCAGCGGCGCACGTCGACGACCCAGCCGAATTTCTTGCCGTCGTCGGGGGCCTGCATACGGTCCTGCCAGTGCTCTTCTTTGAGGAAGAGGTCGCTGCGGAGCTGGCCTTGCGGGTCCTGAGCCGCCGCTGCGCCGGCGGCGGCTGCCGCGGCCGCGGTGCCTTTCAGGAAGCGGCGCCGGTCGACAGCGTCCGTCTCCGTCCTCGCAGCGGCCGCTGGCGGGTTACAGGAGCACTTGTCTCCCTTGCTGCAATTGCTTGGGTCTTGCATCGATGGTGTCTCGAGCCTGGCGGCTGGCGGACACCATTGCGCTGCAGCTCACGAGGAGACGCAGCACGACCGTGCTACCGCCAAACGGCTGGGCAACAGTCAATTCGGAGCTTCGCGCTGCAGCGTGGCGCAGGTCGGGGTTTGTCGCTGCAACGTCATTGTGAGGAAACTACGCTGTCTCCCCGTTGTGTCCAGTACCATCGGCGTCCCAGCTAACTCCGCCCGAGCGTCTACGCGCCCTCACTGACCGCGCGGCAGCGCCTCGCCAGCGCGGTCTTGGTAGAACTCTTTGATCTGTTGCCAGCACTCCTGCGCCGTCTCGGCGTAGCTGATTAAGTCGAGGTCCTTTGGCGAGATCGTGCCTTCTTCGACGAATAAGTCCCAGTTGATGAGCCGGCTCCAGTAGTCGCGGCCGAACAGAATCACTGGGATCGGCTCCATCCGCTGGGTCTGGATCAGCGTCAGCGCCTCGAAAAGTTCATCCATGGTCCCGAAGCCGCCGGGGAACGCGACCATCGCCTTGGCGCGCATCAGGAAGTGCATCTTTCGGATCGCGAAGTATTTGAACTCGAAGCACAGCGACGGGGTGATGTAGCTGTTGGGCTCTTGCTCGAAGGGGAGCGTGATGTTGAGCCCGATTGACTTCGCGCCGACGTCGAAGGCGCCGCGGTTCGCGGCCTCCATGATGCCTGGGCCGCCGCCGGTGCAGATCACGTAGTCGCAGGTGTCGTCGATCTGGCAGCTGCCTGAGACGATGCGGCCGAACTCCCGCGCTTCGTCGTAGTAGTGGGCCTTCTTGATGACGTTTTGGGCTACGCGGACCGCTTGCTGCGCCGCAGGGTCGTCAGGAGCGGACGCGAGGCCTGCTTCCGCGGCGGCCAGCTGCGCCTCGGCCTTTGGCGTTTCGATGACGCGGGTGCCACCGAACACGACGACGGTTGAGCGCACGCCCTGCTCTTGCTGGATCATCTCCGGTTTGAGCAGCTCGAGCTGCAGGCGGACCGGGCGGAGATCCTTTCGGGTCAAGAAGTCCGTGTCGGTGTGGGCCTGCCGATATGAGGTTGACTGCCGGATCGCGGCGATCCGGTAGCTGTGGGCCTGCTCGTCGCTCTGGCGGGGAGGTTCGGGGGTCTCGCTCATGGGTCCTCTAAGTGATCTGCGCGCCACGCGTTGGCAGGCATGTGCATTCGAGCATGAAGCTCGCGACACTTCTCGCACGAGTTCGCGATACGGTGTGGATTCATGGGAGTTACCGCGCCGCGTCTGACCTACTCCAGCAACGTGCATCCGGCGATGGATCTGGGTCGCCAACTCGCGACGTTGCGTGAGCACGTCGGCCCGATCTCGGCGGCGGCGCGCGCCGCGGGGCGCGCCTTTGGGCTGGGCGGCTGGTGGCCCGCCGAGCTGGTCGCGGCCTTGCACGCAGACCCAGCAGCTCGTGACCGGCTCGCTGATGCGCTGGTCGCGCATGGCGCGCCGCTGTGGACCTTGAACGTCTTCCCGTTCGGTAACTTCCATCAAGACGTGGTCAAGACCGCGGTTTATGCGCCGGACTGGGGCGAACAGGACCGCCTGCTCTACACGAGGCGCTGCGCCGAGGTCGGCGCAGCGCTGATGCAGCCGGGCGAGGTCTTGTCGATGTCGACGCTGCCGCTTGGTTATCGCGGCCCGGGCGACGCGCCCGCGGATGAGCGGTTGATGGCGGATAACCTCGCGCAGGTCGCGAGCACACTGGCGGAGGTCGAGCAGCGCACCGGCGTCTGCTGCGTGCTCGCGCTGGAGCCCGAGCCCAACTGCATCTTGGAGACCGTTGGTCAGGCGGCCGACTTCTTGGAGCGCTGGGTTTTTGGTGGCGAGGCATCGTCGACCGTACCGGCCGCGCACTTGCGTCGGCACCTCGGGGTCTGCGTCGATCTGTGCCACCTCGCGGTGTTGGGTGAGGACCCGCTGGAGGCGATGGCGGACCTGCGGCGGCGCGGCATCGAGATGCCGAAGATCCAGGTCTCATCCTGTCTAGAGGTGCGCAGCCCGGAGGGCTTGGACCAGCTGTTGGCCTTTGAGGAGCCGAGGTATCTGCATCAGACCAAGGCAGAGAGCGGCGCCCGGGCGCTCGACCTCGACGCGGTGCGCGCGCGCCGCGAGGAGTTCGCTGCGGCCGGACGCGTCCGCACGCATTATCACGTGCCGTTGGACTGGGACCAGGACGGGCCGTTCGGCTCGACTCAGCAGGAGGTTCGGCGCGTGCTCAGCGCGCTGGCTGAGTCGTCCGAAGCGCCGCCGCTGCTCGAGGTCGAGACCTATACGTGGGACGTCCTCGGGGACCGATTCGGCGCCGCGCCGCTCCACGAGCACCTGCAGCGAGAGCTCGATTGGGTCGCCGGGTTCTGGAAAAACTGACCGCCAGGGCCGACCGTGCGTGTTCCGTTACGTATCGATTGCCAATGATCCACCTCCGCGACGTCACGAAGAGCTATTCCCGAGGTGAGCAGGCGGTGCTCGCGTGTGCGGTCGATCGGCTCGACATCGACAGCGGCGAGCAGGTCGCGCTGGTCGGTCGGTCTGGCACCGGCAAGACGACGCTGCTGCACATCCTCGCGGGGATCTTGCGCCCGGACCGCGGTGAGGTCGAAATCGTCGGGCAGCGATTGGAACAGATGGGCGAGTCCGCGCGTGACCGACACCGCGGCAGGCACATCGGCATGGTCTATCAGACGTTCAACCTGCTGCAACCGTTCACCGCCTTGGAGAACGTCTTGATGGGGGCGCTGTTCGGCCGGGGCGCTGACGGCGACGCGCGGCTGCGCGCGGAAGCGCTGTTGCAGAAGGTCGGGCTCGCTGACCGCATGCACCACCGCCCCTCGGAGCTCTCAGTCGGTCAGGTGCAGCGCGTCGCGATCTGTCGCGCGCTGGTCAATGATCCCGAGCTGGTCTTGATGGACGAGCCGCTCGGCAATCAGGACAAGGCGACCGGCGGCCAGGTCCTCGACTTGATGCTCCAGATCGCGGCTGACGATCACAAGACGGTCGTCATGGTCACGCATGACCCGGAGTCGGCCGCGCGGATGCAGCGCACGGTGGACCTCTCGACCTTGCGCGGGCAGGAGGTGTCGCGATGAGGCTCGTCTCGATCAGCATGCGCAACTTGCGTATTCGCCTCGTCGCGACCGTGTTGACGGCGACCTCGATCATCGTCGCGACCGCGCTCTACGCCGCGATCTTGACCATGGCCGAGCAGACCAAGGCGCGCTACGAGGGCAGCATCGGCGGGTTCCAAGCGATCGCTGGCCCCAACGGGGCGAGCGAGCTGGAGCTGGTCTTAAACACCATCTTCAACGTCGGCGAAGCGCCCGGCCTGATACCGCTCGAGGTGTGCCAGAAGCTGCGCGCGGGGCGCGGGATCGGCCGCCGCAGTCAGGTGCGCTACGCCATTCCCCAAGCGCGCGGCGACAGCATCAGCAGCTTCAACTTCCCGGTGATCGCGACGATCGACGAGATGTTCACGAAGTTCGAGTGGAAGCGCGCGCCGCTGCAGTTTGACGAAGGTGGCCCGTTCTCGTTCTCGTACGCGCAGCTGATCGAGATGGCCGAGCAGCTGGTCATTTACGAGAACGCGCTGCGCGCCGAGGTGAAGCCCGAAGACCGACCGCAGCGACCGCTCCTTCAGAAGTCATGGCGAAAGTGCGTGATCGGCGCGCGGGTCGCGCGCGCGCTAGGTCTCGAGCTTGGCCAGGTGGTGACCCCGGTTCACGGTAAGGTCGGTGAGTTCGGCAGCCACGAGCACCCCGAAGCATCGTGTGAGATCGTCGGGATCTTGGCGCCCACCAACTCGCCGATCGACTCGACGATTTATCTCCCGCTCGGTATCCACCTGCTGATCGATGGCCATGAGCAGGGCGTCTTCATCGCTCCCCAGATCCCTGGTAAGAGCCCGGCGCAGATCGAGTCCATGCCGACGAATGTCGGCCGGATCGGTCTGACCGCTGTGATCGCCGATCCGAAGGACCACATGGGGCCGCAGATCCTGCGGCGAGAGTTCGGTTCGCACCCCGAAGCGCAGGTCGCGTGGCCGCAGGATGTCGTGCCGAAGTTTTTGCGCCAGATCGGTAACGCTGCGGACGCTCTCGCCGTGATCGCGTGGCTCGTGCTGCTGGTCGCCGCGGTGTCCATCACGGTCGCGATCTATAACACGATGAATGAGCGCAGGCGTGAGATCGCGATCATGCGCTCGCTCGGCGCGCGCAGCGTTCAGATCTTGACGATCATCACCGCAGAGGCCGCGCTGCTGTCCTTCTTCGGCGCGGTGCTCGGCCTCATCTTATGCCACGTGGCGTCCTACGCCTTGCAAGGCCTCGTCGAGGATCGCACCGGCGTGTTCTTGGACTGGGCGCAGGTGCGGCTCTGGGAGCTCTGGCTGCTCGGCGGCGTCACGAGCCTCGGCGCCCTCGCGGGCCTCGCGCCTGCCGTGAAGGGGTCGATGACGCAGGTCGCCGACAACCTCGCGCAGAACTACTAATCGGCGGCGCGGGGCGGCGATTTGGTGCGGGCTCCGAATGTTTCGGGCCTACGTCTCGCAGCCGATTTGTTGCCGCGCGCGGAGCCGGTTTCGCGTGGTGACGAGCCGAGCGGTCTCATTCGGGGGCCAGTCGGCGCTCGAGCTGCTCTGAGAAGGCCGCAGGGTTCTTGAGGGCTTGGCGAATGACGCGCCCGCGTTCTGTGCCCTGATCGATGGACAGCACGCCTAGAAGGCGCGCCTCTCCTGAGTGAGCGTTGATGTGCGCGCCGCGGTCCTGATGGGTCGCTTACAGGAGGCCCTCAAACGCAAGCGGCCCCCGCCAGTTACCTGACGGGGGCCGCTCGCGCTCACCCCTGGTCGGGGGTGAGCTCAAGGTCGTGAGACCTTAGTTGCCGACGGTGCCGGTGACACCGTTCGACGAGATCAGGCCGGCGGGGTTCGCCGTCGACAGGCTGATCGACTGGGCGCTGATCGAGGCGCCCAGGAACGCCGGGTTGCCGGGGATCGGCAACGTGGCGGTGGCCGAGCCACCCACGGCCGGGACCGTGAGCGAGGTGATCGTCGACGCCAGGTTGATGTCACAACCCGGGGCGTTCAAGCCGATGGCAGCGAACGGGACCGGAATCGGCGACTCGGCGCCGAGGAAGGTGATCGCGATCGGGGAGACCGGATCGAGGTAGTTCGTGTTCAGGTCCCACGGGGTGCCGACCTTCGGGATGCCAGCCGACAGGTCCAGCGGAGCTGAGTCGGTAGCCTGGGTCAGGAGCACGCCACCGCCGGACAGGGCCGACCAGTCGGTCCCGCCCGGGTCGATGTTGTTGCCGGCCGGCGAGTAGCCGACGAGCCAAGATTCCGGGTTGGTCAGGTTCAGAGCTTCAAACTCGATCGACCAGTTGCCGGATACGGTGTCCCACTTGAACTGAACGGTGTTCGGCAGCGCGACGTTCCAGCCGCTGACGGCCAGGTAGGTCACGATCGCTTCCGTGCCGTTCTCTTCGTAGTAGATGTCACCGGCGCCACCGCCACTCGCGGAGTGGAGGTCGGTCCAGGCGTGGAGGCCGTCGAAGGGCTGCGTCAGGAACGCGTTGACGTCCGGCGTGAAGCCGTTGCCGTTACCGCCACCCAGCGAGATGTTGCAGTTGGAGCCGACCCAGACACCCAGGGTGCCGCCGACGGTGGCGCTGTCCTGGAAGTCGTCGTCGCCGAGCGCCATGATCTGCGCGTTCAGGCCGGGGGCGATGCCGCCAGCGCCAGGGGCGACCTGGATCAGGTAGCCAGCACCGGTGTTGAGGCCCGAGATGATCGAGCCATCAAGGTCCATGTTGGCCGACGGGATCAGCTCGTAAGCCGACGCGTAGCCAGCGCCACCACAGCCAGCGCCGTAGGTCTGGACGTCGCCGAAGGAGCACGGCGTCGCCGACGTGTCGCCGATGTCGTAGAAGATCTCGCCGTTGAACACGCGGGGCGTGAAGTTGGCCGCGAACGGGTAGGCGTGGCCACTACCTTCGATGAACTCGAGGTCGGCGTTGGACGCGTAAACCGCACCAGCGAGTGTGCCGTTGGTGTAGGACACGATGTTCGTGTCCGAGTGGGTCACGTAGAACGACTGGGTCGTGCCGGACGCAACGAAGACGTTGACGCAGACCGGCAGCGCGGTCGCGACGCCGGGGCCAGAGCACGCGACGCCCGCGGCTGAGCCGACGAGGGTCCATGCGGCAGCGTTGTTCTCGTTGCCAGCGTAGTTGCCCGCGAGGGTGTAGACCTCGAAGTCACCGACGCCGCCAGCGGCGACCTGAGAGTTGACGTTGAAGCTACGGATCGTGACGCCTGCAGCGTTGAGGGCGTTGACCTCGAACATATTGCCGCTTTGGCCGTTGCCGCCGGCATATGTAGTAAGGAGCGGCGATTGCGCCGTCACAGCTGCCGTGGCAGCAAAAAGGATAGGAAGGAAACGCATGAACTTGGGTCCTATGGAGAAGTTGGACGAGTCAATGGAAAGCGCCTCAATACCAAGGCGCTGATAACAGAATACACGATAAAGACGGTTCGTCGACCCCGGTTTGTTCCGCATGAGACGTGCAGAAACGGGGTTATAGACACGGGAGGCCGTAAATGCGGCCTCAGCAAGGGCCCTTTGCGCCGCCGGGCAACAGGCGCCGTCGACATCCTGATTGGCGTCTGAAGTTTGCGACTCGGCGCGATCTTGACGGGGCTTCCGGCGAGCGAGGGTTACTTATCACCAGCTCGTAAGTAGCTCGATTCGACCGCAGGGAGCATCGTCATGACGACCTCCGCGACGGCCTGAAGGCTCTTCGGAGACATGTTCTCCAGAGTGTCGTTTTCGGTGTGCCAGTACGGATTTCCGTTCAGATCGATGAGATCCATCGCAGGAATGCCGCCCAGTAAAAACGGGACGTGATCGTCGGTCGCGCCCTCTGAGGCGCGGAAGAAGGCCTGATCTTGGCCCGCGGCGACGGCAGCAGACCAGCAGATGCGGCGGAGTTGGCGGTCGGAGTAAAGCTCCTCTTGGATGTGCAGGTCTGCTCGCCCGACCATGTCGAGCAAGATCATCGCGGCGATCGTTGCCTCCTCGCCGCGCCCTTGCGCTTCTAGGTCACGCTTAACGAAGCGCTTGCTGCCGAACAGCGCCCGGTCGTTGTTCCAGTCAAAGTCGAGGCTCTCCTCGCCGTCGAAGAAGACCAGCTCGACGGTCGCCTCGTTCGACCGCGCCTTGAGCAAGGGCGCGATCGCCAGCAAGAGGCCGACGCCGCTGGCGCCGTCGTTCGCGCCGACGAAGTGGAAGTTTTGCCGCGCGATCGGGTGGCCGGTGGTGCACTTGGTGTCGTGGTGGCATGCGAGCACGATGCGTTCGGGTCGTTTGCCGGGGATGATCGCGCGCACGTTGCTGAACGTGATGAGCTCGCGGCGGTCGGTCCACGTATCGCGCTTGGCCGAGATGCCGTGCATGCTCAGCGTCTTGATGATGTAGCCAAGCTGCTTCGACCAGCCAGGCTGGCCGAAATACCGCGGCCCGAACGCGACCAGCTGGCGGCAATGTTGCATCGCGCGCTCGCCCACGTCACCCGGGACCTGCGCAGCGGTGAGCTGCAGCGGGTTGGATCGATCGATCGGTTGGCCGAGGCGCAGCGCCGGCCCGGCTGCAGCGCCGCCGCTGCGCATCATCTGCAGCGCGAACGTCAGCCCGCAGACGCCGCCGATCAGGCCAAGCAGGAGGAGGGCTTTTTTGGATGGATCGGGCACGAGTCAGTCCAGTGTCGCCAGACCTTCGTCTTGTTGCTAGCGCTAGCTGTGCGGTCGTCTGCTAGGTCGGCTGCGGGCGACTCGTCCCTGAAAATCTGCTGGTGCCACGAACCAGAGTGTCGCCGTTCGTATACGATCGCGGGATGGGACCTTTTGGGCGAGAGTCGTTGATGAAGCGGATCCTTGTGATGGTGGCGCTCGCGGGGCTGCTCGCAGGTCAAAGCGTGACGTCCAAGCCCGCCAAGCAGGACCCGACGCCAACGAAGCCGGTTAAGGAAGTCCCAGCGAAGCAGGACCCTAAGCCAGCGAAGCCGGCCAAACAGGATCCGGCCAAGCAAGACCCCGCGAAGGGAGACCCCGCAAAGCAAGACCCCGCGAAGGGAGATCCCGCGGCGGGTGAGTCACCGAAGGAAGAGCCGCGGGTCGAGCGTCCGGACGAGGACGCGCCCATGCCCACTGGGACAGATCCGGCGGACATCGCGGCGATGCGCAGCGCAGAGCAGATGCTTGAGGTCGAGAAGCGTCTGCAGCGAGAGATCAAGTCTGGGAAGATCACTGGCTTGGACAAGATCCTGCCGTTCGACGAGCTGACCTCGTGGCCCTATGAGGACGGCCTCAAGGGTATGCCGAAGCGCGTCAAGGAGTTGTCCGGCAAGAAGGTCCTGATGACCGGCTTCATGTTGCCGATCGACGAGGTCCAGAACATCAAGGAGTTCTTGCTGGTCGAGTCGCTGTGGTCGTGCTGTTACGGGCAGCCGCCCGACATCCACGGCATCGTGCGCGTCGTCATGCCCAAGAAGAAGACGACCGACTACTTCTTTGACCCGCTCAAGATCATCGGCACCTTCAAGGTCGAGTCGACGGTGATGGACGGCTACTGTGTCGACATCTACCAGCTTCACGTCGAGAGCCTCGAGGCGATCCGTTTTAAGTAGCTCGCCGCGACAGGTCGTCGCGTCCGCCCTGCAAAAAGGAAGTGAGCGAGGGCACGCGCGGCGCCCGCGACGAGTCCAGGCGCGCGTCGGCTGCCGCAGCGTCAGCGGCGCGGCTTGATCTCGAGCCCGAACGGTCGCTCGCTGAGGCGGAACCCTGCCGGGACCAAGGTCGTCGCGGTCGCTTCTTCGACCACCGCTGGCCCGTCGATCGTCGGGGGTAGCTCGCGGCGGTGGAAGACCGGCAGGCGCGCTCCCCCGAGCGGCGCTCTGCGATGCTCGACGCCGCCGCCGCCGCCGCTGCACTGCAGCGGTGGGAGCGGCTTCGCTCGGGTCTCGCTGCGCGCCCGCAGCTGCACCACCTCGACCGGCGCGTCAGTGCGAAAGCCGAATCGCCGCTCGTGTTCACGCGCGAACGCCGCGCTGAGCTTGGTCGTGAGCGGCAGGCAGAGGCTGGCGCCTTGGCCTTGGTAGCGCGCGAGGGCTTCGAGGCGGCTGCGGCTGGGGCGGCCATGGAGGGCGTCGCGGGTCCGTTGCAGCAATTCGCGGCCGCGCGCCAACAGGTCTTCGGTCGCGCGTGGTCCGAGCGTCACTTGGACTGCCTCGGCGTGCTCGACGGCTTCGCCAGCAAGCGCGAGCCCCAGGGCGGAGAACGCGCCCGGGTGCAGCGGCATCACCGCGTGTGACATGCCTAGCCGCTTCATCAGCGTCGCGGCGTGCATGCCGCCGGCGCCGCCGTAGGCGACCAGCGGCACGGTCGCAGGGTCGATCGCGCGCTCTGCGGTGATCGTTAGGATGGCGCGCGCCATGGTGGCGTCGGCGACGGTGAGGATGCCCTCTGCGGTCGCGCGCGGCCGCAGGCCGAGGCGCTTGCCCAGCTGTTCGATGGCGCGCACCGACGCGTCTACGTCGATCGGAAAGGCGCCCTCAAGCAACGTCCCGGCGCCGAGGTGCCCGAGCGCCACGTGCGCGTCGGTGACGGTGGGTTCGGTGCCTCGCCCGTAGCAGGCGGGGCCTGGGTCGGCGCCCGCGCTTTGTGGGCCGACGCGAAGCGCGCCGCCGGCGTCTGCATACGCGATGCTGCCGCCGCCGGCCGCGACGGTGTGCACGGGGACGGTGGGCAGCGGCAGCGGCAGGCCCGCGATGTCGCCTTCGGTCGAGAGCGTCGGCCGCTCTTCGACCAAGCACAAGTCCGCAGACGTGCCGCCCATGTCGAACGCCGCGGCTCGCGGCAGCTGCATGCGACGGGCTACTTGGCCGGTGGCCAGGACGCCGCCAGCAGGGCCGGAGAACATCGCTCGCGCAGGGAACTGCGCGGCCTCCTCGGGCGGCAGGATGCCTTGGCTCGATCGCAGCAGCCGGAGCGTGCCAGGCCCCATCTTCGCGGCGATGCGTTCGGTGTAGCGGCCGACGACTGGCGCGACCGCGGCGTTGAGGATGGCGGCAGAGAAGCGTTCGTATTCGCCTGAGGCAGGCAGCAGCTCGGCGCTGCACGTGATCGGGACCCCCGGCAGCGCGCGGCGCAGCGCGTCACGGAGCCGCAGCTCGTCGCGCGGCTCAGTCGGCGCGTGCAGCAACCCGATCGCGATCGCTTCGGGTCGCCGCGCGCGCACGGCGTCGACCGCGGCGTCGACCGCGGCTTTGGTCAACGGCTTGATCTGCTCGCCGTTAGGGCCGCGGCGGCAAGCGACCCCGACGCGCAGGCGCCTCGGGACCGGCGGGATCGGCCGGCTCGGCTCGAGCGCGTAGAGCTCATCGCGCTGCTGTCGGCCGATCTCGATGAGGTCTTCGAACCCTTCGTTGGTGACCAGGACCGTGCGGGCGAGGTCGTCGGTGAGCACGGCGTTTAGGCCGACGGTGGTGCCGTGGACCAGGTCTACGGCCTCTTCGTCGTGGCGGCGCACGGCGGCGAGGCCTGCCAGCACGGCGGTCGACGGGTCTGCCGGGGTCGAGCGCAGCTTGTGCACGCGCGCGCCTCTGCCTTGGACCCTGACTACGTCAGTGAAGGTGCCGCCAGTGTCTATACCAATGCGTGTCGCCAAGGCGCCCAGGACGTTAGCGCGGCGGCCCAACTCAGGCGAGACGTTGGCGCCCGACCACCCCGATCGCGTAGCCTGTGGGAGAATGCTGGCGGCCATCGACCCGTACTGGACCGGACTCTGCGCGCTCGCAGCGTTCTGCTTGGGGGCTGTGCCGTTCGCGTGGTTGATCGTCCGGATCTGTAAGGGCGTCGACGTGCGGACGCTCGGCAGCGGCAACGTCGGCGCGACCAACGCGAGCCGCGCCTTCGAAGGCAAGGCGGCCCGGCTCGGCGCGTTCGTCTTGGTCTACGTGTTCGACGCGGGTAAGGGCGCGCTGGCAGCGTCGCTCGGCGGTACGGACGATTTGCTGCCTGGAGTGCTCTGCGCCGCCGCTGGCATCCTCGGCCACTGCTTCACCCCGTTCCTCGGCGGCAAGGGCGGCAAGGGCGTCGCGACCGCGACTGGCGCGCTGCTCGTGCTTGACTGGCGCGTGACGATGATCGGGCTCGGGGTGTTCTTGGTGGTGCGCTTGGTGACCGGGCGGGTCTTCTTCGGCAGCCTCGCGCTCGGCCTCGGTCTCGCGGTGAGCTCGGTTTTGCTGGACGCCCCGCAGGCGCTCGCCGGTCGCTTACCGCTGACGGTGCTGACCGCGGTGATCGCGACCTTCTTATTCTGGACCCACCGCAGCAACCTGCAACAGTTCTTGGCAGCGAGGCAACCATGAGAGTCGCGATCCTTGGCAACGGCGGATTTGGCACCGCGATGGCGCTCACGCTCGAACGCGCGGGCCACGCGGTCTCGCTCTGGGGGCATGACGCTGACTACACCAAGTCGATCGCCGCGTCGCGAGAGAACCCTCGTTACCTCTCAGGCGTGACGTTGCCCGACAGCATCGAGGTGACGACTGACCCGGAGGTCGCGCTCGCCGGCGTTGGCGCGGTGCTGGTCGCGGTGCCGACGCAGCACGTCCGCGGGGTGATGTCGAGGATGTCCGGGGACCTCGGCGAGGGGGTGCCGGTCGTCTCGATGGCCAAGGGCCTCGAGCAGTCGACGGGGAAGCGGCCGTCAGAGATCCTCGGCGAGGTCTTAGGCGGCGCGGAGCGCGTTTATGTGCTCAGCGGTCCGAGCCATGCCGAAGAGATCGCGCACGGTCAGCCGACCACGGTGGTCGTCGCTGGCGCCGATGGCGAACGTCTCTTAGGTCTTCAGACTGCGCTCCAAACCGATCGGTTCCGCGTCTACCGCAACGGCGACCTGCTCGGGGTCGAGCTATGCGGCGCCTTGAAGAACGTGATGGCGCTCGCCGCGGGCATCGCCGACGGCCTCGGCTACGGCGACAACGCGAAGGCGGCGATCCTGTCGCGCGGGCTGGTAGAGATGCAGCGCTACGGCCTCGCTTGCGGCGCAGACCCGCAGACCTTCTTCGGCCTGGCAGGAGTGGGCGACCTCGCGGTCACGGCGTTTAGCAAGCACGGCCGCAACCGCGCCTTTGGCGAGCGCATCGGCAAGGGCGAGACGCTGCAGCAGGCGTTGGAGTCTTCGCCGAAGGTCGCCGAGGGGGTCTGGACCGCCAAGGTCGTCGCCGAGGTCAGCGGCGCGCGCGGCGTGGAGATGCCGATCGCGGCGGCCGTGGCGAGGGTGCTGTACGAGGACCTGCCGCCTGCGCAGGCGGTGCGCGCCCTGATGGAGCGTGACCCGAAGGCTGAGGCCTGACCGCCGCGCCCGGAGCTAGGCTTGGCGCTCGCGTCGGTCGGCCCGCTAGGATGCCGACGATGAAGTCCGTAATTCCTCTGCTGGCCGCGTGCGGCCTGTCGTCAGCGGCGTTGGCGCAGCGAGCGCTGCAGCCGATCGACTTGTTCCGGCTCGACTACTTCATGACGATGGGCGCCGAGGACCCGGTCGCGTGGTTAGACGGCGAGCACTATCTGGTGTTCGACGCTGGCGAGCAGCCGCGCGGGCCGACGCGCTGGTCTAAGGTCGTCGCGCGCAGCGGTGAGCGCCGTGAGTATGTCGACAAGGCGGTCTTGGTCCGCAGCCTCAACGCTGGCGACCAGGTCGCGGCGATCGAGGACCTGTCGAACTGGACGTGGTCCGAAGACCACTCACGCTTCGTCGTCGACGTCGGCGGGGACCTGTTCGCAGGGGGGCTCGACGGGAAGGTCGCGCGGCTCACGGCGACGCCGGACGTCGAGGAGGTGGGCGTGCGCTTCTCGCCCGACGGCGAGACGATCGCGTTCATTGCGAACGACAACCTGCACGTTGTGCCGGCGAGCGGCGGCGACGTGCGCGCCCTGACGACCGAAGGTCACAGCGACCTTTTCTACGGCCGCCTCGACTGGGTGTATCAAGAGGAACTGTACGGGCGCGGCAACTTCCAGGGATACTGGTGGTCGCCGGACAGCGCCAAGATCGCGCTCTTGAAGCTCGACGAGTCACCTGTCGAGGAGTTCGTGCTGGTCAGCGATGTCCCCGCGCGACCGACGGTCGAAAGGACCAACTACCCGAAGGTCGGCGAACCCAACCCGATCGTCGAGATCGGCGCGATCGACGTGGCGAGCGGCGAGGCGAAGTGGTTTGACGTCTCTGATTATCCGGACGAGGACCGCTTGGTCGTGCGCGTGACGTGGACGCCGGACTCCAAAGAGGTGTTCTTTCAGGTGCAGAACCGCGAGCAGACCTGGTTAGACATGCGCGCTGGCGAAGCAGCCTCAGGCGACTCTCGCCTCGTGTGGCGTGAGACCAGCGACTGTTGGGTCGAGGCGGGGCCGGAGCCGGTGTGGATCCAGGGCGGCGCGGCGTTCCTATGGCTGAGCGAGCGCGACGGCTACAAGCACGTCTACCGCTTCGGTCGATCTGGCGAGGCGCAGGGGCGCCTGACGAGTGGCGACTGGCAAGCCAAGGAGTTGGTGTCGGTCGACGAGGTCGCCGGCTGCGCCTACGTGCTGTCCGACAAGGACTCCAAAATCCAGACGCACCTCTACCGCGTACCGCTCGGCGGCGGCGAGCCGCAGCGCATCACCAGCGGACGCGGCACGCACGACGTCGACATGGCGCCTGACCACGAGTCGTTCTTGACGCGCTGGAGCGACGCGGAGACGCCGGGCTGCGTCTACCTGCGCGACCTAGAAGACAACGAGCTTCGCGCGGTCGCGACGTCCAAGCCGCAGATGATGCGGCCCTATGGCGTGCAGGCCCCCGAGTTCTTCACGGTGCCGACCGGCGACGGATTTGAGATGGAGGCGATGCTGATCAAGCCCGCCGACTATGACGCCGCCAAGCGGTATCCGGTGGTGCAGTTCACGTATTCGGGGCCGCACGCGCCGCGCGTCCGCGACCGCTGGGGCGGCCGGGACTTCCTGTGGCACAACCTGCTCGCGCAGCAGGGCTACGTGGTGTTTTGCTGTGACAACCGCTCGGCGAGCGGCAAGGGCCGCAAGTTCGCGAAGGCCTGTTGGCGCAAGCTCGGCCAGAGCGAGCTCGCAGACCTCTCGGACGGCGTCGATTGGCTGATCGAGCAGGGCGTCGCTGACCCGGCGCGCGTCGCGATCTGGGGGTGGAGCTACGGCGGCTACCAGACGCTCTTCAACATGACCCACAGCAAGAAGTGGGCGGCTGGCGTCGCGGTCAACCCGGTCACCGACTGGCGGCTCTACGACACGATCTACACCGAGCGCTACGGCGGCTTGCCGTCGAACAACGCCGAGGGCTATGAGATGGGCAGCGTCACCAACGCCGCCAAGGACCTGCACGGCGAGCTGATGCTGGTCGCCGGCGCCATGGACGACAACGTGCACATGCAGAACAGTCTGCAGTTCTTGCACGCGATGCAGCAGGCGCAGAAGGACTGTGACTTCATGGTCTACCCGCGCGTAAGACACGGAATCGGCGACCTGCAGCAGCAGATCCACCTGTTCACCCGCTTCCAGAATTTCTTGCAGGAGCACCTCTAGTTGGTCGAGGTCTTCGTAGGGCCTCTGTCGCGTTGGTTCGCCCGCGGTGATGATGAGGAGGCGGCGCGGCTGCGGCCCGGCGTCGAGCAGTGGCGCGAGGACCTGCGCGGCAGCGTCGCCGAGAAGGTCGGCGAGCAGCTGTCGTGGGATGAGGGGAGCGCGTGCGCCGCGCGCTTTGACCTCGAGGTCACCGGCTGGAGCGGCCTGCGGCTGTTCGCCTTTTACGCGGAGCGCAGCGACCTTGAGTGGCCGGACACGGTGCCGACGCTGCTCGAGCTCGACCAGGACTGGCGCAAGGCTTCGGACGAGAAGTTCGGCAAGTCGGTCTATGGTCAGCTGCTCGCGTGTGAGATGTGGCTGCCGGGAGAGTTCCCGGTGACGGTGCGCGCGCCGCGGCCGGACGGCGACAGCGTCGAGATCGGCTCGCTCAAGTTCCTCGCCGACCAGCTGCAGTGGCTGAACCAGCGGACCTTCCAGGCCGATCAGGCCGCGATCGAGCAGTGGGCGATGCAGCCGGCTCCGGCTGGGGCGTCGATGCTGCAGGCGGCGCAGCGCGGCTACGCGATGCTCTCGGCGGCGTGCGCGCGCGCGCATCAAGAGCGCCTGCCGCTGTTGATCCAGTCGGTGTGAGCCGGCCCGCTGGCCGCTAACCTCTCAGCATGCGCGCCAAGCTCGTTGGTCTGTCGGTGCTCTTCGCCGGCCACCTCTTCGCTCAAGGTGGCGGCTCACCTGAGCGTCCGCCGCACGTGGTGTTCGTGCTGGCCGATGACATGGGCTACGGCGACCCGGCGTTTGGTCGCGCAGACGCGAAGATCGCGACTCCCAACCTCGACCGGTTAGCGCGCGAGGGCGCGCGCTTCTCTGACGCGCACGCCGCGGGCGCGTGGTGCGTGCCGTCGCGCTATGGCCTGTTAACTGGTCGCTACGCGGCGCGCCGCACCCGCCTGCGGCCAGGGCAGGAGGCGGTCATCGAGGCCGGCGTCGCGACGTTGCCTGGCGCGCTGCGCGCGCTCGGTTATCGCACGGCGATGGTTGGCAAGTGGCACCTCGGGTTCGACGACGCGCAGGCGCTGGATTACAGCGACATGCGGGGCGGGCCGCGGGACCGCGGCTTTGACAGCTACTTCGGGATCCCGTCGTCGCTCGACATCCCGCCTTACTACTACGTTCGCGACCGCAGGGCGGTCGCCGCGCCGACCGAGCAGGTCGGGGCGAGCGCGACTGACGGGTGGAGCCGGATTCAGGGTGCGTTCTGGCGCGAGGGCGCCGTCGCGCCTGGCTTCCGACACGATCAGGTGCTGCCAACGCTGGTCGACGAGGCGGTCGCGGTGGTCCGCGGTCACGCTGAGAAGGGGAGTGACCAGCCGCTGTTTCTCTATCTCGCCTTGCCAGCGCCGCACACGCCGTGGCTGCCCGACGGCCGCTTCGCTGGCGTGAGCGGGGCTGGGATGTACGGCGACTTTGTCGCGCAGGTCGACGCCGAGGTCGGCCGCGTGATGTCGGCCTTAGACGGCGCAGGGATGACGGACGAAACGTTGTTCGTGTTCACGTCTGACAACGGTCCGGTTTGGTACCCGCGCGACGTCGAGCGCTTCGGGCACTCGGCGACTGGACCGTGGCGCGGCATGAAGAGCGACTCGTTCGAGGGCGGCCACCGGATGCCGTTCGTGGTGCGCTGGCCTGGGCGGACCGCGCCGGGGACGGAGGCGACGCAGACGATCTGCTTCACCGACGTTTTCGCGACGTGTGTCGAGGCGGCGGGCGGCGCGCTCGCGCCAGGCGCTGCGGTCGACAGCGTGAGCTTCTGCGGGTTGCTGCGCGGTCAAGAGCCCGAGCAGCGCCGCGAAGTGACCGTGCTGCGGCACGCGGCGAGCGTCGTGCGGGAGGGCGACTGGAAGTGGATCGGCCACCGCGGCTCTGGTGGCTTCACCCGTGGCGCCGACACGGGGCCGGCAAAGGGTCAGCTCTACGACCTCGCGAAGGACCCCGGCGAGACCGACAACCGCTACGACCAGCGCCCGGAGGTCGCGCGCCGCCTCGCGCGGCAGGCCGCGCGGGTCCAGCGCCCGAATGTCATCGTGGTGATGGCCGACGACATGGGCTACGGCGACTCGAGCGTGTATGGGGGCTGGATCGAGACGCCTGGCCTCGCGCGCATGGCCAAAGAGGGCGTGACGTTCACCGACTTCCACTCCAGCGGGGTGGTGTGTAGTCCGACGCGCGCGGGCTTATTGACCGGTCGATATCAGGAGCGGTGCGGGATCCCAGGCGTGATCAACGCGGATCCCGCGCACCCTGACCATGGCCGCGGCCTCGCCGACGAGCAGCGCACCTTCGCCGAGGCGCTGCAGGGCGCGGGCTATGTGACCGGCGTCTTCGGCAAGTGGCACCTCGGCTACGCGCTCCAGCACAACCCGACGCGGCACGGCTTCGACGAGTTCGAGGGCTTCATCAGCGGCAACATTGACTACCACAGCCATCTCGACCGCATGGGCACAGCGGACTGGTGGCGTGGGGAGGAGCGCGTCGAGCGTCAGGGTTACTTGACCGAGCTGGTCACGCAAGACGCGGTGGACTTCATCGATCGGCACGGCGACGCGCCGTTCTGCCTCTATGTCGCGCACGGCGCGGTGCACAGTCCGATCCAGGCTGAGGACAGCGGCGCCGTTCGTGGCCCCGCGAAGGTTCGGAAGCCAAACGGCGCCCGGCGCCGCGATGACACCGTGCGCAGCATGATGCGCTCGCTCGACGACAGCGTGGCGCGCATCCTCGCGGCCGTGCGCAAGAACGGCCTCGCGAACCGCACGCTGGTGCTGTTCTTCAGCGACAACGGCGGCGCGGCGCATATGCGCAACGACCCTCTGCGCGGCAGGAAGGGGCAGGTGTGGGAGGGCGGCCACCGGGTGCCGGCGATCGCGTGGTGGCCTGGCAAGCTCCGCAAGGGCAGCACCTGCGACGCTCTGTGCAGCAGCCTGGACGTCATGCCGACGATGTTCGAGGTCGCGGGCCTGGCGGCGCCGGTAGACCGCCCGTTCGACGGGGAGAGCCTGTTGCCGCGCGTCGCAGGTGAGCCGCGCGGCGGCGCGCGGGAGCTGTTCTGGCTGGGGCGCGCGATGCGCGCCGGCCGCTGGAAGTTGGTCGAGCAGCAGGGCGAGGCGCTCTTGTTCGACGTCAACGCGGACATCGGCGAGCAGCGGAACGTCGCCGCGCAGCACCCGGAGCGGGTCGCGGCGATGCGCGCAGCGCTCGCTGCCTGGCGCGTCGATGTGAAGTAGAGCGGGGACGGCCTACTTCAGGCCGACGTGCAGCTTCTGCACGTCGTCGTGATCCTCGAGCTTCTCGAAGAACGCCTCGACCTCTTGCAGCGCGTCGCCGTCGAGCTCCACATGGTCCTTGGGGTGGTAGCCGAGCTCGGCCGAGGCCACCGCCCAGCCCTCGCCCTTGAGCGCGTCGGCGACGGCGTAGAGGTCGGCGACGTCGGTCAGGAAGCGGCCGCCCGCCTGCTCCTCGAGGCCCTCTTGCACGACGACGTCCTGCGCGCCGCACTCAATGGCGGCCTCTTCGGGGTCCTTGCCGGCGTCGTCGTGGGTCGCGTCGATGATGCCGACGTGGTCGAACAGGAAGGTGACCTTGCTGCCGAACTGGCCGCCCTTGAACAGCGACTTCACGTCCGGGCCGGTGCGGTTGCGGTTCTCGGTCAGGCACTCGACGATCACCGGTACGTTGTGCGGCGCCATGCCCTCGTAGAGGACCGTCTCGTAGTCGGCGCCGTCGCCGCCCTCGCCTGAGCCCTTTTGGATCGCGCGCTTGATCGTGTCGTTGCTGACGGACTGCTTGCGCGCGGCCTCGACGGCCATCGCGAGGCGCGGGTTCATGTCCGGGTCGGCGGCGCCCATCTTGGCGGCGATGGTGATCTCACGGACGAGCTTGGTGGTGATCTTGGCCTTTTTGTTGGCCGTGATCGTCTTGTTCTTCTGCAGCCACTGGCGGCCCATGGTTCGTGCTTCGCTGGGGTTGATGGAGACTTGCGCGCGAACAGGATGCGCGGGATGGCTCGATCAGGCAAGACCGGAGCCGGCAGCGGGTCTATGTCCGCGCGTTCTTGCGGGCTGGCCGGCTGGCCTAGTGCATTAACGGCACAAGACAGGCGCCGCGTTCTGGCCTTCTGTCTGGAGCCATTTGTCTGCGTTGGTAGCCTGTTGGCGCCACTCTCGAACTCTCAAACACACAGGAGACCTCGCCTTGAGCGACGCCAGCGCCGTGCCCCCTCGTGAGGGCCATCCCCCAGGCCTCTACATGCTCTTCTTCGCGGAGATGTGGGAGCGCTTCTGCTTCTACGGCATGCGGGCTCTGCTGACCCTCTACATGGTCAGCGAGGTCTTCTCGTACGACGACGCTCAAGCGACGGCCGTATATGGCAGCTACAACGCGCTGATCTACCTGACCCCGATCGCGGGCGGCATCCTCGCAGACCGGCTGCTCGGCTATCGCTGGGCGATCTTGCTCGGCGGCTTGCTGATGGCGGTCGGCCAGTTCACGCTGGTCGTGCAGCAGGAGTTCTACTTTTACGCGGGCATGGCGTTCATGGTCGTCGGTAACGGGATGTTCAAACCGAACATCTCGACGCTCGTTGGTCGCCTCTACCCGGATGGCGACCCACGCCGCGACGCCGGCTTCACGATCTTCTACATCGGGATCAACGTCGGCGCGTTCTTGTCGACGCTGGTCTGCGGTTACTTCGCCAAGTCCGAAGACTGGACGGTCGGCTTCGGCATCGCCGGCGTCGGGATGCTCCTCGGCCTCGTCACTTTCGGCTTAGGGCGCGCGCGGCTCGAGGGCCACGGTGAGCCGCCGGCGCCAGAGAAGTTGCCGGCGAACTTGACCAAGGTCTTGGTCGGCTCTTTGGCGTTGGTGCCGCTCGTCTACCTGTTGCTGAGCGAGGACGCCGCGGTGCGTTGGCTGCTCGGGGTAGCCGTCGTAGTCGTGCTCGGGATCCTCATCATCACGGCGATCCGCGAGGAGCGCGTTATGCGCGAGCGGATGTTCGTGCTGATCGTGCTGTGGTTCTTCCACATGATGTTTTGGATGTTCTTCGAGCAGGCCGGCACGTCGCTGACGCTCTTCACCAAGCGGAACATCGACCTCGACCTCGGCGGCTGGATGTTCCCGGCGGCGTGGGGCCAGTTCTTCAACCCGCTGTTCATCCTCGTGTTCGGTGCGCTGTTCACGATGTTGTGGGCTAACTTGGGTAGGAAGGGCCGCGACCCCAGCATCCCGACCAAGTTCGGCCTCGCGCTAGTTCAGCTCGGCTTGGGCTTCTACGTGCTGGTGTGGGCCGCGTCGGGCGTCGAGGACTCGGGCTTGGTCTCGATCTTGATCCTGATCTTCTGTTACCTGCTCCACACCACGGGTGAACTGTGCATCTCGCCCGTGGGCTTGTCAGCCGTCACGAAGCTGGCGCCCAAGCGCATGACCGGCATGGTCATGGGCGCCTGGTTCCTCAGCATCGCCGCGGCCCACAAGGTCGCGGCAATGATCGCTGGCGAGACCGGCGCCGCAGGCGCCGAAGGCATGACGCCGCAGGAGACGCTGCCGATCTACACGGACGTCTTCTGGCAGATCACGCTCTATGCCGTCGGCGCGGGCGTGCTGATCATCATCCTCGGCCAGCTGTTCCTGAAGCGCTGGCTGCACGGCGTCAACTAGACGCTACTTCGACGATATTTCCGAACTGCGCGGCCGTCGTTTGACGGCTGCCACCCTAGGAGAAAGAGATGACCGCGACCGCGACGCCCGAAGGGGGCATGTTCACCGGCCACCCGCAGGGCCTGTTCCGGCTGTTCTTCATCGAGATGTGGGAGCGCCTCGCCTTCTACACGATGGTGGGGGTGCTGCTGCTGTACGCGACCGACTCCGAGACCGGCGGGCTCGGCTGGTCCAAGGCCGACGGCAACGAGATCTACGGCCTCTACCTCGCGTTCGTCTACTTCACGCCGTATGTCGGCGGCTTGTTGGCGGACCGGTTCCTTGGCTACCGCAAGTCGGTGCTGATCGGGGGCATCCTGTTCGCGAGCGGCTTCTTCTTGCTGGCGACCGGCCAGAGCTGGGCGTTCCCGGCGGGCCTGGTGCTGCTTTGCTGCGGTAACGGCTTCTTCAAGCCGAACATCTCGGCGATGGTCGGCAACCTCTATGAGAAGGGGGACCCCAAGCGCGACGCCGGGTTCAACATCTTCTACATGGGGATCAACATCGGCGCGTTCGTCGCGAACTTCCTCGCGGCGATCATGCGCAACGCCTTCTACTGGGAGATGGTCTTCTTCGCCGCGGGCGTCGGCATGCTGATCTCCGTCGTGATCCTGCTCTCGAGCTGGAACGTGCTCGGCAAGGCGGACATCGAGGCTGGCGATAAGCCCGGCGACACGCCGTTCTCGGAGATCCTCGCCAACATCCTCGGGCCGGCGCTGCTGTTCGGCGTCGCTGGCTGGGCCGTCGCGCAGTATGTGTTCCCGATGGTCGGCCTCGAGGGCGTCACGGACCTCGTCAAGGCGACCGACATCGGCTTCTTGATCGGCTCGATCCCGATCCTGCGGTTCTTCGTGCGCCTGCCAAACCAGGCCAACGACGAAGAGAAGCCCGGCTTGCAGGCGCTGCTGCCGATTTACCTCGCGGGCGGCACCTTCTTCATGGTGTTGCACCTCAACGGCTCGGCGATGACGACCTGGGCCAACGACAACACCGCGCGCGACCTCGCGCGCCCTGACCCGATCGTGATGATCGCGGGCTCGATCGAGGTCGCCGGCGTCACGCCGTTCGCACAGGACGCGTTGCCGGGCTACTACGGCAACGCCCGCGACGACCTGCCGCGCCCCAACAAGTTAACGCTGCTGCCGATCGCTGATGATCAACAGGCGACCATGTTTGGGCAGAAGAAGATGGACGCCGCGAGCCTCGAGACGTTGACGAGCAAGCTACCCGCCGGGGTGCGCGTCGAAGAGCTGCCGATCGGCGGCGATCCAACGGACCAGCAGAAGGCTTGGAAGAAGTACAGCGTCGACATCTACGACGAGGTGACGGTCACGGAAGAAGTCGACAGCCACGGCAGCAAGACGATCAGCGCCAACGTCCAGGACGGCGCGGTGGCGACGAAGCGTGTCGCCTTTATCCGTGAGAACGGCGACGACGATTACGTCACCTACCTGCTCACCAAGGCGAAGTTTGACGGCCTCTACAAGGAGGGCGGGACCGAAGCGGCGCCCGGTACGTTCACGAAGCTCGCCAACGCCGAGCTCTACCAGTCGTGGAACGCCTTCTTCGTCGTGCTGATGACGCCGTTCGTGATGCTGTTCTTCGCGCGTCTGTCGCGTAAGAAGAGGGACTTCTCGACGGCCCGTAAGATCTTGTTCGGGATGATCATCACGGCGATCGCCGCGGGCTTCATGGCGGTCGCGGGCTTCTTGAGCAACGACGGCGAGGTGAAGGTCTCAGGCATGTGGCTGATGGGCTTCTACGGCATCATCACCGTCGGCGAGCTGTTCCTGTCGCCGATGGCGCTGTCGTTGGTGACCAAGCTGACGCCCAAGCGCTTCGTCGGCCTGACGATGGGCGGCTGGTTCTTCGCGACGGCTGTCGGCAACAAGTTCTCGGGCTTCTTGGGCGTGCTGCAGGGCGCGATGGCGCCGTCGATGTTCTTCTTGGTGATCGTGGCTGCCGCGGGCGCCGTGGCGCTATACATCCTCTCGGTGCTGCCGAAGCTCGACGCGGCGATCAAGAAGTACGGCGCCTAGCGCCGATCTAGCGGATATGCCTCGCGCAGCCCTCTCCCGCGTCGGCGGGGGAGGGCTGTTGCATTTGCAGCGGTCGCCACGACAACTCTAGATCATGACCAGCACAGCGCCCGAACCCGAACGCATCGCAGCGCTCGACGGCGTCCGCGGCGTCGCGATCTTGCTCGTGCTGGCGATGCACAGCCTCTACATCGGGCCATTCTTCGGCCTCGACGTCATGGCGCATCCCTACGCCCGGATCGCCTGGCTGGGGTGGAGCGGCGTCGACGTCTTCTTCGTGCTCAGCGGCTTCTTGATCACGGGGATCCTCGTCCGCACCAAGGGCAGCCCTGGCTACTTCCGCAACTTTTACGTGCGACGGTCGCTGCGGATCTTCCCGCTCTACTACCTCGTGGTCTTGCTGCTGATGTTCGCGATGCAGCGGCCCGCGATCAGCAGTGACGACTACCTGCCGCACCTCCTCTATTACCAGAACTTCCGGTACGCGTTCCCGCACGTCGGGCATGACGCCGCGCTGCAGGTGACTTGGTCTCTGGCGATCGAAGAGCAGTTCTATCTGCTGTGGCCTGCCTTGGTCTGGATCCTGTCCATGCGCGGGCTGCGCGTTGTCTGCGTCCTCGCGATCGTCGGCGCGGTCGCCTTGAGGATCTGGCTCGTCACTCGCGGCTTCGAGGGTACGCACTTCTTGACGCCGTGCCGCCTCGACACGCTGGCCGCGGGCGCGCTGCTAGCGATCTCGCCGAAGCCCACCGCGTGGCTCGGATGGGCCGCGACCTTGTTGGGCGGCGGCGGGCTCGTCCTGACGGCCTTCGCCTGCGGGACGTCGCTGCCGGAGACCTCAGCGATGCAGCAGGTGGGGTTGCTCTGCACGCTGCTGCTCGGCGTCGGCGTGCTGACGCTGGCGCGGTCTGCGCGGACGCTCCAGCCGCTGTTCTGCCTGGCGCCGCTGCGATCGATCGGCAAGTACAGCTACTGCATGTATCTGACGCACATGCTGGTGGTCGAGTGGTTGGCGAGGCGTTTGCAGGCGCTCGGCCCAGACCTCGCCGAGTGGACGCAGGGGTGGTCGCCGGTCGCGCTCACGGCGGCGTTCACCGTCGCCGTGGTCGCGTGCACGTGGCTCTTAGCCTTGGTGACCTACCACGCGTTCGAGCGCTGGTTCCTCGCGCTCAAGCGCTACTTCCCGTCCGGGGCCTGAGCGGGAAGGCGCTTTGTTGCGTGCCCGCCCCCGCAGCGCGAGGGCGAGCCGCACCACCATCAGTAGCCGATGGTGCAGGCGACGCCGTTAGAGGTCAGCGTGCCGAGGCCAAAGGCGCTGTTGATGTTCGTGCCGAACACCGCGCTCTGGCAATACACGTTGAAGCCGCTGAGTGAGCTGTTCACCGGGATCGCGAACGCCGTCCACGTGATCGAGGAGCTGCCCGACGGCACCACCTGGAACTGGCTGATGACGGGGCTGGTGTTGTAGAAGCACCCCGGCATCCCGAAGGAGATCAGCGGCGCCGTGAACTGCGTCGGCCCGATGAAGCCGAGGTGGCCCACCGCGTTGGGGTCGAGGCCGTCGGAGCGCAGCGTGAACGGCACCTGGCTGGTGGCGCTCGGGTAGGGGTCCGACGTCGCGCTCAGCGTCAGGCCGCCGCAGCCCTGGCCGTAAGCGAACGCCGTCGCCGCGTTGATCCGCAGCGAGTCGATGACCAGCGCGTTCTGCACCGCGTTGTTGGTTAAGCACTCGCGGTAGGTCACGTAGACGCCGCCGACGCACGGCGCGCTCGCGGTGCCGGTGAAGACCTGGCCGTCGTCGCGGCCATAGGTGCCGCCGAAGTTCGCGGTGATGTTGCCGTCGACGACGCTCAGGCGCAGGCGCTGCCAGCCGTCGTTGGTGCCCGTCACGATCGGGACCTGCGCCAGGATCGTGAAGTCGCCGCCGCCGTCATTGAGGTCGACGAGGTAGAGGTCCGAGTTGATGGCCGTGCGCGTTTGCATCCAGGCGATGCCCGTGTGGCCCGACTGGTTGTTGCAGTTGATGTGCTGCAGGTAGCCGCCGACGTCGGGCAGCTCTCCGAACGAGTCCGCCGTGCCGGCGACGCCGATGACCCAGCTCTCGCCGTCGTCCGCGTCGAAGCCGGTGGCGTCGATGCCCGCGAGGTGCACGTAGCACTCGATGACGCCGTTAGCGCTCGGGGCGCCGCCATACCAGTTGCTGTTGCCGCCGCCGGTCGGATCCGACCAGAGCGACGCGAGGCCGCCTTGCGGCGACGCGGGCAGCGGGATCGGCAGCGTTGTTGGGTCGACCGTTGTGCCGGGCACAAAAGAGTACAGGAAGTCGACGGTGTCGCCGACGGCGCCGTCGAACTCGTCGACGTAGCTGTCGCCCGCGTAGCCGCCGTTGTTGGACGCGCCGGGCGACCACTCCTTGACGATGAAGTCGCAGCCGTTGACGTTCGTGTCTTGGCCGTCGCTCGAGCGACTGGCCGAGTTGAACCGCGTGTTTTCGTGGAGCGCGATGGCCCCGTAGATGCCGGTGCCTTCGATCCAGGTCGGGATCGGGTTCGTCCAGTCAGCGACCTCCCAGAGCACGCTGTCGACGACCACGTCGTTCGCGTCCGAGATGTAGAGGCCGTCTGCGCCGTTCTCGAGGTTGATGCCGTTAGCTGAGAGGTCGATGGTGTAGACGGCGGGGTCGAGGTCGCTGCTGATGAGGTAGAACTCGCCGGCGTTCAAGATCGTGCCGGCGGGGATCGTGATCGAGCCGTTGCTCGTGTTGCTTGAGGTGCCGTCTTCGCCGTTCAGCGTCCAACCAGAGATGTCGGTCGTGACGTTCGCGTAGAGCTCGACAAACTCATAGTTGTCGCTGCCGGAGTCGTCGTAGCTGACCTCATTGATGACGACGGGCGCTTGCGCGTGCAGCGCAGATGCCAAAAGCGTGGCGGAGCCGAAAGCGATCTTCTTGATGGGAGTCTTCATGGTGCGTTGGGGGCCGGTGGCTGATAAGAGTCGAGGCTGCGCTTGGAGCTACGAAGGCTGCGTTGCGTCAGCATTTTGCCCCACATGTTTAGCCCGCTTTGTTCGACCTGACAATCGGCCGTGGCGGCACGGCGCGCTTCGTTCAAAGATTGATGCACGGCCTGCCGTATCCGATCGCTGTTCGCGTGGAACGCTAGAGATCTGCTGCGGTCGTCGCGCGTGGCGCTCTCCGAGAAGTTGGGCGGTGCGCTCGGTCGGCGCGAAGCGCGGGCGCGCCTTGATCAAGTGACGCAAAGCGCTTGTGGCATGGGTTGTTCAGCGCTTCGACGGCGGGCCGAGGGTTCGCTGTTTGCCCGTCGCGCAAGTGTTAGGATGGTGAGCGAGGATGAGTTAGCAGCGGATGCGCCGGGACACATCTTCACCGACGTAAAAGCCGAGCCCTAACGATGTCGGACTCTCCACTCTTTGCGAGCGCGCGTGTGATCACGAAGCCTCTGCCGAAGCCCGTCTGCGTGGTTGGGTTGCCGCGGAGCGGCTCGAGCTTCTTGAGCGACGTGCTCTCCCAGACACGCGACTACTTCGTCTTTGATGACCTCTACTTGCGCCGCAAGGCGCACGGGCTCGGCCTCACGGGGCCTCTCGACGACGACCAGCTCGCGGTGCTCGTGAAGTTCCTCGGGTGGCAGGTGCGCGCGCGGATCCGGTTCGGTTCATTCCAATCGACCGCCACGAAGCTGGCATGGGGCGACGTCGATGAGATGGATCGCGCGCTGATAAAGACCTTCGTCGGTCGTGGGATCCGGTGGGATGAGCTGCTTGAAGAGTGGCTCGGCCGGCTGGCCCTGCATCATGACGCCACCCGCTGGGGCTTTAAGGCGCCCCAGGACTTCATGCATATGCAGGATTACTCGGCGCGCTTCCCGGGGATGAAATACATCTATCTGCATCGAGATCCTCGCAGCGTGCTCGCCTCCACGAAGTTCGTCACGCGCGGAGATGGGGACAGGTGGCACTACCACCCGATCGTGTACGCGAAGTACTGGGCGATGGCGGACCAAGAGGTGGAGGCCAGCATGTCGAGGATGCCGGGGCAGATCCTCTCGGTCGGCTTTGAGGAGCTCGTCTCGGATCCGCAGGCCACCGCTGAGCGACTCGCGCGGTTTCTTGACACGGAGGTCCGTCAGGTCTGCCGGACGGGCAAGAACAGCTCTTTTCCAAATGCGGGCAAGCGTCGCGATCTGACTCCGACGGAGCACAACCTCTGCGAGCGCATCGCAGGTGCTGCGATGCAGCGGCGGGGTTACGCGCCCTCGGGCGCCAAGATGCGTCTAAGAGACTTGCCAGATCTGGCGCTCACCACGGGCCGATTCGTGACCAGTCAGCTCTGGCGCCTGGTCAAGAGCCCCTCGGCGCGCCACTCGGTCCGGAATTACCTGAGTCGTCTGCGACGATCGCCTCCTAAGTAGCGCGCTGGGCGCGTGGAGACCTTGGCGCGCTGAAGGATGGCCGCGGAGGACGGCTCAGAGGTCGCCGCTCGGGCTTACATAGTCGTCCGAGAACGGCAGGGCGCTTACGAACCCGCGGCCGTAGCTCTTGGTGCGGACGCGCGGGTCCATCACCACGACCTTGCCGGCGTCGCGCTGGCTGCGGATCAGCCGGCCGAAGCCTTGGCGAAATTTAAGGATCGCTTCGGGCAGTGAGTGCTCACCGAACGGCTCTTGGCCGCGTTGCTTCATGAGGTCAAGGCGCGCCTGGGTGAGCGGGTGGCCTGGGCTCGCGAACGGCAGGCGCGTGACGATCAACAACGTCAGCGCGTCGCCGCGCACGTCGATGCCCTCCCACAAGCTGTCGGTGCCGATGAGCACGGAGGTCTCCTCGTCGCGCTTGCGGGCCAGCAACCTGGTGAGCGGCTGCTCTCCTTGGACCAGCAGCTCGACGCCCTCCTCGGTGCAGGCTGGCCGCAGCTGCTGCGCGAGGAACCGCACGAAGTCCCACGATGTGCACAAGATCAGCGCGCGGCCGCCGTTCTCGATCACGTGGCGCTCGGCGCGCTCGGCGACCTCGCGGCGGTAGCTCTGCGACGCTCGCGAGGGGTCTGGCATCGCCTCTTCGATTACGAGGTCGACAGCGCGGTCGTAGTCGAACGGCGATCCCACGCGCAGCGTCTCTGCTTGGTCTAGGCCGACCTGCTTACGCAGCCAGCGGAAGTTGTCGTCGTCCCCGGTCGCTAACGTCGCGCTGGTCAAGATGGCGGTCGCGCCGCCCTCGAACAGGTGCTGTCGGAGCGCGGCGCTGACGTCCAGCGGCGCGCCGCAAAGCTGGGCGCCGTTTCGGGACGGCTCTAGCCAGCGCACCAGCGGCGTCTCGGCGTCAGGGTTGGGCACGCACAGCGCCCTCAGCATCTGGCAGAGGCCGTCGAGCCCGCTCGCGCGCGCCTGCAGCTCCATCTGAGCGTCGACTTGCTCGGTGCGCATCGCGGCCGCCGACAGCTCTCCGCTCAGCGCGCGCAGGACCGGCGAGAGCCCTTCGGTCAGCGGCTCGCTGTGCAGCGCGGCGCTGCTGCTCGCTGATCCGCTCGCTTGGAGCCGCCCTTGCAAGTCGTCGAAGAACGCGTCGTTGAGCTGGTGGGCCTCCTCCCAGAGGAGCTTGGCAGCGCCGGAGCCGTGCTTGGAGAGCAGCGTGCGATCGCCGCGTCGCTTGTGGATGCGCCGGAGGTGCCAGCCGACGGTGGTGCGGCCGAGGCGTAGTCCGAGGCTCTCGGTCGCGGTGCGCTCTAGGTGGTGGGCTTCGTCGAAGATCACCACTCGGTGCGCAGGGAGGTACGAGGCGCCGGCGATGCGCAGCGCGAGGTCCGCGAAGTAGAGCGCGTGATTTACGACGAGCACCTGGGCCGTTTGCATGCGCCGACGGGCGCGCTGCCAGTAGCACTGGTCGTAGTGTTTGCACGCTCGCTGCAGGCAGTTGCCGTGCTCCGCCTGCACGCCTTCCCAGACCTCCGGTCGCGGCTGGAAGTCGAGCTCTTGTCGAGTGCCGTCCCTCGCGTTTAACGACCAGTCGAGGATCTGGCGCATCTGCGCGTGGCGTTCGGGGTCCTCGAACAGGCTCTGGTCACGCTCCGCTTGGTGCATGCGCCGCAGGCAGAGGTAGTTGTTGCGGCCGATCGCGGTGACCGAAGACCACTCGAACGGCAGCACCGCGTGCAGGAACGGGAGGTCTCTCTCTTCGAGCTGCTCTTGCAGGGCGATCGTGCGCGTCGAGATCACCACCGGTCCGTCAGCTTGATGCTGGTCTGCGTGCATCGCCGCCGGCAGGAGGTATGCGAACGATTTGCCGGTGCCGGTGCCAGCCTCGGCGACCAGGTGTCGGCGGTCCTTTAACGCGCGCTCGACCGCGAGGCTGAGCTGGAGCTGTTGCGGCCGCGTCTCATAGCCCTCGAGCCGTCGCGCGATCGGGCCGTCGGGGCCTAGCAGCGCAGTCACGTCTAGCGGCGACTCAGTCACTTGGCAGCAGGTCCTTGATCTCTGCGTCGTTGGCGGCGGTCTTTAGGAAGTCTTCGGGCAGTAAGATCCGGTTCCACTGCGGCACGCGTCGGTCGTGCAGCACCGGCAGAGACTCGCGCCGCGCCGTCGCGCTCCAGCGGCGCAGCCGCTCGCCAAGGGCGCCGCGGGCGCGCACCCAGTGCTGATTCTGGCGTAACTTGGCGCGGTGGTCGCGGAACTCGTAGGTCACTCGAACAGTCTCTGGCAGCACCAGCGGTAAGGGTTCGACCTTCAGCACTTCACCGACAGACACGTCGCCGTTGGCGAGCACCTGGCGCAGCTGCGCGACGCCAGCGAGCCACCCGAGCAGGATCAGCGCCCCTGGGGTCACCAGGATCACGACCCAGAAGCGCGCGTAGAGCCACCGGCGGTCGATGTGTAGCGTGCCGCCGACGACGCGGTTCGTGTTGGGGTCTTCTTCGAGCACCTCGACGTCGACTTCGTCGCCAACCTCGTAGCGCCCGGCGGCGACGAAGCTGCCGCCGTACAGGCGGCTACGCTCGTAGGTGAACTCGTAGCGCACGTCGTTCCACGAGCTGCCGTTGAAGTCCACCGACTGCAACACGCGGGTGATCTTCCCGTTTGCAAGCAGCGTTGGACCGGCGTCGAGCTGTGGGCCGAGCGAGAACTTGCCGCCCGATTGAAGGAACATCGCCCACGCGATCAAGCCGCCGACCATGACCATGGAGAGCCCCGCCGCTAGCAGCGGCCACCTGTGGGCGAGCAGCGGCCGCAGGCGCACGCGGCGGGGCGCTGGCGGGATGCTGCGGACCTCGTGCTGCATGCGTGAGCCGCGTCCTAGGCGCCGTAGATGGCGTCAATCGCCGGCCGCATCGTCTGTAGATCGTCGGGCTTCTTGATCGGCAAGAAGCGCGAGTCTGCTCCCTCTCGCGAGATCTTCAGCCAGTTGGTCGAGAGGCGCGCCGTCATCTCGCCGATCAGGTGCTCGATCTGTACGGCGGCGCGGCCCTCTACGGTCTTCTTGACGAAATAACGGCCGAGCTCGGTCTCGCCCGCGAGCGCGGCGGCGGTGAAGGTCATCGTGTTGCAGTTGAACACGTCGACGATGCTGGCGTCGAAGTCGGCGGGGTAGCGGATCTGCTCGACAAGCTGGACCCGATCCTTGTAGAGGTAGGGCGCACCGCCGACGTCACCGTCCCACTTGGGCGCTAGCTCGCAAGTGGTCTCGCGTCCGCTGCGGATATGGTGCCCTAGGACCGCAGGGTCAGCGAGCGCGCCGAGGTTGTCGACGTTCCGCACGAAGACGTATTTGCCGCCGCTGTTTACGAAGCGCTCCAGGCATCCCGACGCGCGCAGCGCCGCCGCGAAGTCGCCGTGGCCAGGCCCGTACGCTGAGAGGAGGCCGTCATCCATGCGGAACAATTCGCCGTCCTCGGTCATCCGAAGCTGAACGAACTGCGTGAAATGCTCGATGTCGGAGCCCTCGGCGCCGAAGTGGTCGTGCTCGACGAAGTGCGCGCGGGTCGCGGCGTCGGTCGCGAAGCTGTTCATCAGCATGACGCGGACGCGGCCGCCGCTAGCCGTGGCGAGCTGCCTCGCGTTGTCGACTGCGAGGCCGAGGAAGGATCGGTCTCGTCGGACCTGGACGACGCCCTTCACGACGCCTCCAAACCGAGTCGCCATACCTCCGTTGAGGACGCAGACGGCGAACTCGCCGCGGGCGATCGACGCCAAGCCTAACTCGCGGAGCTCGTCGTGTTCGGTGGTGCCGGATGCGGGCATCGCTGAGAACTCCGAGGCGGGCGGCGCGTCGAGCGGTGCGTCGACGGCGTTGTTCTTTGTTGAGTAGCTGCCGTCGGCGACGGCTCGCTGCCATGAGGCTTGCATGGTCTCGTCGTAGCCAAACTGCGACAGAGCTTTGATCTGTTCTTGGTCGTTAGCGCTCACGGCGAAGAGGCTAACCGTGGCCGGAGTATGTTCCACCGGTTGCGCAGCGGATTCGGCGGCGGTTTGCGCCCTGCTCAGGGGCGCAACTGTCTTGCGGTGGTGCTGATCGGAGCTACTTGCTAGAACATCCCTTACGATATCTCCCTCCGGTGGTTGATGGTCTGACTGCGCCCCTTGGCAGCGAAAGAATGAAACACTCTTTGGCCGCTCCGTGTTGGGAGTCGATGCCTATAGCTGGGCGCCAATAGGCGTCATCCACAGCCCTTACAAACACCCAGCGCTTCCATGAAAATCGCAGTCGTCGGTACCGGCTACGTCGGCCTTGTCACCGGATCCTGCCTCGCGGACGTAGGTATGGATGTCACTTGTGTTGACGTCGATGCGGAGAAAATCGCCAACCTGCACAAAGGCGTTCTCCCGATCTATGAGCCGGGCCTCGAGGACATCGTCGAACGCAACACGAAGGCGGGGCGGTTGAACTTCACCACCAGCCTCGGCGAGGCGATCCAGGGCGCGGAGGCCGCGTTCATCGCGGTGGGGACCCCGCCCGGTGAAGATGGCAGCGCGGACCTTCGTTACGTGCTCGCGGTCGCGAAGGAGATCGGCGAGAAGATGCGCGACTACCTCGTCGTCATCACGAAGAGCACCGTTCCTGTCGGCACCGCTGACAAGGTGCGTAAGGAGCTGGCTGGTGCGTTGAACGTGCGTAGTTCAGACCTCGCATTTGACGTCGCGAGCAACCCGGAGTTCCTCAAAGAGGGCGCTGCGATCGAAGACTTCATGAAGCCCGACCGCATCGTCTGTGGTGTGTCGAGTGAGCGTGCTCAGGAGGTGATGTCGCGGCTCTATAAGCCCTTCACGCTCAACGGGCACCCCGTTTACTTCATGGACGTGCCGTCAGCCGAGATGACGAAGTACGCCGCGAACGCGATGTTGGCGACCAAGATCTCGTTCATGAACGACATCGCGAACCTCTGCGAGCTGTTGGGCGCGGACGTCAACGCAGTGCGCAAGGGGATCGGCAGTGACCCGCGCATCGGGAACCGCTTCATCTACCCTGGCATCGGCTATGGCGGGAGCTGTTTCCCGAAGGACGTCAAGGCGCTGGTGCGCACCGGCGACGAGAACGACTACAAGCTGCGCATCCTGCAGTCGGTCGAGGACGTAAACGAAGATCAGAAATCTATTCTGTTCAACAAGGTCAAGCGGCACTACGGAGACCTCACCGGGAAGCACTTCGCGATGTGGGGGTTGAGCTTTAAGCCTGAGACCGACGACATGCGTGAAGCGCCAGCGCTGGTGCTCTGCGACCAACTGCTCGCGGCTGGCGCCACCGTTACAGCCTACGACCCGGTAGCGATGGGCGAAGCGAAACACATGATGGGCGATCGGGTGGGCTACGCTGCGGACGCTTACGAGGCGCTCGAAGGGGCAGATGGCCTACTGCTCGTCACCGAGTGGCGCGAGTTCCGCGTGCCCGACTGGGGCCGCGTCAAGTCGCTGATGAAGGGCGCCGCGATCTTCGACGGCCGCAACATCTACACTGGCTCTGAGCTCGCCGGGATCGGCTTTTACTACGCGGGTATCGGCGTAGCGGATTGGAAGCCCGGCGTTTAGAACCTAAAGGCCTCAGTAAGAACGAACATGCCACGCATCCTTATTACCGGCGCCGCTGGGTTCCTTGGCTCGCACCTGTGCGACCGCTTCATCCGCGAAGGATACGAAGTGGTCGGTATGGACAACCTCATCACAGGCGACCTCCGCAACTTGGAGCACCTGTTCCCGAAGGCCGAGTTCACGTTCTATAACCAGGACGTCAGCGACTACATCCATGTCGCGGGGCCGCTCGACTACATCCTGCACTTCGCGTCGCCGGCGAGCCCGATTGACTACCTCAAGATCCCGATCCAGACGCTCAAAGTCGGATCGCTGGGTACTCATAACTGCCTCGGCCTCGCCAAGGAGAAGGGCGCGCGCATCTTGGTCGCGTCGACCTCTGAGGTCTACGGAGACCCGACCGTGCACCCCCAGACCGAAGGTTACTGGGGTAATGTCAACCCGGTGGGGCCGCGCGGGGTCTACGACGAGGCCAAGCGCTTCCAGGAGGCCATCACGATGGCCTACCACACCTATCACGGCCTGGAGACGCGCATTATCCGCATCTTCAACACGTATGGACCGCGGATGCGTCTTAATGACGGCCGCGTGCTGCCGGCCTTCATCGGCCAGGCGCTACGAGGTGAGGATTTGACCGTGTTCGGCGACGGTAGCCAGACGCGGTCGTTCTGCTTCGTAGATGACCTCGTTGAGGGCATCTACAGGTTGCTGCACAGCGACTACCCTCACCCTGTCAATATTGGCAACCCGTCTGAGATCACCATCCGCGATTTCGCCGAAGAGATCATTAAGCTGACGGGCACGACTCAGAAGGTGATCTACAAAGATCTGCCTAAAGACGACCCGACCCAGCGACGCCCGGATATCACCAAGGCGAAGGAGATCCTCGGCTGGGAGCCGAAGGTTTCGCGCGAAGAAGGGCTGAAGATTACGTATGAAGCGTTCAAGCAGCTGCCGGACGAGGTGCTCTATAAGCAAGAGCACCGCGACTTCGAAGGCTACGTACGTAAGTAGCTCAAGAGGCTAATGATGAGCAAGGTTCTGGTTACCGGCGGTCTGGGTTACATCGGGTCGCACACGGCGGTCGATTTGTTAGAGGGCGGCCACGAAGTCGTGATCGTCGATAACTTGGCGAACACCAGTCCAGCTGTGTTGGATGGGATCGAAGCGATCACTGGTAAGCGTCCTGCGTGGGAGGACGTCGACCTCGCCGACGCTGCCGCGTGCGCGGCGTTCCTTGCTCGACACGAGGACCTCGACAGCATCATCCACTTCGCCGCGTATAAGGCGGTGAGCGAGTCGCTGCAGAAGCCGCTCGACTACTACCACAATAACGTCGGGTCGCTCGTCAATCTGCTGCACTACGTCCGCAGCAATCCATCCTGCGCGTTCATCTTCAGCTCTTCATGCACCGTCTATGGCGCAGCGGACACGCTGCCTGTTCATGAGGACATGAAGGTCAATCCAGCCGAGTCTCCGTACGGCAAGACCAAGCAGATTGGTGAAGAGATCCTGAGAGACGTCGCGGCCGCGCACGACTTCAACGTGATCGCGCTGCGCTACTTCAACCCTGTGGGCGCACACCCGAGCGCGAAGATCGGTGAGTTACCGCTCGGTGTCCCGCAGAACTTGGTGCCATTTATTACGCAGAGCGCCGCCGGCTTGCGAGGGGCGCTGAAGGTGTTCGGCAACGACTACGCTACGCGCGATGGGACGTGCATACGGGATTACATCCACGTGGTCGATGTTGCCAAGGCGCACACGCTCGCGATGGAACGACTGCTGGCTGGTAAGGTCAGCGTGCCGCTTGAGGTCTTCAACCTCGGGACTGGCGATGGTTCGACCGTGGTCGAGGTCATCAACGCGTTCGAAGAGGCGACTGGCGTGAAGCTTGATTGGGGCTTCGCTGATCGGCGCCCGGGTGACGCGGTCGAGGCTTACGCCGACACCGCGCGAGCGGCAGATGTGCTCGGATGGCGCGCGGAGTTGCCGCTCAAGCAGTCGATGGCCGACGCGTGGCGTTGGCAGCAGTCGCTGCCGCGGGGCTAGCGACGCAGGCGCTGCGCAGCGACCAGGCGGCGCGATCGTCTGGTGGTAGTCTGCGATGCTCACTGACCCGATGCTGGTCTCCACCGACCGCGTGAACCGCAGGGTGTAAGAGGCGCGAGCTAGTGGTTGGTGCTTAGCCGCAGCGTCATCGAGCCGCGACGTTTCGCTGCTGCAGGGCCGCTGCGACACGCTCGTGCAACTTGCGCTCGGTGACCTTGATGTCGAACTCTTCGTCGAATCGCTGCCGCGCGTTGGTCGCGAGCGTGCGTTCGAGCGCGGGTTCCGTGATTAGGCGGTCTAGCGCCTCAGCGTAGGCGTCGCTGTCGCGCTGCGGCGTGACCAGCGCCTGGACGCCGTCTTGCACGACCTCCAAGATGGATCCAGAGTCGGTGGTGACGATCGGCAGGCCTGACGCGAGCGCCTCAAGCATGGCGGTCGGGATGCCATCCTTGTCGCCTGAGTCGAGCTCGACGTATGGCGCGATGAAGGCGCGGCAGCGCTGCATGATCGGCTGGATCTGCTCGTGCATCATCATGCCGTGGAGGATGACCTCCTCCTGGAGGCCGAGCTCTTGGATCTGCTGCTCGATCTCGACGCCGTAGTCGATGCTGGCCTGGATGCTCGTGTCGACGGCTCCGACGATGTGCACCTTGATCTTCCGTCCGCGCCGCTTTAGCTCGGCGATCGCTTCGATCATGTATTCGAGCCCCTTCTTCGGCTCAAGGCGCGAGATCGAGATCACCTCGAACGGCTCGTCAGCGTCGCGCACGCCGCGATCTATCGCGGGGAAGCGCTCCCCGTTCACGCCGTTGGGCTTGACGACGATCTTGTGTGCGTGGGCCTCCCCCGCGATGCCAACCAGCTCCTCCTTGATGCGAGCGCTCGTCGCGACGACCACGCTCGCCATCTCGATTTGCATGGCGACGAGCTTGAAGGGGTAGTCGTCCATCATGTGGTCTGCGTAACAAGAGACACCTCGGGGCAGGTCTAGCAGCCACGCGGTGATGAAGACCATGAATGACTGATCGTAGAAGAAGTAGCTGTGTAAGTAGGTCGCGTGCGAGAGTTCAGCGTTGCGGGCGAACGTGCACGCGCGCAGCACCTGGGGGTCTTCGCGGAGGTCCTCGACCGTCCGCCCCGTGACCTCGCCGATGCGTGCGAGGAGCTGGTCTAGCTTGCCCGGGGAGCGCTTATCCCAGTAGTCGCGATCGCCCCGGTGTTGCGGCAGGGACGGCCGGATCTCGATCCTGTTCTCGCTCAACGGCGCGAACGCGGGCTGCATCTCGTTCATGTCGTTCGCTTTCCAGTGAAACAACCGCACTTCGAAGCCCATTTGGCTGAGCGCGAGCATCTCCTGGTAGACGAAGGTGTGTGAGTAGATCGGCCACTGCCACGTCGCAGCTACGACCGCGACGCCGTCTGCTGTCGGGCGGCTGAGCTTGCCTCCGGCCCACAGCGCGAACCTGTCTTTAACGGCCAATAGACGGGAGTACCACTTCTTACCTTTGCGCGACATGTAACCGAACGGGAGCGTGTTCCAGAGATAGTTGCCAGTGCGATACTCGCGAGAGTGCCTGAGAGAATCCATTTGCGCGCGTGACTCCGTTAGCATCCGGATGACCTCCGCACGCCGGTGGTTGAGCTTCTTGACGGCCGCCTCATGATGCTTTCGGGTCTCGGAGACGAGGCGCTCTAGGCGTTCGCACTCCGCCCTTGCCATCGAGCTTTCACGACGCTCTGAGGCGAGGTCGCCGTCGATTTTTTTTACGTCGGCGCGGCTCGCCTGCAGGGACTCCGCTGTCTGCTGCCGGTCTTTCTGAGCGCGCTGTAGCTGGTCCCGCCGCTCGTCGAGCCGCCCCCGGATGTCGCGCCAGCGCTTCTCGGACTGCTCTAGCGCTTCGCGCATCCCTGTGATGCGCTCGTTCAGTTGGGCCTGGAGCGCCTCCCGGCCTTCGGTGACCTTTGCGACGCGCTCTTGGAGCGCCTTTCGGTCTTCGGCGGCCTTGGCGATGCGCTCTTGGAGCGCTTTTCGGTCTTCGACAGCCTTCGTGATGCGTGCTTCAAGCAAAGCTGCGCGCTGCTTGTGCTGCGCCAGCTGTTCGCGGCCGGACTCATACCGCCGGGTCGACTGGGTGTCGCGCTCCCTCAACTCTTTGACGCGCTCCCTCAACTCTTTGACGCGCTCCCTCAACTCTTTGACGCGCTCGCTCAACTCTTCGCGCAACTCGCCGTGGGCGTCGTTGGCGACGTCTCGCTCATACTGGTTTAGCAGCGCAGTGAGTCGGTGCGTCGAATCCTGCAGAGCTCGTTCATGGAGCTCTGCTTCGCTGGCAGAGTCGTTTGACGTCGCCTGTCGAAGCATTTGCGCGATAGCTGTGCGCGTTGATTGGGATCGCGCTGCGACCTGATCCAGCGCGGGGGCGTCGAGTACGCTGTTGAGGAACAATGCCATCCCGTCTGCGCTGCTGTTGCGCTGAATCTGCGCAGCCGTCGCTTCGACGACCTTGAGGATCATGGCTGGATCATCGTGAGGATGAAGGTCTACGAACTTCTGAACCGCGGCCGCGATGACCCGATTCACCTCGAGGTAGAACGCCCATCGGTCGCCAGGTTCGAACCAAACGGTGTTGCTGGCGTGCAGGCGGTAGGCCATCAGCGGACGGTCTATGTGGCGAAGCGAACCTTCGAGCGCGGCGTCCAGGAAGATCTGCCAGTCGAGGCAATATTTGAGCTCGGTCAGCTCGGCCGCGCGCTCGCGCAGCCACTGGGTCCGCACTGCGAGGTTGCTGCTGGTCGCGAGGAAGTTCCGTTCAAGCAGCCCGGTGAACAGGTCGTCCGAGCTTTGGGCGCCCGCTTGTTGGCCTTCATGGTACCAGCGGACCCAGTCGTAGATCTGTAGACCATCGAGAACAATGCTGGTGTTCTCGGTGCTGTATCCGCCGCCTGCGCTGTCGATCAGCGAAAGCGCAGTGGTGACGACTTGTGCGCCGGCGTCTTCGTCGAGGATCGAGACGCATTGCTTAAGGCGCTCTGGGTGGAACAGGTCGTCGGAATTAAGCAGCGTGACGTATGGCGTGTCGACGCTCTGCAGCGCCTGCATCACGCTGTTTCCCAGGCCCATGTTCTGGCTGTTTTCACGGACCTCGATCCTGGGATCTTTGATGGATCGAGCAGCCGCTACGGTTCCATCGGCTGAGCAGTCGTCGACGACCAGCAGCTTGAACGCGGGGAAGTCTTGGCCCAGGACGCTGCGAATCGTCTCTTCGATGAAGGCTTCATGGCAGTACGACGGGATCAGGACTGTGATCTTCGCCGCCGCCTCGTCGGGGCAGGCGCTGGCTTCTGGGATCGCGAACGGCGCGACTCGGTCGGGGTGGTCCAGGCCGAGCGTGGTATGCCAAGGACCGCCGTACGTTGAGAGGTCGAAGCCGGCCGCGAAGCCGACGTCACCGTCTATGAGCGCTTGGCGTTCTGGGCCTTGATATAAGTCGCGGAGTGAGTTGAGCACTTCTGGCGAGCGGCTCTCCCATGCGACTTTCTGGGCCAGCGCGCGTTGCCAGCCCTCACGCATAAACTCACCTCCGCTGACGGCGAGCTGTCGCTCGACCCATCGCGTAATGAAGGTTGTGTGGCTCCGCTTCCAGATCGCTGTACGGCAAGCTTCTCCTAGCGCGCTGTTGTCATTGCTGCCAGATGAGAGCGTGAAGTCGTCGCTGTCTGCTGCTGCGTCAGGGCGCGCGAGCTCTTCGCGTATCTTTTGGACCAGCATGGCCCGGAGAGCTCCGAGAGCTGCTGGCATTGAACTGAGTCCGCGGCCGCCTTCGGAGCGCTCATACTCTTTCAGTGTCACTGCGAGCAGGTCCAGCTGCTGTGGTGAAAGACGCTGCAGCTCGTCAGAGCGCTGCGTTAGCGCGACCGAGAATCGCAGCCCTGCTGTCTGCGCGGCTGCCCGCGCGCTGTCGAGCTCATGCCAGCGGCTCGCTGTCAGGACAAAGCAGCAGGTGACGTCGGCTCCCAACGCGTCGGCAAGCTGGGGCGCGTTCTCGAGCTGCGGGCTGTCTGCGCTGCAGAGCTCAAGGACGACCTCGGTCGCACGTAGCCACGCGCACGCGTTGAGGTCGAGCGTGACGCCGTCTCGCACGCGGAGGCGTACGTGCGCCTTTGGTCTCGCGGAGCCAAAGACTTCGGCCCAACGATCATCGAGTTCGTGGTCGATGAGGATGTCGACGTGATCACTCGCAGCGATCTCCGCCGCGACCTCGTCAAGCGCGACGTCGCCACGGTGATCACTCGTCGCGATCGAGTCGCGCGGCGTGATGGAGTGGTCGGCGTGTTCGCTGGCCATGGGGATCGTCTGATCGTCGGTCGCTTATTCGAGCGTGCCAGCGAACTCCGCGAAGGCCGAGTTCTTGAGCGCTGAGACGACCTGCTTGAAGTTGGAGAGGATCTCCTTGTAGGGCTTATTGATGACCTTCTTGATGGTCGTTGGGTTGTCGAAGTTGAGCGTGATCTGCAGGAAATCAGCGATCTCCTTCATGCACGAGTGCGCGCTGATGTCGCCGTCGGCGCCTGGCGCCCTGCAGCTGTCCGCGACATCTTCGTAGGTCACCTCAAGGACGGACAGGTTCGCCGACATCTTGCGGAACAGCTCGCGCTGGTTCTGGATCCAATTGCAGAAGCCCATCAACCTGTCGATCGAGACCTCGACCTTGCCCTCAAATTCGTCGCCTGCGTAGTTGTGGTAGACGTTCCTGGCCTCGGCGATGGTGAGCGACAGCGCCTGCTTAGCGAGGTTGCGGCGCACCATGTGTACGACTGGCACGTTCCGGTCGCCTAAGTAGTCGAGCAGGAATGGGCCTTTGCCCAAATCTCGGGTGAGCGGCGAGATGAAGCTCAGCTGGTTGTACTTGATGTCGATGCCGACCATCGCGAGGTGCTCAGCCTTCTGGGGATGGCCTCGGCGCGTGTCGTCGACGACGTGGACAAAGTAGTCGTCTACCAGGGCCATCCCGTCCGCAGGCGAGATCGGCGGCATCGCCCGGCTCACCATCGTGCGCACGAAGTTGTGGTAAACGTTCGGGAGCGGATACGGCCAGAGGACCTCGCCATGCACCGCGACGTCCGGGTTGGTGTTCATCACCTCCCGGAAGAAGTTGGTGCCGCTCCGTTGGCTCCCGACGAGGATAAAGAAGCCGGTTCCTGACAGCTGGTAGTGCGTGCCTTTCCGGGGATCGGGCTGGCTCATATGGCGAGTCTTGCTGTGTGCGCGGAGACGGACGTCGACGCCGTCGAGCGAATGGATCGCTTGCTGGATGAAGTTTAGCCCACCAGACTCCTGCGTGTGTTTAGATTCTGGTGATCTAGTCGAGCCTCACCATCGGCGGTCGGGTGTCGCGCAAAGTTCGATGGCGTCGTGCATGAAGGCGCTGGAACCGATCGGCCTATCACGTTTCGATCCAGAATGAGACGACATGCGTATCTCGCTCGTAATCCCGACATGGAACGCCGGCCCGCTGCTTGAGGAGGTCCTCGGCGCGGTCAGCGCGCTCGACGGGGTCGTCTTCCACGAGAAGGTCGCAGTCGATAGCGGCTCGACTGACGGCACGGTCGAGCGGTTGCGAGAAGGCGGCTTCGAGGTCTTCGGCATCCCGCCGGGCGACTTCGATCACGGATCGACGCGAGATCGCGGCATCCGCGCGACCACCGGCGACGTTGTCGTGATGTTGGTCCAGGACGCGACGATACAAGGCGCAGACTGGCTCGCGAAGATGGTCGCGCCCTTCGAAGATGCGGACGTCGCCGGGGTCTGGTGCCGCCAAGTGCCGAGGCCTGGGTGTCAACCGGTGCTCGACCGCCGGATCCGCGGATGGCCTGGGCGCGGCGAGGTGCTCAGCAAGCGCAAGCTTGAGCCGGGGCAGCCCTTGACCGACCTCGCGCCGTTTGACCAGTTGATGCACAGCGCGTTCGACAACGTCGCCTCGGTGATTCGTCGCTCCGTCTGGGAGCGCTTCCCGCTCGGGCCGCGACGCTTCGGTGAAGACGTCTTCTTCGGTAAGCGTTGCATCGAGGCGGGGCTCACGATCGCGCACCAGGGCGAGGCGTGCGTCATTCACAGCCACGACCGCTCAGCTTGGAGCGAGGGCAAGCGCACCTTTTGCGACCATCGAAACTTGCGTCGCTTGTTCGGTCTCGTGGGGATCCCCGATCGCGCCGCGTTACGCGCGGCGATCGGGCAGTCGACCAAGGAGCACTGTGACTACGTCGAGAGCCTGGGGTTGCCGCCGGGAGACCTGGCCGCGGCGCTCCAGTGGACGCGCGCTTACTGTAAGTGGCAGTGCTGGGGGCAATACCTCGGCGCCGAGGCTGGCGCGGACCGTGGGGGGCTTCGAGGTGCTTGGCTACGCTGGCTCGGTCGTCGACTTGAGCGCGGGATAGGCTAACTCTTGAGGTCGCGAAGCTCCGAGCGGGACCGTTCAAGCTGACGGATCAGATGCTCGGCTTGCGCGACTAGGTCAGTGCGCGCGGCCTGGCTGGCCTCGAGCTGTTCGCGGAGTTCGCGGTTCTCTTTTGCGAGGTTGCCCACTTGCTCGGCCAGAGCCTCGATGCTCTGACGCATCTGCTGCAGCTCCTTCATGACATCTTTTGGGTCCATGTTCGTCACCTCTAAATCTTATGGATTTCCGTCAGCCGCGACACGCCCCAGATAGACCGCCTCGAACTCGTCTACCGCGGCTTGGAGCGTCTTTGGCGGCTGCACGGCGGCGCGGTAGCGGTCCAGTCGATCGGGCTCATCGATTAGCCGCTGCAAGCGGCGCGCGAGGTCGTCGCTGTCGCCAGCTTCGAACAGCTCGCCGTCGATCTCATCTTGGACCACCTCGCTAAGGCCGCCGAAGCGGCTTGCCAGCACCGGCAGACCTGCGGCGCGCGCCTCCAACACCACAAACGGCGCGTTCTCGTGCCACATGCTCGGCACGATCAGCACGTCAATTTCTGCGAGCGCGCTGGCCAGCTCGTGCCGCGCGAACGGTCCCTGCATGGTGACGCGCTCGTTGGCGTCGGCGCGCTTCTTGAGCGGCTCTGAGTAGTCGGCGAAGTCTTTCATCCGTCCTCGTAGCACCGCGCGGCATTCGCCTTTGACCTTGGTCATCGCGTCTACGAGCACGTGCGGCCCCTTGTGCGACGAGTAGCTGCCGAAGAAGCCGAACGTCAGCGGGCGCGTTGGGTCGCGTCGCTCCGCCACTTCCTTTGCCAGCGTGCCGGTGTCGACGCCGTAGCTGAGGTGCTGGATGCGCTCCGCTGGCGCGCCCTTGTCGATGAACACCTCGCGCAGGAATTGGGTGGGGGCGACGATCGTGTCCGCCTTCCGCAGCCGCGTCATTAGATAGTCGTTGCGCTCTAGCAGGGTCGCGACCTTGTTGCGCAGCTCCCAGTTCGTCTGCGACTGGCCGCGAGACGCGCGGTGCAGTGCCGTGATCTCTTCGGCGATTGGGCTCTGTCGCCAGTCAGCGAGGAGCTGTTGGTCGTGACACGGCTCCCAGTTCTCTGGGCAGCCGCAGGGGGTGCCGTTCGGCTCCATCATGATGAACTGCGGGCAAAGGAACCAGAAGTCCATCAGCGACACGACCAGGGCGCGCTGCTGCTCCTTGACGCGATCGATCAAGTCGGCGCCGACGTAGCGGAGATGGAAGCTATGCACGACGTCGCTGTCGCGTTCGGCGATGTGCTTGCTGAAGACCTCCGCCATATAGGGGTGGCGATATTCGGTGCGTCTCCAGTCGCGGGTGAGGCCCGACCAGAAGTTGATCCGACGCACCGTTAGGCCGTCGACCGTCTCGTGAGATTCACGCCAAAGCCCGTTCTCTTCTTGGTAATCGGGCTCGAGCGTGAACACGTCGACGTCATGGCCGCGGCGCTGCAGCTCCTTGCCGACGCCGAGCGCATACTGCTCCGTACCGGTGAAGTGGTTCGGAGGGAACTGGTGGACGACGAGAGTGATCCGCATGCAGGACTACCCCCGACGTTATCGGATCTTTGCGCATCGAGACCGTAGCATTTCGGGGGCGAGGGCGAACCACGCCGTGATCGCTCGCTGGCTCGCCGCGAGGATCTGTGAGATGGCGTCGAAGTGAGCGGCCGCTGTGTGCAGAATCTTAAAATGCACGAAGAACTCGTAGCGGACCTGAGGGCCGCGCTGGGCTGCGGCGGGGTGCTGGTCGAAGCCTCTGACAAGCTCCGCTATGAGCGCGGCTGGAGATACGGCCAGGGCGCCGCTTGCTGCGTCGCGCGTCCCGTGAGCACCGCCGAGGTCGTGTCGACGCTGCAGATATGTGGTCGATACGGCGCGCGGGTCGTGCCGCAGGGCGCCAACACCGGCCTCGTCGCGGCCTCCACGCCTGATGCCACCGGATCTATGGTCGTGATGAGCATGGAGCGGCTGGACCAGACGATGGACCTCGACGTCGCCGACCGCACGGTGCTGGTGGATGGCGGCGTGTTGCTAAGCGCGCTCAACGAGCGCCTCGGCGCGAGCGGCCTGTGGTTCCCTGTCGATCTCGGGGCCGATCCGCAGGTGGGGGGCATGATCGCGACCAACACTGGCGGCACGCGGCTGCTCAGGTACGGCGACGTGCGCCGTAACGTGCTCGGTCTTGAGGTCGTGCTCGGCGACGGCCGCGTGATTTCCCAGCTTAATCGCCTGCGCAAGAACAACACGGGGCTCGACTGCAAGCAGCTGTTCGTTGGTACGACCGGTGTCTTTGGGGTCGTAACGAAAGCGGTGCTATCGGTTGTTCCGAAGCCGAACCAGACCGCGGCCGCGTTGGTCGCTTGCCGCGACGGTCAGGCAGCGTTGAAGCTGCTGCGAGCGGTTGAGCGCGAACTCGGGGATGTACTAAGCGCGTTCGAGGTGATGGGGGAGCGGGCGATGGCCGCAGTTTTTCGGCACCAAACACGCTTGCGCAGCCCGTTCTCCGAGCTGCCCGCGTACGCGGCGTTGATCGAGCTGTCGACGGCGCTCCCTGATGGCGCCGTCGAGCTAGATGAGGTGCTTGAGCAGTGCCTTCGCGCCCACCTCGAGGCCGCAGGTGACGAGGTGTTGGAGGTGCTCGTCGGCGCAGATGATGACTTCTGGCATCTGCGTCACAGCATCACTGAGAGCCTGCGAAGTGACGGCGAGATGGTCGCCTTTGACGTGAGCGTCGCGCGCTCGCAACTGCCTGCCCTTTCCGATCGAGTGCGGGCGTTGCTCGCCGCGCGTTATCCGTCAGTGCGTCTCTGTGATTACGGCCACTGGGGCGACGGCGGGAGCCACTTAAACCTCGTATGGGATGCCGGGGCGGTGGCGGACGCGGCCGCGCTGAAGCAGCGACTGCAGGAAGCGATTTACGATCTCGTCACGGACGACTTCGGCGGCAGCTACTCCGCTGAGCACGGCGTCGGCCCACATAACCAACGTTATTACGACTGCTACACCGATGACCTCGTCAGACAGCTTTGCGGCGCGCTCGGCGCGTTCTGCGACCCCGACGACCGCCTCGGGACCGTGCACCTTGCTTGAACGCCGCAGTCGGGATCGATGATCGCGAGCCGGTGTCGTAGGCGCGGCGACGACCTGGCGCTGTATTTCTCGCGCGCGGTTGGCCCGGCCTAGTTGTCGGTGTGACGCAAATGAAGCCGCGCTTCATCGCGTCGGATTGGGCGGTGTTCCATCGATCGCTGCGCGTTGCGCGCTGAGCCTGTTAGGATGATCTGAGCGCTGCCCGATGACGTTGGTCCTCGCAGTGAGCGCGCACGATCAGCCCTAGATCTCGATAGCAACATGCAAAAGCTCCTCGTCTCTCTCTCTCTCGCGTTCTTGGCGCCAGCCGGAATCGCGCAATGTGTCGCGGCCGGCCCTGGCGCGACTTCCTATGGCTCAGGCGACGACGTCGTCGTCAACGGCGGTGCTGGCATCGACATGGGCTTCCCGTTCTTGATCGGTGGCGTGACGTATCAGTTCATCCACCCGTCGAGCAATGGGTTCTGCTACCTGTCAGACGGCACGGCGCCGCTCACGGACTCGGACCTGAGCCCATCTGCGGCGGATATGGCGACCGGACAGCCGCGCGTCGCGGTGTTGTGGTGCGATATCAACATGATCGCCGGCAACGGCGCTGACATGCTCGTCGACACCAGCGTCGCGGGTCAATGCACCGTCACTTGGAGCAACGCCGTCGCCTATGGCCAGACGCCTTTGATGACGTTCCAGTGCACGCTCTTTAACAGCGGCGCGGTCGACCTCCGCTACGACTCTACCGCCTACAACGTCGCGACCGCGATCGCCGGCGTCAGCCCGGGGTTCGGCGTAGCGCAGGCGCCCTCGATCGACCTGTCTGCGGGCCAACCTTCACTCGATGACATGACGCACGAGGAGTTCGTGGCCAACGGCTTGGACCTCGCGGGGGCTAGCTGCAACCTGATCCCGATCGCACCCGGCTACGTACCTGCGGTTGTTAACGCTGGCTGCGCGACGGCCTCGACCTTTGGCGAGGGCTGCATCAGCCGTCCAGACGCTCGATATGAGCTGTTTAGTGCCACGGGCGGCGGCGCGGGGCTGCCGGACATCATGGCGAACGGCAGCGCGATCACGTTCCTGCGCACTGGCAGCGAGTACACGGTCCTCGACTCCATCCCTGGCACATACGTAGCGCCGTCGCCGAACGCGGTCGCGATCTCAGCCTCGGACGACGCCTTCGGCGTCGTCGCGCTGTCGCAACCGATGCCGGTGCCTGGGGGGGGCGTCACCAACAACCTTCAGGTCTGCACCAACGGCTACATCCACCTCAGCGATAACCTCCCCGCGGGCGTCGCGGACTACTCGCCGAGCGTCGCGGAGTTTGAAGCGTTCGTGGACCCGACGATTTGTGGCCCTTGGTATGACTGGAGCCCGAACCAGGGTGGTCAGCTGCTCGCAGAAGAGGTCGGCGGGATCGTCTACGTCACGTGGGACGCGGTGCCGCCGTATAACGGCTCAGGCGGGGACACCTTCCAGTATCAGTTTGAGCTCGCCAGCGGTAACTGCACGATCGTCTACGACAACATGACGTTCACCGGCGCGAGCGGCTGGCACACGCCGCTGTTTGGTGCGACCGTAGGTAACGCGGTAGTCGCTATGGACGTTGACTGGAGCGTCGCGCTGCTCAGCGGCGTCACGATCGCTGACTCGGGCACCGCGCCGCTCGCGCTCGCGTCGAGCTTGCCGACGCTGGGTTCCAGCTGGGACTTGACGACCTCGAACATCGACCCAGTCTCGCCGTTCGCGATCACGATGATTAGCGACGCGCCGGGCCCGGGAGTGCCGATGGTGGCGATCGGGCTGAACGCGCCTGGTTGCTCGATTTGGCTCAACTCTGTGCTCGGCTCGCTGACCGGCGTGGCGAACGGCGGCTCGGCGACGGCGTCTTTGCCGATTCCGAACAACGCCGCCTTGCAAGGTTCTCCGGTCGTCGCGCAGTCGATCTGCCTCACTCTGGTCAACCCGTTGAACCTGCTGGTATCGAACGGCGTGCAAGGCGTCGTCGGTAACTAAGCCGGCGGATCGTGAGTTGGGCGGCGGCCTCTCCGGAGGCGCCGCCTTCGCCGCCCTGGTCACCCAGCGTGATCGAGGCGGCCGCCCGCGCTGCGAATCCTTGACCGCCTCGAGCGGTCGTGTGTTCGCTACGGCTGCTCGAGGCGTGACCATTCTCTGGCGTCGCGACGGCGTGGTTCTCCCCCCGGTCCGTGTTGAGCGTGTCCTCCGGCGGGCGCCCTGCGGGTTCTGGTTGCGCGAGAGACGGGGGTGTCCACTCGAGCGGCTGGATTGGTTAAGATCGCGGCCCGGTGGGCTCGATCCGTTGGTCCGCGCCCACTCCCCACAGAAGTGATGTTCACGCTGCAGATCCTCGACGCTGGACAGTCGTTCCAGCACACGCTCGGCCCCCGTTCTACGACCTTTGGCTCTAGCGAAGACGCTGATGTGCGTTTGCATGCAGCAGGCGTCGCCGCGACGCACGCTCGTCTGGAGCCGCATGATGGCGGCGTACGGCTGATCGCCCATCACGACGTCGTCGTCAACGGGGCGGTGACGCGCGAGGCAGACTTGTCGCTGGGAGATCGAGTCGAGATCGGTGAAGTAGTCGTGATCGTTGGGCGGGTGAGCGCCCGCAAAGCGACGCCTGCACCGAAGCCTGAGTTGCAGGTGGCGACCGCGCCTAGGCCTAGCGTGCGGGCGCCGTCGCGGCGACCGTCTCGCTCGAGCGGCTCGAAGTCTAAGGCCGTCGCTGTCTTCATGGTGCTGTTGGCCGTCGGCGGCGTGGCTTGGATGGCGTTGCTCGGCGACGATGCAGGCCAAGCGCGAAGCCTGATCGCGATGGTCGATGACATGTGCCGTCGCGGGAAAGTCGAAGAGGCGCGGGCGGAGTCGGGGCGGTTGCGGCAGCTCTGGAGCGACGCGGAGGACGACCGTTTGTCGCGGCTCGACGCCGTCGACGCAACGATCGCGGCGATCGACACTGCGCGCGAGGAACTGCGCGGGCAGGTTTTGGACCTCGGCAGTCAGCAGACTTACGCATCGTGGTCGAAGCAGCTAAGGGGCATGGAGGGCGGCGTCGACGTGGTCAACCGGGTCGCGGCGCGCAAGGTTCGATCGCGGCTTCGTGAGTTGATCAATGAGCGCGATGAGCGAGCTTCCGCGCGTTCGGACGTCGCAGGCCGTCCGTCGTTGGCTGCCTCGCGGTCAGCGGATCAGCAAATGGACGCTCCGCCACTAGATCCCGGCCGGCCTGCGGCGCCGAGCGCGCCGGCGCCCGTCGTGGTCGCGCCGCCGTCGGTCGAGCAGGCTGAGGTCGATCGCCGCTGTGATCAGGGGCAGTATGCGCAGGCGCTGGCGCTCGTGCAGGCAGGCTTCGAGACGGTCGCGGACGCCGATGAGGTCGCGCGTTTGCGGGCTGTGCGGGACGTTGTGCGGGAGCGCGCGACGCGAGCGATGACAGCGTTGCTCGGTGAGGTCAAGCGAGCCGAAGAGCAAGGGCGACTTGAAGGCGCCGCGGAGATGTTGGGGAAGGTGCGCCATCAATTCCCGTCGGGGGCGGCCTTTCAGCCGCTGCGCCGCGAGCTGGCTCGCCTCGACATGCTCGTGGTCGAGCGACAGCGCGCAAAGGCGCAAGCCGCGGTGGCGGTTGCCGGGCCGGTCAAGGTTGATCAGGCTACGCGGTTAAAGACGCTGGCGAGCTTGCGCAGCCACATGGACAAGATCCGTGACGCTGAGGAGGCAGGAGACTACGCGGCGGCAGCAGCTCTGCTCCGTGACGCTGCGGGCGCTGTCCGGTCACGCGACGCCGAGTTCGCCGATCGCTTGGTGACCAGGGCGGCGGAGTCGGACCTCTTGTCAGGATGGAATGACGCTGTCGTGGCCGCGCTGCAGTCGGGCAAGCAGCTAACGACCACCGACATGTCGGGGCGAGAGCTCGAGCTCTTGCGTGTTGACGACGGTCAGATCATCGCGCGCTCTGTCAACGGTGACGCGCGGCTCGAGTGGTTTGAGGTCGACGCCGCTGGCATGCAGCGCTTGGCGAGCGCGATCCGGGCTAAGGGGCGTACGTCGCTCGGCCTGGCGGCGCTGCTCTACAAGAACGGCGAGTCCGAGGCGGCGGAAGACGTGCTCGCTGAGCTCATCCGCTCCAACGCCAAACAGTGGCAAGCGCCGGTCAACGAAGTGCTGGCGCGCGGCCGCGGTGAGCAGGTCGGCGCGGCCGCATACGAGCTCCGCAAGGGCGAGTTCGTGTCGATGCGTCAGGTCGCGCTCGAGGAGCGCAGCAAGAAGCTCGTCAGCAAGTTGCAGGCGGCGCTGCGGAGCCGGGACCCTGGAGCGCGAGACGCGTTCGTGCAGTCAACGGTCGCAGAGGGCGATATCTCTCGCGCTGCGCTCGGGCTCGCCGCGAGGGAGCTCTTCGAGAAGGACCTTCGCCGCGTCGAATCGAGTTCGCTGAAGAAGCAGGTCGACAACCTCGCGGCCGAGCGTGAACAGCTCGACGCGGCCCGCGCGCACGCAAAAGAGCTCGTCTTCGATGAGGTGAAGTACTTTTACCCATACAAGCCGCCGGCGGTCTCAGGTGACAAGCACGCCGAGTACAACCGCGTGCAGCAAGAGGTCGATGAACGCATCGCGGCGCTGAGGAAGTTTTGGCAAGGCTCTAAGACGCGCCTGCGCGTGCCTGCGAAGTTCGGTGATGATCTGGAGCGTGTTGATTGGCTCGCCGAGCAGATGGGGCGCCTCGGCGCGTTGCCCAAGGGGTCGTCAATCGTCAGCTTGCTGCAGCCGATCGCCTGGGCGCGTGCGCTCGAGCCGGGCGAGACTCTAACGTTGCAGACCTTCTGCTTGACGCCTTCGGAGCGCGCGCAGCGCGCCTATTGGCGGCAGACTCGCGCTTATAACGAGGCCGCGAAGGGAGAGTGGCCGGTCGCCGTGACCGCCTTGCTGCGCATCACGAATGATTATCGGGAGATGTTCGGGCACCGGCCCCTGGCAGCCGTGAAGAGCGCGTGTGAGGCCTCACAAGGGCACGCCGACGAGATGTCGAAGCTCGGTTATTTCGCCCACATGTCACCGACGCCTGGGCGCAAGACGCCGACCGATCGGATGCGGCTTGCGGGCTATATGTTTGGTGTTAGCGAGAACATCGCGATGACCGGCGGCGCGATGTCGTCGCACGTCGCGTGGTGCCACTCGTCCGGTCACCACCGCAACCTGCTCTCCCCGAACCACCGTGAGATCGGCATCGGCGCGAACGGCCGGTACTGGGTCCAGAACTTCGGCTCGGGCGATGTTCACAAGTCACACCCGCTGTGGGCCGGGGCTGCTGAGAAGTGACCCCAGTAGCGTGAGCGGTGAGCTTGAGATCGTGGATGAGCGCGGCGAGCGCGTGCGCGTGCCGGTCGCAGATCGCCCGCTCCTGGTGTGCGGAGGCACGCTTCGGGTGGTGCCGAGCGAGCGCGGCGTGCGGATCGAGTCGCCTGAGCCGGGCGCTTCGCTACGCGTTCAGGGAGAAGACCGCGCCGGCGTCGAGCTGATACACGGCCGGGGCGTCGATATCGGTCGCGTACGAGTTACTTGGTTCGACGGCGTAGTTAGCGTCGACGCAGCAGGTCGGGCGCGCGGGTCGGCGCGATCGTCGCGAAGCCCGCGTAGTAACGCCTGGCCCGCGGTGGTCGTCACCGTCGGGGTCGTCGTCCTCGCCCTCTTCGTCCTCCGCGGACTCGATGGCGCTTTGGTGTTACGTCCGCCCTCCTATTACGTCGAGCTGGCTCAAGCTCAGTACGAAAACAACCGGCTAGAGCGCGCGCTGGCGACCCTCACGTCGGTCAAAGACGACACGGTTGGAGGCGTGCGCGTGACCGCGCTAGCGCTGGAGCGCAGGATCCGGCGGCTGCTGCGTGAGAGTGACGCCGCCGCGGACGTCGCGGCAGCGCGCGCAGAGCATCGACTGCTGGTGTCGTTCGAAGCGCGCTACCTCACGACGCCGCAGCGCCCAGCCAGTCGGGAGCTCGTGCGCTTATGTGACGAGTGGTCGAACGCACATGGTGAGGTCTGCGGGTGGCATCCAGACGGCTCATCGTTGCTCGCGGCGGTCGCGCAGCTGCGGGAGCGCTACGCCGCCGCCGCCGAGCTGCTGCAGCCCGAAGATCGCGCCGACGTTGTGTTCGCAGCTGAGTCACGCCTCCGATTTATGTGGCGCGACTACAAAGGAGCGCTCGTGCGGATCGATACATTCTTGGCTGCACACCCAGAAGAACAGGCGCTCCGAGCGGAGCGATCCAGGCTGCTCCGCGAGGGGCGCGAATGGTTAGAGAAGCGCCTCCGCCGCGTCGAGAGAGCGGTGGGTAGCGGTGATCTCGATAACGCCGCGCGGGACCTCGTTCATCTTGAACGGTGGGTCGCGATCCCCGAGTGGGAGGCGGAGATCGCCGCGCAGCGGGCGCAGCTTGAGGCTCAGCGCTGACGCGCGCGTTGTAGCAGATGCCGCGCTGCTGTGGTCGGCACTTGCTCTCCTGCGACCACCCGCTCGCGCGCTTGAGCGAGTTCTTCGACGACGGAGGGCGAGCACAGGAACTCGTCCAAGAGCGCGTCGCGCATACTGCGATCCAGCCACCCTAGCGCCTGTTTGCGCCGCCGAGTCTCGAAGGCGCCGCTTTGTCGACCAGTCTCAACAGCGGTCGTGATCGTCTCCCAGAGATCGTGGAGCCCGTCGCCTGTTCGCGAAGAGCCGACCGCGACCGGGGGCGGAGCATGTTCGCCTGAGTGGAGCACGCGCATCGCGAGCATGCATTGCTGCGCCGTGCGGTTAGCGGCGGGGAGCAGGTCGCCGTCAGCCTTGTGGATGAGGACGCCGTCGGCGAGCTCCATGACGCCGCGTTTGATGCCTTGAAGCTCGTCGCCCGCGGCGGGTGAGAGCAGCACTAAGAAGAAGTCGACCATGCCGTGCACGGCAACTTCAGACTGGCCAGTGCCGATTGTCTCGACGAGGACGACGTCGTGGGCTGCCGCTTCGCAGGCGAGGATGGCCTCTTGCGTGCGGTTAGAGACGCCGCCTAGGGTGCCGCCGCCGGGCGTCGGCCTGATGAAGGCGCGCGGGTGACGGCTGAGCTCGTCCATGCGCGTCTTGTCACCGAGGATGCTGCCGCCGGTGACTGTAGAGCTTGGATCCACGGCTAGCACGGCCACGCGTTGACCGCTCTCGCACAGCTGCAGTCCAAGGCGTTCGATCAGCGTGCTCTTCCCGACGCCGGGCGCGCCCGTGATGCCGACCCGAATCGCGCGTCCGCTGTCGGGGAGCAGCGCCTCTAGAAGCGTTTCGGCAGCGTCTCGGTCCTCTGGGCGCTGGCTCTCGACGAGCGTGATAGCGCGCGCGAGCGCGCTGCGGTCTCCGCTTCGTACTTCATCGGCGAGGTTGTTCGAGGTCGCCACTTTGACAATGTAGGGCACTGCGCGAGCGCGCGCCACGTGGTTCTGAGGTGAAGCTCGGCGCCGCTGAATCTATGCCGTCTGCGCGGTCGGAAGAATGGCGGCCTCTGGTTGGTTGATGAAGCGGCGATGGCTCGTCGGCGACTAATCGCTGGACGCTTCAGCGTTCTTCTGCAGGATGTCGAGCAGCGCGACGGCGGCCTTAGGGATCACCGTACCCGGGCCGAACACCTCGGCGACTCCGGCGTCGCGCAGCGCGGGCCAGTCTTGCTCGGGGATCACGCCGCCAGCGACGACTAGGATGTCACCTCGCCCCCGCTCTCGAAGATTCTCGACTAGCTCAGGGACGAGCGTCTTGTGAGCGCCAGCGAGAGTGCTGATGCCGCATACGTGCACGTCGTTCTCGATCGCCTGCTTCGCGACCTCGTCTGGCGTCTGGAACAGCGGGCCGATGTCTACGTCGAAGCCCATGTCGGCGAACGCGCTCGCGATCACGCGGGCGCCGCGGTCGTGCCCGTCCTGACCCATCTTCGCGACGAGCATGCGCGGCCGCCGCCCGGTGAGCTTGAGGAATGCCTCGCTGCTCGCTTGCGCCTCGTTCAGTTCTCCCATGGATTTGCCCGCCGCAGCATACACGCCCGCGACCGCCTTAGGGTTGGCGGTGTGGCGGCCGAACACGGCCTCCATCGCGTCGCTGATCTCGCCGACCGTGGCGCCGGCGCGCACGGCCTCAACCGCTAGCGCTAGCAGGTTCTGGTCGCCGCGCGCTCCGTCTGTGATGTTCGTCAGCGCCGCGCGGGTCGCCTCCTGGTCTCGCGTCGAGCGCAGCTGCTGTAGCCGCTCGATCTGCGCTGCGCGCACCTCGGTGTTGTCGATCGAGAGGATGTCCAGCGGCTCTTGCTCTGCCGGCTGGTATTTGTTGACGCCGACGATCGTCTCTTCACCGGCGTCGATGGCGGCTTGGCGGCGCGCCGCCGCTTCTTCGATCCGCAGCTTCGGGAGGCCGGCTTCGATCGCCTTGGTCATGCCGCCCATCGCTTCGACCTCTTGGATTAACGTCCACGCCTTCCGGGCTAGCTCATCGGTAAGCGCCTCGACGTAGTGTGACCCCGCGAGCGGGTCGGCGGCGTGCGTGACGTGGCTCTCCTCTTGGAGGATCAGCTGCGTATTACGCGCGATCCGCGCGGAAAAATCGGTCGGGAGCGCGATCGCCTCGTCGAGCGCGTTGGTGTGCAGCGATTGCGTGCCGCCGAGCACGCCGGCCAGGGCCTCCAAGCAGGTGCGGACGACGTTGTTGTAGGGGTCTTGTGCCGCGAGCGACCACCCCGACGTTTGGCAGTGCGTCCGGAGCGCCATCGACTTGGGCTTCTGCGCGCCGAACGCCTTCACGATCTTCGCCCACAGCAGCCGCGCTGCTCGGAGCTTTGCGATCTCGGTAAAGAAGTTCATGCCGAGCGCGAAGAAGAACGACATGCGCCCCGCTAACCGGTCGACGTCGAGCCCTGCGGCGACTCCGGTGCGCAGGTATTCCAGGCCGTCAGCGAGCGTGTATGCGAGCTCCAGGTCCGCGGACGCGCCGGCCTCGTGGATGTGGTAGCCGCTCACTGAGATGGTGTTGAACTTCGGCATGTGCTCACCACACCACGCGAAGATGTCCTTCACGATCCGCATGCTCGGCTCAGGCGGATAGATGTAGGTGTTGCGGACCATGAACTCCTTGAGGATGTCGTTCTGGATGGTCCCGGTGAGCTTGTCGCTGCCGACGCCCTGTTCTTCGGCCGCCACGATGAAGAGCGCGAGGATCGGGATGACCGCCCCGTTCATGGTCATCGATACGGACACTCGATCGAGCGGGATGCCGTCGAACAGGACGCGCATGTCGGCGATCGAGTCGATCGCGACGCCAGCCATGCCGACGTCGCCCGCGACGCGCTCGTGGTCGCTGTCGTAGCCGCGGTGGGTGGCGAGGTCGAAGGCGACGCTGAGCCCTTGCTGGCCGTTCTCTAGCGCTTGGCGGTAGAACGCGTTGGTCTTCTCGGCGGTCGAGAAGCCGGCGTATTGACGGATGGTCCATGGCCGCTTGGCGTACATGGTCGCGTACGGGCCGCCGAGGTACGGCGGTGTGCCTGGGGCGCCGCCGACGTGCGGGGCGTCGCTGCGCTCGTAGGAGACGCCGTGTTCGATCCCCTCCGGGCTCGTCCACGGCGGCGGGGTTGCGTTAACGCCGGCGCCGGCGTCGTGCTCTGGAGCAGCGAACTCGTCGAAGCCATATGGCAGCTTGGTGAAGTCTGGGTTCATCGCGGCGTTTGCAATTTATGCCTCAGCAGCGCTGACTCCAGCCGCAAGGCGTCGATCGGTGGTTTGCTTCCGTTATCGCTTGTCGGTGAGGGTCGGCGTCCGGTGCCAGTTCAGGGTCAGCAGGACGGCGCCGTGGTCAGACGGGAAGGGTCGCTGCCGCAGCGGTTGAGCCTCGTCGTCCCAGATCTGTGGCAAGACGTGAGCCGCGGTCGGCTGCAGCTCCCAGCCGCCGCCGTCTGTCTGGGGATTCTTCAGGTAGAGGCGATCGATGCGGTCGAAGGCCTGCTCCTTACCATCGCTCGTCGACCGGAACATCGGCGACCAGGTGATGCCCGGACGCTGGATGGGGTTGGGGTGGACAGCGCGGAAGACGTCCGTGAGCCCGGCTGACTGCACGGCCATGCTGACGGGCAGCGGCAGCGCGCGCCGGCGTCGGTAGACGCGCGCGGCGTCTGGGGTCCAGTCCAGGTGTGAGGGCGTATTCCAGTCGCCGCCAACAAGCAGCGGCACTTCCGCCTCGAGGTGTCCTTGCTCTTGGAGGTGTGCGATCAGGGCCTGCGCTTGGGGCAGGCGCGACGAGCGCACGCTCTCTGACAGCAGCAGGTCGTCGTCCGAGATGTTTGGCGTGTCTCTGAGCTCATAGCCAGGGAAGGCCCGGTAGTCGATCCAGATCGAGTAGGCGATGAACTCTCGGTCTTCCGCGTCGCGCACTCGGACGCCGACGCCATGCCATGGATGGTGGAAGAAGCGCGCGGTGATCTCGTCCTTCGTCAGCACGCATAGGTGAGGGCTGTCAGCTTGCTGATAATGCCACCCGAGCTGGCCGGCGATCCAACGCCCGAGCGTTGGTCGGTCGCCGTCTATGTCGTAGCTCTCCTGCATGAGCACGAGGTCGGGCGCGGCGTCCTGGATCACGCGCAGGGCCTTCTCGGGGCCCTGGTCGACGTCGTTTGCGCCGTGGAGGACATTCCATACGAGCACCTTGAGGCCCGGGTCGGCAGCCTTTGGCGGCGTCACCTGGCATGACGCGTAGAGGAGCAGGGAGGACAGCATCCAACTCAGACAGCGCACGCGACTCATGCGTGCATTCTAGCGTCCGCCGAGTCAGGGCTCAGGATTCTCCGGCGCCGACGGCGCGCGCGGCCTTGAAGGCCGCGATAAATTCGCGGGGATCCGCGTCGTCGTCGAGCGCGAACGCCGCCGCCAAGGCCGATCGCAGTTCGCGCGCACCGAGTTGATCGTCGAGCAGGGAAGCTGCTCCGAGGCCGCGCCACCAGGTCTGTTCGTCGCGCGGCACGGGCGCGGGCCCTGTCAGGGCTTGTTCGCAAGCCTGAGCGTCGAAGCTGCGCAGGGCGCGGCAAGGGGTCGGCCGGGCGTCGTATCGGGCGCATCGCCCATTGATGAGCAGCGGGCAAGGCCTCCCGGCGAGGTCGTCCCATGCGTGCTGCTCAGTCTGCTCGGCTTCGCTGCGGACGCGCCGCAGCAGCTCTTCGTCGGCGCGGATCGCTGCCGCGAGCAGCATGACCTCGTCGAAGCGGACGCCGACTGGGAAATGGCAGCAGTGGTCGCAGCCGCTCCTGCACGCCGCTGGCAGGGCCTCTTTGGCCGCGAGGGTCTCGTGCACGGCGCGCGCTCGAGTCGGGCCGCTCGCCGCGACGCTCGCGGTGCTCGCGCGCTCTAAACCGATGTAGAACTCGCGCTGGTTGGTGCTCATCGTTCGAAGCGTTAGCGGCCGATCATTCGGTAGATGTCGAGGTCGGCGGAGACCACCTTTAGCAACAACAAGATGGCGATCACCACGGCCGCGATCATCGAGAAGACGACCGCCTCGGCGGCCAGCCGCGCCGACAGCTCCTTCTGTCTCCGTGGACGCGTCGTCCGTTGGTGGCCGAGGTTCGGGTAGTCATCTTCGTCCTCCTCCTTATCGAGGCTCGCAGTGACGTTGCTCGGCAAGATCAAGCGATCGATCCGTCGGAGCAGCGCGTCTGCGTCTTGGGGCCTATCGCCTGGGTCCTTCGCGAGCATCACCTGCACGATCAGCTGGTGGAGTTGATAGGGTATCTGGACGCCCTGGTCGAGCAGCGACGGCGGCGACCGCTTTACGTGCGCCTGGGCGACAGCCTTGCGGTCGCCCTTGAAGGGCGGATCGCCTGCGAGCGCGGCGTAGATCGTGCAGCCGAGGCCATAGATGTCTGCGCGGCCATCGAGGGGCTCTCGCCGGAGCTGTTCGGGCGCCATGAACGCGATCGTGCCGGCGTGGGCTCCGTCTGCTGCGAGGCCGAGGTCGGTCAACTTGGCGTGGCCGCTAGAAGTCAGCAGGACGTTGCCCGGCTTGACGTCGCGGTGCACCAAGCCTGCGGAGTGCGCAGCTTTTAGCGCCTGGGCCAGGTCGCGCAGCAGCCGCAGCGCTCGCGGCCATTCGATCGGACCTGATCGTCGGATTTGCTGCGCCAAGCTGCCGCCGTCGACGAACTCCATCGAGAGGTAGTGCTCGCCGTCGCTCTCGCCTACGTCGAAGACCTGGACGAGGTGCGGGTCGCTGAGTTTTGCGGCGACGCGGGCTTCGTTTAGGAAGGCTTCGATGCGCTGCTCGTGCTTCGCGTCATCGCCCTTCTTTAGGATCTTCAGCGCGACCTCTCTGCTGAGCTTGACCTGCTCGGCGCGGTAGACCACGCCGAAGCCACCCTCGCCGACCTTCTCGTGTAGGAGATAGCCAGGGATCGCGGTCGCGGCCTTACTTGTCTCAGCGGGTTTCGGAGCCGGCTGCGCCGCGCGCGCGGGGTCGGAGGGTGGCGGCGCTGCCGTCTCGGCTGGGGCCTTCGCCGGCTCGAACCGGGCAAGCGTTTTGCCCAGCCGACACTCGTCACCGGGTGCCAGTTCGACGCGCGCGACCCGCGCGCCGTCTTTGCTGATGCCGTGAGTGGATTGCAGGTCGTTGATGCAGATCTTGCCGCCGGTGTAGATGACCACGCAGTGCTCGCGCGAGACGCTCGTGTCCTTGATCTGGATACGGCACGTCGACGCCCGCCCGACCGTCACCAACTCATCTGGGTGTAAGTCATAGCGTTGGACCTTTCCTTGGATGGTTACGCTCAGAACGGCTGGCTTCATCGTACTTGACGTTAGCGGCGCTGCGCCTTGGCGTCAGCAGGCTCTGTGAGCTCTCTTGGCGCGGGATCTCGGCAAAGCGGCTCCATCTGCTGTGTTGGTTGCTATCGTCATGTCACATCAATCACCCTTGCCATGAAGAAATCCGCAGCAAGTTTGTTCGTTCTCGCTCTGACGGCGGCCCAAGCCGCCCCAGCGCTGGTAGCTCAGAGTGACGGGGATCGCCCAAAGAAGGCGGCGCCAGTCTTTGAAGACGGTCAGGCCCAGGTCGTCGAGGCGTTCCGCAATCCGCGTGATTGGGTCCGTCATTGGCTTTGGGTTGAGACGGACTTCGACACGGACGGCGACGGCAAGATGGATCGGATGCATGTCGACGTGACTCGGCCTAAGCAGACCGACACCGAAGGCCTCAAGGTCTCAGTGATTTATGAGACCAGCCCCTACTTCTCAGGCATCGGATCTAGCTCGCAGGAGTTCTTCTGGAACGTGAAGCACGAGGTCGGCGCAAAGCCGCCCAAGCGCCCAGAGATGCCTGAGATCAAGTTCCGCGCGAAGGCCGGGATGATCAGTAACAGCGAGGTCAGGAATTGGCTGCCGCGTGGCTTCGCGGTCGTGCACTCCTGCTCGCCTGGCACGGGGTGGTCACAGGGTTGCCCCAGCATTGGCGGCGACAACGAGTCGTTCGCGCCCAAGGCTGTCATCGATTGGCTGTGTGGACGTGCCAAGGGCTATACCACGGTCGACGGCAGTGAACGCGTCGAAGCATCTTGGTGCACCGGCAAAGTCGGAATGATCGGCACGTCCTATAACGGAACGCTGCCGCTCGCGGCGGCGACCACCGGCGTCGAAGGTCTCGAGGCGATCGTCCCGATTGCGCCGAACACGTCCTACTATCACTACTACCGGAGCAATGGCCTGGTCCGTTCGCCTGGCGGCTACCTCGGTGAGGACGCAGACGTCCTGTTCGACTTCATCCATAGCGGGCACCCTGATAAGCGCGATTACTGCAACGAGAAGATGCGCGATGAGGTGTTGCTCGCAAATTTGGATCGGGTTACCGGGGACTACAGTGACTTCTGGGCAGGGCGCGATTATCTGAACGACCTTGGACCGATGAAGGCCGCCTGCCTGATGGCGCACGCGTTCAACGACTGGAACGTGATGCCCGAGCACAGCGTCCGCATCTACGCGGCGCTGAAGCAGAAGGGCCTGCCATGTTTGGCTTACTTCCACCAGAACGGCCACGGCGGGCAGCCACCGCGTGAACTCGTGAACAAGTGGTTCAGCAAGTTCCTCTACGGCGTCGACAACGACGTGCTCGACGGCCCCCGGTCCTGGATCGTCCGTGAGGCGGACCGGCGCACGAACCCGACGAGCTATGAGGATTACCCGAACCCGGCGGCGCAGCCGGTGGCGCTGCGTCCGTGCAGTGACGGATCGAAAGTCGGCGATCTGTTGGTGGACGCGTCCGCCGCGGGCGAGCAGTTCCTGGTGGACGAAGTCTCCAAGCAGGCTAAGGACCATGCGCTCGCAGAGGCGTCCGAGCACCGGCTACTGTTCGCGAGCGTCGAGCTGAAGGAGGCGCTTCACATCTCTGGTACGGCGCGCCTGAAGATCAGGGTCGCTTCGTCTAAGCCGGCGTGCAACCTGTCGATCATGCTCGTCTCGCTTCCTTGGGAGCGTTCGCGCAGGATCACCGACAACGTCATCACGCGTGGCTGGGCAGATCCACAGAATCACAAGTCGCTGCGCGAGAGCGAGCCACTCAAGCCTGGCGCTTACTACGACCTAGAGTTCGACCTGCAGCCCGACGATCAGGTCATCCGCGAGGGGCAGAAGATCGGCTTGATGATCTTCTCAAGTGACCCGGAGCACACGCTGCACCCGAAGGCCGGCACAAAGCTGACGGTCGACTTGTCGGCCACGCAGCTGACGTTGCCGGTGGTCGGGGGCGAAGCTGCCTTTCGTAAGGCAACAGCCGCGAACTAGCGCGCTGCTCGGCGATAGCCGACGGCTACATGTTGCGCCGGTACTGCCCGCCGACGGCGTAGAGCGCCTGGGACATCTGCCCCAGGCTGCAGGTCTTGGCCGCGTCCATCAGGCTCGCGAAGACGTTGCCGCCCGCGAGCGCCGTCTTCTGCAGAGACGCGAGCGCGGCGGCGGCGTCGAGCCCGCTAGCGTTCTGGTGATTCTTGAGGTCGTCGATCTGCGCCCACTTCTCTGCGTCGGTCGAACGCATCACTTCGCGTACGACCTGGATCGGCGATCCGTCTTTGCCGAGGAACGTGTTCACGCCGATGATCGGCATTTCCCCAGAGGCCTTCTTGCCCTCGTAGAGCATGGACTCGTCCTGGATCTTGGACCGCTGATACATGGTCTCCATCGCGCCTAGGACGCCGCCGCGCTCGCTGATGCGCTCGAACTCTTGGTAGACGGCTTCTTCTACGAGATCGGTCAGCTCCTCGATGATGAACGAACCTTGCAGTGGGTTCTCGTTCCGCGCGAGCCCCAGCTCTTTGTTGATGATTAGTTGGATGGCCATCGCGCGCCGGACGGAATCCTCGGTCGGCGTCGTGATCGCTTCGTCGTATGCGTTCGTATGCAGCGAGTTGCAGTTGTCGTAGATGGCGTAGAGCGCCTGCAGCGTGGTCCGGATGTCGTTGAAGTCGATCTCCTGCGCGTGCAGGGAGCGCCCTGACGTCTGGATGTGATACTTCAGCATCTGGCTGCGCTCGTTGCCGCCGTATTTGTGCTTGATCGCCTTGGCCCAGATGCGCCGCGCGACTCGCCCGATGACCGCGTATTCGGGGTCGACGCCGTTGCTAAAGAAGAAGCTCAGGTTGGGCGCGAAGTCGTCGATCTTGAGGCCGCGGGACAGGTAGTACTCGACGTAGGTGAAGCCGTTGCTGAGCGTGAAGGCGAGCTGCGTGATCGGGTTGGCGCCTGCCTCGGCGATGTGATAACCGGAGATCGACACCGAGTAGAAGTTGCGGACGTTGTGATCCGTAAAGAACGACTGCACGTCGCCCATCATTCGCAGCGCGAACTCGGTGGAGAAGATGCAGGTGTTCTGGGCCTGGTCCTCTTTGAGTATGTCGGCCTGCACGGTCCCGCGGACCGTCTGGAGCGCTTCGTCACGAAGCTGGGCATAGACCTCGCATGGGACGACTTGGTCGCCGGTCACGCCGAGCAGCCTCGTGCCCAGGCCGTCGTGGCCTTGCGGGAGTTCGCCGCGATACCGCGCCCGAGGGATGCCCTTGGCTGCGTGCAGCTCATCGATCTTGGCGTTCGCCTCGTCGACCTTGCCGTTCTCTTCCAGCCAGCGCTCGCATTTTTGGTCGATTGCCGCGTTGAGGAAGAACGCCAGGAGCATCGGCGCTGGCCCGTTGATCGTCATGGACACGGAGGTCACTGGCGAGCACAGGTCGAAGCCCGAGTAGAGCCGCTTGGCGTCGTCGAGGGTGCAGATTGATACGCCGGCGTTGCCGACCTTACCGAGGATGTCAGGGCGTTCGTCGGGGTCTTCTCCGTAGAGCGTGACGCTGTCGAAGGCCGTTGACAGGCGCTTATATGGCTGGCCGAAGGACAGGTAGTGGAAGCGTTTGTTGGTGCGCTCGGGGCCGCCCTCCCCGGCGAACATGCGCGTTGGGTCTTCGCGCGTGCGTTTGAGCGGATAGACGCCCGCGGTGTAGGGGAAGCGCCCGGGCGTGTTCTCTGTCAACAGCCAGCGGAGGCGGTCGCCGTAGCTGCGGTAGCGCGGCATCGCGACTTTGGCGATCCGCAGCCCAGACAGGGACGTGGTGTGGTTCTCAACCTTGATCTCACGCTTGCGTACGTGGAACAGAGAGTATTCAGCGGCGACCCGAGCGCAGTCGTCGTTCCATTGGTCGAGCTGCTCTTTGCACTCGGGCGCGAGCTGCTGCTGCGCTTCGGCGAGCTGGGCTAACACGGCGCGTCGCGCCGCGTCCGCGCTGTCAGGTAGCTCCTGCGCGGCGTGCTCTAAGACGTAGCAGCGCTCTGCGATCGCCGCCTGGGCTTGCGCCCAGCCGTTGTATTCTCGGTTGCTCTCGACGATCTCGGCGAGGTACCGAGCGCGCTCGCCGGGGATGACGTGCGTGGTATCAGGTTCGCCTTCCCGCAGCTCTGCGGTGCTCTCGAAGTTGCCGTCGTTCAGCTCGTTGAGCTTTGCCGCGATGGCGCGATATAGGGTGTTGGTCCCGGCGTCGGCGAAGGTCGCGGCCATCGTTCCGAATACCGGCATGGTGTCTGCGTCGACGTCGAACGCTTGGCGGTTGCGCTGGACCTGCTTCTTGACGTCGCGCAGCGCGTCACGGGCGCCGCGTCGGTCAAACTTATTGATCGCGATGAGGTCGGCGTAGTCCAGCATGTCGATCTTCTCGAGCTGACTCTGCGCGCCGAACTCGGGTGTCATGACATAGAGCGAGGCATCGGCGTGTTCGACGATCTCAGTGTCCGATTGGCCGATGCCGCTCGACTCCAACATGATGAGGTCAAACCCAGATAGCTTGAGGATATCGAGCGCGTCATGCACAGACTCGGACAGCGCCACGTTGGCGCGTCGCGTCGCCATAGAGCGGACGAAGACGCGGTGGTTCGACGCCGAGTTCATCCTGATGCGGTCGCCGAGGAGCGCGCCGCCAGTCTTGCGGCGGGTCGGGTCGACGCACAGCACCGCGACCCGGTGCTTAGGGAAGTCGAGCATGAAGCGGCGGAGCAGCTCATCGATCAGTGAGCTCTTGCCTGCGCCTCCCGTCCCGGTGATGCCGAGCACAGGTGCGGCTTGCGACAGCTCGCCCGCGCGTTTGCGGAGCCCGGCGCGGTGTTGCTCTGGGAATGACTCGACCAGAGAAATCGAGCGCGCGATCCCGCCAAGGTCGTCGGCAGAGAGCTCGGGTAAAGAGTCCGATGCTTGGCAGATCGCGAAGTCACACCTGCGCAGCATGTCGTTGATCATGCCTTGGAGGCCGAGCTCGCGGCCATCGTCAGGTGAGTAGATGCGCTCGATGCCGTGCTGTTGCAGGGCCTCGATCTCTTCCGGCAGGATCACGCCGCCGCCGCCGCCAAAGAGTCGAATGTGCGCGGCGCCGCGCTCCACCAACATGTCGTGCATGTAGCGGAAGAACTCGTTGTGACCGCCTTGATATGACGTGACCGCGATGCCTTGCGCATCCTCTGCGATTGCCGCGTCAACGATCTCTTGGACGGAGCGGTTGTGCCCGAGGTGGATGACCTCAGCGCCCGACGCTTGCGCGATACGTCTGAAGATGTGTATCGCGGCGTCGTGACCGTCGAAGAGGCTCGTCGCCGTGACCAGTCGGACTTTGTTCTCAGAAGGCTTCGGGGCGCCTTCTTTGTTCGTCGACGGCGCGCCTTCTGGTGCGGTGGAGGTCAATGGTCGTTGGGTTGAAAGAAGGACGTGGCGTCCACTGTAGCACCCGGCAGGCGAGCCGTGACGTTGCGTCGATATGGGCCGCTCGGGATCACTCAGTCGCGGCTTCTTCCGCCGTCATCGGTGAGAAGTGCTGGGCGACGATCTTCCAGTCATCGCTCATGCGGCATAGCGCGAACGTACACCGACCGTTTTGTTCGTGCCCTCTGCCTTCCGGATCGACTTGGGTCAGCTTCCAGGTGGCGACGGCGGTACCGAATTGGTCTTCGAAGACTTGGCAGTCCAGGTCTTTAAGCTCCATGCGGACGGAGTCGAGGTATCGGAACTCTTGGTCGAGGACTTCCTCGAAGGCGCCCCATCCCCGGTCACGGCGACCCGATGCGTCGACGTTGTGGAAACGCTTGTCCGTCCAGAAATGCGACCGGAAGGTCTTTAGGTCACGGCTGTTGAACGCCTGCCGCATGCTGCGGAAGAAGTCGTCCATATCCTTCAGGGTTTCTACGCTCATGTGTCGTCGGAGGTGCCTAACCTCAATGCAGAACTAATGATGCCGGAGTATGGGTGGCTTCTCGCCGAGTGCTCCGACCGATTCTCAACAGGGCCCGCCTCGGTTACCGGAGCGGAGGCGTGGGGCCATCGGGTTCACCGCTCGATGTGTTTAAAAAGGGCCTCTTTGCCCTTCTCGTATACGACCTTGCCGTTGACGACGGCCGTGGTCACGAATGTCCCATAGTGCAGCGGATCTCCGTCCAGAATCAAGATGTCGGCGTCCTTGCCAGCCTCTAACGAGCCGATCCTGTCGCCGACGCCGATCATCTTGGCGGCATCCAAGGTTATCGTTCTAAGTGCTTTACGGTTCTTGAGCCCGCCGCGCACCGCATACGCGGCGTCGATGTGAGGGGTGTTGAGGTCTTGCCCGAGGATTCCACCTGTGCCGACGCCGCTGCCGCCGAACCTGCCGCTTGGGCAGGTCACGGCCACGGCTACTCCAGCCTTGTCGAGGATCGCTGCTTGGGCGAGGTTGCTACCCGTATGGTCGGGATCCTTGGGGTCTGGCGCGGCGCGAGTCCGAGGGCTCCAGATGACGCTGGAGCCGGTGTTGGCGATCTCGTCTGGGATCATCCAGGCGCTCATTGGCTTCTGGATCACGACCCCGCGGCCGAACATGCGTGATACGTCGAGAGCTTCGCGGATCTTGTCGAGATCCGAAGCGCTGCTGCCGCCGCCCATCATGCTGCGGAACATGCCCATGCCGCCGCCGCCCATTGAGACCCATAGCTTGGCCTTGCCTTGCAGCACCTTGAGCACTGCATCGGCGCCTTTTGGCGGCTTAGGCTCCTTGGCCTTGGCGTCCTTGGCCTTCTTCGCGGGGTATTCCTCGACCGCCTTCAGGTAGTCACGGCATTGCTTGATCTGGTCCTTCAGCTGCTGCTTCTGGCTTATCTGCAGGGGAACGGAGACGCCGTAGACGCTGTTCTCAACGAGCACCATCCCGTCGATGTCGCCGTAGTGCGTCTTGATCACGGCGTTGCTGCCGCCAACGCGGCCTCGCGACGAGGTCGAGCCGACCAAGAAGGAGGTGATCCCCGCAGCGAGCCCTTGCTTGATGCTCGGATCGAACGGGTTGACGGTGTCCTTGTAGGGCCCGGAGAAGCCGGTGCCCATCCCGGAGCCCTCCACGATCACGAAGCCGGGGCTGACGCACTTGCCTTTGGCGTCGATCACCTCGGTGCCCTCTGGCAGCTCGAGGTTGTGCCCGACCTTCTCGATCTTGTCGTCTGCGATAAGCACGGTGGCCCCTGTCAGGCGCTGCCCGGTGCCGATGTAGACGTCGCCGCCGACGATCGCTAGGTGCTCCTTAGGCTCTTTCTTCTTCTCTTCCTTCGGAGGTTCGGGGGCTGGAGCCTGCTGCGGCGGCGGACCGAAGCGGCGACCGCGGCGGCCGCGGCCTTGGGCCGGGAGGTCGAGCGCGCTCAGCAGCGCGAGCGACAGGACGAACAGCGTGGACGTGCGCATGGTGGTGTGGTTTGTGCGTGTGTGTGTCTTGGCGAGGCTCATTTCTTCTCGACTCGCTTGCCGCGGAGCCAGACTTGCTCGAGCTTGCCGGTCGAAGACAGCGGGTCGCCGTCGAAGATGAGCATGTCAGCGTCTTTGCCCGCTTCGATCGTGCCGGTTCGCTTGTCGATGCCCAACGCCTTAGCAGGCACGTGCGTGACCGCCTTGATCGCGATGTCGGCAGGCAGTCCGGCGCGCACCAGCTGCATCAGGTTGTAGAAGATCGTTCTAACGCTGCCCGCGGACTCGCCGATAGCGAAGCCGATCTCGACGCCGGCATCGTGCAGCGATTTCGCGGGGTTGATCAGGTAGGACGAACTCGGCTTCGTTGAGAGCGACGCTGGCAGCAGCACCGCACACTCCCACTTCTTCAGGTGGTCGACGACCATGTCCATCGTGCCCGAGCGCGTGTCGTGGCGTTGCACCGCGATCATGCGGGGGAACTTGACGTCGTCTCCGACCGCGTGTCGCCAGTGCAGCAGATCGGCGGCTGAGTCGATCTGCACGATCGCGCGCCGCTTACCTTGGAGCAGGTCAGCGAGAACCTCGAGGTTTGGATCTTTGGGCTTGGGCTTTGAGGCTGGCTTAGCCGCGGGCTTCTTCGGGTCTTGTTTTGGGTCGCCTTCCTTTTGGGGCGGCTTCTTGCCGTCTGGCTTCGGCGGTTCTTTGCCCTCGGGTTTCTTCTCTTCCGGCTTCTCCGCAGGCTTCTTCTCCGCGGGCTTCGCCTCTTCCTTCTTCGCGGCTTCCTTTTTCGGCTCTTCCTTCTTGGGTGGCGTTGGCGGCTTCTCTCGCTCCTCGACGACCTTCTTTGCCTTCTCGAAGGTGTCCTTTAGGAGCTTCTTCGCGGTGGCGTTGCGCTGCATGCCGATCTGGACGAAGGCCTCGTCGTCTTGTGTGAGGTCGCTGCGTGTTTTGCCCGCTGGATTGAGCACCGCGCCGAGGCCGGGAAAGCCGCCGCCGCTCGGGTTGAGGGCGAGCGAGGTGACGCCGACTTCGAGCAGGTCGTAGAAGACCGGTTGACGGATGTAGAGGCCGTCGATGACCTTTGTCGCCGCTTTATTGGCGGTCCGGCCGCCGCCCGATGACGACCTCGCTTGGCCGCGGAACCTGCGGCCGCCGCGGGTCGGCGTGTTGCCGCGCTGGCGCGGCGCGTTTAGGCCTGCGCGTGACCAGGCGCTGACGAGGCCTGGCATGATGGTCTTGCCGCTGGCGTCGATGACTTTGGCGCCGGCTGGGATTGTGACGTCGTCGCCGACGGCCTCGATCTTGCCGCTCCGTACGATCAGCGTGCCGTTCTCGATGGCTTCGCCGGAGACCGTGTGGATGCGCGCGTTGGTGAACGCGACCGGTCGCGCGTTCTGTGCGGTTGCGACGCTTGCGCATAGTAGCGCGGCGGTCGAGAGGCTCAGGATTTGGGTTCGCATGCTCATCGCACGTCTTTGGGTTGGGATGTTCACAGGTGTTGCCGTGTGCGCTACCAGTCCGGCCGGTTAGGGTCGCGGCGGTAGCAGATGGTGCCGTTGATCACCATCGTCTTGACGTGGTTACGCGGGTCGATGGGGTCGCCGTTCCAGATACCGAGGTCGGCGTCTTTGCCAACCTCGAGCGAACCGACGCGGTGCTCGATGCCGAAGAAGACCGCGTTGTTGATGGTCAGGCCCCGTAAGGCCCACTCGTGGGGCCAGCCGAGGCGGACGCCCATCGCCGCTTGCAGCTGCAGCTGCTCTTGAGCGACGACCGGCGAGTCGGTGTTGACGCCGACGCCGTCACGGCCGAGGCCGAGGACTGGTTCGCGCCAGCCCATCTTGCCGCCCAGCGCATAGTTGGCGAGCACGCCGTTGAACTTGCCGGTCGCGCGATCGAAGTGATAAGCGCGCGGGCCGCCTGAGACAGGCACGCCGGCCATCAGCAGGTCCTCGCTTAAGCGATATCCATCGAAGGTGCCGTGCACGACGCAAGTCCAGAGCCCTAGCTCTAGGCGCAGCTCCTGCAACGTCTGCAGCACGACCTGATAGATCTGAGTGTGCACGCTCAGCGGGTATTCGTGGCGGAACAGGCCGCTGATCAATTCGAGCGTCGGGTCAAATTCGGGCTTGGGCCCCTCGCCGGCTTCAAACGCCAGCATCTGGTCCCAGTAGACCTTGCCGTCAAGCAGGGTCATGCGGATGCCTTCCGACATGCCCATCATGCCTGAGCCCAGGTCACCGCTGCCGCGCTCCGGGTTGCCCGCCTGCGCGATCTTGAGGCTGCCTGGGAACCGCACCAGGGCTTCTTCCGGCGAGTTGCCCCAGGTCTTCGTGAGCGTTCCGAAGCCGCCCATGTTGGATCCTGAGCCGGGGATGTAGAGGGCCGTAGAGACGCCGCCCGCGCGCGCCACCCGAATCTGATCGTGCTCCATGCTGATCAGGTCCAGGGTCCGGAACTCTGGGTTGGTCGGGTGTACGGTGTCGTTCAGGTCGAAGCTCGGGCTCGCGATGTGACAGTGGACCTCGACGAAGCCTGGGCAGATCACGGCGTCGCCGCAGTCGACCTTCTCGTAGCCGGTAGGCACCGTCAGCTCCGACGCCTTGCCGATCGCTTCAATGACGCCGTTCTTGGTGATGACCACGCCGTTGATGATCGGCGGGGCGGTCACTGGCAGGATCTTGGCGGCGTAGAACGCGTAGCCAGGGCTCGGGAGGCCCCGTGGGCCCCACTTGGCCACGGCATAGTCTGCCTCGGTCTCCGGGCGCCGTGGCCGCCAAGTCTGGAACGGCTTGGGTGCCTTCGGAGCGGCCGCGGCCGCGGGCTCTTCGGCGGCCTTTGGCGCTGGCTTCGCCGCGGGCTCCTGGATCTCGGGCTCTTGAGCGAGCGCTAATGAGGTGAGCAGCGAGCCAGCTGTGAGCGCTGCGAGGCTGGAGTGGAAGGTCATCATTTCAATTGCTCCCGGTTGTCCACGGCGACGCGGCCGTTGCAGACCACCAACAGGACCTTGCTCATCGGCTCGAAGGGGTTGCCTGAGAAGACCACGAGGTCAGCGTCTTTACCCTTCTCGAGCGAGCCGATGCGTTCGTCGAGATGGAACGTCTTCGCGGGCCACAGCGTCAGCGCTTGCAGGGCATCTTGTGGGCTGAGGCCGTAGCGGACCGCGTAGGCGGCGTGCAGCGGCAAGAAGCGAGTGCCGGCGCAGTTTCCCGTGCCGAACATGATCGGCAGGTTGTGGTCGGCGAACGTCGCGGCCACGTTGACCAGTTCGCCATCGTCTTCGACGACCACTTCGGGTCCGACGACGATGGGGGGGGTCTTGCCGCCTAGCAGCCCGCCGTCATCCAGGAGGTCGTCGGCGCCGGTCAACGCGTAGCTGACCTTCTCTTTCTCGAGCAGCGCGACGACGCCTTGGATGGCCGGCGCGCGATTCGTGCGCACAACGAGGGTCGCCTCGCCGTTGAGGATGGCGCGCATCGGCTCTAGGGCTTGGTCTGTCTTCGGTGGCTTGGGGCGCCCGTCGTCATTGTCCTTCTTCTTGCGTCGCGCCGGCGCGGCCTTCGCGCTCGCGCCGGGCTTGGTGCTGGTGCGCGTGCCGGTGACTTGCTGGGATCCCATCGGGCCGAGGCTCAGCTGCCCAGTCAGGTTGTCGCCTTCAATCGTCGCTTCGAGCGTTGCCGAGCCGCCCATGCCGCTGAACTCGATCCGCAGCGTGCCGTTCTCGAACGTGCCTTCGATCTCCTGCGGCGGTGGCGTGCGGCCACCGCCGCGGCCGCCCATGCCGATCGAGATCGTGCCGGTGACCTTCGTGCCCTTGAGCGTGAGGTCTAGCTTGACCTGCAGGCGGAAGCGCTCCTGGATGACGATCTCCGCCTCCCAGGTGCCGGTCAGTGGGTCGACCTTCTTCTCGGCCTCGTCGTTGCTTGGCTCAGGTTCTTTCGGCTCAGGCGCTGGAGTCCCGTCTTTGCCGGCGCGCCACTCGGCTAGCGCCTTCTCGTACTTCGTCCAGGTCTCGGTGTATTTCTTCGCGCGGGAGATCTGATCCGCGAGCGGCTTGGTCGCGTCCGGGCCGATGGCGTCGAACACCATCCGTTGGCCCGCGATCTCACGCAGCATTAGCCCGTCGCGGTCAACCGCGCCGGTCTTGATCGCGGCGAGCCGACCGGATGCGAGGCCGCCGTCCTTTCCGCCGACTAGCAGAGAGGTGATGCCCTCGCGGAGCGCTGGCGCGAACATCGGGTCGTCATGCGTGAGGACCTCGTGGAGGAGCTGCGCCGGGTTGCCTGTCGGGACCCCGGTGCCTTCGCCAGCGAGGCCAAGGTGTGAGAACACGTCGACGAAGCCTGGCGTCGCGACGCCTCCTTTGAGCTCGAGGACCTCGGCGCCGTAAGGGATCGCGAGGTCTTCGCCGACGGCCTTGATGCGTCCGTTCTGGATCAGCACGACGCCGTTGCGGAGCACGCGGCCGGTGCCGTCGTGAACGCGCTCGGCGCGGATCGCGAGCACTTGGCTGTCCGTGTTGCGCGAATATCTGCGCACGCCGTCGATCCAGGTCGCTTCGATCATCGTGCCGACGGCCAGCGGGTCACCGCTCAGCACCACGAAGTCCGCGTCCTTTCCAGGTTGCAGCGAGCCCACGCGTCCGTCGACGCCGAGCACCTTGGCTGCGTCGATCCCGACGGCTCGCAGCGCGGTGCTCTCGGGGAGGCCGTGGCGCACGGCGATCGCGACGGACATGAGGTAGTCACGCAGCGGTACGCCGCTCGCCGGGCTGATGCCGAAGACCATGCCGGCCTCCGCGGCCTTCGCGGGCGCGTCGAAGCGCGGCTCGTCGAGCTCCTGGAAGCGGTCTTCTCCGCCGGGCACCGACTTGCCGAACATCGTCGGCATGCGGAAGGTCGCCATTGCTTGTTGCCCCGCGGCTTCGGCGGCGATGTGCTCGATCTCATCAGGGCTCTCGAGCACCATCTGGACACCGAGTTCCTGCTGCAGCTGCAACGCTCGGCGGATATCGCTGGCGGCTTGGGCTGACGCGCGCATCGGCATCTTGCCCTCGATCACCATGCGCAGCGCCCGGTCGTCGTAGAGGTGCTCGGCTGGCCCTTGTCCGCTCGGGCCTTGCTCCTCATCGGTCGCCGCCGCGAAGAGCGCGCGCAGCTCCGCGAGCATGCTGATGCGCGACGTCGGCGTTTGGATGCGGGCGGGCTCTAGCGGGTCTTCGTCGGTCGGGTGGGGAGTCGGCTCGAACACCCGCGGAGCCCGCAGCGCTGCGGGCCCGAAGTTGATCCGGAGGCACGCCTCGTCCGAGATCACTCGCTCGACCAAGTCGGTGCCAGCGAGCTTGACGACCGCGCCCTGGCCGGAGACCAGGCGGCTGCGGCCAGGTGAGAGGTAGGCCGAGGTGACGCCACCCTCGAGGGCGCGCCGCCATGACCGCTCGAAGTCAAACGCGTCGATTGCGTAGGCGTCGGGTGTGACTTGGTATTCGCTGTCACGGGCAGGCGCCAGGTCGCTATCGACCGCGACGATCCCGGGCATTACGACCTTGCCGCTCGCGTCGACGACCGGCATATCGCTCGGCGGCGCTGCCTTAGAGACGCTCTCGACCTTGCCGTCGCGCACGATCAGCCAGGCGCCAGGGATGGCCTGCTGACCGTCGCCGATCAACAGCTTGCCGCAGCGCACGGCGAACGTGCCGCTCGGCGTCTGTTGGGTTGCGAGCGGCGCGGCGAACAGCGCCACGCTGAGCGCTGTCGCCAAGGCGGCGCTTCGGTGTTGCGGGGGGTGTGACGACATCACTTGCCCTCTTCCTTCTGTGATTCTTGGGGCGCCGCGGCCTCTTCGGCGGCCTCGAACAGGTATTGCAGGCGCGGGTCCTTGCTGCGCTCGTAGACGAGCTCGCCTTCGAGCACGACCATCTCGACCCAGGTCGTGGCGTCGAGCGGGTCGCCGGTCAGGATCTGCAGGTTCCCCAGCTTCCCTTCGCTGAGCGAGCCGACTTGGTCTTCGAGCCCGATCATCTTTGCGGGGATCATCGTCAGCGACTCAAGCGCTTGCTGGCGGCTGACGCCGTTGCGCACGCAGGTGCCGAGCTGCCACCAGGGGTTGGCCGAAGGACCATCGCCGAGCGACAGCGCGAACGGCACGCCTGCATCGGCCAACATCTTGGCCGAGCAGAACTGCTCCTCCTCGCGCGTCTCTGGGTCGGTCTCGAAGTATTCGAGGTTGGCGGTGAGTACGACGGGCTGCTTCAGGCGGCGCAGCATCGGCAGGGCCTCGTCGAGGTTGTTGCCGAGCACGAAGTTAAGGTCAAGCTCCTGGCTGAGGCGCAGCGCTTCGCCGAGCTCCGCGAAGCTCGGCACATAGAGCCAGCCCTTCAGCTTCTTCTCGATCAAGTCGACAGCCGCCTGCTTCTTGCGGTCGATCTCTTTCTCCCACTCCTTGTCTTCTGCGATCGAGCCCGCGGCTTTCTCCTTCTCGAACTCATCTTTCTGCCGGTTGTAGTCCGCGAGGTATTCGCGGACGTCGGCGATCGCTCGACGCATCTCGCGGACTTTCTGGAGGCGGCTGCCGTTGCTCGCCAACAGGGACAGCTTCAGGCCGGTGTTGTCGGCGACCGTCATGTCTTCGATGGTCCGGCCCGCTGGCCGCAGGACCATGCCGTTGCCGCCCATGAGGGTGTTGTTGCCCGGCATGGTGTGGATCGTGCCGACGCCGTTTCGGCGCATGCCCTCGAAGAACGTCGAGCCCGGGTCGACCGCGTCGGCGACCGAAAGCCACGGGACGTTCTGCATCGACTCGTTGCTGCCGCGCATGCCGCCGCTGCTGTGGGCGATGACCCAGGTTGGCATCACGACCTTATCGCTCGCGTCGATGACCTTGGCCGACCACGGGATCTCGACATCGCTCTGCTTGCCGATCGCCTTGATGCGACCGTTTTGCAGCAGGATGACGCCGTCTTCGACGCTCGGGCCGGAGATCGTGTGGATCGTCTTCGCCTTGACGGCGACGAGGTCTTGGCAGATGGCGGGGAGGGCGGTCGTCACGCAGACGACGGCGATTCGCGTGAGGGAGAGGTTCATCGGATTTGCGACACGGACTTGCCGTCGATGTAGACAGACTCGGCGACGGCGGCCGGGTCGAGGGGATCTTGTGACCAGATGACGAAGTCGGCGTCCTTGCCTGCGGCAAGGCTGCCGATGCGATCGTCCACGCCGAGCAACTTCGCCGGCTCAATGGTGATCGCGTCAAGTGCTTGTTGCGGCCCGAGGCCGTTGCGCGCGGCGAACATCGCCTCGCGGATGAGCGGTAGGCGGCGCGTGTTCGTGCCCGTTGTGATGACGAACTTGATGCCCTTGTCTGCGAGCGCGCGCACCGTGCCGCTTCGCGGGGCCGCACCGTCGCGAGACCCGCCGCCGCTCACGGATGTAGCGCTCGGCGCGCCGAGCATCACCACGGCGCTCTGCGCGGCGAGTTCGTCGGCGACCATGTAGGCGTCTTGCGCCTCGTCGATGACGGTCTGATAGCCGAACTCTCCGGCGATGCGCAGCGCGGTGCGGAGATCTTGCTCGCTGCGCGCCGTGGTGACGGCCGTCAGCTTGCCTTGCAAGACTCGCGTCAGCACCTCGATGCCGGGTGCAGGGGCGCCTTGATCTGGGGCTCCTTGGGTCTTCTGCATCGCCTCTTGCGCGTCGTAGAACGCGCGGCGGACCGCCCAGATGACGCCCATGCGGGTGGTCGGTCGGCGGTAATACATGGACTCGACGCGGCCGCCGCGTGGCGCGCGGTTGCGCATTGAGGGCTCGCTACCCATCACGATGCGCACGCTGGCGTCTTGCTTTACGACCATCGCGTCAGGGTCGTCCCCGTGGGTCTTGATGACGCACCCGAGACCGCCGATGACGTTCTGCGTGCCTGGCATGACGTGCGCGGTGGTGACGCCGTCGCGACGCGCGCGCCGGAACGTTGGATCTTCGGGGTCGAGGCTGTCCAAGATGCGGAGGTGGGGGGTGACCTCGTCGCTCTGCTCGTTCGCGTCGTTGTCTGAGATGCCGGGGACGAATGACGCGTCGATTAACCCTGGCGTGATGGTCTTGTCCGTGCAGTCGACGACGCCGGCGCCTTCCGGGACCGCGACGTCGGTGCCGATCGCGACGATCTTGCCGCCGGCGACGACGATCGTCGCGTTGGTCATGGAGGGCCTCCCGCCGGCGAGGACGCGCGCGTTGGTGTAGGCGGTAACGTCTTGCTGCGCGGCCGCGAGCGAGGCCAGCGCGACGGAAAACGAGCAAGTGAGCAAGTGGCGGATCATCGGTTTGCCCCCGCAGAGTGTTGGTTTTGGGTTTGTTCGGCGCCGCATAGCAGGACCCCATCCACCCAGGTCGCGATGTGTCGAGCGTTGAGATCGAGGAGGTCGCCGTCGAAGACGAGGAAGTCGGCGCTGCAGCCCTGGCGCAGAGCGCCGACAGCGCTCTGTTGGCCGAGCAGCGTGGCTGGCGTGCGGGTCAGCGCTGCGTGAGCTGCCTCTCGGCTAAGGCCGTGGCGTACGGCGAGCGCGGCGGAGACGCGGAGCTGGTCGGGGCGGCCGGCGAAGCAGAACGGTATGCCGGCGTCGGCGAGCTTCTTGGGCAACTCTAGCTCGGCGACGCGCTTGGTCGGCGAGAGCGTCCCGAGCACGACGCTGGCGCCGCGCTCGGTGAGCTTGCCCATGACCTTATGGGCGTCGCGGGCGCCGATGATCACCGGCGTGAAGTTGAACTGCTTGCCCAGCGCAAGGGCGGCGTTGAGCTCGGCGTAGGTGTCTCCGTAGATCATCGCGCTGCGCGCGCCGGACATGACCTGGCGCAAAACAGCGAGGTCGGGGCCGACCTCGACTCCTACGCGCGCGGCCTCGAACGCGTCGCTTAGCAGCGAGCGAGCGCCCATCAGAGACGTCGGGTCACGCTCTTGGCTCCGCGCGGCGCTGACGAGCGAGAAGCCGACGAAGGCGTCCTCGGCGGCGATGCGACCGCGGGTCTTACCTGGCTTGGCGAGCACCCCGACGCCGCCCGCGACGTTGCGGGGCGACGGCGCCATGCCGAACGACGTGACGCAGCTCGGGGCGAGGTGCTCTAAGTGTTCGTTCCAGGCGTCGAAGGCCTCGGCGACGCGCAGGTCAGGCGTGAACGCGAACGCGCCCTCGGCGAGGTCTGCGTCGCTCTTCAGCGTGGTCGCGGCCAGCACGAAGCCGGGCGAGACGGTGTGGTCACCGAGGTCGATCTCGCGAGCGCGGGCGCGGGCTTCGGTCGGGATGTCGTTGCCGACGTACGCGATCTTGCCGTCACGGACGAGCAGCGCGCTGTCCTCAAGGATCGAGTCGGGGGCGACCATGATGCGGCCAGCTTTGATCAGCAGGTCCTGCGCGCAGGCCGGGGCTGCGATCGCGGCGAGCATCGCGGCGCCGACTAGAGGGTGGGTAATCCTTTGCATGTTGTTTCTCCTGGCTCTCGCGCTCAGTCGCGCTCGAACTCTGTGCGTCCCTTGGACAGAACCAGCAGCACGCGGCTGTCGCTGGCGAACAGCGGGCCGTCGGTCACCAGTACGTCGGCGAACTTGTCGCGCGTGAGCGACCCGGTGTCGTCAGCGACGCCGAGGATCTCGGCGGGGGTTAGGGTGAGCGCGCGGAGCACGGCCTCTGGCGACGCGCCCGCGCCGACTGCGTTGGCAGCCATCATCGTTAGCACGCTGGCTAGGCGGGCGCTCCCGCTCGCGATCGCGAACGGGACGCCTGCCTCGTCGAGCTGCCTCGGCAGCGCGGCGACGTCGAACTTCGCGAACGGGTTACGTTTTTCGCCGGGCGCGCCCAGGGCGTGCGGCATGACGTTGGTCAGGACGACGGTCGTGCTTTGCGCGGCGATCTCGTCAGCGATCGAACCAGCGGCATACGCGTGCTCAAGCACCATCAGCGGGACGTCGTTATCCCGCTGCAGCCGCAGCGCCGCGCGCAGCTCTTCGACGCGCTGGGCCTCTACGCGCAGCGGCATGACGCCGTCGATCACCTTGGCTAGCGCGTCCTTTTGGGGGTCGACCTTGGGCCTCTTGGGGTACTTAGGTCGCTTCGGGCCGTCTTCTTCTTTCTTGCCGCCTTCGCCCTCGGGCTTGCCGTCGGCGGGCTTTTGCTCGGCCGCCGCGGCTGGGCGGCCGCCGGTCGGGCGCCGTCTACCGCGCGGGTCCTGCGGCGCAGGCGAGCTAGCTTGCTGCTCGAAGATGAGCGCGAGGGCTCGCGTGTAGTCCGTCTCGAGGACGCCCTTCAAAAGGTCCTCGGTCTCGCCCCCTTCGCCGCCGCCTTCGGGCGGGCGACGTCGACCGCCGGGACCGCGCCCACGCCGCCGACCCTCGGGGGCTTCCGCTGGCTCCTCGGCTTGCTTGCCTTCGCTCTTCTCGGGCTCGTCCTCGGATTTTTTCTCGTCCTTACCGTTCTTCTTGCGGTGGTGCTCAAGGTACTTCTCGAAGTCCTTGTTGTACTTCTCGAGGTCCTTGTCGAACTTCTCCTTGGCGTCGCGGTAATCCTCGAGCCCGTTGAAGAGTTTTTCGGCGGCAGCTAGCTGCGCTTGCCGCTGCAACGGATGCTGCGACTCGGTGCCGGTCGCCATACGCAGCTGCAAAGCAGCTTGCTCTTTGTCTTCCCATAGCTCGAAGCGATCGACGTGTGGGCGGACGATGGCTCCCTGCCCACGGACCTGCGCGCTGGATCGAACGCTGACGTAAGCCGTCGTGACGCCGTGTCGAATCAGCTGGTCGTCGCGGTCGCCAGTCCACACCAGCGCTTCGGAGAGTTCGCTGCCGCCGTTGAGCTTGTTGTCTTTTCTCAGGTCATCGTCGGTGAACGCGTCGGTTGAGGCGTCAATCAGGCCGGGATAGACGTGGCCATTTGGGTATTTGTAGATCTGCGTATTGGCGGGCAACTCGAGCTCACCTTGGAGGCCGACGGCCAAGATGCGTTCGCCCCGGATGACCACGACGCCGTTTTCGATCGGGGGGCCACTGACGGGGTGTACCACGGCGGCCTCGATCACCGTTAGGCCGCGCCGGCGCCCGCCTGAGCGGCCACGACCCCTGCGGGGGTCCTGGGATTGCGCGCGAGGTGACTCGTTGCCGGGACGTGAGCGCTCGGCTCTGGCGCGCGGCTCGGGCGTGCGTGGTTCTTGAGCGACCGGTCCTGGGGCGTGGAGCGTCCAGGTTACGAGCACGGCGGGGACGAGGAGCGAGCGGAGGCTCTGCATGGGCGGTTTCGGAGTGCGGTCGTGGCGCTAGACCACGAAGAAGGGGGAACACTTCTACGTAACGAAGCGGCGCGTCTTCCAGCCTTTTTCGGGGAACCGACGTACCGGATGCGTCATGCTGACGTCCCGCCCCTCTGTATTGACGCTAACTGTTGCTATGAAACACTTTGAGGCAACATTATCCGGTGGCGTTCAGCAGCATTTCCAAGACCTTGTCCGCGCTCCATGCGCCGCGCTTGCGCCTGGGCAGGATCAGGTGCGTTTTGCCGGCTTCGACGGGCCTCACCGCTTCAAAATGGTCGAGCCAGCTGCCGCCCAGCGGTACGCCGGGGGCGTGCCTCACCACCAGTCGATCCGTCTCAACCCATTGTACACTATGGACTTCAAGCTGCATGAGGGCGTGTTTGAGGCGGAATTGTCGTAGCAACGTCGCGACGGGGCCCGGTAACTTGCCGTATCGGTCCTTCAGCTCGCCCTCCAGTTGGCGGAAGCGGACGTCATCGGTGGCTTCGTCCATTTCGCGGAGCAACTCCAGGCGCTGGCGCGGGTCCTTCAAGAACGTCTCTGGCAGGTAGGCGCGCAGCCGCAGGTCTACGTCGACCTCGACGACTTGGCTGATCGCGCGGCGATCGACTTTGGCGGACTCGACGGCCGAGCGGAGCAGCTGGCAATACATGTCGTAGCCGACCGAGGCGATGTGACCCGATTGCTGCGGGCCTAGCAGGTTGCCCGCGCCGCGGATCTCGAGGTCCTTCATCGCGATCGCGAAGCCTGCGCCTAGGTGCGAGAACTCCTCGAGCGCTTTAAGTCGCTGCCGGGCCTCTTGGCCCGGCGGCGCGTCGCGGTCGAGCAGCAGATAGCAATAGGCCTTGTCGCTGCTGCGCCCGACGCGGCCTCGCAATTGGTGCAACTCGGCGAGGCCGAAGTGATCGGCTCGGTCGATCAGGATCGTGTTGGCCCGCGCAATGTCGATCCCGTTCTCGATGATGGTGGTCGAGACCAACACGTCGAACTCGCCGCGTACGAACGCTCGCACGGTCTTCTCTACTTGCGATTCGGTCATCTGACCGTGGCCGATCGCGATCTTCGCGCCTGGCGCTAATCGGCGCAGTCGGTTGGCCAGCACCTCAAGTTCGTCGATTCTATTGTGCAGTACGAACACTTGTCCGCCGCGCGAGAGCTCTCGGTGGATCGCGTCTTGCAGCACCTTGTCCGTGCGGAAGAGCACGCGGGTGTCGACTTCCTGTCGACCCGGCGGCGGGTTGTCGAGCGTGCTGATCCCGCGGATGCCGAGCAGCGAGCCGTGCAGCGTACGCGGTATCGGCGTCGCGCTGAGGGTGAGCACGTCGACGCCGTCGCGCAGCCTCTTGAGCTTCTCTTTCTGACGTACGCCGAAGCGCTGCTCTTCGTCGACGACCACTAAGCCGAGGTCGGAGAAGCTCACCTCCTTGCCTAGCAACTGGTGGGTGCCGATGACCACGTCGACTTGCCCGACAGCGAGCTTCTGCTGCACCTCGCGTCGATCTTTCGCGGAGCGGTATCTCGACAGCAGCGCGACGGTCAGCCCGAACGGCTCGCAGCGCTTGGAGAACGTGCGCGCGTGTTGCTCGGCCAGGACCGTTGTCGGCGCGAGCACGGCGACTTGCCGACCGGTGATCGCCACGCGGAACGCTGTGCGTAACGCGATCTCGGTCTTTCCGAAGCCTACGTCGCCGCACAGCAGACGCTCCATTGGCGTCTCTTTCTCGAGGTCCGCTTGGATCTCTGACCACGCACGCGCCTGGTCTTGCGTGTCGCGAAACGGAAAACTGTCAAGGAAGTCCCGCTCGAGCTGGTCGTGAGGGTATGGCTGGCGCTTGACGAGTTGTCGCTTGCTCTGCACCTCAAGGAGCTCTGCAGCGAGATCAAACAGAGACTCGGAGACTTGCTCTTTGCGCTTCTGGAAGCCTTTGCCGCCGAGCTTGTCGAGCGGCGCCTTGCCGCCGCTGCCGACATACTTCTGGACTAGGTGGATCTTGCTGGCGGGCACCAGCAGCTTCACCTCGTCTTGGAAGACGAGCCTGAGGTGCTCCTCGGTGCCTTCCCCGCGGTGAACGAGCTCGGTGCCTTCGAAGCGGGCGACGCCGTGCACGGCGTGAACGACCAAGTCACCAGGGCCGAGCTCGAAGAAGCTCTGAATCGCGCGCGACGGGACGGCTGCACGCTCGCGGATGCGGGGCTGCTGAGCGACGCCGGCGAACTCGATGTTGGAGAGCGCCGTCGTCTTGAGGTCGGGGATTCGGAACCCCTTGCTGATGGCGCCGTCGAGCAGCTCGACCCGTTCGCGCTTCAGGTCGATCTCCTTGCGCGCGAAGATCTCGCGCAGCCGGTCGCGCTCATCGCCGCTGCGGCAGAACAACATCACGCTCCCCTTGACGCCCCGGACGCTGCGAAGCCGGCCGGCGGGGTCGGTCTCACCCGAGCCGACGGCGGAGCCGGCCGACAGAACCTTGTAGTCGTATTCGTGGCTCGGCAGCGAGGAGAGGTCGACGGCCGCGCACGGGCGCAGCGCGTCTTGCATCTGCTGTAAGCGCGGCGCGAAGGCGCTGTCGAAGGTCGACAGTCGCGCGGTGCGATCGTCGATGCGAAGCTGTTCGTAATATACGACCCAGGTCTTGGACGGGGTTAAGTGCTTGAGCACCGGTCCGAGCTCGACCTGGTCTTGTTTGGCGAGCGCGAGCGCGAAGCGCTGGTGGACCTCGGTGGTGCGCTGAGATGCAGCGTCGAAGCTCCGGATAGATTCGAGCGTGTCGTCGAAGAACTCGAGGCGCAGGGCGTTTTCGGCGGCCATCGGGAAGACGTCGACGACGTCGCCGCGGACGCTGCATTCGCCTGGGGCGAGCACGAGCGGCACGTCGCGCATGCCCGCTGATTGCGCGCGTTGCAGGATCTGGGCCCTGTCGAGCTTTTGTCCAACCCGTAACTCCAGCTGTGAGCGGCGCAGCCCGCGGGGGCTCGTGACGGGCTGTAGCATTGCCTCGATGCTGGCGATCAGCGGCGCGCCGTCTCCGGCGAACTGCTGGATCGTGCGCTGGCGAGCGCTCTGGCTGGTGGGGTCAGGCTTGCCCTCGTCACCCTCCTCCTCGCGGATCAACACATGGCTCTCTGTCCCGAACGCGAGCAGGTCGGTCTGTAATTGCAGGCTGTCGACGTCGTCCGCGGTCAGCACCAGCATGTCTTGCTCCGGCTCCTGCGCGCGTCGGAGCACGGTCAACAAGAGCGCGCTCGACGCGCCCCAGAGCCCGCCCGCCTTTACGCGGGCGCCGCGGTGCACCTGCGCTAAGAGGTTGCTGGTGACGGGCAACCGCGCGAAGGCCTCAACTAGGGTGTCTTTTTTGGTCGGCGACAATGGTGTAGAGCGTGGCGTGACCCCGCAACGTAGGCCACGGCGCAGCGGATACAACGGACACGCCGAGAGACCGGCGCTCGCATCACGATCATTGAGGCTGGGGCCTCCCGGCCTAGCATCTCGCGCATGCTGAGGGCCTTATTTCATCTCTTGTCGCTCGCGACGCTCCTGATGTTCGCGTCTTGTCGCTCGGTCGCGTTGCCAGGGGAGGGGCTGCGGATGAACGAGCTGCAGGTCATCGGGACGCACAACAGCTTCAAGTTGCCCGTGCAGCCGGAGCTGTTGGCGCGCATGAAGGTGTTATATCGCGGGGCTGATGAGCTCGACTATGGGCACGCCCCGATCCCCGATCAGTTGGCGCTCGGCCTGCGTAACCTCGAGTTCGACGTCTACTGGGACCCCGACGGCGGCCGCTACGGCAAGCCGCTGGGCAACCGGCTACTGTCGATGCTCGGCACGAAGCCGTGGCCGTTGGTGAACGCAGAGGCGCTTGGCCTGCCTGGGTTCAAGGTGTTGCATGACTGCGACTTTGACTTCCGAAGTCATCACGCTGCGCTCGAGGATTATTTGGACGAGCTGCGCAGCTTCTCATCGGCTAACCCGACGCACGTGCCCGTGGTCGTGACCATGAACATCAAGCAAGGGAGCCACCCCATCCCTGGGACGGTCAAAGGCCCTGAGTTCGACATCGCCACGTTCCAAGCGCTCAATGGACTCATCGCAGAGCGCTTGTCGGGGCGGCTGATCACCCCGGCGTTCGTGCGCGGCGACGCGGCGAGCCTGGAAGAGGCGGTGTTGGCGCGCGGGTGGCCGATGATCGACGACGTGCGCGGCCGCTATCTTTTCCTGCTAGACGCCAGCGGCTCGACGCGCCGGCGCTACGCGCGCGCGTTCCCAGACCTTCACGGCGCGGCCTTCTTTACGATTGAGCGTCCTGGGCACCCCAACGCTGCGTTCATGATGGTGAACGACGCGAGCGGCGGCGCCGCCCGCATTCGCACCCTCGTCGATCGCGGCTATATGGTCCGCACGCGGGCAGACGCCGGAACGCGCGAGGCGAGGGCTGGGAGCACCGACCGCTTCGAGGCGGCGATGAAGAGCGGCGCTCAGGTGATCTCTACGGATTATCCAGTACCAGACGAGCGCTTGGGCACGGGCTACGCGGCGCGCTTCGGTGACGGTGCTTACACGCGACCTAACCCCGTCGTCACGCCGGCCAGGTGACCATCGGGCGCTCGCCTGCAGGGTGCTTTTAAGGGTTGGCGAACGCCGCGAAGTCGGCGCCGCCGTCGCCGTTGTCGATGCCGCGCTGCATGGCGTCCAGCACCGCCGGCAGCACGAACAGAGGCTCATCGCCGGACGCCTCTTTGGTTAAGCGAGCGTCCTTGTGCGCCATCGTCATCTCGAAGCTCGGGACGCCTTGTCGCGCTGTGGCGATGCGATCCTCGACCATGTGCAGCCCGCTCCCGGGCTTAAACTCCGTGAAGAGCTCCATCATGGTCGCCGTGTCGACGCCGTTGGCGCGGCCCAGCGAGAGCGTGTCGCCGATCGCGCCTGTGACGGCGAAGAAGAACGCGTTGCCGGCGAGCTTGTAGATGGCGGCCAGGTCGACCCGGTCGCCGATGTACCAGAACTTGCCGGTCATCTCCTCTAGGGCCGGGCGCAGCGCCTCGTCATCTTCCTGCGGCCCGCTCATCACGATCAACCCGCTAGCTTCCCGCGCGTGCTTCGGCGCCATGAAGACAGGGGACGAGACGTAGCGGATCCCCTCAGCGCGCAGGCGGTCGAAGCGCTCGCGGACCTTTGTCGGGTGGTTTGTCGAGAAGTCGATGAGCGGGACTCCATCGCCGAGCCCTGGCCGAAGCTGCTTGACCACGGCGTCGACCGCGTTGTCCTCCGACAACACCATGTGCACTCGCTCGGCGCCCCGGACGCATTCGGCGGGGCTGTCTGCCGCGATCGCGCCCATGTCGGTCAACGGCGCGAGCTTGGCGCGCGTTCGGTTCCACACCCGCACCGTGTGGCCTTTGGAGAGCAGGTTCTCTGCGAATGCTGCACCGAGCAGGCCGGTGCCTAAGACTGCGATCGTCGCCATGCGACGATCGTGAGGGCTCAAGCTGCGCAATACAATCGCGGATGCGAGCCTCGTCGCACCTTAGCTCGCGCGCAGCTGAGTCAGCAGCGCGGCCGCCGCTTGCTTCTCAGCTGCTTGCTTGGTGCGTCCGCTGCCGAGCGCGTCACGGCCGTCGTTGACGTGTGCGCGCACGACGAACTCCTGTTCGTGTGGGAGCCCCTTGGTCTCGATCAGTTGGTAGCGCGGCTGGCCGAGTTTGCAGTGCTGGCAGTGGTGCACGAGCGCCGTCTTCGCGTCCTTCTCAGGTTCGTCTGTCCGAGTCTTCTGTGGGAGGATGTGCCGGCGGACGAAGGCCCTGGCCGGCGTGACCCCACCGTCGATCAACACTGCGCCGAGCACAGACTCCATCAGGTCGCAGAGGATGCGTTCGCTCTCGCGGAGCCCCTTGCCTGAGACCAGATGCGACTGGAGTTCTAGGCGCCGCGCGGCGCGCGCGAGCGGTTCTCGGCTTACGATGCGCGCCCTGGTTTCTGTGAGGCGCCCTTCAGCGATTTCGGTGTCTTGGCGGAAGAGCACATCTGCGACCGCGAAGTTCAGGAACGCGTCGCCGAGGAACTCAAGCCGCTCATAGCTCTTCTTGCCCTCGTTACCCATCGACGCGTGGGTCAGCGCGCGGTCGAGCAGCGCTAGGTCCTTAAAGGTGTAGCCGAGCCGCTCGCTTAGCTCTTGCAGAGAGCGTTCGCGCGCTTTCTGGGCGGCTGATTGAACGCGGGCCATACGCGGTCCAGTCTAGCTTACTTCTTGGCGGCGGTCGCGACGCTTACGGTCGGTCTCGCGTAAGAACACCTTGCGGAGGCGGACGGACTTAGAGGTGATCTCGACCAGCTCGTCGTCGCCGACGTATTCGAGCGCGTCCTCGACGTTGAACGTGCGGGGCGGAGGGAGCTTGACGAAGGCTTCCTTGGTCGAGCTGCGGATGTTGGTCTTAGCCTTCTCTCGGACACAGTTAACGACGAGGTCGTTGTCCTTGCAGTGTTCGCCGACGATCTGTCCTTCGTAGACGGTTGCGCCGTCTGGCACGAAGAACTGCCCGCGGTCCCGCAGGTTGTCGAGAGAGTAGAACGTGACCGAGCCGTTGGACATTGACACCAGCACGCCGGCGATGCGGTCGTCGATGTCGCCGCGGTATGGGCCGTAGCCGTGGAAGACGTGGTGCATCGTGGCTTGTCCGCCGGTCGCGTTCAGGAGCCGCGTACGCACGCCGATCAGGCCGCGCGCTGGCACGGTGAACTCGGCTCGCGTGAACGTCCCCTTTGGCTCCATTTGCAGCAGCTCCGCCTTGCGCGTGCCGAGGATCTCGATCACCTTGCCGACGGTGTCGCCGGGAGCGTCGACGGTCAGGTACTCGATCGGCTCTTGTTTCTCGCCATCAATTTCTTTGAACAGCACCTGCGGCTTAGCGACCGCGAACTCGTAGCCCTCACGGCGCATGGTCTCGAGCAGGAAGCCGAGGTGCATGACGCCGCGCCCTGACAGGTGGAACTGATCTGCTGTTTCGCCTGGCTCGACTCGCAGTGCGACGTTGACCCGCAGCTCCTTCTCAAGGCGCTCGCGGATGTGTCGCGACGTCATAAACTTGCCGCCGTCTTTGCCAGCGAACGGCGAGTCGTTGACGCGCATGACGATGGTCATCGTCGGCTCGTCGATCGCGATCACCGGCATCGCCTCGGGGTGTTCGAGCGCGGCGACGGTGTCTCCGATTTCGATCTCTTCAACACCGTAGATGCCGCAGAGGTCGCCAGCTTCGACGGAGTCGGTCTCCTCTCGACTCAGGCCGCGGAACTGGTAGACGCCGCGCGCGGTGACCTCGCGCTGGTCGCCGTTACGCTTGATGTGCACGAAGCGCTGGCCCTTTTGCATCTTGCCGCGATGCACTCGGCCGATCGCGATTCGTCCGACATAGTCACTCCAGTCAAGCGTGGTTACGCGGAATTGAAGCCCCTGCTCAGGGTCATCCGATGGCGCTGGGATGTGCGCGACGATCTCCTTAAACAGCGTCTCAAGGTCTTTACCTTCGCCGCCTTGCTTCGCTGCTTCGAGGTCCTTGGTCATCCAGCCCTGGCGTCCCGATCCGTAGAACACCGGGAACTCAAGGGCGTCGTCATCGGCGTCGAGGTCGATGAAAAGGTCGAAGACCTCGTTCACGACCTCTTGCGCGCGCGCGTCTGGCTTATCGATTTTATTGACGACGACGATCGGCTTGAGGTGGTGCGAGAAGGCCTTCTGCAGCACGAAGCGGGTCTGCGGCATTGGGCCTTCGGCGGCGTCTACGAGGAGTAGGACGCCGTCTGCCATCGACAGGACGCGCTCGACCTCGCCGCCGAAGTCAGCGTGCCCAGGCGTATCGATGATGTTGATCCGAGTGCCCGCGTAGCTGACGACCGTGTTCTTCGCGAGGATCGTGATGCCGCGCTCCCGCTCCAGCTCGTTGCTGTCCATCACGCAGTCCGACACAGCCTCGTTGTCGCGGAACGTTCCCGTCTGGCGCAGTAGCCCGTCTACGAGCGTGGTCTTGCCGTGGTCGACGTGGGCGATGATGGCGACGTTGCGGATGTCTTGGGCCATGGAGGCGACGATTTGTGTGGGTTCGGCCGACAAAGTCGGCGGAGGATTGTCGCGATTGCTCGTTGGCGGTCAACTGTCCTGCTGGATGCGTCGAGCTCAGAGCGCTGAAGATCCTCAGGTTCGAGGGACGGGGAGCGTCCGGCGCCGCCGGTTTGCGCTGGTCGTCGCGCTCGCCGTCGCGCTTTGCGGCCTGCTGGCCGAGCGGCATGTCGTGGCGACGTCTGCGCCCTATATCGCCGACTTCGCCGCCGCGCCGTCGGCCACCTGCATCTTGGTCCCGGGCGCGAAGGTCTACGAAGACGGTCGGCCGTGTGCGATGCTCGTGGATCGCCTCGCGGCTGCGTCGCAGCTCTACGCGAACGGCGCGGCGCCTGTCGTCGTAGTGAGCGGCCGCGGCGGCGGCTCGCTGGGCGAGGACGAGGTCGGCGCGATGCGGCGTTGGTTGATCGAGCGGGGCGTGCCCGCCGATCGCGTCCTCGACGACCCAAGCGGGGTGCGCACGATCGCTTCGGTGCGCCACTGTCTCGAGCGGCTGGGCCAGCGGTCGGTGTTGATGGTCAGCAACGACTTCCACGTGCCCCGCATGGTGTTCCTCGGGCGCCGGCTCGGCCTAGAGGCTTACGGTGTCGCGGCCCCGGCGCTCTCGCGCTACTCGTCCACCGTGCTCTGGAAGAACCACGCGCGCGAGGTGTTGGCCCGGATCCGGGCTTGCGTCGACGTCTATCTCTAGCGTTCAGAGTGAGTCGAACCCTAGGGCGCGGAGCGTGGTGCTCAGGCGCATCAGCGGGAGTCCGACGATCGCCGTTTCGTCGCGCGTCTCGACGCGCTCGAACAGCGAGTCGCCCCTGCTCTCGAACTTGTAGCTGCCGGCGCAGTCGAGCGGCTGATCGCGTTTCACGTAGGTGACGATCTCCTCGTCCTTGAGGCGTCGCATGATCAGGTTGGTCACGTCGGTGAAGCGCCTCATGCCGCCGGGGTAGGCGACCGCGACGGCCGTGATCAGCTGGTGCTGCCGGCCGCTCAGCGCCCGCAGCTGTGCGACCGCGTTGGCCTCCGTCCCGGGCTTGCCTAGGACCTCGCCGTCGAGCACTGCGACCTGATCGCTGCCGATAACCACGTCAGCCGGGCGGCCGGCGCTTACGGCCTCGGCCTTCTGCATGGCGAGCGTCTCGACGATCTGTCTGGGTGGTCCACCGGCAGCTTTGACGATCGCTTCGTCGACGCCTGGCGCGACGGTCTCGAACGGCTCACCCAGCGTCTGGAGCAGCGCGCGTCGATACTTGGAGGTGCTTGCAAGGATCAAGCGGGGCATTGGGACGCTATGATCGAGGTCAGCGGCGGCTGCCGCAAGGCGCCACGCGACCGTTAGTCCGCGGCGGCGTGATTCGCCATGCGCGCATACGCCCCGCCTTGCGCGAGCAGCTGCGCGTGCGTGCCTCGCTCGACGACTCGGCCCTCGGCGAGGACGATGATCTGGTCGGCGTCACGAACGGTAGAGAGTCGGTGCGCGACCACCATCGCGGTCCGACCCCGCAGCGCGACGCTGAGCGCCTGTTGCAGGCGCGCCTCTGATTCGCTGTCAATGCTTGCCGTGGCCTCATCTAGGATCAGGAGATCAGGGTCGGTCACCATCGCGCGCGCGAACGCCAGCAGTTGTCGTTCGCCTTGTGAGAACGTCGCGCCCCGCTCTGCGACTGGGGAATGTAGGCCTTGGGGTAGCGCGCGGACGAACTCGGCCGCGCCGACGGCCTCCAGCGAGCGCCACACTCGTTCTTCGCTGACCGCGGGGTCGAAGAGGCGGACATTGTCTAGGACCGAGCCTGTGAACAGGAAGAGGTCTTGCGCGACGAACGCGATGCGACGGCGCAGCTGAGAGATGTCAATGTCGCGGACGTCGACGTCGTCGAACAGCACGCGGCCTGCGCTGACCTCGCGAAGGCGCGCCACGAGGGCCAGCAGCGTAGATTTACCAGCGCCGGTGGGACCGACGATCGCGATCGTCTCGCCAGGTGCCGCTCGGAGCGAGACGCTGTCGAGGACCATTGGTCCCTCGCCGTAGGAGAAGCTCACATCTTCAAAGCGGACCTCGGCGACGCCGCGGCGAGGGCTCTCCAAGCCCGGCGCGTCGCCTGCGCGCGGCGGGGGGAACGAGGGCTCGGCGAGGAGTTGGGAGATCCGCTCGCAGCTCGAGAAGGCCGCTTGCAGCACGTTATACACCTCGCCCAGCGCTCGGATCGGGCCCGACAGCAGCGTAAAATAGAGCCAGAACTGGATGAACTGGCCGGGCTGCAGCTCTCCGCCGATGACCGCGTTGCCGCCGAACCAGAGCAGCCCGACGGTCGTTGATCGCAGCGCGAAGTCGATCAGCGAAAAGAAGGTGGAGAAGTGCAGGGTCGTGTCTAGCCACGCCTCGGTCGTCGCGGCGTTGCGGTCGGCGAAGCGGCCGGCGACGGCGTCTTCGCGGCCGTAGGCCTTGGTAGTCTGGGCCCCGCCGATCAACTCTGTCGCGTATGCGTTCTGTAGCGCGAGGCGGCCGCGAACCGCCCGATAGGCAGTCTGCGCTTTACGTCGGAAGACTGCTCCGAGGACAACGATTACTGGCGTCGCCGCGAGGGTGAAGAGCGCCAGCTTTAGGTCGAGGAAGCACAGCACGCCCACGATGCCGACGATCTTCAACAGGTCGAAGAAGGTCTGCAGTACGCCTGTCGCGATGAGCTCGTTGAGGTTCTCTACATCGCTAGTGACGCGCGTCGTGAGCTTGCCCGCCGGATTCTTCTCATGGAACGTGAGATCGGTTGACAGCACGTGCTCGAAGACGCGCCGACGCACGTCGCGGATCACGCGCTGCCCGTTCCACGCGGTCAACAGCCCATAGATATAGCCCGCGATCGCGCCGCCGATCGTGACGCTTAGGAACGCGGCGCCGTAGGACCAGAGCGACGTCAAGCGGCTCTCTAGTTCGGCGCCTGTGTCGCGCATCGGGCCGTCGATGGCGTGCCGTATCAGCCATGGGCCGATCAGCTCGAGGAGCATCGAGACCGCTAGCAGCGCCAGGCAGGCGGCGAAGCCACGCCGGTAGGGGCGCACGAATGGCCACAGCTCGCGCAGAAAGGAGAGCTGCATACGCGCCTCAGGGGGTGCGTCTTCGTAGGGGTCGCTCAAGTCGCCTCCTCCTCGCCGCTTTCTAGCGCCCGCGCTTCGGTCTGTCGGCGCCACGCGTTGGCGTAGGCCCCTTGCTCTCGCAGCAGCTCGGCGTGCGTGCCCCGTTGTTGAACTGCGCCCTCGTCCAACATCAGGATCACGTCTGCGTCGGCTGTGACGGAGAGGCGGTGGGTGGCTGCGATAACGGTTCGGCCGCTGCGCGCGCGCCGCAGCCCGTCCAGGACGCGGCGCTCTGTGGTCGGATCGACCGCCGATAACGTGTCATCCAGGATCAGCGCTGGGCGGTCGCTGGCGAGCGCGCGCGCGAGCGATACCCGCTGCTTTTGGCCGCCGGACAGCGTGACCCCGCGTTCGCCGACCACCGTCTCTAGGCCAGCGCGTAGCTGCGTGAGGTCTTGGTCAAGCGCGGCGTCAGCGACGGCTGCGTCTCGGCGCTCGACGCTGATTTCGGGGTCGCCGAAGACGACGTTGTTATGAACGGTGTCGCTGAACAGGAACGGCTCCTGCGGCGCATATGCAAACAGCTGTCGAACAGCGCGAGGGTCGAGGTCGAGTACGTCATGGCCATCGACGAAGATCGTGGCCGGCGGCGGGTCATAGAGGCGCAGCAGGAGCGCCATCAAGGTCGATTTGCCGCTCCCGACGGGCCCCAGGAGGCCGAGTTTCTGACCGGCTGCGAGCGAGAATGACACGCCGCGCAGCGCGGGGCGCTCGGCGTCCGGGTAGCTGAAGGTGAGATCGCGGACTTCGATGTCGCCTCTTAGCTCCGGGTAAGCGCCGTCCGCAGGCTCGGGCGCGGCTTCGAACAGCTCCTCGATCCGCTCGCCGGCGGCCAGCGCGCGCGGGATCATCGCGACGGTCCAGCCCAAGATTTGCAGGGGCCAAGTCATCAGCGCCAGGTATCCCGTGAATTGGAATAACTCGCCCACGGTGATCTTCTCGGTGATCACTTGGTGGCCGCCGACCAGCAGCACTCCCAGCATGACGACCCCGCTCGTCGAGTGGAGCAGGGCATTCATCACGGCGCGCAGCCTGACGAGGCGGAGGTTTGCGAGCAGGTAGCGGCGGTTCTTGGTCGCCATCGCCGCGAGCTCTCGCGGGACGCGGTCAAACTGCTGCACGACGCGCACGCCTGCGAAGTCTTCCTGCGCTTGCTGTGAGATCTCGGCGATCGCCTCCTGCGACCGTTTGCTCCAGGCGTGGAGGCGCGGCAGGACAAACCTCATCGCGACGAAGACCAGGAGCAGCGCGGAGACGCTCGCCAGCGCCACCGGCACGTCCATTGACAGCATCAACACGAGCCCCGCGGGTAGCAGGCAGGCGGTGCTGCCGCCGTGCAGCAGCATGGGGCCGATTACAAACCGCATGAGCTCGACGTCCTGGGTCATGCGGGAGGTCAGGTCGCCGGTCCGCGCGCGGTCGAACCACGTCGCCGGAAGTCGCTGTATGTGCTGGATCAGAGAATCTTTAAGATCGCGCTCGACTAGGCGGGAGGCGTCGATGATGAGCTTTCGAGACACGAACCGCGAGCCAGCTTCGGCGGCTGCGAGGCCTAGGATCAGCCAGCAGGTGGACGCGAGCTGTTCTTGCCCGTCGCCAGCGCTCAGAGAATCCAAGGTTTCGCCCAGCAGCCGCGGCATCCACAGCATCACCGCTGCGTGCACCGGGATCATCGCTACGCCGATCAACACCATCAGCCAGTAGCGGCGGAGGTGCCTGAACGGGCGCCGGAAGGCGCGAGCCAGTGAGCGTACCAAAGACATACACCGCCAGCATGAACTGCCGTCCCGCGTGTTGCAATTTTGGACTATCGGGCGCGCGCTGGGCGAGCCGGTCCGAGAGTGGGACGTCGGCGGCGTATCGCGCTGATCCCAGACGCCTGAACTGCCGATACCAGCACTGACATGTCGCTGCGATCGAAGAACCCGCCCTCGAGGCTTCCCGCAGAGCGCCGAGACGAGGCTGGCTTCACCTTCGCGGAGCTGGCGTTCTCGCTGATGATCTTGGTCACCGGCTCCGTGGCGCTGATCAACCACATTTCGGTGAACTACAGCACCACAGCGACCGAGCGAGATCGCGTCTTCGCCTACTCGAAGGCCCAAGGCATCCTCTCCGAGATTCAGGCTTACGTCGACCGCGGTGATGTCCAAGCGGCGATCGACCTCGACGTCCTCGACGACGGCGTAACGACGCGCGGCGCCCTGACGATCCAGACGCAGCCCGGCACCGGCGAGCCAGGCGTCGGGTCGCTGGTCATGCCTGACCACGTCGTCTCGGGGAACTACCTGCGCGACGGCCAGTGGCTGTGGTCGCGCCGTATCCAGGTGCGACCGTTCGCGGGGCTCAATAACCGCAACGTGCGCTACGTCACCGTCCGGATCTTTAAGCGCGATAAGAGAGGCAACGAGAATCCGATGGCGGATCTCTCCGCCGTGATCAACTCCTCTAGCGGCGCGTTCCCGACGACGCAGGTGTTTGACGTCTACTTGCTCGCGATTGAGAACATCCCCGGGTGGTGGGTCTTCATGGACGCGATCAAGCCGTTCGTTGAGTCGATGATCACGGACCTCGAGAACCGAAACCCCGGCTTATCCTTTCGCACGCACTGGATCACGAAGGCGAGCTTCGGTCGTAACGAGGCCTACCGGCCGTATACGAACGACGCGCTCGACAGCCACGCGGTCATCCCCGACGTCTACCACTACCCCGGCCGTATGCCTGAGGGCAACGCGTCGAGCTACTACTACGTCCCCGACAACATCAAGGCACGTATCAACGTCGATGGCGACGAGGCCAACGCTTACGACCCGACGACGAACCCCTACCCCTACGCGCTGGCTGACTTCTTCAACCACGGCATGCGCTATGTCGAAGAGCGCGCGCTTTGGCAGCGCCGCGTGGATGAGGTCGCCGACCGTGTGCAGGCCATTAAGGCCGCGGAGCAGGCAGGGACGCCGCCGCCGCCGGAGCTCGACGATATGTCGATCGAGCCGACGATGCGTCTGTTCCTCGAGGACCTGAATGCGGACCCGGACAAGTATAAGAACGCGCTGGTCATCAACCTGCACGGTGAGTTGATGCCGATGCCTTCGCTGCGGAACTTCAGCGACGCAGCGAAGGCGCCGACGCATCACCCGAACTGGCGCGTCGTGACACACCCTGAAGAGCTCCGGACTCGCAAGGATGATGCCGGGGTGACTGATCCGCTGCGGTTTCGCGTCTACGCCTACACCGATCAGCCGATGCACTATTCAGGGGCAGATCGGATGTCCGAACCGATGGTCTTAGACCTGATGGGCGTCGATTTGATCGACCACTCCGACCCCGATCAGGACCGCCTGACCAGCCTCGCCAAGCTCGATTTCATCGCCGGCGGCGTCCCGGTGAACGGAGACACTAGCTACGCAGGTTGGCAGCCGGCGACCCACGCCGATGACGCGACGGACCCCGCTGAGGAGATGTATTACCGCGCGCAGTTCATGTCGGGATCAGACCCGTATACGCGCGTGTTCCTCTACAACACGCCGTTGTCATGCCCGCTCGTTGACGGCCGCGGGCTAGGTAACACTGAGCGCGCGCGGCTCTACATGATGGAGTATGTGCCTTCGCCAGTTTCGCGCAGCGCCGGGGTGCCCGGGTTCTCGCGGGACCTGATGACCGTCGACTCGGTGGGGCCTAAGAACACCGCGAGGTGGACTTTGGAGCTTGCTCCGTCGGTATTGACGAGCAGTCGTTTCGTAGAGGCTGGAGGGGCGAGCTATAACCCGACCGGTGACGTGTTGATGACCGTCAAGACCCGCATCGCGAGCGGCCTCAGCAGCGGCGATAACTCATGGTCGTCGAGCGGCACGGTCTATCCGGTCGCGATCCAGCCGGACAACCTGTCGACCACGTACGCGTGGTGGTCGGACAGCCTCGATGACGTGCCGTTTACGGAGCGAGCGCAGCTGCAGGGCGACCCTCGCCACCTGCCTTATAAGGATTGCTTCAACGGCGGTGACGACTTCCCCAACAGCTACAACTGGTACCACGACGGCTTAGACAACGACGGCGTCGACGCGACCGGGGACTTCGACTCGATCGCGAGTGGTCGCATTCGAAACCGCTGGGGGAATGCGCTGTGGTGCGACGTCCCGCGTTACTTCGAGCTCTTACGCAACGGCTTAGTCGAGAGCGCATGTGTCTATACGTCGATGACCGGGTTCTCCTACTTCTACCTCGGCCTCGGCAACGACATCGGCTACGACAACGACAACGGCTATCCGAACTCAATCCCGAGTGACCTCACGCCGTACAGCGGCTCAGGGCCGGGCTTCGTGAACAACATCACCGGCGCGCGTACTTTGCCGATGACCTACCTGCCGGCGCAGGGATGGTGGGCTGGGTTCCCCTGGCTCGGTGAGCTTTATCCTGACTCGCTGGCGTCGACGTTCTTTGACGCTTCAGGGGGGAGCGTGCGGGGCAACCTGACGGCTGGCAGCGGCGCGGGCCAGCTGCATCAGTCTCGCTCTAACCTCGCCTATGCGACGTCGCCGCGGCAAGCCTACGGGACCGCGATCCTGGATAATCACCAGCGCACCAACCAGAACGGCTGCTCGACGTTCTTCAACATCGGTACGTCGAGCACTCGCTTCCGGCACCTGTACGCCGGGGGTGGCACTGGCTCGTTGACGGCGATCGGGCAGGAGGTCGCGGATGGCTACAGCATGGCCATGCCGTCTACGGCCCCGATCGGTCGGCCTTTCAGCCTCGATCACAGCGGCAACGGCGGCAACCACTGGCCCTTTCCGCCCTACACTACGCGCCACACGGGGACCCTGCTGGAGACGTATTACTCGCACTCGCAAGGCGTCGGCTCTGGCTTGGTGAAGCTCGCGAATCCCGGCGACACCAGCGCGGGCTACATCGTCGTCAACGGCATCGATCGAACGGTTGAATCCGGCACATCCTTCATCGCTAAGTGGGCGATGCTCTCACTGGTGCACTCGTTCTTTGAAGCCGGCGAGATGGCGAACAGCTTGCGGATCCAGCAGACGCCCCGGGTCGAGATTGAGTCGCCGACAGATATCACTGAGCTCCAACAGCCAGCGGATATCGAGGTGCTCTTCGGGGTGGATTGGATGCGCTGGGACGGCGAGTCCTACACACAGACGAGCTCCGTTACCGAGGACGAGAGCGAGCTGGAGTATGTGCTGATGTACTCGGACGACAACGGCGCCAACTATTACTACCTACGAGACCGCACGCTCGCCCAGCCGGGGCAGCGCCCAGACAATGCCCTCTATCTCGAGGCGGACCTGATGGCTGGCGACGAGACCTTCACTTGGAATGTCCCGTCCGAAGAGTATCCGGAGGGGGGCTACTTGCTGCGCATTGACTGTTTCCGGGAAGGCGCGCAGGTTCATTACGCGTGGCACCAGACCAGGATCTACATCCAGCGATGAAGCGTAGAGCCCCAACCTCCGCAGGAGTTCGTCGTTCGCACGACGCGGGCTTCAGCCTGATCGAGCTGGTTGTCTCGTCCGTCTTGCTGGCCATGATGATCTTCGCCGTCGCGACCTTGTCTTTAAGCGGCACGCGAGCTCAAGAGTATTCGCGTCGATTGACGCGGGTGACCGAGATCACTCAAGAGGTCCTTGACGACTTGCGCCTGGAGTTGGTCTCGTCAGTGCGCTTGTTCAGCGACGATCTCGAGGGCAATGCGAACTTGGCGATGCTGGACCTCGCCGGCGCGCCGGCGCCGCTCTCAAGCTGTCGGTTGCCGACGGTGACGTCGGGGGGGACCATCCGCACGGACACCACAGGTGATGAGATTACGGGCAACTCGCTGTTCTTCACCAAGCTGGTGTGGAGCGATCGGTTCGTCTGCGCCAGCGGCGGCGAATACCTCGTCGACGTCTATCGATGGGTCTACTTCTACCTGACGGTGGAAGGGGGCGGGCCTGACTCGAGCCATCCTATCGGCCTTAACGTCGTGCGGGTGGAGAGCGAGCCGCTGATCGATGGCTCCAGCGTGGATCGGATCAGCGATCCCGATGACCAAGCTGAGGTCTTGCTCCACCTGCTCAGCGCGACCCCCGACGCGAACGGTGACACGCACGCGCCAGCAGAGGTGGTCTGGATCCGTGGCGACATGCCGAACGTCTCTGGCACGTTCCGTCAGATCGATTCGATGGACGGCTCGTTGACCGCGACGCCGTTGTTGCCCCGGCCGGACCCGTGGCAGGTGTTGCGAGATGAAGAGGCCGTCCGGGGGATGCTGAGTTATCGGCACCACTCGATCGCGAGCAACTTCGCGCAGCCGAGCTTTGGCGTCGGCACCTTCTCGATAGCGTCCCAGGAGGACGAGGGCTTCCCGCACGGATTGGAGTTCCAGGTCGTCGGGCCCAGCTCGGCGCGCCAGGTCCACCTGCACATGGTCGTCTCAAGCACCCAGCGCACGGGTCAGTTCGCCTGGGCTGACATGCAGCTGACGGTCGACGCTCGCGACCTCTAGCATGAAATGGGTGGATCTGATGATCCGGGCGCGTCGGACGGTTGATCCGGGTCGCTTGCCACCGTAGGATCCTCCGCCCTCCTCGGCCGAGAACGAACTACCCACATGGATCAAACCCTCCCCCAAGAGCTGGTGAAGCAGGTCGGCGGCTCGTTTCGCTTGACGGCGCTCCTCCAGAAGCGCGTCCGCGAGCTTGTCCGCGGCCAGCGCCCGTTGTTCGAGACGCGCGAGCGCAACTTCGTCAAGATCGCGAGCGAGGAGCTCCGCCGCGGGCTGATCGAGCTTGTCCCCGATGAGGACGAGGTCGACCCCACGATCGGCGAGATCTAGACCGGCGAGCAGGCGAGGTCGTGGCCCGGTCGCGCCGACCTCTTCGGCGCCGCGCGACCGAACTGCGTCAGCTGTGGCGGCGCGCTCTGCGGGCTCATTCGTTATCTGCGTCTTCGGGCGCAGGCTCGGGGGCCAGCGGCTGGAACGCGCCGAAGCCATCGAGCGTCGGTTGACGGACCTCGGCGCCGGCTTCAGGCTCGGGATGAGTCGTAGGCGTAAACTCCAGGCGGGGTACGTCGGCCCAGAGGCTCTCAAGGCCGTAGTAGTTTCGGGCGTCGGGCAGGAACAGGTGCACGACGATGTCGTTGAAGTCTAGCAGCACCCAGCTGGTGTCTGCGCCTTCGCTGCCGCCGTTGCGCTTGCGACGACCCCGCGCGGCTTTGTGCGCTAGGTCGAGCTCCTTGGCCAAGGACTGCGCCTGGCGCGTGCTCTGGACGGTCGCGACGACGAAGTAGTCTGCGATCACGAGCGGGCCTGAGACATCGAGGATTCGGATGTCTGCCGCTTGTTTTAGGTCGAGTCGCTCGGCGAGCTGGATCGCCATGTCGCGGGTGGCCTGATCAGGCGCCGCGCCGGGTGCGGGGGATGTTCTTGCGGAACTCTCAGATGCGTTGGAACTCAACTCTCGGGTCTCGGAGCGTATGGATGGGTGCAAATGCGACTGCCTAAAGGATACCCACGCAGCGGGTGCTGGTAACCCCCACGCCGGATTTGCTGGCTGCTCAGTCCTCGCTACAGGCGCAGGGAGCGACCTTGGGATGGGGGAGGGGTGAGCGCTCAAGGCAGCGCTGCGGGAGGCCGCGGATCATCTGCTCCAGCGAGCCCGGCCGCCACCCTCTGGATCGGGCGGCGGCGGCCACGGAGGCCACCGCCACGGAGGCCCAGTGCTAGGGCTGCTTTAGCGGAATAGCGGCAGCGCCACCAGCGCGGCGATCGTCATCAACTTCATCAGGATGTTGATCGACGGGCCCGCGGTGTCCTTGAAGGGGTCACCGACCGTGTCGCCCTGAACAGCGGCCTTGTGGGCTTCGCTGCCCTTGCCGCCGAGCGCGCCGGACTCGATGTACTTCTTGGCGTTGTCCCAGGCGCCGCCGGCGTTCGCCATGAACAGCGCCATCATCACGCCCGCGCCGGTCGCGCCAGCGAGCATGCCGCCGACCGCCTCTCTGCCGAAGATCATGCCCATCGCGATCGGGGCGGACACGGCCAGGAGGCCGGGGCCGACCATCTCCCGGAGCGCCCCCTTAGTTGAGATGTCGACGCAGCGCATGTAGTCCGCCTCGCCGCCGGTGCCTTCCTTGAGGCCCGGGATCTCGCGGAACTGGCGCCGGACCTCTTCGACCATGGCGTTGGCGGCCTTGCCGACGGCCTTCATCGCCATCGCCGAGAACGCGAACGGCAGCATCGAGCCGATCAGCAGGCCCATGACGACCTTGGCGTCTTCAAGGCCTAGGGAAACGCCTGCGGCGACCTTGTAGGCCGAGAACAGGGCGAGCGCGGTGAGCGCCGCCGAGCCGATGGCGAAGCCCTTGCCGATCGCAGCCGTGGTGTTGCCGGTCGCGTCGAGCGAGTCGGTGCGCTCCCGCACTTCAGGCGGTTGACGTGACATCTCGGCGAGGCCGCCGGCGTTGTCGGCGACGGGGCCGAAGGCGTCGACGCCGAGCGAGATGCCGAGGGTCGAGAGCATGCCGACCGCTGCGACGCAGATGCCGTACATCCCGGCCAGGTCGTTGCAGAAGTAGACCGCCAGGGCCAGCAGCACCGTCGGGATCCACGTCGAGGCCATGCCGGTCGCGAGGCCGTGGATGATGTTGGTGGCGGCGCCCGTCTCGGACTGCTGCGCGATCATCTGGGCTGGCGCTTTCTTTTCCGAGGTGTAGTGCTCAGTGACGTGGCCGATGACGATGCCAATCGTTAGGCCGATGATCACCGAGAAGAAGACGTTCCAGTGGGAGAACGTTTCCGCTGCGCCCGGCTCGATGGCGGGCGTGGGTTGCATGATCATTGTCAGCGCCGCGGCGCCGATGATGAGCGCGGCTGACGCCGCTAAGAGGCCCCCAAAAAGGGCGCTGGAGAGTTTCGACTCGTCGTCAGCCTTTACCCGGAACGTGCCGAGGAAGCTCGCGACTACGCCGATCGCAGCAAGCACGACCGGGAACATGAGCAGTGACGTCAAGCTCTCGGAGTATGCATCCGCATCAAGGCCGGTGGGGACCAGCGAGAAGCCGATGATCGCAGTTGAGATGATCGCGCCGACGTAAGATTCGAACAGGTCTGCGCCCATTCCCGCGACGTCGCCGACGTTGTCGCCGACGTTGTCGGCGATGGTCGCCGGGTTGCGCGGGTCGTCTTCAGGGATGCCGGCCTCCACTTTGCCGACGAGGTCGCCGCCGACGTCTGCGGCCTTCGTGTAGATGCCGCCGCCGACGCGCGCGAACAGCGCAATCGAGCTGGCGCCGAAGCTGAAGCCGAGCACGTAGTTGACGAAGTTCGTTGGTTTCGCGGCGTCGCTCGACGTCGCTGCTTCGGCGATCTCGCTAGGATTCACGTGGTACATCATCAGGGCTGCAATCCCTAGCAGGCCCATGCTGACCACTGTCATGCCCATGACCGTGCCCGACTTGAACGCGATGTCGAGGGCGGCTCCTAGGCTGGTCTTCGCGGCTTGTGTCGTCCGAACCGCTGAGCGGGTCGCGCAATACATCCCGAAGTATCCCGCAGTGCCTGACGCTAACGCGCCCAGTAAGAACGCGATGCCCGTCCTCGGACCCAAGTAGTAGCCCGTCGATGGGTCGTCTGTGCCGAGGCACATCGCGGTAAATACCGCGATGACGAAGACAGCGAGGTATTTGTACTCCGCGTGCAGGAAGGCTTTGGCGCCGTCTTGGATCGCCTTAGCGATCTTCTGCATGAGTTCGTCGCCGGGATCTTTTTGTTGGATCTGCTTGAAGACGTTTACCGCGTAGGCGATGCCCGCCGCCGCGATCACGAGAGAGAAGATGTTCCAGAAGTAAAAGGACATAACTGGGCCGCCGGCTAGTAGTTGGCCAGCGCAATTGAGGCCAGCACGATAGCGGCCAGGGCCACCCCGAAACAAGCGTGGCGATGAAGCTTGCTCGCTACGATTCTTGCGGCGGGTCGAGATCGGGGGCCCGGCTGGCGCTCGTTGGAGGCTCCTCGGCCCCTCTGCTCTGGCGCTCGCCGCGGCTGCCGTCGCCGGCCTTCGGCGCTTGATCGACCGGCTCCCGCGGCTGCACGAAGGTCTCAGTGAGCGCCAACTGCTGCTTACGCGCCCGCCGCCGGCGCCACCACCAAATCCCGCCACCGAGCGTTAGCGCCAGCGCGGTGACGCCCCAGAGCAGGCCGCGCTCGACCTTTTGGACGGTCTGGAAGACCTCTTCGATGACCCCCGCGCTGCTGTAGCCGAGCCATGTCATCAGCGGGACGATCAACACGATGCCCAAGCCGTCCAGGATCAGGAAGCGGGTCCAGCGCATCTTCATGGCCCCGGCCGTGAAGAACGCCACCATCCGGAGGCCAGGCATGAACCGCGAGATCACGATCACCAGGTCGCCGCGCCGGCGGAACCAGTGGTCGAAGACCGCGAGGCGCTTTTTGGTGATTAGGTAACGGAGCCAGCGCAGGCGCAGCAGTCGCACGCCGAAGATCCTGCCAAGCAGGAACGGGATCATGTCGCCGATGGCGATCGCGCTGGCGCACCAGCCCATCATCGGCAGCAGCTGCGCTTTGTCGGGGAACTTGGCGCAGACGAAGCCCGCGGCTACCAGCACCAGCTCCTCTGGCATCGGGAACCCGAGTCCGCACAGCACGAAGGCCACCGCTGCCCCGATATATGGGTAGTCCGTGATCGTCCGGATGATCGCTTCGAGGTCCATCGTGCGGTCGGAGTCAGCGGAGGTGGGGCCAGAGCGGCTCGAAGCGTCGGTCGTCGAAGACCGCCTCTAGGGGTGCAGCTTCCCCCGAGAGCGCGCGGACGACCTCGTCGACGCGGTCGCGCCATTCGCGGGCTAACTTTTGGTCGCGCGCCTCGGAAGCCGTCGCGATGGCAGCCTTTAGCAGGTCGACGGCTTGCCGGCGTTGGCCGGCGCTGAGCAAGGCGCCGGCGAGGGTGGGCACGTGGAAGAGGCGTTGCTCTCGCGTGACCGGGCCAGGGAAGAGTCGCTCGGCCTCGGCGAAGTAACGGTCCGAGATGGCAGGCGCGCCGCCAGCGGGCAGCCGCGCCTCCAGCCCAGGGAACTGTCGGCACGCAATCGGCGCTAGGAACGCCGCGCTGTGCAGCAGCTCGGCTTCTCGATCGCCTGCGTGTTGCCGTGCGCCTTCGAGCCAGGCCATCGCGACGATCAGGCGGCGTTGGGCTTGTTCAGCTTGTTCGGCGGCAGAGCCGCGCGTGTCCTGAGTGAGCACGTAACGATACGCGAAGGCCGCGTGGCCGATCGTCCAGGAGGGCGCGAGGTCGAGGATCTGCTGTCCGCGCGCGAAGGCCTCGCCGGCGTCGCCGCCCTGATACGCGGCATTCAGCCCTTGCCAAGCGAACGGCAGGCGCGCCGGGCGAGCGAACCAGCTCGCGAAGCCCTGCAGCCGCTCCGCTGGTTGCGGCAGCATCGACGCCGCGCCGCTGAACATGGCGAGGGTGATGGTTGCGCGCAGATAAGGCATCGAGAAGTGATCGCCGTTGAGAGACAGAGAGTCGATCCTAGCGCACCCCAGGCTAGCCCGCCGCAGATCGGCGCGGCAAGAAATCCAATTTCACAGCAGCCACTGCCCGCGCGCGAGCGCGAGTATGGCTTCATCGATCGGGCCGACGCCGCTGATCCACTGAATAAATTGAGCGACACCGATCGAGCTGGCGACCGTCGGCCATCCAGCGCCGAGGCCGAGGAGGGCCCCGAGCGTCAGCGCGAGGATCGAGGTCCCGCAGCTGAACAACGCAAGCAGCGCGGCGTTTCCCCAGCGCGGTGACTCATCCGTGCCGACGATGACGACGCTGCCCGGTTGAAAGATCAGCGGTATGTCTCCATCGACCTGAGTGAGCGTGAGTTCGGTCAGCTCGCGCGCTGCGATCTTGAGTCGGATGAGCTCAAGGGACGCTTCGACCTCGACGGGCTCAGTGGTCAGCGGAGACCCCTCGCTCGTAACCTCGACCCGGGTCGATCGCGGCCCCATCGGCAGCGAGGCCCGTGGCCGTAGCTGGATGGCGTCGGCGTGGACGGGCGAAGAGAGGTCGAAGCGTAACGACGCGCCGGCGCGGTCCAGGATCTTCGAGCCGTCGCAGGCGGCGCGGTGATGACGCTTGGCGATGGGGGGGACGCCCACCCAAGCTGAGAGCGCCAGCGCGATCGGCAGACAGATCACCAACTGCGCTGCGGTCGCGCCTAGCGCGACCGCGCCTCTGCCGCCTAGCGGGCCGCGGACAACCCTGCGAACGGTGTCGGCGCCGCCGCGCCGCCGTGAGAACGTCGGCCATGTCCGCGCGGCGACGTAGCAGCAGCCCACGGCCGCGACGAACAACGGCAACGTCAGCCACGGCGTCGCCGCTGCCGCTGAGTTGGTGTCTTCGGCGAGGGTCGGGTCGTCGAGCCAGTGACAAAGGGCCGCGGCGACGGTCGCCAAGACGGCGGGAAGGGACGCCTCACGCAGGCACTGACGCATGGTCACGCCGAACGGTCCGCGCCACGCCCTCATGTCTGGCGCTCCTCATCGCTGCGGTCGCGGCCGAGCTTGCGGAACAGGGCGAACAGGTGGTCGCGCGGTCGTTCGATGCGGACGCCCGAGGCGCCCCGCGCCTCCGCTTGGTCGCGGAGCTCTGCGAGGGCGTCATCGTCGAGGCCGCTGGCGATCAAGGCGTGTTCATCCTTGGCTAGCAGGTCTTGGAGCGGCCCGCGCTTGTGGACGGTGCCGTTGTGCAGCACGAGGACCTCTTCACAGGACTCTTCGACCTCTAGCAGTTGGTGCGAGGCCATCAAGATCGCTGCTCCGGCATCGGCGCGTTCGCGGAGTAACTCCATGACCGTCGCGGAGCCAAACGGGTCGAGGCCAGCGGTCGGCTCGTCGAGCAACAGCACGTCTGGTTCGGCGAGCAGCGCGGCTGCGAGCGCGAGGCGTTTACTCATGCCGGTCGAAAACGTGCTGATTCGGCGTCGCCGCGCGTGCTCTAGCTCAAGGCGCGCCAGCAGTCCTGCAGCGCGTTGGTCGCAGACCTCGTTCGCGAGCCCGATCTCCGCCCCCATAAATGCGAGGTATTCTGGCGCTGAGAGCGTCGTGAGCGGCAGCGGCCCCTCGCTCTGGTAGGCGACGCGGCTCGTCAATGCGCGCGCGGTCGGGGCCTCGCCGAGCACGTGGACTTCGCCGGATGTCGGAGGCTGCAGCCCTGCCAGAACTCGCAGCAGGGTCGTCTTGCCGGAGCCGTTTGGCCCGAGCACGCCCAATACTTGGCCACGCTTGACGTCCAGATCGAGCGGCTGCAGCGCCTGCAGCGCCGGCCGCCGGCCGCGGCCTGGGAACGTAACGGTGAGTTGCTTGGCTGATATGGCGGTAGCCATGAGTCAGGATGGTATACGTGTCGTCATGCAGTTTCCCTGGAGTGCGAGTCATCGAGTGAGGTCGGCCTGTTGAGCGGCTACCTTGAACTAGCGGACGGATCGATCGTGGGAGTGCGTGACGGGCTCGTGCTCGGGCGCGTCGCTGCCTGTGACGTCGTGGTCGACGACAAGAAGGCCTCGCGCCGGCATGCCCGCTTGATCTCGGAGGGCGGCGTGGTGGAGGTTGAAGACATGGGCTCGAGCAACGGCACCTTGCTCAACGGCAACCCGGTGGATCGGCGCATGTTGCGCGACGGCGACCGCATCGAGATCGGCAAGACGGTGGTCGTGTATCGAGAGGGGCAGATGCCCGGCCGTCCCGTTCCGCCCGCAGCGCAGTCGTCGAGCGATCTCTTTGCCGAAGACGACGACCTCTTCGGCGGCGGAGACGCTGGTCCAAAGCAGGCGGCGCCCGCGCGCCCGGCTCCTGGGCCGCTCGATGACGGCGAGGATTTACTCTCGGGCGCGCCGGACGACGAAGCGCCGCCGCCATCCGCGCCATCCGCGCCATCCGCGCCATCCGCGCCGGCCGCCGAAGTCGTAGAGTTTGAGGACGAGGTCGTAGAGGTGCAAAAGGCCCCGACGTCGCGGCGCGAGGAGCCGTTGGTTGAGGTGCGGGCGGTTCCCCGCGAGTCATCCAAGGCGCCGCGGCGAGGCGATGGGGCGAGCGTGCAGCCGAGCTCCGGGCGGATCCTGCAGTATTCTAAGAAGCAGGCTGGTCGCGGCCCGTTAGGCGACGACCTCGGTCAGATGTCAGGAGGCGCGCGCTTGCTGGTCATGCTGCTGGCCGTCGCGATCGGCGCTGGGATCGTCTATGGGATCATGGTCGCGATGAGCTGACGGATCGCAGCGCGTCGAGCCACCGACGCGACGATTGCGACCAGCTGCAGGCTGCAGCCCGCGCCGCGCGGCGTCGGATCACGCTCAGGTCTTCCTGGGGCGGCGCGTCGATAGCTTCGGCCCACGCCGCGGCGTCGTCGACTGGCAGGAGGGCGCCGTCATCGACGACCTCTGGTAACGCGCCGGCGTTTGCGACCGCGACGCGGGTGCCTTGCACCCGCGCCTCGAGCGCCGTGAGGCCGAAGCCCTCGTAGCGCGACGGGATCACCACGAGTCGCGCGTCTTCATAGTAGGCGTCGATAACGAAGTCCGAGATCGTCCCTAGATGGCGGACGTAGGCTTGCAACCCGAGGCGCTCGGCGAGCGCGCGGAGTTTGGGCCATTCGCCGGCGTCCTGGCCGATGAGCCAAAGCTCTGGGCGTCGGGTCACGTCGATCATCGCCAACGCCTTGATGACGACCTCGAGGTTCTTGCGCGGTTCCAAGTGGCCGACATGCAGGACGTAGCCGTTTGGCGGGATGTCGCGCGGCCTCTGGCCCGGCTCGCGCTCGTAGACGCCGTTGGGGACGGTTGTTGGTTCGCAGCCGGGCGCTAGCTCGCGTAGCCGCGAGGCGGTCCATTCGCTGACCGTGATCACGCCAGCGGCGCGCCTGAGCGACCGGCGCAGGATCGCGCGCGCGAGCAACTTTGGCCGGCGGCTGTAGCCGTCGGCGTCGCGGACGTCATGGACGGTTAAGCAAAGCGGGACGCCGACGCGCGGCGTCGGCAAAAAGCCGTGGTCGTAGACGGTCGCGCCGAGCTGCCTCAGCAGCGGCCGCAGCCGGCGCTGCTCGGCGATCGCTCGGCGCCAGGTCGGCCCCCGCGGGATGTCGACGGCGTGCCAGGCGACGTGTTCGAACCGCTTGGGCGCATGCATTTCGGGGTGGTGCAAGACGGTGATGCGCTCTCGTGGCTGGAGCCAATCGCCGGCTTCACGCAGCAGGCAGATCAGTCTGCGGTTAGCGCCGGAATATGCGTTTGGACCGAGCATCCAGCCAGCGACGACGGCGTGCATGCTCACGTGAGGACCTCCTCATGCACTCGCTGCCAACAATCGGCGACGCGCTCCACCGTGAACAAGCTCGCGCGGCGCGGCCCGTCGTCGACCTGGCGCGCTCTCAGCGCGTCGTCGCTGTGGACTGCGACTAAGCCGCCGGCGATCGACGCGACGTCGTCGGGGTCGACGTAGCGAGCGACGTCGCCCGCGATCTCGCGCAGCGGCGGCAGGTCGGAGCAGAGCAGCGGCGCGCCGTGCGCGAGCGCTTCCAGCACGACGAGGCCGAAGCCTTCGAAGCGCGAGGCGTGGATGACGGCGCGACAGGTTCGCAGCAGCTCTTGTTTGTCGCGCTCACAGACGTAGGCATCAGGTGGCCCGATGAACCGCAGCTCCGGCGGATGCTGCGCGGCGATCCGTTGGTAGGCCTCGCGGACCCTGGCGCGGTTTTTTCTCGGGCGGTCGTCGCCGAGCACGATGAGCGGCCCCATCCGCTGCGCCTGTCGCAGCGGTGGGGTCGGCGGTGCGGAGACGCCGTGCGGGATCAGCTCGACGGGCGGGCCGTCGCCTCCCACCACGCGCTTGGCGTCGAGCAGCGTCATGGTCGACGGGGCGAGCACCCTGGCGGCGCTCTGGAGCGACCTCTTGGTCGCGAAGCGGCGCCACCAACTCGAGCGTTCGTCGAGGTGCTCGTGGAGCCAGGGCAGGTCGTGGACCGTCGCGATCGTCGGGCACGCCGCGCGCAGCGGCACTGCGGCGACGGAGCTGTGCAGCAGGTCTGCGTTGAGCTCACGCAGCAGGCGGGGGAGCAGTCGTTGCCGTCGCAGGCGGCCGCGCGGCGCCGCCACCGGGCGTACGCCCTCGATCGACTCGACCTCGGCGCCCTCTGGGACGAGCAACACGCACTCGGCGCGGCTTCGCGAGGCGTAAGCTCGCAGCCCCTCTAAAAATGCTCGGCCGACGCCGGTGGTGGGGCCGTCGCCGAAGCAGATCCCGTCGAAGACGATCACGCTCACGAGGCGACCTCTCGATATACCTGCGCGTGGTGCTCAGCGCAGCGGCGCCAGGTGAAGTCGGCAGCGCGCGCGCGCCCGGCGCCGGCGCACCGTTTACGCAGGGCCTTATCAAACAGCGCCGCCTCGAGGGCCGCTGCCAGGGCGTCGACGTCGGTCGCGTCGGTGAAGCAGACGGCGTCGTCGCCGACTTCGCGCAGCGCCGGGGTGTCGTGCGCGACGACCGGCACGCCGAACGACATCGCCTCGACCGGCGGGAACCCGAACCCTTCCCATAGGGCCGGATAGGCGAGCAGGCGCGCGTGCTGCAGCAACGCCCACAGCTCCTGGTCGTCGGCGTCACGGCGCCAGGCGATGACGCCGTCGTGCTCGGCGCGCTCAAGGTCGCGCACGATCTCGTCGCACTCCCACCCCGGCGCGCCGGCGATGACCAGCTGCGGCCTCGACGTCGGCAGCCGCCGCCAGGCTTCGAGCAGCGCGCGGTGGTTCTTGCGGGGCTCGATGGTGCCGACGCAGAGCGCGTAGTCACCGTCGCGCACCCGCGGCAGCTGGGCCTCGGGGACGTGGTCTGCGCCCCAAGGGATGACGGACGGGGCGGGCGCTTGCGGCGCGAACGCGCGCAGGTCGTCTGCGGTCGTCTTGGTGGGGGTGATCAGCGCGGCCGCGGCGGCGACCGCGCGCGCGGTGCGTCCACGCAGGGTCGCGGCCGTGGCCCCGTGCCAGCTCGGGTCGCGGACGAAGGCGAGGTCGTGCACGGTGAGCACGGCCTTGGCGGTGCGCACCGGTGGCTGGACATAGTCGGTCCAGTGGAAGACCTCGGCGCCGCCGGCGAGCGTCTCTGCGCCGAGGCTGAGTCGCCGCAGCAGCGGCAGCGCGCGGCCAGGGATCGGCGCGCGGTGGAGGCGCGCGCGGTGCGGCGGCGTGGTCGGAACTCGCGCGCGCGCGAGGCTGTGGCCGAACAAGTGGACCTGGATGTCCTCGAGGTCTGCCAGCGCCCTCGCGAGCTCGCGCGTCGCGCGTCCGATGCCAGCGTGTGACAGCAGCGCGGGGCGGTAGTCGATGGCGATCGGCAGAGACATGCGCAGGTTGGACGATGAAGCGGTATCCTTCGTCCGAGGATTGATGCGACGTAGCACCGTACTGTTCTTGCTGCTCGGGTGCACTTTTGTCGCCGCGTTGGCGTGGATGTGGCTCGCAGGCGCGGGCCGTCCAGTCGGGCCGCCGGCCTTCTCGGTGGGCGTCGGCGCCCCTGGCGCCGGAGGGGCTGCCCCCCAAGCTTGGCAGCCAAGCGCGGCCGCTCCGACGGTGACGCTGAGGGTGCGCTCTCTCGAGCGTTTCGTGGCTCCTCCGGAGCCGTTGGACCTCTCGGTTCGGCCCGACGGGACCCTGATGCGGGGTCGTGTGGTCGCGGGAGCGGGGAGCGGCTTCGACGTCTCCGCGCCGCCGCGGGGCCCAGCGCTGCTGGAGATCGAGGAAGGAGAGCGTCTCTTGCTGCGTTATGCAGCGCTGGGGGATCCCCGCCAGTTCCCTCCCAACCAGATCGGCGCCCGCGTCGTGGTGCGAGGCGTGGTGCTCGACGACCAGGGGCAGCCTTTGCCCGACGCCACGGTCTGGTTCGGGGAGCGGTTTGCGAGCGGCGAGGCCCGGTTGTTTGGCGTCGACGAGCGGGGCGCCTTTGAGGCGGACGTCCCAGCAGGTCATGGGGTGCCGTTCGTGGTTCGCGCCCCGGGCTACGCGAGCAAGTGGCGAGTGATCTCTGCGCCAGTCGCGGCCATCGGCGGCGGCGCGAGTTTGGTCAGCGACGAGCTGCGCGAGATGTTGGAGCCAGCGACGACGCTCCACCTGCAGATCGCGGCGCGAGCTGTGGAGATCGAACGCGCGCGGGCGTACGTCCTGCCTGCTGCCGGGCAGGTGTCCTCCAGCGTCTCGCAGTGGCCGTTCTTCGCGCAGCTTTTGGATGACGGCTACCCGGTCGACGCGTCAGGTAAGGCTGTGATCGCAGACCTGCCGCAGCGCGGTGAGGTGCGCGTCGTGGTGCGGCATCCGCTGGTCGCCGCCGCGGCGCCGGCTGCGGTGAAGTTGTCGCGGCCGCCGACGCGCGCCACCGTCTCGATGGTGTTCGACGCCCCGATCCAGCAGGGCGTGGTGGTCGATGAGGACGGCGCGGGGTTGTCTTCGGCGTGGTTGTTCGGGCGCGCGCCTGGGCAGCGCCTGAGCTCCTCGAGGGCCGCGCGGCTGTTACCGCCCCACCTAGATCTTCGCGGCGTTTGGGTCGGGCGTGCTGGCGATGGCGGCGCGTTCTCCATGGGCTCGCCTTCCGGAGATGGCGCGCACTTCGCTGTGCGCGCGCTCGGTCACGCGGGCCGGGACGTCCCGCTGGCTGCCGCGATGCAGGCCGAGATCGTGTTGCCGCGCTGGCGCGGCGGCGACGCGTCGCTGCGCGTTACGCCGCCTGTCGTCGACATCGCGTGGCGCCTCGTCAGCGACCTCGGCGGCGGGGTCGAGCTCGTCTGCGCTGCTAACGAGGCGGCGGCGCTCGCCTTGCCGCATTGCGGGCGCTTTGAAGTCCGAACGCTCGTCGAGGTCGGCGGGCAAGCGCCGCGTGAGCGGGTGGTGCCGTCGCTCTCGGTGACCGGCCCGGTCGAACTGATGAGCGCGCGGTAGCGGCTGCGAGGACTGTACGAAAAAGTGGGGACCGGGAGTGAAGACACGCCCGATCCCCCACCACACAACGAAGCCACACGATGCGCGGCACGCGGGAGAGCGCGCCGCACAAAGAATTATAGCCCGTCGAGACGCTTGAGGTTTGCGAGGGGACGCGTGGAAGTCGGGCTCTGTGCTGGTCGGCGCCTTGGCACCGGCGCCGCGGCCTTCCAAGAATGAGATTGTTTGTCTGCGGCGTGTTGCTCGGGAGTCGTGTTGCTCAGGCCCGACATCGCGGTAGCCTGCGCACCTTGAGCATCCTCCGCGACCCTGTCCACGGCGACATCGAGCTGACGTCCGATGAGCTCCGGCTCGTCGACACGGCTGAGTTCCAGCGCCTGCGTGGCATCAAGCAGCTAGGCAGCGCGGCCCTCGTGTACCCGGGGTCGGTGCACACCCGCTTCGAGCACTCCATCGGGACGCTGCATGTTTGTGAGCGTCTGTTGGACGCTTGCAACAAGAACGCCGCGCGCGATCCGGCCGGATGCCACAAGGTGACAGATGAGGAGCGGCGCGTGGTGCGCGCGGCCGCGCTGTTACACGACGTCACGCACATCCCATACGGGCATAACATCGAGGATCAGACTGGGCTGTTGCCTCGGCACGACTTGCCTGAGCGCTTTGAGTTGGTGCTCGGGGAAACCGAGCTGGGCCATGAGCTTGACCGGCAAGGGCTGCGCGACGAAGTCTTGGCAGTGTTGACTGGGCGCGGCCAGACGGTGCCGCCCTTCTGGCGGCAGGTTGTCAGCGACACGATCGACGCGGATCTGCTCGACTACCTGCGGCGGGACGCCCTGTACACCGGCTTGGAGCTGCGCTACGACCGCCGCGTCGTCGATTACTTCCGCATCGACCGGGGCAGCGGGAAGATGTTCGTCGACTGCGAGAAGAACGGCATGTTGCGTGAGGACATCGTCAGCGAGTTGCTGCGCGTGCTCGAGTGTCGCTACCACTTCAGCGAACGCGTCTACTACCACCACGCGAAGGTCTCAGCTGGCGCGCTCTTGTCGCGCATGGTTGAGCTGGCGATGCGCGCCGGCGCGCTGAGCGCCGCGGAGCTGCAGGTGATGACGGACGAGTCGCTGGTCGTGCGCCTCGGCGACCTCGACCTCGGCGACCGCGAGCAGAACGAGCGCCTGCAGCGCTTCGTCGCCCGCTTCCGCCGCCGGGCGCTGCCGAAGCGCGTGCTGGCGTTGCCCTACTACCAGAACCGTGAAGTGCAGGACGAGCTGATCGAGACCTACTTCGCGCCGGGCCGCCAAGAGCAGCGCGTCGCGTGGGAGCAGCGCATGGAGGAGCAGGCGCGGCGCCTACTCGGGACCGACGTCGACATCCTGCTCTATTGTCCCAAGCGCCGCATGCAGCTCAAGGAGGCGCGCACGCTGGTGCGCTTCCCAGGGAGCGGGGAGCGGACCCTGCCGCTGGACGCGTTCGTCGACGACATCCCGCGTCTTCGAGACCTCGCAGACAGCTATCCGCGGATGTGGAAGCTCTACGTCTTTACGTCGCTGGTGGAGAAGGCGCAGCGGCGAAAGCTCCAGCAGCTCTGCCTCGACGCGCTGCCGGCTGGATGCCGCAACGCGCTAGTGATCTGAGCTGGGAGATCGTTACTTGATCTCGGCGGGGGAGCCGGTCGCGGCCTCATTGTATTTGGTCGGGTCGCAGGCGTTGTAGAACGCGACGATCTGCTCGCCTTCCCAACGGAACCACGCGTAGCCCTTGATCTTGAGCTGCTCACCGGTGCTGCGCACGGTGCCGCTCCAGACGTACCAATAGTTCGTGAAGACCTCGCCGTTGTTGTAGCGCATGGTCGTGCACGTGACTTCTTCGTGCGTGATGCCATCGAAGAGCGCGTGGCCAGCTGAGAACGCGGCCTTGACCTCAGCGGTTGTGTAGTCGACGTCGTTGATGTGGACGATCGCGTCTTCGGTGAAGTGCTTTGCCCACGCATCTAAATCGTTGGCGCAGTATGCCGCGCACATGTCAACCACGTGCGCGGTGCGCGGATCGTGCTCATCGATTACGCCAGACCACGGGGCGCTGTTGGGCGCGAAGGCGCAGCTGGTCAAGAATAGGCACATTGCGAAGGCGAGGTTCTTCATGGTTAGCTCTGGTAAGCGTTGGTTGTGAGCGTTCGGGTTAGTTTCGCCCGCCTTGGCGAGGCGGGGTCCAGTCTTTACGGAACTTGAGGATTAGGTCGCGGCAGCGTCGGTAGACAGCGCTGGTGGCGCGTACATCGTGCGCGTTGTACTCCGCAATTTTAAGGATCTCGCCGCGCGCGTAGGCCGGCGCGACCATCGATCCGTCCATCACCTCCTTGGGGCTCTCGATGCCGAGCGACCAGCAGACGACGTCGAGCTTGCTCGGGCCGCGCCCTCGCTGCGCCACGAGCTCATATAGGTCGAGGTGGGGGCGCAGCGACCACTTGCCGCTGACGAGGTCAACGCGCGCAGGGATACCGTGGATCAGGCTGCGCGTGACGACGAACGGCACGTCGAAGCCGCGGCCGTTGTAAGAGACGACGCACTCGGCCTTAGACGCCAGCGCCCAGAACGCGCGCAGCAGGTCCTTCTCGCTCATGAAGCGCACGTGCTCCGGGACGCCTTCGGGCGGCGGTTCGAAGTCCTCGGGCGGGACCGCCAATACAGTGACTTGGTCTTCGTCACTGCCCGGCTGAGCGTCTCCGTCGCCGATCGCGACTGAGATCACCTTGCCGAAGAATGGCGACATGCCCATCACCGCAGAGGTGTCCATCTCTTTTTTGGCCGCGCTGTCTGACAGCGCCTCGGCGACGGTCGTAGGCAGCTCGCGGCGGTCTAGCGCCGGGACCGTCTCGATGTCGAAGACCAGGGTTCGGCAAACGAGGTCCTCGACGTCGGCCAGCGCTGGATCGATCAATTGATCGGCGTCGAAGCCTTCAGGTGCGTCGCCAGCGTCGACGACCTTCAGGTGGCGGACGATCAGTTGCAGGTTGCCTTGATATAGCTGCGTGCGACCGCGCACCTTCACGAAGCTGCCCGGCGCGGCGGCCTTGGCTGTCTCCATCGCCTCCTCAGCGTCAGACCAGATCTTCCCGCTGACGGTCCCGGTCAGGTCGCCTAGCTCTAGGACCACGAACGGCTTGCCGGTCTTCGTGGCGAGCTCCTTGACGTTCTTCAGCTGCGCGAATGCGTCGTATTCGCGGTCAGCCTCAAGCTGCTCGAGGTTGCCTGCCGTCACGATCTGTTGACGTTGTTCATCGTGGTTCATGCGTTCTCAACCCATCTTTGTAGCCGCTCAACGGCCTTCTCTAGCACCTCCATCGAGGCGGCGTAGCTCGCGCGGATGAAGCCTGGCGCGGCGAACGCGCTGCCCGGGACCAGCGCTAAGAGCTGATCATTGAGCAGCTGCCGGCAGATCGCGAAGTCGTCTAAGCCGCGCTGCGCGCAGATCGGGCGGCAGTCGATCATCGCGTAGAAAGCACCCATCGGCGGCGCTAGCGATAATCCTGGGATTGCGTTTACGCGCTCGACGAGGAACGCGCGCCGCTCCGCGAACGCCTTCATGCGCATCTCTTGGTCCTCTGGGACCGGATGCTCGCATGCCTTTAGCATCGCCGCTTGACTGATCGTGCATGGGTTGCCGAGCAGCTGGCTTTGGATCCGGCCGGCGGCCTCGATGATCTCTTTGGGCCCCGCCATGAAGCTGGTGCGCCACCCAGTCATCGTGTGGCTCTTGGTGAAGCCGTTAACGACGATCGTGCGCTCTCGCCCGCCTGGCAGCGCCGCCGGCGAGGTCTGTTCGGCACCGTCGTAGAGGAGCGTCGCGTAGATCTCGTCAGAGATGATCCACATGTCGCGCTCTTTGCAGAGGTCGACCAGCGCCTGCACGTCAGCCTTTGGCGCGACCGCGCCCGAGGGATTATTTGGCGAGTTATAAATGATCCCCTTGGCTCGGTGCTCGGCGGCCGCTCGCTCCAGCGTCGCGGCGTCGTGAATGAATCCGCGCTCGGGCATCGCTTCGACGATGACCGGTTCGCCGCCGGCCATCGTGACCAGCGCTGGGTAGCTGACCCAGTATGGCGCGAGTACGAGGACCCGGTCGCCCGGCTCAACGATCGTCTCGAGCGCCATGTGAAGCGCGCCCTTGGCGCCTGCTGTGACCATCACCTCGTCGGGGGGGTAGTCGAGGCCAAAGGTCTCACGGAGCCAAGCGGACCCGGCCGCCCGCAGCGCAGGGACCCCAGATGTCGCCGTGTAGCGGTAGTTGTGCTCCTCGATCGCCGCGACGCCAGCGCGCGCGATGGGCTCTGGCGCTGGGAAGTCGGGCTCCCCGGCGCCGAGCGAGACCACGTCCTTACCTGCGGCCCTCAGGCGGCTGGCTTCCGCAGAGATCGCTAGGGTCGCCGACTCTTCGATGCGGCCGGAGCGGGCGTTGGGTGCGAGGCCAGACATAGCCGCAGTAGACCCGGGTCGGGCGGCCAAGGCAAACCCGCGGGAAGGTCTCGGGGGGTCAGCCCGTCGAACCTCTCAGACGTCTACCTTGAGAACGGCCGTGCAGCGGACTGCGCCCGTTCGCTACGCTGCTCCGCGAATGGCCAAGTCGAAGCCCAAGAATCAGAAGCGTCGCATCTGGCGCAAGCTGCTGTTGTCCGTGTTCGGACTCCTCGTGTTCGCCCTGATGTTCGTCTCGGCGTTCATCTACAACCCGTTCGAGGGATCGCTGCCTTCGCTGCGGGACGCGGTGCCGCGCGGCGTCAACTTCTTCGTGCGCAAGCAGAACCTCGCGGACGACTTCGCCCCGTTCCCAGAGCCCAAGTTCTGGGCCGCGTTGCGTGACGCGCCCGCCTTCGCAGCGGTGCGCGACGGCGGCCTCGGGCAACGCTTCCGGCAGGAGGGGCTTGACCGGGCCCTCGAGGACGCGCGATCTCAGTTAGAGCGCGTCGTTCGGGATTCCAGCGGCTCACTCGACGTCATGCGCGACGTGATCGGCGAAGAGATCATCGTAGCTGGGTACAACCAGGACTACTCCGTCTCGCCGCCGCGGCCGCTCGCGGCCCCTGAGTGGTGCCTCTATGCGCGCGTGAATTGGCGGGTCAAGCTGCTCTATGGCCTGGGCGGCTTTGGCTTCGTGCAGAGCATGGCGGCGGAGCAGGGCATGACGTTGTCCTCCGAGGACGACACGCTGGTGCTGACGGCGCCCGGCGCCGACCCGATCTACATCTGGCGTCACCTCGACGCGCTGATGATCGCTAACAACACCAAGCTTCTAGAGGAGTCTCGACTGCTCATCTACGGCAGCCAAGACGTCGAGCCGATCGGACAGCAGCCGGCCTATACGATCGGGGCGTTGGAGCGCATCGAGGAGTGGTCGATGCGTAATGACGTCGACGCCCCCAACGTGATCGAGTTCTTAGTCGAGCCCAACGCCTACGACGGCTTCCGCCGGTTCGCGGCTGGTTGGCCGAACCCGAACAACAGCGACAGCATGAACGAGCGGGTGCTCGCGAGCTTCCTGAACCTCAAGGGTTGGCTGCAGGTGACCGGCGGCTTCATGTTCGAGGACGGCTTCCTCGGTGCTACGGGGCAGATCGGCCTCAACAGCCGCGACCACTCGCCGTTTCAGAACGTCTTTTATACGACCGAGCAGCAACGTCGTGAGCAGTGGCTTGACCCGTTCTTGAACATGGTGCCGTCGTCAGCGTGCGCCGCGGCTGCGCTGCGTATGCCCGCTGGGGAGTTTCTGCACGCGATGTTTGACGCGCTCGAAGACGCCGAGAAGAGCTTGTTTGACGACGCGCTGCGTCGCTCCAACTTCAACGGCACGCAGGTCAATGACGCTGGCGACCTGATCGACCGACTGCGCGTCGCGTTCCAGCCGCGGACGGGGTTCGTCTTCCGGCGCAACGTGCCGGACACCTCGCGCGATCCCAATACTGGCGAGCTGATGGTGCCCGTTGCTGCTCAGTCTCCGGTGCCTCAAGTCGCTTGGGTGTTCTGGCTGCGGCCGGGCGGCGGCAACCTTGTGGAAGCGCTGGCGAAGATGCTGCGCGACTACTACACGAGCTTCGGCTTCCGGAAGGTCTTCTACCTCTCGGTGCCGTACGCCGGCGGTAGCTTCCCGGAGAAGGTTAGCGAGTTCACCAATCCTCAGATCCCGGCGACTGGCGAGATCGCCATGATCACGTTTGGGGAGTTCTTCATCGTCTCGAACTCAGGCCCGTTGATTCGAGACATCCTCAGGACTCACTACGGATCACAGTCCGGGATGCGTTCTATCCGTGATCTCGATCACTTCTACTCGGTCGAAGAAGAGCTCTCCTCTTCCCTCAGCGGGCTTGTTTGGGTCGACGGAGAGCAACTCCAGTCCGTGCTTGATGACTACCTGGCCTTCGCGGATGTCAGCAGCGAGCAGATGGACCCAGAGTGGATGATGCTCACGCGGCCGAGCGTGGAAGACTTCGTGCGCCGCAAGCGCTATCCGCAGTACCCGAGTAAGGCGAGCATGCCGCGAAATCTGACGCAGCGAGGCGGCGCCTTTGATGAGGATGTCGTCGGTGAGATGAAGGCGAAATGGGCTCGCGAGCGGACGAACTTCACGGCGGAAGACCGCCAAGGCATGGAGCAGCTGCGCGGGATCAGTGAGTTATTTAGCGGGGCGGCCTTACAGCTTGAATTGGAGAAGAACTACATCCGCTATCAGCTGCGTTTGATCCGCGAGTTCTAGCGGCGCGCCGGCCGCTAGGGCGCCCGCTGATGCGTTACGTGACGCCGGCGCCGGCGGCGCAGGAGGGTTGCATTGCGTAGTCTACCGGCTATGGTCTGCGGCCCTCGCTGGACGCCCAGGTGGCGGAATTGGCAGACGCGCTAGCTTGAGGTGCTAGTTCTCCTAACGGGGATTGGAGGTTCAAGTCCTCTCCTGGGCACCACTTTCCTCCTTCGCTTAAGCGAAGGCAGGGAGCACCGTCCGCGAGGTGCCGGCCGCCGCGGCTCGACTTGCTCGGCGTTAGGCCGGGCTGCGCTGTGGCGTTTTTCGACAGTCTGCGCGGGGCTGTCCGCGAGGTTTTAGCGAGGATTTACCCCTACTCGGCGGGCTGCACTCAGGCGCTGAGCGTCAGGATTCCGATACGAACTCCATGCGAGTCGTTTCTCCCGACGCCCGACGGCAGGCAGGCTTCACTTTGTTGGAGCTTTTGATCGTCGTCGGAATCCTGGGCATCCTCGCGTCGATCGGTGTGCCGCAGTATCGCGCCGCCTTGCAAACGGCGCGCGTCGGCAAGGCTAAGCATGAGCTCCGCACGATCTCCAACGCGGTGGATTCGTTCACTGCGAATAACCAGGGGATGCTGCCGCTGACTCTGTATCAGGTCGGCTTCGGCGGGAAGCGGGATCCCTGGGGGGTGCCATACTGCTATCTCAATTACGGCGACGGCACGGGCGACGGCCTGGACTGGGCTATCGCTGCGGGGCTCGTTGATCCATCGACGTTCGCTCCTGTCGTTGGTGGCGCCGGCGGCGGTGACGGTGGGTTCGACTTCTTCGGGGCGTCAGCGCCGCAGGACGTCCCCAGGCGCGGCACGGTCAGCATCAACTATGAGCGCATGAGCGAGCGGGCCGGTCGGCAGCTCAACCTGATCGAGCGCGGAGCCTTGGCCGAGGCAGCGCAGAGCCAGGGGGCGTTCTCGATTTTTACGGGCGTGCCGACAGAGGTCACTCGTCGCCGCGACCGCTACATGTTTCCGCTGAACACGGACTACGACCTGTTCAGCCTTGGGCCGGACCAACGCACGGCCAGCTCGCTGGGCGAGGCCGTTGGTTTGGATGACGTTATCCGCGCGAACAATGGCGGCTTCTTCGGGCGCGCCTCGGATTATTGAGATGAAGGCACTCACACGATTTCGTCGTCTTCGCTATGTCGTCGACTGGAAGCTCCAGGGGAGCCTGGTCGCGCATGGCCTCGTATATGGCTCGATGGTCTTGGCCGCGATCGGCTTCGGGATCTTCGCGCCGCTGCTCTGGGGCTTGTCCGACGCGCGCCTTGAGCGCGGGTTTGAGGAGCAGTCGATCGTGATGATCTATTTGCACGACCGCTTTTGGGCGATCGCTTTGCTGTCGCTGCTAGTCGTGGTGATCGGAGCGGTCCGCTTCTCGCACCGGGTCGCTGGCCCGATGGTTCGCTACAAGCGAAATTTGGCCTTGTTAGCTGAAGGTAAGCTGCCGCCGCCGCTGCGGACGCGTCGCTCGGACTTCCTTAAGGAGGAGGTCTTAGTGCTCAATCGCGCGGTCGCCGGAGTCGGTGAGCGCGCCGAAGTGATTCGGCGAGCGCAGCGCGAAGTGCGCCGGCGTGCCGGCGTCATCGCCGTCTCGCAAGGCGTCGAGGCGCCAGAGGTGCAGCGCTTGATGGAGGCCTGCGAACAGCTAGATCTCGCTGTTCAGACATTTCATCCCGTCGACACGAGCGATGGCGTCGCGCTAGCTGAAGAGCTGCCGCCGGCAGCGCTGGTCGGCCATCCTGGAGGGGCCTGAGTTGCTCGTCAACGTCGCTCGCGCGCCGCTTTCGGCGGAGGGCTCCCATCCTGGATGGGCTGGAGCGCTCACCTCACGGTTAGGTCGTCGCTTCGTCTTGCTGTTCGCCATCGGCGCGCTCTTGCCGCTGATCGTGTTCGCGGTCTTGTCTGTGACGCGCGTGTCGCAGCAGATGCAGTCGGACCTACGCACTGCCTTGCATGACGCTGCCAAGGCCTCGGGTATGGGGCTCGCTGCGCGATTTGGGCAGGTCACCGGCGACTTGCGATTGACCGCTGACCTCGTCACGCGTTGGCGCGCTGACGGTGCATGGCCTGCCGGAGAGACGCTCAAAGGGCAGGTCAGGGAGCACTGCGACGCGATCTGGTTGCTCGAACAGGGGCGCGTTCAAGGACTGATCGGAGACAAGTCTTTGCCGCGTTTTTCGCTCACTGCTGCGCAGCAGGACCACTTGAACCGGGGCATACCGCTTGTTCACCTCGACGGCGTCACCGGCGACGGCAGCGACGTCATCTTGATGCTGCTCAAGCTCGATCCGAGAGCATCGGACGACGCGGTGATCGTCGCGCAGCTTCGTGCTTTCTGGTTCTGGGAGCCGCAAGAACTTCGCGGCGCGAACTGCCAGTTCGCTGCATGTGATCCGCGCGGGCGGGTGCTCTACCACACGTTCGCCAGCCCGCCCGCGACCGAACTGCTCGCCGCAAGCGTGACGCGGCGTGAGTCATCGGGCTCTCTTGAATGGGAGGTCGACGGCGTCCCGCACCTCGCGCGTTATTGGCACGCCTTCCTCCGCCCTCAATACGGTGTCGACCTCTGGGTGGTTCAGTCACGTTCGCAGGCAGAAGCGTTCGCGGTCGGGCGGTCATTCGCCCGCGACTTCTGGCTGACGGCTGCTTGCACGCTGCTGTGCGTCGTATTGGTGGGGCTCATCACGATGCGTCGAACCTTGGATCCGATCGTCTCGCTGCGCGATGCAACTCGTCGCCTTGGCCGTGGTGAGTTAGACATTCGTGTCGACATCGGTGCCAAGGATGAGTTCGGTGAGCTGGGCTCTGCGTTCAATGACATGGCGGCGCGGTTGCAGGACAACATCGCGCATCGTGAGCGCACGGAGCGAGAGTTGGTCGCGTCCCGCGATGCAGCGTTGGCGGCGGTGAAGGCCAAGGCCGAGTTCGTGACGAACGTGAGCCACGAGTTCCGGACGCCTATGGCCGAGATCCTCAGCGCGACTGAGATCCTCACACAGATCGACGGGGACGCAGAGGAGGGCGTCCGTGAGGAGTTCAGCGCGATCGCGCTTCACGGCGCCAAGCGATTGGCGCAATTGCTCGACGACGTCCTCGAGCTAGGCGATTCGAAGGCCTGTGATCAGGCGATGGTCGACGTGGGCGCCACCGTTGAGGAGGCGATCGCAGGTATGCCGACGGAGGTCAGGGAGCGGATCCGGAGCCGGTGCTCCGATGGCATGCCTTTAGTCGTTGGCGATCCGGACGGCCTCACCGCCACTTGGCGTCGCTTGCTTGATAACGCCGCGAAGTTCAGCGCGACGAGCGCGCTGATCGATGTCAGCGTCGAGCGTCTCGGCGAGTCCATCGTCGTGCGTGTAGCAGACCATGGCGTGGGCATCGCGTCAGCGGATTTGGAGACCGTCTTTGAGCCGTTTTCGCAAGTTGGTCGAGACCAGCTGGTGGAGAAGGCGCATGGAACCGGCCTCGGCCTCGCCCTCGCGAAGGCCGTGGTCGACGCGCACAGCGGAGAGGTCGTCGCGTCCAGTCGGCCAGGTGGCGGAGCGACCTTCACTGTGAGCTTGCCTGTGAGCTAGCGCGCGAGGTCGCTCCGGGGATCAGCCGACGGCCTCTTGCATCAGGTCCCAGAGCGATGCGACGTGCTCGCGCTCGGTGGCGAGTTGGCCGATCGAGACGCGCACCATCCAGCGACCATCTAGTTTCGCCGGTGTCATCCACGCGCGTCCGGTGCCGTGGACTTTAGCCAGCCATTCCTCCGTGTGAGCGTCGAGGTCTTCGCCTTCAACGCCTAGCGGTTCGTGGCGGACGCACAGGGTTTGGAGCTTGACCGGGGCCAGCAGTCGCCAATTCGTCGCAGCTTCGATCTGTTCGGCGAGCCATTGCGCGTTCGCGAGGTCGCGTCGCAGACGTCGTTGGAGGCGCTCGGTTCCGTGTGTCCGGATTAGGCTCCAGAGCTTGAGCGCCCGGAACCGGCGCCCGAGCGCGACGCCCCAGTCACGATACGTCTTGACGCGCTCGTCGTAGGCGGTGCGTAGGTAGCTTGGGTCGGTGCGCATTACGCGCACCAAGTGCTCGTCGTCGCGTACGAAGAAGACCGAGCAGTCGAAGGGCACGCCGAGCCACTTGTGAGGGTTTAGGACGATCGAATCAGCCCGATCAACGCCGTCAAATAGGCCTCGATATTCGGGCAGGATCATCGCGCTGCCGGCCATCGCGGCGTCGACATGTAGCCACGCGCCGTGAGCGGAGGCGACGTCTGCGAGCTCGTCGATGGGGTCGAACGCGGTCGTGGTCGTCGTCCCTGAGGTGGCGACAATCGCGCACGGTCGTAAGCCCGCTTTTACGTCCTGCGCGATGTGCGCTCGCAATCGCTCGACGTCTATCGCGCGGTCTGCATTCACGTCGATGCTGCGCACGTGCTCGGCGCCGAAGCCGGCGAGCATCGCGGCCTTCTGGACGGAGCTGTGGGCGTCACGGCTGGTGTAGACGACGAGCGGAGCGCTGTGGTGTTGCATGCCGTTGCGCGTCGCGCCGTGGTCGGTGGTGCGTTCGCGCGCTGCGACCAGAGCGATCATCGAGCATGTCGATGCGGTGTCTTGGATCACCCCTTGCCAGCCCTCGGCGAGGCCGCTCATTTGCCGGAGCCAGTCGCACGCGCGGTCTTCGAGTTCGGTCAGGGCTGGCGCTGACTCCCAGGTGAGCCCGAGTACGCCGAGGCCGGTGCTGAGCAGGTCTCCGAGCACCGCGGAGAGGTCGCCGTTGGACGGGAAGTAGGCGAAGAAGTTCGGGTGTTGCCAATGCACGAGGTGCTTCGAGGTCAACGTGTCCATGTCGCGCAAGACCGCCTCGAACCCCTCCGGACGCGAAGGGGGTGTCGTCGGCAACTGCTCGATCAGAGCGCCGGGCGTTGCTTCGCCGGCGACCGGCCGCGCCTCGACATTGGCCCGGTAATCGGCGAGCCAGTCGATCACCTGATGCCCGAGCCGCCGGAAATCTTCCGGCGACATCGAGAGCGCGTTTTTCTGGTGGTTTTTATCCATGGCAGAGCTGCGGTAGGGAGGCCCAGGCGGTCGCTGGGGGACGCCGTTGAGATCCACGTTGGGACCGACGTTTCGCGTTTGCAGGTTGGCGTCGGTGTAGCGAAAGCTTGCCCTCTGATCCGCTCGCTTGCCCGTCTCAACCTAGGATTCGCGCGCTTCGGCGTGCGTGACGTCGCTGGGGCCATGTGTATGCTCGTCCGCTCAGCATGAGCGAATCACGACCGCATTCTTCCGAGCCGACGGTAGAGCAGATCGCTGCGATGATCAGCGTCCTGGGTGACGATCGCGGCCCGCTGCAAAGATCCGCTCATGACCGCCTGCTGTCGTGGGGCGACCGGGCGATCGACCAGTTGCGGGAAGGCGCGGACGCTGAGCACATGCCGACGCGCGCCCGATGTCGCGCGTTATTGCGCGCGATCGAAGTCCGCGGCGCGGTGACGCGCCTCGGCGAGCTGCGCCTCGACAGCGTCGGGCAGGCCTCAGTGCCGGTCTTGCTCGAGGGAGCGGTGCTCGCTGCCCAGGTGGTGCGCACGTTTGTCCCTGCGACGAAGGCGCTCGCGGCACGCCTCCGCCGGGAGGCCGTGGCGCTGCGGCGCGCCTGCGCTGGGCGGAGCCTGCCGGTCTGCGCGCGACTGCTGGTCGATCGGCTACACGGCGGCCTTGGCTTGCGCGGCTGCGAACACGAGCTCCTCGACATAGATCATCAGTTGTTGGTCGACGAGATCTTTGATGACAGCTGCGTCAACCGCGACCTGCTGGATCGCGTGTTGATCGATCGGGTGCTGGCTAACCGAGAGGGCGCGCCGGTCGCGCTGTCTTTGATCTATCTCCTCGTCGCTCGTTGGGCTGGTCTCTCCGCTGCAGGGGTCGCGCTCCCGGATCACTTCTTGATCCGTCTGCACGGTCCGCGTCCGCTGTTGCTCGACCCGTTTTATGGCGGCCGCGTCGTGACGAAGTCCGACTGCGTGCGTTACCTGCGCCGTAACGGCTACGAGCGGCCGGGCGATTACCTGCGCGACTTGAACGACCGAGAAGTGCTCGTCCGTTATCTGCAATCCCTGCGTGCCGCTGGCCGCCGGAGGGCGCCTGCAGCACACGCCGCGCTTACTGAGGCGCTGGACAGCCTGCAGGTTGACTGACCTTTAGCGGTGTCGTCGACGTGTCTTGGCGCGGGCGGTCATCGTCAGCCGCGGAAACGTGGGTGGTAGGGGAGCCAGTCTGCGATCATCTTATAAAGCGGATAGAAGATGTCGGGCAGCAGCCAGAGCGCGATCAGGAAGCTGAGGATGCTCCACGCGGGAATTCTTACGTATTGGTTGTAGAGGGGCTGGGCCGGTCGGAATAAGCCGACGACCACGCTCGCGCCGTCAAATGGCGGCAACGGCAGCAAGTTAAAGATCGCGAGGAATAGGTTGAGCATCAACAAGACGGAGGCGAAGTCGAAGACCTCTCCTTCCCAGCTCACGCCTGGATCAGGCCTTGCGATCCAATACATCGCAGCGAAACCTCCGGCGGCGAGTAGCAGATTGGCAGCAGGGCCCGCGAGGGACATTAGCGCGGCGCGTTTAGGGTGTTTGTCAGCCCATCGGGGGTCGATGGGTGCGGTCGCGCCGCCGCAGCAGAAGTTGCCACCGGAGAAGTAGAGCACCAGCATCGGCAATAGCAGCATCGCGAACGGCTGCCGCCTGATGTGCGGAATCGGGTTGATGGTCACGAGCCCTTGGTCCCACGCCGTGCGATCGCCTCCGAGCATGGCGACAAAGCCGTGGGCTGCTTCGTGGCACGTCAGGCTAATCACTAGCACGGCGAGCAGCGTGAGCACGTAGCCCCAGTCCATCACTCCTCCTCGTCGGCATCGTCCGTGACGGTCTGTTGCAGATCCTCGGTCACCTTCTTCACTTTGGTCTCCGTCGCCGAGAGTTTTTTGCGGCACTGACCGAGCAGCGTGGCGGCGCGTTCTACTTTGTCGCTGAGCGCGTCGAGGTCGATCTCGCCTGACTCGATTTCGTCGAGGATGGTCTCGAGCTCGCCGCTGAGTTCGGCGTAGGTCGGCTCTTTGGTCTTTTTCTTGGCGGTCATGGTTGGTCTGTCTCGACTCGGTCTACTCGCACCTCGGCGCTACCGTCGCGGAACTGTAGCTGAAGGCTCTGATCTTTGCTGATTCGTGACGAGGACGGCGCAATCTTGCCCGCGGCGTCTCGAACGATCGTGAACCCGCGCTGCAGCACGCGCGCCGGGTCGAGCAGTCGCCGCCGCGTCTCTGCTTGCTGGAGGGCGGTCGCGGCGCGCTCACAGCGTCGCTGGCTGGTGTGCGCGAGCCTGGTCGCGACGTGGCGGACTTCTCCGCGCTCGCGAGAGATGCGCAGCGCGGTTTGGCTGCGCAGCCCGGCAGCAGTAGCCCCGAGCATCCTCTTCGCATCGTCGACGCGTTCGTGGCTGGCGCGCGCGATCGCGCGCGAGAACTCGCGGAGTCGTTCGCTTTCGTTTGCGAGGCCCTTAGTGACCAGCCCCGCGAGCCTCGCGCTCTGCGCGAGGACCTCTTCACGAGCGGCCTCGATGCCGCGGACCAAGGACTCAGCGACGGCGGTGGGGGTCTTCTCGGATTGGGCGATGACGTCCAGCACCGACTGGTCGCGCTGGTGGCCGATGCCGACGAGGACCTTTAGCGGTGATCGCGCGACCGCGATCGCGACCTCGCGGTCGTCGAACCAGGCGAGGTCGGTCCGGGATCCACCGCCTCGCACGATGCACAAGACGTCGAACTGTTCGGCTCGCTCGGCGAACCACTGCAGCCCGCTCAGCATGGTCGGCTTGAGGTCGGGGCCTTGCACCTTGGTCTGGAACAGCGTCACTTCGAAGCCGCAGTCTGACTCCTCAAGATGCCGGCGGAAGTCCGTCCAGCCGTCCGCGTCAGGGCTGGTCAACACGCCGATCCTCATCGAAGGCACCGGCACGCCGAGCAAGCGGTTGCTATCGGCGAGCCCCTTCTCCGTGAGCTCCCGCAGGATTTGCTCCTTGGTCAGCGCCAGCTTGCCGAGCGTGAAGCTCGGGTCGATGTCGTTGACGATCAGCTGGAATCGGCCTGACGCCGGGTAGAAGTCGGCGCGCACGAGAGCCCTGATCTCGAGGCCGTCGCGCAGCGTTAGGGGCGGGTCGCCTTGCGCCAGCGCTGGCAGCAGCTTCGTCGCGGTGCGCTCGAACATCGCGACCTGCACCACGGCCTTAGCGCGCTGCGCGCGCGGCATCTTCTCCGCCAGTTGGAAGAAGCGGTGCGCGCGGTTGGCGGATTTGTCGAAGTCGATGACCTCGCCAACGACCCAGAGGTTCTCTGGGAAGGCGGCGCCGATGCAGCCCTTGACGCGCTCGTTGAGTTCGGAGATCGAGAGCGCTGCTGGCGCTGCTGCGACGTCATCGGCGGGCGAGCGGTTCGTGACCTCGCCCGTCGGCAGCAGCGTTCCTTGGCGCGGTTGCTGGCTTGCTGCCGGCGCGGCGTTGTCCTCTGGGAGCTTGATGGTGCCAGCCAAGAGTGACGGGATCTCAGCGGCCATCTCGAATAGGTGCCGCGCGCAGGCGTGGTAGACGGCCTCTACATGCTCAGCAGGGACGCGCCAGACCTTTTGTTTTGGGTCCCAGCGTCGGCCCGGCAACTCCTTCACCATCGCGACTAAGTCCTCGCGATAAGGGAAGCGGATCAGCAGGTGTCTGCCATCCTGGTCGAGTTCGACGGTCCCAGTCATCGCGGCGTGGTCATAGCGGATCGTCCGCGGCGGTCAGAATAGAAACTGCGCCGCGAGCGACGGCGGCGACTTCAGGGACCGTGATCGCGCGCCCTGACGCTGTCGATAGGTCCGTCATCACGTCAGGAGAGCGGCCGCACGGCCGTACGGCATGCCAAGGTGAGCCCTGCACGGCGACGTTGACGCCGATGCCGTGCAGGTTTGTCCATCGCTTGACTGCAACGCCGATCGACGCGAACTTGCGTCCGGCGACAAAGACGCCGGTGCCATCGACGGACGGCTCTGCGTCGAGCCCAAAGGCGGCGGCGATCTGGACGCCAAAGCGCTCGATTCTTCGGAGCCAGTCTCTGACGTCGCGTTTGGGCAGCTTGACGATGGGGTAGATCGTGAGTTGGCCGGGTCCGTGCCAGGTGACCTGCCCGCCGCGCTCGACAGGGACGATGCCGTCGCGTAGGTCTGCCGCCTGCGTCGCGCGCCCGGCTGTGTAGACGGGGTCATGCTCGACGAGCCAGACGGCGCCTGCGGCGGCGTTTGCAGCCACGAGCTCGTGGCGTTCGCGCATCGCAGCGAGCACTTGCTCGTATCCGCGTTGGTCGAGGTTCTCGATTTCGACAGACAAGGCGGCAGACTAACGGATGTGGGATCTGTTTTAGCCGTGACCTGTTTGTTCGCCCTGCAGCAATTGTCTGCGACGCCCACGCCGACCCAGGTCGGCGTCGAGGTCGTCGTGTCCGCGACCAGCGAGGCGGGGGCCGTAGCTGGCCTCAATGTCGAGCTCGAGCTGCCTAGCGGCGCGCGTCAAAGCGCGGGCGTTACGGACGCCGCCGGCGCCGTGCGGTTTACGCCGGACGCTGCGGGGATGTATGCCTTCGCCGCCACGATCGACGGAGTCCGCTGCGTAGCGCCCATCGCGGTGGGGCGCGCGCGGCGCGGTCGGCTGCTCGCGCTCGCGAGCGTTCCGCTCGGCGTCGTGCTCCTCTTCGTGCTCATGCGTCGCGCCTCGTCGCGCGGCGCCGCTGCTGGCTAGCTCGTCTGCGCCAGGTCAGGCGAGCACGCGCTCGACATGCTCTTGGATCGTGCGCATGTCGACGTTGCCCGTGAAGCGGTCGACCTCCTTGCCGTCGCGGAAGAAGATGCAGGTAGGCACGCCCATGATGCCGAAGCTGGCGGCGGTCTCCGGCGCCTTGTCGATATCTACCTTGTAGACAGACATCTTTCCGTCGTAGTTGTCTGCGACCTTGTCGATCGTCGGTGCGAGCGCCTTGCACGGCCCGCACCAAGTCGCCGAAAAGTCGACGAGGATCGGGGTCGATGCGGATTCGAACGTGCTCTTAAAGTCTGAGTCGGTGAGTTCAGTGACCATGTTTGGGATTGGTTTAGGTGCCAGAGCGGCGACCTCGATGGGCCGCGAATTTCGACCATTCGAGGCCTCATGGCAAGCCTGCGGTCGCAAGGGAAGCGTCGTCTCTGCCTTCACGCATGCATACCTGTGTCACAAGTCGAGCGAGCGCGATGGGTTCGTTCGTCGTCGGCGAGCGTCGGCGACGCGCCGGTCGCGCATGCGCGATTCGATTTCTTTGCGCGCGGCCCTCAGAGCCGGCTTGCCTTGGAGCAGGCGGCGCGTTGGGAGCCAGGGCTATTCGGCGTTGAGCACGCTCACGCGCTGAGCGAGTTTGCCGGCGATGTCGAAGATGGCGGCTGCGCTGTTCGATTCTGGCGCGGACATGACGATCGGTTGTCCGCCGTCGCCGCCTTCGCGAACTGCGATCTCGAGCGGGATTTGTCCCAGCATCGGGACGCCGAACAACTCCTCGACGCGTTTGCCGCCGCCCTCTCCGAACAGGTGGTAGCGCTCCTCGCTGCCCGGGGGTTGGAACCATGCCATATTCTCAACGACCCCCAAGATCGGGACGTTGACCGTTTGGAACATGCGAATGGCCTTTTTGACGTCGAGCACCGAGACGTCTTGCGGTGTGGTCACGATCACCGCGCCCATCAAGTGCGCTTGCTGACTGAGCGATAGTTGCGCGTCGCCGGTGCCAGGCGGGAGGTCGACGACGAGATAGTCGACGTCTCGCCAGGCGACCTCGAAGAGGAACTGTCGGATCGCCGAGTGGAGCATCGGGCCGCGCCAGATCACCGCTTGGTCTTCGGCCACCAGCAGGCCCATGGAGATCATCTGCATGCCGTGAGCCTCGAAAGGCATGATGCGCTTGACGACCTTGCCGTCGATGGTCTCTTGAATGACCTGGGGTTCGCCGCCCTTCACCCCGAGCATTAACGGGATGTTGGGGCCGTAGACGTCGGCGTCGAGGATGCCGACCCGCGCGCCGGCCTTGGATAGCGCGCAAGCTAGGTTGACGGCGATCGTGGACTTTCCGACGCCACCCTTGCCCGAAGAGACCGCCAGCACGTTCTTTACGCCGGGGATCGCGCCTTTCTCTCCAAGCACCGGGCGGCTGGCTGTGACCTGGGCCGTCATCTCGATCTCGACGGTCGCGACTCCGGCCACGCCTTTCACGGCGGCTTCGGCCTGAGACTTCATCAGATCTTTGACTGGGCAGGCAGGCGTCGTCAATTCGATCTGGAAGCGGACGTCGCCGCCGTTGATCTGTAAGCCTTTGATGAAGCCGAGGCTAACGATGTCTTTCCGCAGGTCGGGGTCCTGCACAGAGCTCAGCGCTCCCAGTATCTGTGCCTCCGTAACTGTAGCTTGCGCCGACATCCCTGAACGTAAATAGCTGCAGATTAGGGCGATATCAAGGGCGGTTGGTCAACATAAGTTGGTTTGGGAAGAACTCGCGGCGCGGTGCGTCGAATGTCGATGACGTATCGGTAGCATTCGTCTGCCCAACTTCATAGGCAACCGTCAGCATGACCCCTCGTCTCTCCAAGCTCTCGCAGTTCCTCGCTCTCTCTACGTGCTTGATGTCGGCGCTGCCCGCGCAGGGTGAGGGCCCCGGCGGGAAAATCGGCGAGATCGAAGCGTCCCGCCGCAAGCTGGCGGAGAAGCGCAAGAGCGCTGTTGAAACGGACGATAGCGGCGAGACGGCGAAGATGACGCCAGAGCAACTGTTGGAGGCGCGCAAGCGAAGCGGCTCACGTGGTCAGTGTCGTTTCGTCGCTGCGATGCGTCCCCCGAAGCTGCTCCCCGGTCAGGACGGCTCGTTGTTGGTCACTGCGATTTTGCAGGGACGGTCGGTGCTGGAGGCACCAACGCCCGTGGTGATGACGCCGCGGAGCGCGACTCAACTTGTCGAAGTCGGCGCCATGACGACGCGACCGCCGGCGCTCGGGACCATCCACAAGGGCTACCTCGGCCGACCTGTCTATGAGAACACCGCGGTGTTCGAGGTGCCCGTGACGCTGTCGCAGAGCGCGAAGCTCGGTGAGAAGGTCAGCGTCGCGTTGGAGTTCGAGTTCGATGTATACGACGGCGACTCTGCGCAGGTCGTCGGTAGATTCACCGAGCGCGTGAACGCCACGATCGAGGTTGCGCCGCACCTGGATCCGCCAGTCCAACCCCGCCAAACGGGTGACGAGGCCGGTGAAGAGGACGGCGCGGAGCTGGCCAAGCCATCGACACCGCCGGCTAGCGCCAGCGCGCCGACCTCAAGCGGACCGCCGGTTATTCGGGGGGGGCGAACCCTCTCGGGGGAGCCTTCAAAGCCCGCTGATGCCCCTCAGGTCGCCGATGAGGTTGAGGAGCCGCCGTCGCCCGTGTCCGGCGGTGATGTTCTCGCGGTGAGCTACGCGCCTCTCATCGGAGGCGGCATCATCCTCTTGGCGGTTGTGCTCCTGCTGCTGCGTAAGCGATAGATCAGCTGCGTTAACCACAGCCGCCGCGCTGACGCTGCGGCGCAGCTTCGCTCGTGAACCGCATGCGGCTGAGCTGGTGTCGTCGTCGGGCAAAATGTCCGGATATCGATGAGCTCGGCCCCCACGTTTTGTGAAGAGTCTAGGTGCGTCCGACTCGCGCGTAACGACGAAGTAACTGATCCGCCTGGATGTCTTGCCGGGCGCGGCCCCGCAATCAACGCAGCGTCATGGTTCTCTCTAAGTTCCGTCGTCGTCCGATCACAAAGTTTAGCCACCGGCAACTCGTTGCGGTCACCGACCTAGATTCATCCCTAAACGTCGAGCCCGAAGAGTTCGACGCGCACTCCCTGCGCTTGGCCCGCGGCTTCTCGAAAGCGCAGGCGAGCCTGGACCTCCGCAGCTATTGGCGTGGCCGTCAAGACGACGCGGGCAGCGCCTCCGACCTGCCTGAGATTCGAGACGCTATTTACGCCGCCGACCTCAAGCGGATCCCTGCCATGGACCGTGCGGAAGAGCTCCGCATGGCTCGCCGTCATGAGTTCATGCGCAGTATGTTGACTTGGTGCTTTGGCCGCTTCGGCATCGCTGATGACGCGGCGCAGGAGTTGTTGCGGCAGCCGTCGGCGCGCGCGCTGGAGTCGTTGAGCGATTGCCCGAAACAAGCTCCTGGTCGCGTCCCAATCTGCAAGCAGTGGCTCGAGGCTGCCATCTTGCAATTTGAAGAGCTCCGAAACATCTACGTAGAAGGGGCTCTTTACATCGTGCTGAGCACCGTCAATCGATACCGGAACCTAGGCGTCGACTCTGAGGACTTAATCCAGGAGGGCAACGCGTCCTTGTTTCAGGCGATCGACGGGTTCGATTGGCGCCGCGACGTGCGCTTCCGCACCTACGGCCAGTATTGGGTTCATCAGGCTGTGCTCAAGATGCTCTACAACAGCTCGCGCACGGTTCGCGTGCCGATCTGGGTGCAGAAGGTGCTCGGCAAGATTCGACGCGCGCAAGAAGCCGGTCGTCGCGAAGGTCGCGAGCTGAGTTGCGCGGAGATCTCTGAGCGAATCGACGTGCCGACGGAGAAGGTTGAGCGGGTCTTGGCGACGCGTCGTTACGCGGTCAGCTTGGACGCGGAGATCAACGGTGAGGATGGCGCCAGCATGGGGCAATTGCTGCCCGACGAGACCCAGGTGTCGGTGCCGGACTCCATCCCCGTCGGAGACCTCGGGGTAGCGCTCGATGACGTGATGACCGATCTCCCTCAGCGTGAGCAAGGCATCCTGCGGCGCCGCTTTGGCTTAGACGGGGATGAGCCAGAGACGCTGGGAGAGATCGCGCAGGACCTCGGCATCACCGCGGAGCGCGTCCGGCAGTTGCAGAACACGGCGCTCGGACGGATGAAGCGTCCAGCAAAGATGCGTCGGCTGCAGGCGTTCGTGGACTAGGCGCCGGGGTCTTTGTCCTTTTCGATGAGGCCGCGTGTGCCGGCGACCATCCTGTCGTAGGCCTCGATCATGAGCTTGCGATAGACCTCAGGGCGAAGGTCCGCCGCCACCGGAAGGATGCGCCGCATCGTGCGAACCTTACGGAGCTCGATTGGTCCGACGACAGGGTCATCGTCGCCATTCCCTGTGGCGAGGATCTCCCCGGTGGGGTCGACGATGCGCCCGTCTCCCGCGAACGGCATTTGCTCGCCTGTGCGCAGCGAGGCCTCTTGGCCGATGCGATTGCAGCCGATCACAAACATCTCATTCTCGATCGCGCGAGCCCTCAGCAGGGTGCGCCAGTGCTGGCTGCGCGCTTCGGGCCATTGACCTGGAACAACGAGCACCTCGACGCCGCTGTGGAAGTAGAACCGGGGTAACTCCGGAAATCTCAGGTCGTAGCAGACGAGCACGCCGATGCGTCCGAGTTCGGTGTCGACGATGCATGGCTCGTGGCCGGCGGCGTGGTGGCGGTGTTCGACGTTTGGCGAGAAGAGGTGAATCTTGCGGTAGCTGCCACGCAGCTCGCCGCGCTCATAGATTCGCGCCGTGTTGAACAGCTGGCCCTCGGACGCCTCCACGGAGCTCCCGACCGCGACCAGCGAGTGCTCGGCGGAGAGCTCTTGTAGCTGCTGATCTGCGGCTGCGGAGGCTTCAATGAGCTCGTCGTTGAACTCTACAAGGAACGAAGTCGGCCACATCTCGGGGAGGACGCACAGGCGCGCCCCCGCGTTGACCGCCTCCTCGACGCCCTGGTTCATGCTGGCGACGTTCGCTTTCACGTCGCCTGCGACGACGTCAAACTGAACTGCGGCGGCGAGGTATTCTTCGGGCGAGGACACGGCTCCAACGATAGCCCGGGGACGTGTCCCCGCGAAGTGCCCCGAAACGAAACGAGGAGGCGCACCCCTGGGGGGGCGCCTCCTCGTTCAGTTTGCGTTCGCTGTGGGGGGATTAACCCTTGAAGAGAATGCCGTCGGTCGGCGCACCGCTTGGCTTCTTCGCCTTCGGCGTCGCGTCCGTGCGAGTCTCGGCGATCAGTTGATCGCTCGGCTTGAAGATCACCGTCTCCTTGTTGGCGACGTCGATGCTCTCACCGGTCAGCGGGTGCTTGTAAGCGCGGCCCTTGCGGATACGGCGCTCGAACGTGCCAAAGCCCTTGACTGCGACCTTGCCGCGGCTGTGCAGCAGTTCGCTGACCGCGTCGAGGACGGCGTCTAATACGCGCGCTGCGGTGCGGCGCGGAACGTTCAGTTCGTCGGCGACCTTGTCGGCGAGGATTCCCTTGTTCGCTTGACGGCCGAACTGTTCTTCGTTGGCGGCGAGCTTGCCCGTCGCTTGGTTCATGCCTTCGGCATCTTGCTTCGTCGTGCCAGTCATTCTTCAGTCCTTGTTTGCTGGTTACTCCATTCGCGGTCAGCCCGAGCTGACCGCCCTCCCATTCGTTTGGTGCGGCTTTCGCCACGCCAAGGCAGACATCGACATTTGGACGCTCGCACCTTGCGCCCATCTCTAAGACGGTCGAGATGAACGCTGCAACGGGCTCATTCCGGCGCTGCTTCCAACTGGGGGCAGCGGCTGGTGATGTTCAGATCCTCTACAGTCACCGGCTCGCGGCGCGATGACCGAGCGGTGTTACGGCGCATTCGGTGACGACGTGAGGTGCCGATGTCCATTGTTCGGCTACTTGGACGCCCGCGGAATGGCTGCTGTTGCATCTCTCGACACGGGCAGAAAGACGCGCTTTCTGCGCGAGGAATCCGTCCCCGCGGCGGATTTCGCGGCCTTGTTCGGTTGACGGGGCGGCGCGTCGAGGCGTGAGCAGGTGCGCGCCCTACGGCGCGTCAGCAGCCGGATGGATTTCCTGCGACGCTTGCTCTTTACGGGGGCGCTAGGACTCGATAGCGTGTCCCGCCGCTATCATGGGGCTGTAGCTCAGTTGGTAGAGCGTTGCGTTCGCAATGCAAAGGTCAGGGGTTCGAATCCCCTCAGCTCCACCAGAACCAAGGATCGGCCCGCCAGACAGAATTGTCCGGCGGGCCGCATTCATAAGCCCGCTGTTCCCGGGCCGCCCTCGGGCGCCCCAAGGCCCGCTCCCCGGCCGCGCCAGCGGCGGTGACGAAAGCGCAGCCACCAGTAGCCGTGGACAGCGTCGCCGCTAACATATTTGCCGCCGAACGCTGGCGTCGTTGGCCTCAGCGGGTCTTCGTCGGCATCGGCACGGTTGTAACTTCTGAGATCACGACACAAGTATCAGCATGGGCCGCCCCGTAATCGTCAGCGCTTGCCGCACCGCCATCGCGAAGTTCCAGGGCGCGTTGTCATCGTTCACCGCGCCGCAACTCGGCGGCCTCGCTGTCAAGGACGCGCTTCAGCGCAGCGGCGTCCCCGCGGAGCAGGTTGATGAGGTCCTGATGGGGAACGTGCTGCAAGCGGGGCTCGGCCAGAACCCGGCGCGGCAGGCGCTGCGCGCAGCAGGCATCCCTGACAGTCAGGCCGCAGTGACGATAAACAAGGTCTGCGGTTCAGGGCTCAAGACCGTCATGCTGGCGGCGCAGGCGATCAAGGCCGGAGACATTCAGTGCGCCGTCGCCGGCGGGATGGAGTCGATGACCAACTCGCCCTACTTGCTGCCGGCGGCGCGGGCTGGAGCACGACTGGGACACGCCCAAGCGCTTGACAGCGTTGTTTGGGACGGCTTGTGGGATCACTACAACGACTTCCACATGGGCAACACGGGCGAGCTGGTCGCCGATAAGTATCGCGTTACGCGTGAGGAGCAGGACGCTTACGCGGCGGGCAGCCACAAGAAGGCGTCAGCTGCGCAGCAGGCTGGAGCGTTCGACGCTGAGATCTTCAACGTCGAGGTCCCGCAGCGGAAGAAGGACCCGATCCAGTTTCATAAGGATGAGGGCCCGCGTGCCGACTCAACGCCGGAGGCGTTGGGGAAGCTGCGGCCTGCGTTTAAGCGCGACGGCGGCTCGGTGACGGCTGGTAACGCCAGTTCGATCAACGACGGCGCAGCGGCGACCGTCGTCTGCGATGAGGACTTCGCGGACGCACACGGCCTCACCAAGATGGCGAGGATCACGGGTTACGCGACGGGCGGGCTCGCGCCCGAGTGGGTGATGATGGCGCCTGAGGTCGCGACCAAGAAGCTGTGCTCACTGCTGAACGTCGGGGTGGGTGACTTCGACCTCATCGAGATGAATGAGGCGTTCTCCGTGCAGATGGTCGCCCTGCAGCGGCAGCTTGAGGCTGACCCGGCTAGGTGGAATGTGCACGGCGGCGCTGTCGCGCTCGGCCACCCGATCGGCTGTTCGGGGACGCGCGTGTTGGTGACGTTGCTGCACGCGCTGCAGCGCCACGATAAGACCACCGGCATCGCAGGGCTCTGTCTTGGCGGCGGTAACGCCGTCGTGATGAGCGTCGAGCGGATCTGATCCACGGCTAACCCACTCCATTAACTATGACTGATAAGAACCTCCCGAAGGCCGTCGCCGTGATCGGCGCTGGCACCATGGGGAACGGCATCGCGCAGGTGTTCGCGCACAGCGGTGTCGAGACGCACCTCATCGACGTCGACCCTAAGGGGCTCGAGCGAGGCGTCGCCAATATCCATAAGAGCCTCGGCAAGTTCGTCGAGAAGGGCAAAATCAGCGCTGAGGACGCCGAGGCGACCAAGGCGCGCTTGCACGCGTCGGCGGACATGGACCCATTGAGCGGGGTCGAGCTGTGTGTCGAGGCCATCACCGAGAACCTCGAGGTCAAGTCCCGCGTGTTTGACGCGGCGGACTCTCGCCTCCCCGAAGGCGCGATCCTGGCGAGCAACACCTCGTCGATCTCGATCACCTTGTTGGCCGCGAAGACCGAGCGCGCTGACCGAGTGATCGGTATGCACTTCATGAACCCTGTGCCGCTCATGAAGCTCGTCGAGGTGATCCGCGGCAACGACACCTCGGATGAGACCTGCCAGAAGGTCGTGGGGTGGTCTGAGGCGCTAGGGAAGATCCCTGTGATGGCGAATGACTACCCTGGCTTTGTCGCCAATCGCATCCTGATGCCGATGATCAACGAAGCCGCGTTCGCCCTGATGGAGGGAGTCGCCGAGCGCGAGGCGATCGATGAGATCATGAAGCTGGGGATGAACCACCCCATGGGACCGCTGACCCTCGCGGACTTCATCGGTCTCGACGTTTGCGTCTCTATCCTCGACGTGCTCAAGGATGGGCTCGGTGACGACAAATATCGCGCTTGCCCGCTGATGCGGCGCTTGGTCGCCGCTGGCCATTTAGGTCGCAAGACCGGCAAGGGCTTCTACGACTACAGCAAGTAACCAGCATGACCACGACCTCTTCAGGCGGCGATGCGCAGGTCCCAGATTTCCGGCTTACGCCGGAGCTCGTCGAGTTCCAGCAGACGATCCGTGACTACTGTCGCGACCACCTCGGTGACGCCGACCGCTACGATCGTGAGACCCGGTTCCCGCGCGAGGCGGTTGATGCGGCTGCGAAGCAAGGTCTGCTTTGCACTACGGTCGCGAAGGAATACGGCGGCACGGACCTAGGCAACCTCGCTAGCTGCATCATGCTGGAGGAGATCAACGCAGCGTGCGTCTCCACCGGAGTTACCATCAGCGTGCACAATTCTTTGGTCAACTCACTGCTCGGCAAGTGGTGCACCGAGGAGCAGAAGCAGCGCTGGTTTCCAAAGATGGTCACCGGCGAATGGCTGGGCGCCTATTGCCTCAGCGAGGCGTTTTCGGGCTCTGACGCCGCAGCGTTGCGCTGCGAGGCGAAGAGAGACGGTGACCATTATGTGATGAACGGGGCCAAGCTCTGGATCACGACCGGCAGCGAGGCGGACCTCTTTGTGGTGTTCGCGCGAACTGGCGAGGACCGCGTGAAGGGCATCTCGGCCTTCGTCGTCGAGGGCTCGTTGCCGGGCGTCAGCGTCGGCAAGAAGGAGCGCAAGCTCGGTCTGAAAGGGTCGCCGACGACGGAGATCGTGCTCGAGGATGTCCGAGTGCCGGCTGACTGCCTGTTGGCCGGAGAGGGTGAGGGCTTCAAGATCGCTTTGGACACCTTGGACGGCGGTCGCTTGGGGATCGCGTCGCAGGCGCTCGGCATCGCTCGCGCCGCGATCGACCTGATCAAGGATCACCTCGGCGAACAGAAGGATCACAAGGGTCGTCCGAGCGCGTCTCAGCCAGACCAATGGGAGCTAGCGGATCTAGCCTCTGATCTCGATGCCTATCGGTTTTTGACGTGGCGTGCTGCTGTCATGCGTGACCGCGGCGAACGCTGCGGCACAGAGGCCGCGATGGCGAAGTCATGTAGCGCGCGCCTTTGTAACCGGGCGGCGCGCGCCGCCGTGTCTATCCTAGGGCAACAGGGCGCGAGCGGCGCGAGCGCGGCTGAGCGCATCCTGCGGGACGCGCGGATCACTGAGATCTATGAAGGTGCCACCGATATCCAACGCCTCGTCATCGCGCGCGGCCTCCTCGCATGAGCCAAATTCCGCCAGTTGATTCAGGCAGCCCAGTCCCACCGGGCGTGCCTCCGCAGCAGCCGCAGCCTCCGACTCCACCTGGTGTGCAGGCTCGTGAGTCGCGCGGCGTCTCGTTCTTTGTGGCGATCTTCTTGGGGATCCTGCTGTTCGTGTCGGCAGGGCTTAACGTCTTGCTGCTGTTGCTGAGCGTGGGCAGCCTCGCGAGCGGCGGGCTCGGCGACGACATGACCGCTGATTTCGACGAGGTGTTCGTCGCGGGTGAGCGTGGCGGTGAACACAAGGTCCTCCAGATCCCGATCAGGGGCGCCATCGCTGAAGGAGCGAGCCCGCTGATGGGCGCCGCCGGTGGCACGGTCAGCGCGGTCCGTCGCGCGCTGCGTTACGCAGCTAAGGAGCGCGTCGACGGCGTCCTGCTCTACATCGACTCTCCTGGCGGTGGCGTCACTGATTCGGACCGCGTCTATCAGATCTTGAGTGATTTCCGCGAGGAGCACCCAGACATGCCGGTTGCCGCGCTCTTTGGCGACATGTGTGCGTCAGGTGGCTACTACATCGCGGTAGCGGCGGAGCACATCATCTCTCGTCGCACTTCGATCAGCGGCAGCATCGGCGTCATCATGTCCTCGTGGAACTTCGCGAAGATGGCCCAGGACTTTGGCGTCGAGCAGGTCGCGATCAAGTCGGAGCGCACGCCGTTCAAGGACATGCTGTCACCGACGCGCCCGCTCGATCCGGCGGAACGCGAGATGCTGACTAGCATCGTCGATGAGCTCTATGACCAGTTCGTGGAGGTGGTCATGGAGGGCCGCGGGATAGATAAGCAGCAGGCGGAGCGGGCTGCGAACGGGGGGATCTACACGGCGACTCAGGCGAAGGCGCTCAAGCTCGTCGATGACATTGGTGGCTACGACACGGCGATAAAATGGTTTGAGCAACGTCTCGGAGCTGGCGTCAACTTGGTCGAGCAGCGCCGCCGCCCAGGTCTCTCAGATCTGCTCTTCGGCTTGTTCGGCCCTAAGGTCGAGGCTCCTGGGCTCGATCGCCTGCTGACGTCGACCACCGGGCCGCGCTTTCTCTACTATTGGCAGGGCGGCCGATAGCCGCCCGTCGATCGAGTAACAACATCATGCACAATCTGCAACTCACCGAAGATCAAGAGATGGTCGTCGACACCGTGCGCAAGTTGGTCGCCGACACTGTCGCTCCTAAGGTGCAAGAGTTCGACGAGCACCGAACGTTCGTGCGCGAGTGGTTTGACGCGCTCGCGGAATTAGGTGTCTACGGCCTGTCGCTCAGGGAGGGCAGCGGCGGCGCTGAAATGGGCCTAGTGCCGTACGTCGCCGCGCTCGAGTCGATTGGTGAGCAAAGCGGCTCTTTGGCGCGCATTTGGATCGGTCAAATGCAGGCCGCGCTCGCGTTGGAGCAGGCTGGCGCGGACCTAGACGAGGTCGCCGCGGGGGCGAAGCTCGCGGTCTTCGTCGGCGCGGAACACGGCTTCACCGTCACCGACGGGCGGGTGACCGGCGACGCCGAGCTCGTGCCGGCCGCGATAGAGGCGGACATCTTCTTGATCGCCGCTCGCGACGGTGACGCGCAAGCCTTGATTCAGGTCGAAGCCGCGGCCTGTGAGCGAGAGGCCCTCCACAGCCTTGGCTTGAACAGCGCCGCGTGTGGGCGAGTCCGTTGCGTCGGCGTGTCCGGCGCGTCGCTCGATAACGCCGGCGCAGCGATCGCGCGCGCCGAGTTGGCCGGTCTCCTCGGCGTCGCCGCGGCGAGCGTCGGCGGCGCGGCCGGCGCGATCCAGGCTGCAAAGAAGCACGCCGGGGAGCGCATCGCCTTTGGTAAGCCTCTGCTCGCGCAGCAGGCCGTGCAGCGCAAGCTGGTCGAGTGCTCCCGGGCTGTGTCGGCGGGTCGGCAGCTAGCTTGGCACGCCGCTCGGTTGATTGACCTCGGCGAGGGCGGCGATAGGGCGGCGATCGAGGCGCGCATCGTCGCGGTCGACGCGATGATCTTTGCGAGCGATGAAGCGATCCAGATCCACGGAGGCTTCGGTTACACGGTCGAATATCACGTGGAGCGCCATTACCGCGACGCTGCCACCTTTGAGGTCCTGGACGGCGGCAGCGGCGCGCTTCGTGATCGCCTTGCCTCGTTGCAGTTCTCTTAGTCGCTGGTCGCCCCGGCGTGCCGGCCAGTGGATCAGTCGTGATGTTTCCGCCACTCGTCCGCGCGCCTCGCGGCGTGCGCTGTGATCCTTCTCATCGGAGGTTGTTGGAGGAGCCGTCGGCGAGCGCGCAGGTATGCGTAGAGGAATCGTCGAAGCGTCGGCGGGCCGCCTGGTTCGTCGGCCTTCCTCCAGGCTGCGAGCAAGCGCCCGAGGTCGCGGCCGCAGCCGCGAGTGTCTTCGGCGCTGTGTAAGGTGACGCCGTCTAGGTCGACCATGGCGACCGTCCCCCGTTCAGGGTCGCGGACTAAGTTGTCGAACTTGAGGTCGCGGTTACGCAGCCCGTGGCCGTGAAGTCGGCCGACGGCCGCGCCGAGCGCCCACGATGCCTGCGCGATTTCTCGTTCGCTAAGCTGGCCGTCGCGGAGCTCCGCTGCGAGGTCTTGGTGTGCGAGGCGCCGCGCGAACACCCGCCCGCGTCCTGCGTGGACCTGCAGCGCTAGCGGTGTAGCGGTCGGTACGCGCGCGAATAATAACCAGTAGTGCGCTAGCCATAGCTTCTTAGATTTGCCGGCTAAGCGGTCTTTGACCGCGTAGCCGTCGCATAGCCAGACGCCGCCGCGGCGCCCTGTGCGCTTGGCGGATTGGCGGCTCGGGTCGAAGGCTGCCGTCGCTGCGCGTATCGCGTCGTCGGCGCCGTGATCGCCCACGAACCAGAACCAGCGCGGCTTTGCGCGCCGGCGAGGCTCCGCGTCGGTGTGTCGGCACGAGCGCGTGCTGCGGCGGCCGAAGGAGCGCAGGGACTTCGCGCGTAAGCGCCGGGCCGCGCGCGCGAGCTCTGCTGGCATTCCGTCTGGCATCGGGCCTGCTGCTAGATAGCCGCTGAGGAACGCGCGGGTGGTCGGGTCTAGCGGTCCGCCGTCGATCGGGTTGCAGAAAAATGCCAGCCCTTCCGCGCGTCGACGGAGCGACATCTCGCCGACCCGGTGGAGTGAGGTCAAATCGCAAAGCGTCGCGTCGCCGGTGGGGGTGACCAGCAGGTTCCCTGGGTGCAAATCTGCTGGTTGAAGTCCCGCGTCGTGTACTCGTCGGACCAAGGCGCCCGCAGCGGCCGCGACCGCGTCGTCGCACGGGAACGTAAACGGCGCGGCGTCGACGCTTCGCGTGGCGATAAAACTACATAATTGACCGTCGTCGCGCGCGAGGCCATAGGCGAGCGGTTGGACCGCTGGCAGGCCTGCTTCGCGAGCTGCCTGGAGATTTTGGGCCTCGCGCACGCCCTTGTGCTGCGGTCGCAGCGCGTCGCGGGCCTTGGCCGCGATCGTGTTGGCGCGAAACACCTTTAGGTGCACGTTGGTCTCGTCGAGCACCCCCGCATACACGCGTCGGACGGTGCGGTGTTTGCGCTCCGTCATCCCCTGACTGGCCCAGTCCCGGACGTCATGTCGCAGCAATTTGGCGAGCGCCGCAGCAACCTCGGGGGCTGCGGTCAGTGCAGTACCGTCATCGAAGGATGAGGAATGCGTCAGAGCTTGGTTGCCCGACGTCGGGCCTTGCGGAACCATGGGCAGAGCGATGTGGCGACTACACCGATACTACCTGAAGGAGCTCGCGGTTAACGCATCGATCACCTTCACCATCATGTTCGCCGTGGTGCTCGTCTCGCTGGTTTATCGCGGGATCCAGCGCTCCCAGGGCGGGGGACTCTTTGACGCAGCTCTGATCACGCTGTTCTTCGCGCTCGACTCCCTGCCGCACCTCCTGACGATCGCTTTTTTGATCGCGACGGTCATGACCTTCTCCCGCGCCGCGCAGGACCGCGAACTGATCGCGGTCCGCGCCGCGGGCATCTCGCCGCGAGTCCCGATGCTGTCGGCCGTCTTGATCGGAATTTTTATGTCGGTGGCGGCGTCGTTCGCGAACCACTATTTGATCCCCGAGGTCCACTTCAGGAAGTATCGAGTCATCGCTGATGTGGTGCGTAGCGCGTTCGCCAACTTGAACCTCGGTGGCGACCGCATCACGGTGCTTGACACCGGCTATATCGTCACGTTCCGCGAGCGTGAGGAGGGCACAGGTGATTACATCGATTGCCGGATCTACTCGCCCCGGCCGATCGGCCGGGGGCTCGAGTCGCCGATCATCTATGTCGATCGGGTCGCGGTCCCTCCCCTCGAAGGCGCGTCCGCAGACAGCGACCTCACGATCGTACTGTCGGGTGTCCGAGATCCGATCGGTGGCGTCGCTCCCGACACGCTGACGTTTCAGGTGCCGCTCGATGAGCTCGGTTCGAGCGGGGTGCGCATGGAGAAGGAGGACGACGTCCGCAGTGATCAGCTGCTCGCGGAGGTGATGCGAGGCGTGCACGAGCGACCTGCTCGGGCGATATATACGTTGTTTCGTCGTTGCAGCTTCGCGTTGATGCCGATGCTGCTCGCCCCGATCGGCTTCTGCATCGCGGAGATGTCTCGCTTCCGCGGCCGCGTCGTCGCGTTGCTCATGGCCCTAGTCCCGTTAGCGATGTTCTATCTCGGTGAGGTGCTAGGCGCGCGCATGCTGATATCTACTCAGAGCCCTCTGTGCGGCTGGATGCCCGTCGTGCTGCTGACCGCAATCGGCGCCCCGCTGGTCTGGAGGCAGCTGCGGCGATGAAGCGTCTGGATCAATACGTCGCCAAGATCGTGCTCGGTGCGTTCGCCGCCTCGTTGCTGTTCTTCCTGTTCTTGTCGGTGCTCGTCGACTTGCTGAACAATCTGTCCCGCTACGCCGAGCGGGCTGCCGGCGAGGGGCTGGGCGGGATGGAGCTCGCGGCTTACCTCGCCCTCTACTACATCAAGTTGCTGCCGGTGTTGCTGACTACGGTTACGCCGTTCGCCACCGTGATCGCGGGCATGTTCGCGGTCGCCCGCTTGCACGGCTCCAACGAGATCGTGCCGATGTTGTTCGTAGGTCGGAGCATCCACCGTGTGCTCGCGCCGATCTTGTGGTGTGGCGCGCTCGGCGCCGTGTTGATGGTTGTTAGCTGGCAGTGGGTCGTGCCTAGCGTTGGCGCCGCGCTAGCGACCAACGAGACGTTCTTGAGAGAAGGCAACGCGATGCAGAAGCATCTCGTGCACGAGAGTCATCCAGAGGTCGGGCCGTACATGTATGTGCTGTCTTACGACCCCGTGAACGAGCGCATGTATGACGTGCGTCTGTTGATCCAAGGTGACCCGGGCGCGACGTTGGTTACGGCGAAGACAGGCACGTGGGATAAGGAGCAAGGTGATTGGCGACTCGAGGGTGGCCGCAACGAAACTCGCGAAGGCAGCCGCCCACAAGCTTGGCTTGAGCGCCCCGACTTGGAGCCGGAGGTCTTACTGCAGCAGTCGCGGGAGAGTATCGATCCAGAGACGATGTCTTACTCAGAGCTGGCGCTGCTTATCGAGACTCGCCCGAACCGCAGGGACGCGAGGTTGGCGTTGCATCGCCACATCACATATCCGCTGGCGAACATTCTGTTGCTGCTGTTGGCGTTGCCCTTGGCGGTGCGCTACGAGCGGGGCAGTCGGATGGATCGGATCATGGCATCGATCGCGCTGTGTGGAGGCTATTTCCTCGTCGACCTCGTCTGTCAGCGTCTCGGTCAGCGTGACTGGTTGCATCCGATCGTCGCGGCCTGGACGCCGACCATCCTGTTTGGTTCACTCGGTGTGGTAACGTTCGGCAGTACAAGATCATGACGGAACCAGCAGACGAAGGCCGGCGCCCCGGCTGGATCATTCTCATCCCTGTAGTCTTCGTCGTTGGCGGGACCGCTTGGTTTATCGTCGCGATGGCGGGGCGCTAGCGCCGGACCGCGACCGCCGCTGAGGTCCTTTGGCGGCATCGCGGCGACGTCTGCCCCGTTCGTCTTGGTCGGGTTGCAGCTCCGCGAGCTCTCGGACCGACTCGAAGCCAGCCTGGCGCCTGGCGCCGCCCACCAGGAGGGCGGGGGCAGGTCGAGGAAGCCGACGCCGGTCGAGGTGGGCGGCGGCCGCTGAGCGGGAGGCCGCGCGGCGTTCGGGTCAGCTGGAGAGCTTGTCTTGTTGCCCTCGGAGCCACTCGACGGCCTGGCGCGGGGTGAGCTCGTCTAGGTCTAGCTCCTTGAGTTCCTCGACGACCGGCGGCGTCGCGGGCGCGAACAACTCGCGCTGGTGCGGCCGGGCGCGGTCGTGCTCGGGCTGCGAGAGCAGCGCCTCGCGCGCCTCGTCGCTCTCCTCGTCGAGCTTCTCAAGCACGGTCTTCGCTCGCTCCAAGACTGGCTTAGGGATGCCCGCGAGCCTCGCGACGTGCAGCCCGTAGCTACGGTCTGTGCCGCCTTGCTCGATCCGGTGTAGGAAGACGACCTCGTCGCCCCACTCCCGCACGGCGACGCGGCAGTTGACGACGCCGCGCTCCGGACCCGCGAGCTCCATCAGCTGATGGTAGTGGGTTGCGAACAGCGCGCGGCAGCCGACTCGCTCGTGGAGGTCCTCGGCGATCGCCCACGCTAGCGACATCCCATCGTAGGTGCTGGTGCCGCGGCCGACTTCATCGAGCACGACGAGGCTCTTGCCCGTGGCGTTGTTGAGGATGTTCGCCGTCTCGGTCATCTCGACCATAAAGGTCGAGGCGCCGCGGCTGATGTCGTCTGCGCCTCCGACGCGGGTGAAGACGCGGTCGCAGAGGCCGATGTGTGCGCTCTTGGCGGGGACGAAGCCGCCTATCTGCGCCATGATTACCACCAACGCGTTCTGGCGGATCCACGTCGACTTGCCCGCCATGTTCGGGCCCGTGAGCAGCACGAGCTGACGCTGTGGTGGGTCTAGATCCGTGCCATTGGCGACGAACGAACCTGCGGCGTGGGTCGCCTCTAGCACCGGGTGCCGCGCGTCTTCTAGCTTCAGCTTCGTCGAGTCGTCTAAGGTTGGTCGGCAGTAGTCGCGCTCGATGGCGACGGTCGCGAGCGAGGTGCAGGCGTCGACGTCGGCGACGGCGTGGGCGGTCGCCTGCAGCCGATCGACCGCTTGCGCGACCTCATCCCGCAGCCGGTTGAACAGCTCATACTCGAGCGCCTTGCTGTTCTCCTCGGCCTTGAGAATCTTGGTCTCAAGCTCGCGGAGCTCTTCGGTGATGTAGCGCTCGGCGTTTTTGGTCGTCTGCTTGCGGACGAAGTCGCTCGGGAGTTCGACCGCGCTGTGCGTGTGCGTGACCTCGATGTAGTAGCCGAAGACGCGGTTGAAGCCGACCTTCAGCGTCGAGATGCCGGTCTGCTCGATCAGCCGCTGCTGGTAGCGCGCGAGGACCTCGGTGCTGTCCTTTGCGAGGTCCCGCATCTCGTCTAACTCCTGGTGGAACCCGCGCCGGATCAGGCCGCCCTCCTTGATGGTGGTGGGCGGCTCGTCGACGATCGCAGCGGCGATCGACTGGTTCAGGTCAGGGAGCGGATCGATCGCCTGCCCCAGCTCCTGCAGCAGTGCGCTGGCGCACGCTGCGAAGCGCTCCCGCAGGGCGGGGAGTTGATCTAGGCTCTGTCGAAGCCCGACAAGGTCTCGCCCGTTGGCGCGCCCGAACGCGGCGCGCGACGAGAGCCGTTCGAGGTCAAGGACCTGCGAGAGGCGCCCGCGCACCAGCGCGCGGAGCTCGGAGTCTTGGTTGAGCTCGGCGACGGCGTCTTGGCGAGATTGGATCGCGTCTAGCTGCGCGAGCGGCGAGAGCAGCCACGCGCGGAGGCGCCGGGCGCCCATCGGGGTGTCGCAGCGGTCGAGGATCGAGAGCAGCGGCGTGCCCTCGCCGCCGCGCATGGTTTGCACGAGCTCGAGGCTCTGGCGCGTCGTGCGATCGAGGCCGAGGAACGCCCCGTCGCGCCAGACCTCAAGGCGGCGCAGGTTGGGGAGCGCGCCTTGCTGGGTCTCTTGCAGGTAGGCGAGCAGCGCGCCGGCGGCGCCGACCGCTAGCGGCGCGTCGTCGATGCCGAAGCCCCGCAGCGTCTTGACTGAGAAGTGGTCTTGCAGGAGCCGCGCGCCGCCCTCAGCGCCGAAGTCGTAGCCGGCGCGGTAGGCGACGGGTGTGCTGGTCTGCGGTAGCCAGGCCTGGTCTCTGCCCCGCTGATCCTCGGCGAGCAGCAGCTCGGCCGGCTCGATCCTCGCGAGCTCGTCAGCGAGCCGGTCTGGGTCGATCTCGACCACGAAGAACGCGCCGGTCGACAGCTCGACCCAGGCCACGCCGCACCGCTCTTTGCCAAACGAGACGGCCGCGAGGTGGTTGCTGCGGCGGCCGTCGAGCAGGTTGTCTTCCGTCAGGGTGCCGGGCGTCACGACGCGCACGACCGCGCGCTCGACCACGCCCTTGACCTCCTTGGGGTCCTGCATCTGCTCGCAGATCGCGACGCGGTGGCCCATCTGCACGAGGCGCCGCAGGTACCCGTCGACGGCCCTCACAGGCACGCCGGCCATCGGGACGGCGTTCTCGCCCTTGCCGCGCGCCGTCAGCGTGATGCCGAGCGCCTTCGCCGCGGTCTTGGCGTCGTCGTGGAACAGCTCGTAGAAGTCGCCCATCCGGAAGAACAGGATCGCGTCAGGATGCTGCTCTTTAGCGGCGTCGAACTGCTTCATCGCGGGCGTCTTGCCCTTGGTCTTGGTGCCGCTCATCGGGCCTGTCCCTGGTCGCTCAGACGCTTACGTGGTTGCGATACAGGCGCCAGGACGCGCAGCGCTTCGTCGACGACGATCTCGGCGGCTTCCTCGGCATCGTCCTCGCGGGTTTCGGACGAGAACGACAGCCGCACCACTTCACGCGCCTGGCGCTGGTCCATGCCGATCGCAGCCAAGACGTGGTTGTCTGGTTTGTTGGGCGTGCGGGACTTCTTCTTGGGCTCCGCCTTGGGGTCTTCGGCGGTGTGACAAGCAGAGCCGATCGAGAACGCGACGCCGCGGGAGTCGCACCGAGTCATTAAGGTCTCGCCGACCACGCCGGGCACGCGCATGGAGAGTATGTGCGGCAGGCGTCGTGTTGGATGGCCGAGTCGCTCAGCCTCAGGCAGGTTCTCGACAACGATCTCGAACACGCGCTCGCACAGATTCCGCATGTGCGCCTCGTTCTCGGCCATGTGCGTTAACGCCTCTTCGGCGGCGACGGCGAGCCCGACGGCGCCTGGGACGTTCTCGGTGCCGCCGCGGAGGCCGTGCTCCTGGCCGCCTGCCAATTGTAGCGGCGCGACCTTCGCCCCGGCTGTCAGGGCGAGGAGGCCGGCGCCACGCGGGCCGTGGAACTTGTGCCCTGAGATCGCGACCGAGTCGACGTCGAAGGTGTCGAAGTCAAAGGGCAACTTGCCGTAGGTCTGTACGAGGTCGACGTGAATGTGCGCCTCTGGCGCAGCGCGACGCGTCAATTCGACCAGCTCTCCCAGCTTGCCGAGCGTGCCTAATTCGTTGTGGCCGTGCATTAGGGCTACGACTTGAACGTCTTTGCCCAGCGCGTCGAAAAGCGTCTCTGGAGCTATGTCCCCTTCTGACGTGACCGGCAGCTCGGTGACTTTGTGGCGGTAGCGGGCGAGCAGCGTGTCGCATCGCAGCAGCGCGGGGTGATCAGACTTACCCATCAATACGCGACCGGGCGGGCGCGTCGCGCCGGCGCCGACGATGCCGAGGTAGTCTGCTTCGCTGCCGCCCGATGTGAACACCACTTGGTGGGCTGCGAGCGTGCCGCGCAAGAACTCGCGGGCGTCTTCCAGCGCGCGCTTTGCAGGCGGGCCGAAGGCGTGCGGGCTGCTCGGGTTGCCGAACAGCCGGCGCTGAGCGTCGGCGATGTTTTCGACGACGCGGCGCGTGGGGCGTGTCGTGGCGGCGTTGTCTAGGTAGATGCGGCGGGCGCCCGTCATCTCCCGATCATCGCGCATTGACGGCGACAATGCAGCCGCTGGTTCGCAGCTTCATGGGGTGGATACCGCGGCGGTCATGTCTGGCAACTTCCCCTCGAGCGGGTCTCCGCGGGCCCCGTTTGCGCGCGGATCTTGCTCGCTGGATCGGCGCGTCTACGCCGCTGGTTAGGGCTGCCTGATCGAGTGGAAGTGTCACGCCTGCAAATACTTCGGAGGCCCCTCGCCGCGATTCTCGGGCGCTGTTCCGGGCACCGCAGCGCTGACTTCGCGCGGCGCTGGTCCGAAGGAGGGATCCCTGGCGGTCTCGGCTTGAGGCGACTGCGCGAGGTTGACGATAGCACGGGTATGTGGATGTGGGTGGGGCTTGTCTGGGTGGCGGCAGCGCTGACGTTGGTCGCGATGCATCATCGGCTGCGCAGCCGGAGTCGGTGTTATCCCCCTGAGGTCTCGAGCTTCATGTTCGGGCTCGAGAGCGAGCTCGTCGCAGCGCACCCGGGGGTTCACTTCTTGGGCATGTTGCCGGAACGCTTCGCGTGCTTGTTGTCGGTCGACTGCCAGGAGACGCCGGTGGGCCTGCACGATGCCTTCCGTAACTTCGACGCCCACCCCGAGAGCTTGCCGCAGATCGTCTCGCAGCTTGTCGAGGACATCCGTGAGGTTGGCTTGGATCGCGCCGACGAGCTTGAGTTCGGGTCGGTCACTCAGCGGTTGATGCCGCAGGTGCGCAGCCGCGAGTGGCTTGAGGCGCAGGGAAAGTTCGGCGAATCGGGCTTGGTCCACACGGAGTTGAACGCCGACTTGGTGACGGTCTATGTCGTCGACGATGAGTCGAGCATGGTCTTTTTGTGCCGCGCGCACCTCAAGCGGTGGGGCAGAAGTGTCGAGGACGTGCACCACTTGGCGCTCGCGAACCTCTCGAGCCTAGGCAGTCAAGGGCTCCAAGCGGCGTCCGCGGAAGCTGTCTTGCTGCAGTCGGGGGACGGCTTCGACGCATCTCGTATCTTGCTCTTGCAAGGCCAGGACGGCTTGTTGGTCTCCGTTCCTGACCGGGACATCCTCTGGGCAGGGCCTGAAGCAGGGCAGGATATGAACGCGCTGATCGGTATGACTGCGAGCCTGGCCGAGCGCGCCTCGCACCCGGTGTCTGAGAAGCTCTTCCGGGTCAGCGGCGGTCGGTTTGAGCCCGTGCAAATCCCAGGGTGACCGTCACTGTGTCGACGTCGGGGACGGAGAAGCTCTGCGCTTTCTCCGGGGTCAGCGGAGCCTGCAGCTCGTAGACGCCGGCGGCGAGCTGCAGGGCCATCGGTTCGCCTTGACGAAGCTCAATGCCAGCTGTCGTGTGCAGCATCGGCAACCACTGCTGATCGTCGACCCTTCGCAGGCGCAGCGGTCCTGCCTGTTCGATCCCTTCGGGTAGGTCGAACTTGATCGCATAGGTCGCGCCTGAAAGCGTGACGGATGGCTCGGACGGCGCCGGCGGGCTGCCGGTAGCAGCTTCCTCTTGACGCATGAAGAGCGTCTCTCGGTCGATGTAGCCGTGGCGCGCGTGCGTACGCGCCGCGGCGAACGTGATCGTCAACGGTGTGCCGCGCTGCGCCTCTAGCCTGAAGGTCACTTCACCGTCAGGGCCTAGCTTTCCCGTGCTCAGCGGGCGCCAGCGGAAGTCGCCGCCAGTGATCGTGTGGAAGGTCGCGATGCCCGCGACCTCACGATCGGCTCCTGCGGTCACGCCGACGAGGTGTACGGTGACCGGCACCGGCGAAGTCGCGGTCGTCGCGGGACCCGCGACCGTCTCGACCGTGACCTCGCCTTCGATCGGAAGGAGCGGCTCTGGTTGACGCAGCATGGTCCGCGGCGTCGGTTGGTAGCGCGTCATCGCGCTTGGCAGCGGGTCCTGGCCGATCGCGAGGATCAGCGCGTATAGCGCCGTGACGATCGCGGCTGCGATCATCAGGCAGATCAAGAGTTTGGCGAGTGTTCGGATGGGATCGGCTGCGGTTGGGAGCCGCGATCCTACTTCGGCGCGCCGCCGTTTTGTTGCTGCGTCGCCTTGCCGACGGTCACGGCGACCTGTTCGGCGCCGCTGATGACGACCGTCTGGCTGGTGCGCTCTCTGTTACGCGGTTGCGCGATCAGCAGATATGTCCCTGTGGGGAGCGACTTGACCTCGAAGGCGCCGTCGCGGATTCGAGCTTCAAAGGAGTCGTTCTTGCGCAAGTAGTTGCTCAGGTCCTCGGGCACCTCAAGGAGGTCTGCCACGAGGGAGATGCGGCCGCCTACTTCATTGGCGTCGCTGCCGTCGTCGGTGGCGATCGAGCCCTTCAGGGAGCCGGTTGTCAGCGAGAAGTTGCGCTCGAGCGACGTCCCGGCGATCACTTGGACGCGTTCTTGGTATAGCGGTCCGCCGCGTCGCCCCTCGGTGATGCGTAGCGTGTAGAGGCCTGCGGAGACGTCCTTGATCTCGAACCGGCCGTCGCCCTTGACCGATTCGGACTTGTTGCGTCCCCAGCTCGCCATCCTCGATAGCCATGGGTTGCCGCCGCTGTCGCTGGGTTGCGCGTCGCCTTGCTCCTCGCGACGCAGCTCAACGCGGAACCCCTTGGCGTTTTCGCCGTTGTGCAGCACGCTGCCGACGACGCTGCCGACTTGCGGGCGCTCAAGTTGCATGTCCCAGCGGGTTTCATTGCCGGCGCGAACGTTGACGTCCGCGTTCATTTCGCCGCTCATCATCATCGGCTGCAACATGCGCATGATCTCACGTGTTCCGCCGATCCAGGTGCGCACGATGTAGGCGCCAGGTTTGAGGCCTTCCATACGGTAGCTACCGTCGGCTTCGATTCGCGAGGTGCTCATGTTGCTGCCGCCGCGCCCGCCGCGTCCGCCGCGGCCGCCCCGCATCCCGCCGCTCATCATCGCGCTCATGATGTTGCCGTCCTCGGGGATGAGCATCGCGCCAACCTGAACCTCACCCAGCTCCTCTGCCTGAAAGCCTGTGACCTTGCCGATGATGACGCCGAGCTGCGTGAGCCTCATCTCGAAGTCGGAGCGGTCGTTGTTGACTTGGAACGCGCCGATCTTCGCCTCGGCGAAGCCCTCGGCGATCGCGCTCAGCGCGAATACCCCGCGCTGCACGTTCTTGATGATGAACAGGCCGTCCTCGTCGGTGCGCGCCTCAAGGCGCTGCGACGGTCCTGACATCCCTCGCGTCCACTCGCGCACCATGCGGTTCATGTCGAAGCCGCCGCGCCCGCCGCGTCCGCCGCTGAGGTCGGTTATCTGTGGTGGGTTGTTCTCGTCAAGCGAGGCGGTGCGTAGGACGACCTCGGCGCCCTCGATTGGGTCGCCGTAGTCGTCGAGTACGACGCCGCCGACGTATAAGCCACGGTCGAGCGTGATGGTGAGGTCTGGCGGCGACGCGTTCGCGCGCACCTGGACCTCTTCTGACTGGTAGCGCGCGTAATCGTCGGCCTCGACGACGACCTCATAGACGCCTTCTTGCAGGCCATCGGCCGTGAATCGGCCGCCGTCGTGTTGTTCCTGTCGATCTTCGCCGCGCCGGCCTTCGCCGCGCTCGCCGCCGCGGCCTCCGCCTCGGCCTCCGCGCTCGCCGCCGCGGCCGCTGAATTGGCTGCTGAATTGGTCCCTCGCGCTGCGCATCTGACGCATCAGATCACGGCGCCCGTCCTCCGAGAGGTTCGGGTCCATCATCTTCGTCCACAGTGAGGTCAGGTCGAGCTCGGGCTTGTTCGGGTCCGGAAGGTCTCGTAGCCGGCGTGCTTGGACCGCATATTGCGTACGCGGCAAGCCTTCTGGCGTCTGGACGAGGCCGGTGATGCGAAGGCCGTCCAGCATCGTCACGTAGATTGGGCGGTTGAGCTTCGGGTCGATCTCGTCTGCCTCGTGGTCGAGGAAGCCCTTAGCTTTGACCCGCAGCTCCATCAGCGTGCCCGGCAGGTGCTCTAAGAAGAACTTGCCGTCTGCGTCGGTCTTCGTGCGGTGATCGCGTCCGCCGAAGCCTTCCATGCCGCGGAAGCCGCCGCGTCCTTCGCGCCCGCCGCGACCTTCGCGTCCGCCGCGACCTTCGCGTCCGCCGCGTCCCCGTGACTCCGCGCCGTCTCGCCCGCGCTCTTGGTCGGCGTTGCGGCTGAGCGACGCGCGCAAGCGGACGTCAGCCTCCGCGATCGGCTCCCCGCGCTGATCGACCACGACGCCGGTGACTTCGTAGCCCGGGCCCAACGCGATGTCGGGGACATCGACGACAGCGTCATTGGCGACGTCGAACGAGTCGGAGCGGCCGGGTGTGTGCATCTTCGCCAGCACGGTCACGGCGAACCGCCCTTCGGGGACGTTCTCGTAGGTGTAGTAGCCGTTGCCGTCGGTGCTCGTCGCCGGCAGCAGCTCGTCGCGGTTGCGCTGCCATCGCAGGCGGTTGCGGTAGTCGGGCTCCATCTTCACCTCGGCCTCGATCACGGCGTTGCCTGCGAGGTCCGTGACGCGGCCGCGGACGAGCCCGCCGGACTTAAGCTGCAGGTCGCCGAGCGCGACCTCTATTTCGGCGAAGTTGGCCTGCCCCGCTTGAATGTCGCCGACATCCTTCTCAAAGAGCCCGACCGCGTGCTGGTCGCTCTTGACCTGGAGCGAGACGCGGAGGTTGCGAAAAGCTTGGCCTTGGAAGGCGAACAGCCCCTGCTCGTTCGTGATCACCGGCTCCGGGATTCGTCGCGAGCGGCTACCGCGGTCTCGTCCACCGCGGCCGCCGCCTTGTGCTCGGCTGCGGCCGATCTCGAGCCACACCTTGGCGCCAGCCACCGGGGCGTTGAACTTGTCGATGACCCGTCCTCGCAAGAGGGCGTCGATGCGCGTCTCATCTGCGACGACTGGCGCCTCGGGGCTTAGCTCTGCCTCTGTTCGCTCGATCGCGGCGGTCTCGGCCGTCGCCGGATCGACCTGCTCCTCTTCTGCTCCATCGACCTCGTCATCGGTGCTCCACTGCATCACAGGCGCAGGGGCTTCGCCGATCATGTTCGGCAGCAAGAGGGCCCCTGCGACGACGGCGATGAACGCGACGAGCAGGAGGACGAGTGTTTGCTTTTGCATTGGGGGGAGGCAGCAGGATTGCTGGCCTCCCTCTTACGGCAAGTTCTTGATATGACGACAGATAGCTGCGTAACAGCTGTGCACCGCCGAACACGAAGTCGTAAGGTGCTGCTATTGAGTAATTTGCAGCGACAGCGTGTTTGAGCTTCCGATCGCACCGGTGGTCGAGATGACCACGGTCTGTGCGTGCGCGCTCAATACCGGCGCGAAGCCAGGGTTGTTGACCCAAAGGGACGCGGCCCCGGAAGCGTCTAAGGGAACCGACACAAAGACCGGGGAGCTTGCGAGCGAAGCACTTACGATCAATTGGGCTTCAAACCCTGGGATCGATAGGGCCGTCGAACCGCCAGCGGCGCCTGTCGCGAACAAAAGCAGGCCGAACCCGTTGGCGGGTCCGCCTGCGGTATCCAGTGAAAAGGAGCCCGCAGGGATCGGTGCTGGCGTCGAGGAGGTCAGCACGGGCGGCGCAGCGGAGATGCACTGGTTCTGGCTGGCGCCGGTGGCCCAGCTACCCGAGCGGACGCAGAGCGTTCCGCCTGCGCTCTGGAAGGGCTCGAAGACCTGGGCGCCGGGGGTCGCAGGCATGATGAATTGCAGGCTGCTGCCGCTTAAGCCAGACCCGGCGAAGTCGACCAGGGATTGGCCGAGCGCGGCCTGAGCACCGGATGCGTCGTTAATCTCGCCGATCACACCGTTCATCCAGTCGACAAAGAACAGGTCGCCGTCATCATCAAAGGCGAGGTCCCCAGCGGCGTCGAGCCCTTGGATCACGACCGTGGCGTCGCCGGTGCCCAACACTTGGTTGTTCACGATGGCGGCGTCGACCGTGGCGCGGGAGAGTCGCAGGACGTCTACGGTGCCGGCTGGAGCCGGGAAGGTCGCGGGAGCCGTCGCGTAATAGACGTCGCCTGCCGCGTCGATCGCGAGCGACCCGGACGCGCCCGGGAACTGCGCGAGCAGCTGCGTCTGTCCGGTCAGCAGGTCGAGGAACATGACCTCGTTGTCGGGTGACGAAAAGCCGCCGGTCTTGGCTGAGACCAGCGCGCGATCGTCGTCGAGCAGGACCGCGTCGTAGTTGAAGACGACGTTGGCGACGAGCTGTGGGGCGCCGCCGTTTAGCGTGACGCTCCAAATACCGTTGTTGCTGCTCTCACCGAACAGCACCTTGTTGTTGCCGATCGGCGCCGTGAACGACCCGAACACGCTGCTCGGGAACGTCAGTAGGCTTTGCGTCGACGCGCCTGTGTCGAGCTTCAGCTCGGTGCCGTCAAAGTAGACGGTGCCGAAAGCGGTCTTCAGCACGTTACCCGCGCCGCTCGGGAGTGAGGTCGTGTTGCTGGAGTAGCCTTCGGCGATTTGCTGGGCCGAGACGGTTAGGGAGATGCTGGCGAGGGCCGCCAGCAGCGTTGCGGTGTTACGGAGCATGGTGCTGCTTGGTGTCGCTGATACGCGACGGGAATAGCCACCCCTCTCTGCCAGCTTGAACCCCACGCCTGCCGGAGAGGAGGATCCTCTTCTCAGCGCGGGTTGATCGTTCGAGACGCGTAGCGTCCGAATGGAGTCGTGCGTTCATTGCCAACAAGGCGTCTTGCGCGCCGTGACGGTGGCTGGATCAGGCCCGGTATGGGTCTGGCGCCTCGCGGGTGTTCTGGCTTCTGGATCGCCCTACTTGCTCGCCTTCCCAGCGTGCCAACGCGGCACATCCAGTGGCTCGATGAGCGTTCGTCCTCAGATACAGCTGCGGGACAGCGCCGGATTTGCACCGGACTTCCCCACGAAGCGCGAGCGCAGGCTAATGGTACGGCCTCGCCGTATCAAGAGGCGGGTGTCTGGCGGTCTGCCGCCGAAACGTAAGCAGTGATGGATCTACCTAAATATCGGAAATGGCTTCGGGCGCGGGTGTCTGGTGTCGTTTGGTTGTCCAGGTGAGCCCACCTCCGCAGCGCATCGTAAGCCTGGTCCCAAGCACCACGCAGTCCATCTGCGCGTTCGGGGCAGCCACGAGGCTCGTTGGTCGGACGCGATACTGCACCGAGCCCGGCTTCGAGGTCGCTTCGGTCCCGACGATCGGAGGTACGAAGAACCCGCGCCTCGACGCGATCCTGGCGCTTGACCCCGACCTCGTCATCGGCAACGCCGAGGAGAACCGTGCGGTAGACCTTGAGCACCTCGCGGCGCGGGTGCCGACGCTCGTGCAGACGCCTCGCACGGTCCGTGAGGCCGCTCTCGAGTTACGTGCGTTGGCGACTCGCTTGGAGACGCTCCACGTCGCTGAGACTTGGCTGCAGGAGCTGGGCGAGCGCATCGCGGCGGTTGAGGTCGCGGCGCGCGGCGAAGCGCGGCGAAGCGTGTATTACGCGATCTGGCGAAAGCCGTGGATGACGGTCAACGAGGACACCTTCGTCCATGACGTCTTGTCGCTCTGCGGCGGCCGGTCGGTGGCCGCTGACCAGCAAGACCGATATCCGGTGATGGCGCCTGATGAGGCGGTCTCCTGCGGCGTCGACCTGGTCCTGCTCGCCAGCGAGCCGTGGGAGTTTGACGCAGCGCAGCGCGACGAGGTCGTCGCTGCTGGTTGCTTTGGTGACGCTACGGTTCGCTTATGCGACGGTCGCGACTTCTGCTGGCATGGAGTCCACATGGCAGAGGGTCTCGGCCGAGCGCTCGCGGCGTTGCAACGCTGAAGCCATCAGCTCTGCGCGCGGCGCGAGCTAGACCTCATTGGCCTCGCTCGCGTTCGCCGCTAAACGCTTGCGTCTGCGCGCGTCCAGGTCTCGGCTGTGCGCGAGCGAAGCCTTGGCGGCTCGGCGTTGATCCCATAGCACTACGATGATCATCAGCAGCCCTACGCCGCCGAGCCAGAAGCCGATCGCTTGCATCCGCGGCTCCATGTCTAGCGTGTCGAGGTCGGCAGCGATGAACAGAGGCACGCGGTAACGCTTGCCCTCTTGGCTGTCGTAGACGTACCAGCGGTAGTAGAAGCCGCGCACCTCCAGCTGGGCGCGCATCGGGAGGTCGCGGACCTGATCTGGGATCCAGATCGGGATCAGGTGCCCGCCGAAGCCGCTGGCCTGGACCCATGCAGATGTCCAGAATCGGATGTTGGCAGGGTTGGCGGGCGCTGCGATGGTGCGGCGCTGGATCAGGGTTCCGAATACGCGCATGGGCTCGCCGCGACCGATGTCCCCGGCGATGAGTCGGTCATACGGCTCGCCGACCGTCAACGGCTCGATCTTGCGCCAGTCCGCCAGCGTGCGTAGGTCTGCAGTGTCGCGCGCGAACGCGCCTAGATGCCATAGCGCCTCCGTCTGATCCTCCTCAGCGTCACGCCAGGCGAGGTCGTCCGGCCAGAACGTGTCGTCCTGTAGATCGCTGAGGAGCTCGGGGCTTAGCTCGGTTACGGCCGGCCAGTCCTCGTAGTCGCGCTGCATCGAGCGCCCGATGAGCATCGGGACGGAGTCAAGCTTCTGCGGGTAGGTCGTGTCCCGTAACTTCAGCAGGTAGCCTTCGACCCGAACCCAGTCGCCGACGGCGACGCTTTTGCTCCCCGTTGGCGGGATCGAAAAGGTCGCGAGCACGGATTCACCGTCGGCAAGTCTGACGGCGGCGTCGTAGATCGAATATCCGTCGATGGGATGCCCGCTGCGCGGGCCGAGCAGCTGGACGAGCTCGCCCTCATAGAAGAGCCATCGGTAGCGCCAGTCGTCGATCGCGGCACGCAACGTCGCGACCGGGACCATGTCGCTTGGCATCTCGAGCGCGGCGGCGACGCTCGGGCCGACGTCGAGCGCTTCCGCGAGCAGGTGGGCTAACGGCGCCCGCTCGATTTGCAGGCGATCGCGCCGCGTCGAGTCGTTGGTTTGGGCGAGCAGCGCCTCATCGAGCTGCGGGACGGAGACCTGCTTCTCCAGGACGAGGCTTGGCTCCACCTCGGCCTGTTCGATGCGGTTAAGCAGCCAGATCGCGTACGCGAAGCACGCGGCGATCACGCCCGCCACCACGAATCGGGCCCAGCTTGGCATCACTGGCAGGATCCGATGCTTGGAGCGAGCGCCGCGCGTCTTCATGCGTGCTTCAACGGCTGGGAGGTGCGATCGGTTTGGTCGGATCACTCCGGTTTGTCGAAGAGCCCACCCAGGTGATAGTTGGCGATGTCGCTGCGGTCGACGATGGTCGCCGCGTTGACGCTTAGAGTGACTGCGATCACCTCGCTGATCTCATCGCTCGTGGCGCCTTCGCGCTTGGCCTTCTTCAGGTGGCCTTCGAGGCAGCCCTTGCAGCCAGAGGTGAGCGCAGCGGCGATGGCCACGAACTCCTTTGTCTTGAGGTCCAGCTTCGTCTTGCCGTAGGTCGCTTTGTAGAAGCCCATGTAGAGCTGCTTGAGCTCTGGGGTCAGCATGGCGTAGCTGCGCATCTGCGAACTGGGTAGGCGTCCGTCGGGTTGGACGTCGTCGGTTTCGGCTGCAGCCTTCGCGTCTGCTTGCTTGGAGTCGTCGGTCATGAGGGGAGGGGGTAGTTAAAGGGGCGAGCCGGTGAGGCTTCGCCGCAAGACTGCGGGTCAGCAGCGGTCTCTGCAACCTGGGGGGGAGATTATTGCAGTCCGAGCTGTAAGCGCACGAGCGCGTCGCGGTCGGCGCCCATCTCCAACTGCTGAAATGCTTCGTCGAATGCAAGCCAATGTAACTCCCCGATCATCGGGCCAGGTTGCAGCCCGGTGACCGGTTCGTCGGGCGTGCCCGCTTGCCATGCATAGGGCCATTCGACGACGCCGACGTCGCCGAACAGCTCTTTGTCCGGCTTTGATAGCTCCATGAGGTGCACCGGTCGACGCAGTCCGATTTCGGCTTGGACCTCACGGTGAATCGCCTGCTCGAGCTTTTCGCCCGGCGCCACCGGCCCGACGACTGGTCCTAGCGGCCATTCTTCGCGCGGCTTATGTCGAAGCAGTAGGAACTCGATCCGCTGGTCGAGCACCTGAAAGACGAAGACTCGTATTCGGTGTTCTAGGCTGAACATGCTGCATGGGCGGCACCTCCGCCCAGCCCCTCTAGTTAAGAGGATCGCACTGGGTGCGGTCGGAGGTGAGGAAAGGCGCCCGGAATCGCAGATTGAGACGACGCCTATTTGCCGCGCTTGGCTGCTCCTTCCTTGCGATCGCTGCTTCGCTGCGCGGGGCCCTCGCGGAACATTCGGCCGACGAACGTAAAGGAGCTCGGCAAGGTTCGGTCTTGGAAGCTGTTGCCCCACGAGTGACCGCCGCCGTCGATCAGCCGCCACTGGTGGGGGATCTCCCGCTGCTCAAGGCACTCGTGCAGCAGCAGGTTGCCGCTGTCAAAGCCATAGCGGTCCTCGCTGCCCGCGTCGAAGTAGATCTGCAGGCCTTTGAGGTCGTCCTTGTTAAGTTTGTCGGCGATGCAGGTGGGGTTGACCGCCTCCCAGAGGCGCTTGTCGATCGGGTCGCCGAACCCCAGCCGGCCAGCGAAGCTCTTCAGGCGCGACGGCATATCGTCGGGGTCCTTAGCGAACACCGCTGAGCTGTGCACGGCGACCGCGCCGAACAGCTCCGGCTTGGTGAAGGTGATCCGCAGCGCCCCCATGCCGCCCATCGAGACGCCCATCAGCGCGCGCTGGTCGCGCTCTCTGCTGACGCGGTAGGTTTTTGATACGTGCGACAGGAGGTCTTCGCTGATCAGGTCCTGCCATCGCTCCTTGCCTCGATTCATGTACATCGACGAGCGACCGCCGTTGGCGGTCACGAACACACACGGCGGGAGCCACCCCGCGGTGACGGCCTTGTCGAGCAGTTCGGCGCCGCCGCGGCCGTGGAAGCGGTTGTGGTCCTCCCACATGCCATGCATCCAAATGACCAGAGGCCATTCCTTGTCAGCGTTGGCCTCGTCTTCATAGCCCTTCGGAAGGTAGACCCCATAGGGCATCCTTTGGCTGACCGCGTCGCTTTGGAACCGCCCTTGGTCGTAGGTGAAGTGCTGCATCTCGCGCGGACTACGGTCGCGCCGGCCGCGGCGTTGACCTGGCGCGGTGTCGACGAGGGTCAGTGCGAAGAGGATTAAGAAGAGGGTGGCGCGCATGCGTTTGCTGGTTGGGGGCTAGCGGGTAGTGTTGCGTGTTAAGACTCGTGCGCCCAGGGGGCGTCGGAGAAAAGCCTCGAAGTGGATCCTGCTGCCGGCCGTTTGCTATCTCTGCTCGACCGCATGGTCGACTATGAGCGTCTGCGGCCTGGGCAGCGGGAGTGGGATCTGCGCCTAACGAAGCAGTTGCTGCATCGTGACGGCGCCTCAGCGGGCCCACGGCCGGCCGTGCAAGTGGCGGGCAGCAAGGGCAAGGGGACGACCGCAGCGTTCCTTGAGGCGCTGGCTGGCGCTGCGGGGCGCCGCGTCGGTTGTTACAGCTCTCCGCACGTGGAGACCTTGCGGGAGCGGATCCGCGTCGCCGGTGAGCTGGTGCCGCTTGAGGCATTGGAGGGCTTGTTGCAGACGATGCTCGCTGTCGATCCAGAGCGCCCGCCGACCTTCTTTGAGGCGATGACGGCCGCGTCGGTGGAGTGGTTCGCGCGTCAGGCCGTCGACTTCGCGGTGTATGAGGTGGGCCTCGGTGGGCGCCACGACGCAACCTCCGCCATCCCCATTGACGCTGCGATCGTCACGCGGATCGAGCTGGAGCACACTGAGGTGCTGGGCGACACGCTCGCTGCGATCGCTAGTGAGAAGGCGCCCGTGATTCGCCCGGGGGGGCTGGGGTTGACGAGCGCCGTCGGCGACGCCTTACAGGTGATTCGAGAGCACGCGCGCTCTGTCGGCGCAGAGCTGCTGGTCGCCGGCGAAGATTTTGGGGTTCGCGAGCTCGAGCACGGGGCCGCCGCGGCGCGCGGGCAGCTGCGCTTGCCCGACGGCAGCAGCGTCTCGTTTGTCTTGCCGGACGCTAGCGCGTTCTCGTTGCCGGCGTTGGAGCTAGCCGCTGCGACGATGAATCGGGTCTGTCCGGAGGTGCCGCTGACGCTTGATCCGGTGCCGACTCCCCGGCTGCCGTGCCGCTTCGAGGTGTTCGTCGAGCCAGACGGTGAGCTGTTGATCCTGGACGGTGCTCACACCGAAGACTCGCTCCGCGCGGTCGCGAGCGAGCTGCAGCGTCGCCGTCCCGGTTGTCGGGTGGCGGTGCTCACGGCCTTCGCGGCGGGCAAGCGATGGCGGGAGGGCTTGAGTCAGCTGCTGCCTCTAGCCGATAGCTTCGTTGTCACCGAATTGTCTGGCACGCCTGGGGAGGATCCCGCGGAGATCGCGGGGTGGCTCGCCGCGCGCGGCGCGCAGAGCGAGGTGGCGCCGGACGCGGAGACGGGCTTACGCAGGCTGCGTGAGCGCCCTGGCCCGCGGCTCGTCGTCGGCTCTTTCTATCTCGCCGGGGCTGTCCGCAAAATCGTCGACGGAGAGCAAGCGCGCTAACAGCATGAACGAGAAACCTGATCAGAGTGGCAACCTCACGGCGTCGTTGTTCGTTGAGGACCTCTTCCTCACGGATGCCTTTCTGATTAAGGGCCGCTTGAAGAACAAGACGAAGCGGCTCTCGAACACTCTCGAGGATCACCGCAGCAGGTACCTCGCGGTGCAGGACGCGACGCTCGTGTCGCTGAGCACTAACGAGGTCATCAAGACGCCGAACGTCAAGGTGAACGTCAGCGAGTTGATCTGCGCGCATGAGCTGGTTGACGTCGCCGGGGACGACGCCATGCGGCGCTTGGCGGACAACGACAAGCACCACCAGATCCGCGCGTTCTATAACGGCGCGGTGCAGTTTGAGCTCAGCGGCCAGATCGAGCCTGGCGCTTACGAGGCCAACGCGGTCACTGGGCGTGATTACTTCATCTTGCAGGCCCCCAAGTTCCGGGGCCTGGACCTGAGCCGTCGTGAGTTAGCGGTCCTCGAAGCGCTCGACTACGCGATTCTGCGGAAGGACCGGATGGCGTACGTTTACGACCTCGCCTAACCCAGGGCTTGCGACCGATGCGCGCAGGGACGATCCTGCGCTCGATGACCGCTGCACCGAGAGCTGCCTGGACGATCCCTGTCACCGAGAGCCCTGTCTCCGTGGTGATCGATAAGGCCGCGGCCTCGGTCGTCGCGGGGACCGCCGCCGTGATGGCCTGGAAGCTCGGCGGAGTCTCGCCCGACGGCCGCGGACATGGAACCCATGAGCAGTTCGGCATGGCGCCGTGTGGTTGGCCGGACGCCTACGGTATCCCGTGCCCTACGTGTGGCTGTACGACCGCGGCGACCCACATCGTGCACGGCGATCTCGTCGGCGCGTTCGTGACGCAGCCTTTTGGTGCTGCGGTCGCCTTGCTCGGCTTGATCGCCGGGCTGCACGGGTTCGCTTGCCTCGCGCGGGGCCGCTCTTTCGTCGACGCGCTGGTGCGACTGCCGTTCTGGTGGGTCGTGGCAGGCATGTTCGCGCTGTTCTGGGCAGCTTGGGGCTACAAATATCTCGTCTGGGAGGCCTAGCTCGTCACGAGCGCGGCCGCCGTCGGCCGCCGCCGCGCGCGGTCCCTCGCGAGGTCTTGGCCGCAGGCTGCTCTGCTTCGAGCGCCTCGCGCAGCATCCGTAAATACGAGGTGTAGCGAGTCTCGGCGATCTCGCCTGCATCATGCGCCGCCTTAACCGCGCAGCTGGCCTCGCCGTTGTGGAGGCAGGAGCGATACTGGCAGCGCGGGAGGCGCGCGGCGATTTCAGGGAAGAGGAACTGCAACTCCTGTGAGCCTGTGTGGAACAGGTGGAAGTTGCGCACGCCAGGTGTGTCGAGCACGTGGCCGCCGCCGGGCAGCGGCAGCAGCTCCGTGTGTGTCGTCGTGTGCCGGCCTTGCTGGATGTGGTTGAGGTGCCCGGTGCGCAACTGCACGCCGGGGACTACGGCGTTCAACAGAGAGGACTTGCCGGCCCCTGAGAGCCCGATGACGACCGAGCGGTTTTGGTGGAGCAGCTGTCTGACCTCCGCCAGGGTGTCGTCGGTGCGGGCGTCTCCGACCGAGCAGGTCTGCAGCACGCGCACGCCCGCCTCTGAGTAGACCTGCGTCCACTTCTCTGCGAGCTTCGGCGCTACATCAACCTTGGTCAGGACCAGGGTCGCGGGGACCCGTTCGCGCGCGGCGGCGGCGAGCACGCCATCGACCAGCTCGGGCTGGAAGGGCGGTGACGTGACCGACGCGACGGAGATCACGTGCGTGATATTGGCGGCTAAGACCTGGGCGAGCTCTTCTCCTTCCGTCGCCGCGCGCCGGTGCAGCTGTGAGCTGCGCGGCAGCACTCGGTCGATGACCTCCCCCGACGCGTCGAGCATGACGTGGTCGCCGACGGCTAGAGGCCGCTTCTCATGGGTCTTTTGCTCGAACAGCTTGCCCGCTACAGGCAGCTGTCGGCGCGCTCCTTCGATCTCGACGTGGCAGACCTTCGCGTCGATGCGTAAGACTAGTCCTACTTTTGATGGTCGCGGCATCCGGAACGTCTGGATCGATGGCGGTGGGTCGGTTGGCGCCGAGCCCCACGGGGGTACTGCACCTCGGCAACGCGCGCACGTTCTTGCTAGCGTGGTTGTCGGTCCGCGCGCAGAGCGGCACTCTACAGCTGCGTATTGAGGACATCGACGGTCCGCGCGTCAAAGCTGGCGCTGTCGAGCAGACCCTCGACGATTTGCGCTGGCTTGGGCTCGACTGGGATGGTGAGGTCATGGTGCAGAGCGCGCGGGGTGAGCGCTACAGGGCCGCCGCGCAGCGCCTGGTTGCGGCGGGCCTCGCATACCCTTGTGTTTGCACCCGAAAGGAGATCGACGAGGCCGCCTCAGCCCCCCATGAGAAGGGGGCGTCTGATGGCCCGGTCTACCCGGGTACATGCCGCGGCCGCTTCGCTTCCCTTGAGGACGCGGTTGCGCGCACCGGCCGCGCCGCGGCGTTGCGGTTTCGAGTGGACGTCGATGAGGTGCCGTTCGTCGACGGCCTCCAAGGTGATCAGCGCGGCGTGATCCGCGGCGATTTTGTCATCCAGAAGCGTGACGGTGGCCCTGCCTATCAGCTGGCGGTCGCCGTCGACGACGCCGAGCAAGGTGTCTCTGAAGTCTTGAGGGCTGACGACCTGCTGCCCAGCACGCCTCGACAGATGCTCCTTCAACGAGCGTTAGGGCTCTCCACACCGCATTACGTGCACGTGCCGCTCCTCGTCGGCGCGGACGGCCGACGCCTCGCCAAGCGGCACGGCGACACGTCGCTTCGGTTCTTCCGAGAGCAGGGTGTGTCCCCGGAAGATCTGTGCGGCTACCTCGCGCTCCTTTGTGGCCTGCGTAGTCGGCGCGCTCCGTGCACCCCAAGCGACTTGATCGAAGCCTTTGACCTAGAGGGCCTGCCGCGCAGGCCGCTGCGCGCGGATGATCATGCGCTCATATGAGCGCTATTTACTTTTGGCGATTACGGGCGCGTCGAACAGCCATGGCTTGAGCGCGAAGCCGACGGCCGTCGTGGTCGCCAGGATCAGCAGCAAGATGACCATCACCACGCGCCGATGGTCGCGCTGGTTTTGACGTTGCTCCTCGAGCTTCGCGCTGATCGCATGCTTGCACTGTTGGGCGATCGCACGCCAGTGCTCTTGGAGGCGTAGGACGCGGCCAGAGCGCTCGGAGTCGCTGTCGCCCGACTCGTTAGCGCCGAGCGCCTCAAGCGTCTCGTTGGCCAGCCGCGAGCGCAGCGCCGGGTCTGCCAGCGCGCTGAGGCGCCGCTCCGCGTCGCCGGCGCGCTCCACTGCGATTTGGGTCTCGACGTGTCGAAGGTCTTTTCGGTACAGGCCAGCTCGCTCGCTGGGCATGTGCATCCCGAGGAAGATCAGGCAGTCATGGCGCTCCTGCAGCACTTGAAGTCGTGCGTCCGCGGTGCTGTTTACGTCGTCTTCGAGCGTCAGATAGCGGGCGTTGAGCGCGGCGTTGCGGCGGACAGCGGACTCTAGCTCCTGCTTGGTCCGGCGCGCGGCTTGCAGTCGTTCATGCAACCTTTCGGCCTCTTCGCGCTCCCCCTCGTCGCCGGGGTTCAAGCCAGCGACCGCGCGCTCCATTTCAAAGAGGCCGGTGGTCCAGTGGCCTCGCGCCAACGAGTGCTCAGCATCTTCGGTGAGGCGGTCGCGCGTCGCGCGCGCCTGTTCGAGGCCCAGCCGCAGCCTTTCGAGGCCGTCGATCAGGGCGCTGCGTGGCCGGTCGGGTCGGTCAACGAAGGCCTCCAGGACCCGGGCGGTGTCGAGTCGCCCGACCGCGAGCTGCAGAGGGCGGACCGGCACAGGAACGACTTGCAGGCGCTGTTCTGCGTCTGTGAGCTGCTGCCAGGCCTTGTCGGTGAGGTGTATGAGCGCCTTGGCTAAGGCGTCGAGCGCTGGCTGCACCTGGGTCATGTGCGGGAACTCGTCGACGACGTTCGCAAGCGTCAACTGCAGGCTGCGCAGCCCGACGCCGCCGCCGCTGTTGTCGCGTTGCGCTAGCGCAGCGCCGGCTGCGGTGACTAAGTCTCGAAGCGGCTTCAGCTCTTCCGGGTCCCACATCGGGGTTACGCGCTCGACGTTGAGGGCGGCGCGGGCGATGCGATCGAGGTAGAAGCTGAGTCGGTGTAAGTCGTCGCGCTGCTCGGCCACCGTCAGTGAGGTGCCGCCGTATTCGGTCGCCATCGCCTCAACCAGCTGCTCGGCCTGGGCCATGTCTAGCTCCCGCTGCGCCTCGGCGATCCTCGCCTTCCGATCCGCGAACTGATCGGCGTCGGCGCGGTTGTTCGTCGCGAGCACGCGAAGGAACTCTACGGGCGCGCGTTGGAGCGCGCTCGGTGCCGCGCCATCGGCGATGGCTAAGGCGGCGCTGAGCCCGGCAGGGACGCCGGCAACAGAGGTTACTAACGTCTCTGCGGTCCGCAGCCACTGGGCCGCGCCCGCGAAGTCCTCTCGTTTATGGTGGCTTTGGATGGTCTCAGCGGCACCTGAGAGCAGCTCCGCGATGGCCCCGAGGATGTCGCGCCGGCGTGTCAGCGCCGCCTGGTTGCGCGGGAATCGCTCGAGTGCGCGTGATACGGCGTCTAACTCAGCTTGCAACGACGAGGGAGTGCTCGGCAGCGCGTCCGGTTGGCGCAGGAAGTCGGGGAGCCGTTGCAGTAGGCGATGACGGCGGAGCCATGTGGACGAGCGGAGGCCTTCGCAGGTGGTCGGTCGGACGTCAAGCGCGCCGGTCGCCCAGTCGTTCAGGTGAAGCTCCGCTTCGTCGTCTTCTAGGCTCGCGATCAGGCGTTCGCATCGCGTCGCGACGGCGACCGCGGTCGGACGCGCGTCTGGCTCGGAGCTGCAGCACAATAGCACGAGCGCGTCGACTTCTGAGTGCTGTGGGATGTGGCGCGAAGTACCGCCGTTGAGCAGGAACGCGAGGGTCGCGCCGAGACCGAAGACGTCGAAGGTGGCGTCGGGGGTTGCGCCGGAGTGCGCCTCGGGAGGGGACCAGGCGACGGTGCCGCCGGTGAACATACGCGCCGCTGTCGTCACTCCGATCGGCCGCGCGTGCTCGAAGTCGAGGAGCGTCACGCCGCCGTCGTCGTTCGAGATGAGGTTCTGTGGCTTCACGTCTCCGTGACAGAGGCCGCGCGGCGCGGACGGCGCTTGGATGGCGTGAAGGCGGGCGAGCGTCTGTGCGACCGCCCGGATGAGCCTCAGGGCTTGGCTGGCTGGCAGGGCGCCGACGCGCAGCGCCATGGCCTCAAGGTTTTCGCCTCGGATGAACTTCTGTCGAACGACCGGACGCTTGCTGGCTGGGTCGGTGCCAGCGCTGAGATACGGCACCACGCCTGATCCGGCCGCGACCGCGCCCATGCTCGCCTCGTATTCTGCGTCGGTGCTCGCGCCGCTGACGTAGATCTTGTGAACTTCGTCGCTAGCGCCGTTCGCAGGGCTCCTGCGCCACACGGTCCGCTCTGGCGAACAGTGTAGGCACGAGAGGTCGAATGGTTGTCCGGCTAGGGAGACCGACATCAGGATGCGAGAAACGAGGTCGCCGTCCTGGGGCTGCGGTCGAGGTGGTGCTGGACGACGCCCCCAGGCTATCAGAAACTAGAGGTCGCGGTTGTCAGCTGCGCTGGCTTGTGCTCAGACGGCTCCTGACGCGGTCGCCGCAGAGTTGTGACTATGCCCGTTAGCCTCGAAATCACTGATCGTTCCGGAACGCGCGAGTGCGAGGTCGAGGCCGAGCGCTTTTGGCTCGGCGCTGCGAGATCGGACTGCGATGTCGAGTTGGACCTCCCGGGCGTCGCTGGACGCCTCCTAGAGGTCACCGCTGACTCGCACGGTCGACTGCAGGTCCGCGCTGAGCCAGGCTTGCCGTTTCCGATCCGCTGCGCTACCGGCAGCATCGGCACGCGCTTCGAGGCGTTCCTCGATGGGGACGTCCTCAATCTCGGCCCCGCGCTGGTCAAGCTGCGCTTCCACGCCGAGGCTTCGACTGACGCGGTCGAGGCGCTGGATCCGGCTGCGCTGGCGGCGGCGCCAGGGTCGCCGGTGGGGGCGTGGTACACGACGTTCATGGAGATGTCTGACCACCTCGAGGGCCTAAAGAGCTCCGGCGAGATGGTCGCCGCGGCGATGGCTGCGGTGCTCGACGCGACTGGCGCTGACCGCGTGCACGTTGAGCTAGATCTAGACGATGGCGGCGGCGCCTTCTACCTGAGTCGGCCGAACAACGCGCAAGCTTTCCGAGTCAGCCGGTCGTTGGTCGAGCAGGTCCGCGCGGGGCATCAGGTCGTTCATGTCCCGGTCGCCTCCTCCGACCCCGTGGCGAGTAGTTTTCATAGCGTGCGCAGTGAGGGGATCTCCGCGGCTGTGGCGCTGCCGGTGAAGGCGCTCGGTAAGGCGCTGGGAGTGGTCTACGCCGACTGCATCAGCGACGGCGCGGTCTTGTCAGCGGAGGACCTGCAGCGAGTCGCGTTCTGCGCGCGGATGCTCGCGACAGCCTTGGGCAACAGGGTGCTGGTCTCAAGCCTGCTCGACCGGGAGCAGGGCGACGTTGAACACTGGGCGCTCGCGAGCGAGAGCCCAGCCTGCGCCGAGTTCATCCAACGCGTCAAGCTCTACGCGCCGGCGGACTACACGGTCCTGGTCCGTGGCGAGACCGGCACTGGCAAGGAGGTGGTTGCGCGCGCGCTACACGATTTGTCCCGGCGTGCGAAGGGGCCTTTCGTGCCCGTGAATTGCGCGGCGATCCCCGAACAGTTGATGGAGAGCATGCTGTTCGGGCACGAGAAGGGCTCGTTTACCGGGGCTATGCAGGCGCGCCGTGGCCACTTCGAGGAGGCTCACGGCGGGACGATCTTGCTCGATGAGATCGGCGACATGGCTGTCGAGCTCCAAGCCAAGATCTTGCGGGTCCTGCAAGATCGCGTCGTCGTGCCTATCGGGAGCCGGCGGCAGGTGCACGTCGACGTTCGGATCGTGGCCGCGACCCACCAGGACTTGGAGAAGATGGTCCGTGAGGGGCTGTTCAGGCAGGACCTCTACTATCGGTTGCGTGAGCTGGAGGTGTTGTTGCCGCCGCTGCGCGAGCGCAGCGAGGATATCTCCTCGCTCTCGCGGAGGTTCCTCGCCGAAGCCGCTACGGAGCTGGGCCAGGACCGCGCCCCTGAAATATCGGCGGATGCTTTCGAGCGCCTGCAGCGGCACCCTTGGCCGGGAAATATTCGTGAGCTGCAGCACGTCATCAAGGGTGCTTCGCTGCGCGCCGCCGGCGCGCCCGTGCGCGTCAGCGACCTCGACTTGGATCGAGCTGGCCTCGCGGCGTCCTCGGAGCCGCCGGTGCCGCCAGCGCAGGCTGCGCACTTTGAGCCTGTTGAAGGCGAAGACGCCGCGACCTGGAAGCAGCGCCTTGAGGCCCAGGAGCGCGCCGCTTTGCAGCGGACCTATGCCGAGGCAGACGGCAACTTGACCCGCGCTGCGGCGCTCTTCGGGGTCCCGCGCACGACATATCGTGAGAAGCTCGCTCGGCACGGGCTCCTCGATGCCTGAGGCCGCATGGCCGCTTCATAGCGAGCGTATTTAGGCGGGTTTGTCCGCCCCGCGGCGCTGTCGCGCCGCTAGGGTGCTGAACTTGCCCGATAGAACGACACCCTCGCCGGCGACGATCGTCGCGGTCGGTGACATCCACGGCTGTTGGCGTGAAGCGGACCGTTCTTACTTGGAGCGCGCCGAACTCGCCCTCGCCTTGTTCGTCGGAGACCTCGGGGACGAGGACGTGCAGATGGTCCAGCGGATCGCGGACATCGACGTCCCTAAAGCCGTGTTGCTCGGCAACCACGACGCTTGGCGCAGCTTCAGCGAGAAGCAGCTGAGCAATGAGTTGAACACCAGCCTCGACATCCTCGGCGAGGATCACCTCGCCTATGACGTGCGCGAGCTCCCAGAGGCTGGCGTCTCGGTGATCGGCGCGCGACCGTTCTCGTGGGGTGGTCAGAGCCTGAGAAGTCCGGACCTCTACGACGAGCTATATGGCGTCCGGACGATGCGTCAATCAGCCGCCGCGATCGTCGACGCGGCGCGCAGCGCGAAGCATCGAGATTTGATCATCCTGGCCCATAACGGTCCGACCGGTCTTGGCAGTAACCCCGAAGACATGTACGGCAAGGACTTTGGTAAGCCGGGCGGCGATTGGGGCGATTACGACCTGCAGTTGGCGCTACAGCGCATCGAGGGGTTTGACCTACGCGTGCGCGCGGTCATCGCTGGGCACATGCATCACCGCTTGTTGCATCCGCGGGGCGCTGAGAGGACCCGCTTCATCCGCCGAAATGGCACGCTGTTCGCCAACTGTGCGGTCGTTCCGCGCGTCGTCCGCGAGAAGGGCGGCGAAGACCTCTCTTACTTTTTGCGGATGCATTGGCAGGGCGGTGAGTGCTTAGCGATCGAGGAGGTCTGGGTGGACACTCACGGCGACGAGAAAATCGCGCGCGCGCCGATCATCGCTGACGTCGCCGAGCCGGCCCCTGATGTGGACGAGCTGGAAGAGCGCTGATCGCTGGTTACCAGCTGGCTGATACTGCTTCGACCGCGCGCCACACGCGCAGCAGGTTGCCCGACCAAATCTTGGCGATGTCTACTTCGCTGTAGCCGCGCTTCACGAGCTCGCGAGTGACGTTGCGGCTCTCTGCGGCGTTTTGCCAGCCGCCGATGCCGCCGCCGCCGTCGAAGTCAGATCCAATTCCGACATGGTTGATGCCGGCGACCTTGGCGATGTGGTCGATGTGATCGCAGTAGACGGCGACGTCGGCTGGTGGGAACTTGGCGTCGACCTCTGGTTCACGCTCGCGGAAGCGTTCCCAGCGCAGGTCGCGCTCGTCATCGCTGATTCCCTCGGATGACGGCCCTTTCAGGCCGATCTCTTCTTGCAGCGCGCGCAGCGCCGCAGACCGAGCGGCGTTGCTGCGCAGGAAGCTCGCGAGGGCGACGCACTGCACGACGCCGCCGTTCGCCTTGATCGCTCGGAGTTGCTCGTCGTCGAGGTTGCGGCTGTGGTCGTTGACGGCGCGCGCCCCAGAGTGCGACGCGATGATCGGCGCCTTGCTGACCTCGATGGCTTGCAGCATCGTCGACTTTGCTGCGTGGCTGACATCGACCATGATCCCGACGCGGTTCATCTCGGCGATCGCTCGGCGACCGAGGTCGCTAAGGCCGTTGTGCAGCGGCTCGTCGGCCGGCGTGTGCGAGTCACCTAGCTGCGTGTGGCCGTTGTGCGCGATGCTCATATAGCGTGCACCGCGCTGATGGAACTCCTCGATGCGACGCAGGTCGGTGCCCATCGGGTAGCCGTTCTCAATCCCGATGCAAGCGATGAGCTTGCCTTGCTGATGCAGCCACTCGACTTGATCGGCGCTAGTAGCTAGTCCGATCGTGTCGCGGTGCATCCGGCACATGCGGTGGATTGCGTTGAACTTCTTCTTGGCTTCGGCGTAGGCGCGCGCGAACCCTGAGTCTGTCAGCTTTCGCTGCGCGACGTAGACGATGTAGAACGCGCAGTCGTAGCCGCCGGCCCGCATTTTGACGAAGTCAACCTGCTGCTTGCCGTCGATCGCGGGGTCAAAGCGCAGCTGGAACTCGCGGGCCGTGTCGGGGTCGATGGGGAGCTGGCGTGGGGACAGGCTGTCGGAGATGTCCTTGTGCGTGTCGAGCGTCAGGCAGCGGTCGTGGATCGCGTCGGCAGCGAACGTCGACGCAGGGCCAGGCCCGGCGCAGCCACAGGCTAGGGATATCGTGAGAAGCAGGGGCGCGCGCATGGCCTGCTGACGATAGCGAACCTGCCGCTCGGAGCACCAGCCTCGATCGTTCGATGCCGTCGGGTCTTGGTGAGTTATCCCTGCGGCGACCTTGGGCCAATCCGGGCCGGCCATCAAGCGGTCTGCGGCGCTGGGTTTCAGCGCCCGCGAGGCCCTTTGGCCTCCAGTCTGGCTAGCATCGCCGTAGCTCACTTGCGTCGTCTCGTCTTCGGTGCATCATCGGAGACCCGGATCCATGGCCGAAACCGCTGACATCGTCGTGATTGGTGGGGGCGTGATCGGCAGCTCCGTCGTTCACTACCTGACGAGGTTGCTCGATCCATCGACCCGCATCGTGCTCTGTGATCGAGGGCCGGTGGCAGGGGCGACCTCTGGGTCCTGCATGGGCCACTTGATGGTGACGCCTGACAGCGCGCAGGACTATGCGTTGACGAAGACCAGCGTCGCGCTCTGGAGGCAACTCAACGAGGAGCTCGGCGGATTTGATTACAACCCGACCGGGGCGCTCTACCTCGCAGAGAACGACGAGGATCAGGAGATGTTCGCGGTCTTGCAGAAGCAGTTCGACGAGAACGGTGACCGCGCGGACGTGCTCGACGCCAAGTCGCTGCGAGAGGTAGAGCCGGGCCTCGCCGATGACGTGCCTGGCGCGTTGTTTTATCCTGGCGATGGTGTCGTGCTGCCGATGCTCGCGTGCGGCGCGCTGCTGCGGGGCGCGAAGCGCCGTAACCCCAACGTCTGTGTGCGATCGTATTGCGGCGTGAACGGCTTTGAGCGGGAGGGCGGGCGCGTCACCGCGGTCAAGACCGAGCGTGGCGTGATCGCGACGGACACGGTGATCAACGCTTGCGGCGTGTGGGCGCCTGACCTGAGCGAGCGGCTGGGCGAGCAGCGCCTGCCGATTTATCCGCGGGCTGGTAACCTCGCGATCACCGGCCACCACGTCTCTCCGATCCGCACGCAGTTGCTTGAGATCAGCTATCTGCGGTTCGCGCACGCGGCTAGTGATGTAGATCCGACGGGCACGACCAATGATCGAGGAGGTCATGCCGTCAACATGCAGCCACAGCGCAACGGCGGATGCTTGATCGGCAGCACGCGCCAGTTCTGCGGCATGGACAAGGACATCAATCGCGCGTTGCTGGAGCGTTCGCTTATGCGGGCCGAGCGCTATGCGCCTGGCGTCGCGGCGGCGCCGATCGTGCGCACCTGGGTGGGGCTGCGTCCGTATTCGGTCGATAACCACCCGCTGATCGGGCCTTGGGATCCGGTCAAGGGCTTCTACATCGCCGCCGGTCACGAGGGCCTCGGCATCACGATGGCGCCGATTACCGGGTTGCTGTTGGCGCAGCAGATCGCAGGCGTCGCCCCAGAAATCGACGTGACGCCGTATCTGCCAGCGAGGTTCGTCGCGTGAGCGGCCGTTTGCCTGGCGTTGGCGACCGCGAGGTCATCGAGTTCACCTTTGAAGGCGCCGCGGTCACTGCCTACGCGGGCGATTCGCTCGCGATGGCGCTTTGGGCCGCGGAGATCCCTGCGGTGCGCGGCAGCAGCACGGCTGGTGAGCCGCGCGGCGTGCTGTGCAACATGGGCATCTGCTATGAGTGCCTCGTGATCGTCGATGGCGAGACGGTGCGATCTTGCACGACCCTGGTGCGCGCCGGCATGAACGTTGAGCGCGGGGGCCTGCGATGAGCGAGCTCGTGATTGACGCCGATGTAGGGGTGGTGGGTGCGGGCCCCGGCGGTATGGCTGCGGCTACTCGGCTCGCCGAGGCCGGGTTGCGTGTCACGGTGTTAGATGAAGGCGCGCGGGCGGGCGGCCAAATTTATCGTCAGCTGCCCGACGGCGTCGCGGCGAGCGTAGGCATCCTCGAGCCGCCTAGTCACGATCACGGGCATTTGATGACCCGAGGTTTCGAAGGCGCCGAGCTGCGCCGCGTGCACGGCGCGACGGTGTGGGACGCAAAGCCTGGGCGGCTTTGGTTCGAGCACGAAGGTCGTTCACGGCTGCTGCGCTGCCAGCGGATCGTGTTGGCCCCCGGCGCTTATGACCGCTGTATCCCATTCCCGGGGTGGACCCTCCCCGGCGTCGTCACGGCCGGCGCGCTGCAGGTGATGGTGCGTGGGTTCGGCGTCGTGCCTGGCAAGCGCGCGTTGGTCGTCGGCTCTGGCCCGCTGTTATTGCCTACCGTGACGGCGCTGCTTGGCGCTGGTGTTGAGGTCGTCGCGGCTCTGGAGGCGTCTTCGCGGTGGCGCGCGCTGCGTGCGGCGCCCGGTGTGATCGGCAACGCGGCGCGGCGTCGCGAGGCCGTCTGGTACATGAAGCAGCTCTGGCGTCACGGCGTCAAGCTGCAGTGGGGTTGGACGGTGTTCGCGTGTGAGGGTGGCGATCGCGTGCAGCGCGCGGTGATCGGTAGGATCGATGGACAGGGTCGACCCAAGCGCGGCACCGAGCGGACCATTGAGGTCGACGTGGTCGGCGCCGGGTTTGGGTTGGTTCCTTCTACGGAGCTCGGCTTGCGGCTCGGCGCAGAGGCTCGTTATTTGCCTGAGCGAGGCGGGCACTGCGTCATTGTCGATGACGAACAGCGCACCGCTGAGCCTTCGGTCTACGCCGCAGGCGAGATCTGCGGCATCGGCGGCGCCGAGGTGGCCGCGGCCGAGGGGGCGCTCTGCGCGGCTGCGATCTTGCGGGAGCTGCGCGGGGACGCGGTGGCGCCCGCAGTTTTGCGCGCTGCGCGCGCTGAGCGCCGCGCTGCGGACGCGATGTTGAGGGCATTCTCGCCGTTGCCCGGGCTCAGTGAACTCGCTCGGCCCGATACGATCGTTTGCCGCTGTGAGGACGTCACCCGGCTGGGGGCGCAGCAGGCCGCAGAGGTGCACGGTGAATCGATGCGGGCGATCAAGCTCGGCTGCAGGGCCGGCATGGGGCCATGCCAGGCGCGTATTTGCGGTCCTTCGCTGCAGGCGATGGCGACCGGCGACGGCGCTTGCGTCATGGACCGTCCTGTGGTCCAGGTCCCGCTGAAGGCCGTCAGGGCCGCGACCATTCAGAATGCGCCCGAGGCCTGTTGAGCCGCCTTGGGGCGGTGGCTTCTACCTACGAGGAATCGGAAAGAATCTTTGATTGCTAGGGTTACGCCAGATGCCCTGTGTGCTCGAAGGCCGCGCGACCGCTGGGATTTGTGGGCACTTGCGCTGTTGCCGACATTGACCCTTTGGCGCGGGCGCCCTATTTTCCCTCGGCTCTAACTGGCCTGTTCCTCCATTGCGCAAGACCATTTCGATCGGCCCCGACCTGCAGATTGGTGACGGCAACTTTGTCGTGATGGCCGGTCCGTGCGCGGTCGAATCGCGCGAACTGTTGAACGCGGCGGCCGATGCGGTCGCTGAAGCCGGCGCAGGTCTGCTTCGCGGGGGCGCTTTCAAGCCGCGCACCTCGCCGGCAGCGTTTCAGGGGCTCGGCGCGCCGGGCCTGGCGCTGCTCGCCGAAGCATCTCAGCGCACCGGATTAGGTGTCGTGACCGAGGTCCTCGACCCGCGCGACGTAGATTTGGTCGCTCAGCACGCCGCGGTGTTGCAGGTTGGAAGTCGTAACATGCAGAATTTTGCGCTGTTGCGCGAGGTGGGACGGCAGCGTTTGCCGGTCTTGCTCAAGCGAGGCGCGGCGGCCACGATCGACGAACTCCTGCACGCGGTGGACTACATCCTCGAGGGCGGTAACGAGGCGGTGATTCTCTGTGAGCGGGGCGTCCGTAGCTTCGACCCCTCGACCCGTTACCTGCTCGACCTCGCCGCGGTGCCCGTGCTCCAGCAGCGCACGGCGCTGCCGGTCATCGTCGATCCGAGCCACGGCACGGGCAACGCGAGCTACGTGGCCCCGATGTCTAAGGCGGCCATGGCCGTCGGCGCGGATGGCCTGTTGATTGAGGTTCACGCGCAGCCAGACGAGGCCCTCTGTGACGGTCAGCAGGCCTTGACGCCGCCCCGATTCGCAAAACTTATGGCGCAACTCGATCAGTTGGCGCCACTCTGTTGTAAGCGGTTGTCCGCTCCTGGCCGAGTTGTCGGTCGGAGCGGCGACACCCGTAACATTTCCTTCGACGACGAGGTGATCGCCCCGTGACCGTGCCTTCACGAAAGCCGTACATCGCTGGTAACTGGAAGATGAACCTCGACCGCAGCCGGTCGCTCGACCTGATCAAGACGATCAAGGGTCGCATCGGCGACGGCAATGACCGTGAGGTCGCGGTGTTCGTCCCGTCGATTTACCTCGCTGACGTCGGCGCGGTGGGGCAAGGTTCGCCCCTCGGCGTCGGCGGCCAGAACGTATGGCACGAGGAGAACGGCGCGTTCACCGGCGAGCTGGCGCCGCGGATGCTGCGAGAGGTCGGCGCGGACCGTGTCCTGATCGGTCATAGCGAGCGGCGCCACGTCTTCGGCGAGCCCGATGATTGGATGGGCCGTAAGGTCCGCGCCGCGCTCGACGCAGACTTGCTCCCGATCTACTGCATCGGTGAGACGCTGAGTGATCGCAAGGCGAAGCGCACCGATCGCATCCTTAAGAAGCAGCTAGAGTCCGGATTTGAGCTGGTTCAGGCAGCAGACGCGAGCCGGATCACGATCGCCTACGAGCCAGTATGGGCGATCGGGACCGGCGAGACGGCGTCGCTCGAGCAGGTCAACGCCGCCCACGCGACGATCCGCAAGTGGCTGGTCCAGAAGGTCGCCGAGGAGGCTGAGGCGGTCCGGATCCTCTACGGCGGCAGCGTGAAGCCGGACAACGCCGGCCAGCTAATGGCCCTCGATAGCGTCGATGGCCTGCTCGTCGGCGGCGCGAGCCTCGCGCCAGAGACGTTCTTACCGATCATTGAATACGACTCCGTTTAGACTTGTTGATCTGCAAACACGCTCGATCCCACTAGCCTACGCCTCTCCCTTTTTCGCTCATGGTCATCCTCCATTACTCTGCTTGGGTCCTCTTCTTCCTCTCGGCCATCTTGATGATCACTGTCGTGCTGCTTCAAGAGTCGAAGGGTGGCGGGCTAGCCGAAGCTTTCGGCGGCACTGGCGCCGAGACCTTCGGCGTTAAGAGCGGCGGCATCAGCCGGTTCACGTTTTTGCTGGCCGGCATCTTTTGCGGCTCGGCGATCGTGATCAGCACGACCTGGAACGTCTGATTGACGGCCGCCGGCATGGCCGCGATCGCGAGCATGACGGGCGCTGGCTTCGCTGCCGGTGACTCGGAGATTGGACAGGTTAGGGTCGAGGTCCGATCGGTTAACGGCCGCGGCCTCCACCTCAAGCTGCGCCTCGCTTCGGCGTGCAGTGGCTACGAGGCAGCCGTCGAAGAGCGCGTGCGTGCTCGCGTGAGCCGCGGCTCCGTCCTAGTCGTCGTTGAGCGAGCCGCGGCTGCCGCGACGTTGCCCGATCGGGACCTGTTGCGATCGACGGCGCAGTCGATGTCGCAGCTCGCCGAGGAACTCGGACTCGAGAAGCCGACCTTGGCCGAGGTCGCGCAGGTTGCATCCAGCAACAGCCGCGTCGAAGCCGCGACGTCTCGCCCGCTGCCAGCGCAGCTCGGCGCGTTGTTTGACCAGGCGATCGAGGCGCTGCTCGAGCACCGTCGCGATGACGGGGCGGGCACGGTTGCTGCGATCGGCGGCCAGCTCGATGAGCTCGAACGCTTGACGGCGGTTGCTAGTGAGCGCGCCCCCGCGATCGTTGAGAACTATCGGCTTCGGCTGCTGCAGCGGGTGCAGGACTTCGTCGCCGCGAACGTCCCCGAGCCGCCGCCTGCGGTCGACCTCGTCCGCGAGGTCGCGGTGTTCGCCGACAAGGTCGACGTCGCCGAAGAGCTGCAGCGACTGCACGCGCACGAGCAGGAGGTCCGCAGCGTGCTGCGAGCGGGCGGGGAGGTCGGACGCCGCCTCGACTTCTTGCTGCAGGAGCTGCTACGTGAGACCAACACGCTCGGCTCGAAGTCGCCAGACACCGAGACCGCGCACGTCGTGGTTGCGATGAAAGGCTGTATCGCCACCATCAAGGAGCAGGTGGCGAACCTAGAGTGACGAAAGCGCATGAGTGAGAAGCGAGGCAAGCTGGTCGTGATCTCCGGGCCTTCAGGCGCTGGCAAGACATCTGTTTGCCGCGTCTTGAAGGAGAGCGCCGGCGTGGAGTTCTCGGTTAGCGCGACCACCCGGCCGATGCGGGCGGGTGAGCAAGATGGCGTCGACTACCACTTCTTGACCCGCGAGGTGTTCGAGCAGCGTATGGCTGAGGACCAGTTCCTCGAACACGCTGAGTACAACGGCAACCTCTACGGCACGCCGCGATGGCCGATGGACGACGCGTTAGCGCGCGGCAAGACGTTCCTGCTTGAGATCGAGGTCGACGGCACCCGCCAGCTGCGTGACCGCGGCGTCGATGGTCTCTACTTGTTCATTGAGCCCCCGAGCATTGATGAGCTGCGCCGTCGCCTGCAGCGTCGCGGTACGAACGCTGCGGCAGAGATCGACCAGCGCGTCGCCATCGCCAGGGAGGAGATCTCGGCCGCTCGTGAGGAGGTCGCTGGCGGGCCGCTTTATGGTCATTTCATCGAGAATGTAGACCTCGAGGCGACCATCGCTTCCGTCAAGGAGTTGATCTGGTCGTGAGCGGTCCATCTCCTAAGGCGGTCCTCGGCGTCGCGGGCGGAATCGCGGCCTATAAGGTCGCGTTCGTCGCGAGCAGGCTCGTGCAGCAGGGGGTCGACGTGCGCGTCGCGATGACGCCGTCGGCGCTGTCGTTCGTCGGCCCTGCGACCTTCGGTGGGCTGACCAATTCGCAACCGATCCTGTCGTCGACGCAGGTAGATGCAGACGGCACCGTGCCTCATATCGAGGCTTCTCGGGGCGCTGGCGTCTACTGCATCGCGCCGGCGACGGCTGGCGTGTTGGCGCAGCTCGCCAGCGGCGCGGCCGACGACCCGGTCGCGCTGCTCGCTACCAGCGCCCAGTGCCCGGTCGTCATCTGCCCTGCGATGAATGACGCGATGTGGCGCCAAGCAGCGGTTCAGGAGAACGTCGCGCGCTTGCGTGATCGTGGCTTCGAGATGCTCGGTCCGGTCGAGGGCCACCTCGCCGAAGGCTATGACGCGATCGGCCGCATGGTGGAGCCTGAGGCGATCTTGGCTCGGTTGGCGGCCATCTTGGGTATCGGTTGAGCGCCGATCGATGGTGCGCCATGGCGCTGCGCGGGCCCGACGCTGACGAGGCGCTCGCGTTCCTTTTCGTGCACAGTGACGTCCAAGGAGTCCTCGATGAGATCGACGGTCACGTCGTGTGGCTGGTCGGTCGCGCGCCGAGTTTGCCCGCAGGCCTCGCGGTCGAAGTGGAAGAGCGCCCCGTGGGACACGGAGACTTCACGATCACGGGCCTTGAGCATGACGAAGCTATCTTGGTCGCCGACGACTTGTTGGTGCGGCCTCCTTGGGTCGCCCGCCCGGCGCGCTTCGTCGGCGTAGAGTTGATCGTGCCCAGGGGCGGCGCTTTCGGCAGCGGTGAGCACGCCAGCACGCAGGCTGCGCTGCTGCTTCTTCATCGCACGTGGCCCGCCGCGCAGAGCTTCGCTGACGTGGGCTGTGGTTCCGGCATTCTGGCGCTCTACGCGCAGGTTCGTGGGGTCGCCGGCATCGAGGCCTGCGACATCGACCGGGCTTCGGTCGAGGCCGCGCGGGAGCTCTTGCCGGGGGCTCGCGTCGTCGTCGGCGCAGCTGATCGGCTGCGGCCGTGCGAACACGTTATCGCCAACATGACCGGCGACGAACTCATGGCGTCGTTGCCGATGATCTTGCGGATATGGCGGGGTCCTGGCCCGTTAGTGCTGAGCGGTATGCGTCAACGAGAGGTCGATAGGGTTGTTCGAGCAGTCGGTCGCGCGGAGCTCGATCGGGCTTGCGTCGGTGACTTCATCGCGGTCGCGTTCTCGGCGAAGTGAGGCCTCCGATGCAGGTCTCAGGCTGGGAGGTACACGTCGAAGCGGACTCGGTCGCTTTTGACCTCAAATGAGACGTCGCTTGCGAGCGGCTCATGGCGGGGGTGGCGCTTGACGACCACGCGGTCCTGCGCCACTTCGCGGGCGGCGGTGAGCAGGGCGTGCGCGTCGGTCGGGGCGCCGGCGAGCGCGCGGCAGGCTTGCATCTCTTTCTTCACCTGCGCCTTGCCGATGGCGGCGAACATCGGGTCTAGGTAGACGACCTCAGGGCGGCCTGCTGCGACGTTGTGCTCCCGGAGCCATGGCTCGGCCTCGGCGCAGAGGACCTTGATCGCGGCGTCGCATTCCTTGGCGGCGACCTGGAGCAGGAAGCAAAGCGCGGGGACTCGCTCAATCGCAGTTACGGCGCAACCTAATTGTGCGAGCACCATTGCGTCACGGCCAAGCCCGGCCGTCGCGTCGATGACATGGTTGATTTGCCGGCGATGCATGCCGATGGCCCGAGGCAGGGGATCGGTACGGCGCGCCGTGCGAAGTCGCCGTGCGATGGCACCTTCCGTAAATCCGGCCGCAAGCTCGTAGCCGCCCTCCGAGTCTGGGGCCCGGAGCACTAATTTTCCGCTCCGACGTAACAATTGCCAAGTTGTGGGTAGGGGGGAGGTTGCCAGCATGACGCGGAACTGCTCGGCTATGTATCGATCGGACTCAGATGCTCCAGGAGCCAGGGTGATCTCTGGTTGTTCGAGCATGGTTCGCGTTCTGGGGCTACTCGGTCCTGCGGAGTTCATCTGCAACCGAACAGAATCATTACGCGATTCGTCCAATAGTATGGGCGCGCATTACCGACGTTGCTTCGCACTGAGAATCTTCAACTATCAACAGAAAGTCCACACTCGCCTAGGGGTGCTAGACTTTCGCAGATCGTGATCGCAATACCGATGAGCGGTATTGCTGCGCGCTCGTTCTTTCACCCGAAACCTCTGCCTCCCAATCCGCCATGCGGCGACTGCATCTCAAGCTCTTCTATCTTCGTACTCGCATCAAGCGTGAAGCCCAAGGCGTGACCGCCAAGACGCTCGGCGTGCGTCCTGCGACCATGTCACACCTTGAGCAAGGGCGCTCGCAGCCCACGCTGCCGATGTTGCTAGCCTTGTGCCAGCACTACGACGTGACCCCGACCTACCTCTTGGACGATGACCGCCCGATCGATCCGCAGGCGCGTGACCGCTGGGCCGAGCGCGGCAACGTCATCGCTCGCGGGGATTGGATGGAGGTCCCCGAGGGCGCCATGGTCACGACTCACGACGGCATTCGCCTCGTGGCCGTTCAGCCTGGGGCTCGTTACTACGACGCATCCGCGCAGGCTCAGCGCATGACTTGTCCCACGCCGGCGGCTGCTCAGGATCTTGAGCAGAGCCTCGCGGTCAACAAGGATTCCGCTGACAGGGACCTCGAGGAGACCTTGATGCGTGAGCTGCTCGGGCAGCGTAAGCCGCGCAACAAGCCGGTCGCCAAGAGCGCGGTCATCAAGAACGCGATCGCCCAATAGGGCGTCCTCGCGGCGCCTTGATCGGCCTCTCTGGTCAGCGGTCTGAGCCGCGAGCGCAGCCTATGCGCTCAAGGGCATGCAGCGGCTAGATTGGTCCGGCACGATAGGGGGGGGCTCGTAGGTGCCGCGGTCGTCGATCTGAATGGTGTCTGGTAGCCGCCGCTCGGCGCTGCATAGGGTGCGACTCCCGGTGGCGCGCGCAGCGACCCTCAGCGCGCTGAGGGTTTGGGAGCGCAGGTCAAGTAGCGAGAGTAGGTGGGGCTTTTTCCGCTCGCACCAACGAGTGGCTGCTGAGGCGATCTTGCTGAGTTGGTGCGGATACGCGGTCTCGGCGCATGTCGAGGGTGTCTCCAGCGCGGCCATGGGCGTCGCGTCACGCCGGCTGCTCCTGCAGCATGCCTACGAAGGCGCGCTGCTCGCGCCGGCGCGTGAAGTCGCGTCGTTCGGTGCAGGGCATCGAGACTCGGTGCTGGCGACGCAGTAGGTCTTAAAGCAACCGTTCGCGCGAGCGGAACCTCCGCACGCTTGGTGCAGCCAAGACGATGTGAGCCAATCCCTCGGCAGATTGATCCGCATGATGGGGGGGGCTTGCTTGCCCCTGGAGCCCATGGCGCCGTGCTCACGGCCCTTACGTTGGACCGCGGGATCGATCTCGGAGGCTGTCGTGACCTCGCGGCCTCGATAGGCTACGATTCATAGGCTCTGTAGACGCCGTTTGCCCCTGGCGCCACGATTTTCGGTAGAGGTCCTTTCCATCATGCTCCGATCCCTCCTCTTGTCCGCCACCGCCGGGCTCGCCATCGCCACGCCATGCTTGGCGCAGAACATCCCGACAGGCTTCACGGTTGATACGCTCGTCTCTTCTGGATTGCAGGCAGGCCACGACTTCACGTTCCTGCCTGACGGCCGCATCTTGATCGCTAACCGTGCTGGCGCGGTGCATGTCTTCGCCGAGGGCGTCGGCTTGTCGCAGATCGGCACGGTCTCGAGCGTCCAGACGGGTAGTGAGCGCGGTTTGCTGAGCATCGAAGCGGACCCGAACTTCGCCACGAATGGCTACATCTACGTCTGGTGGTCGAGCTCGCAGACGAGCTTCATGCACCTTGACCGTCTCACCTGCACGGGCGCGCTGAGCAACCCGACCAGCACCAACCTGTCGTTTTCGACAGCGTCGCGCCGGGTGATCATTAACAGCTCGCCTGACTCAGCCTTCAACCACAACGGTGGCTCGGCGCGCTTCGGCCCGGACGGCATGCTCTACCTGTCGATCGGCGACGACGCCAACGCGTGCACGGCGCAGAACCAGAACTCGAAGAGCGGCTGCCTGCTCCGCATGGACGTCTCTGGGCTGCCAGCGACCCCGAGCAGCTCGGAGCCGAGCTGGTCTAGCATCGACCCGGGCGACAACCCCAACAGCGCGGCGAACAACTGGACGCAGCTGGTGATCGCTTACGGCTTGCGCAACCCGTTCCGGATGGAGATCGACCAGCTCACGGGTAACTGCTTGATCGGCGACGTCGGTCAGAATGCAGCCGAGGAGTACAGCCTCTACATTCGCCAGGCGAACTTGCAGCTGGTCAACTTTGGCTGGCCGTGGCGCGAAGGCAACCTCAACTACAGCAGCTGCGGTGGCGGCACGCCGGCCGGACTGGTCGCGCCGATCAGTCAGGAGACCTCAAGCTCGTGGAACTCCATCGTCGGCGGCCCGGTCTATCGCAACGCTGGCAACGTCTACGACTTCGGCCCGAACTATGAGGGCGACGCCTTCTACCTAGACTACTTCGCAGGTCAGCTGCGCCGTATCACCAGCAATGGGAGCTCGTGGAGCATCGCGCCGCAGGTCCCTGGTCAGCCTAGCTCGCAGTCGTGGGGCACCGGCTTCAACGGCACCACGGCGATGCGGATGGGGACGGACGGCGCTCTGTATTACCTGCAGCATCCGTCCACCTACGCGACCAGCGGCGGCTTCCTGCGTCGTATTCGTTCGGATGGTCCGAGCAACAGCGTGACGGCCATCAGCGGCGGCGACCAGATCGGTCCGCACGGTGAGACCTTCCCGCAGCCGGTCCGTGCGCGAGTGTTCGACACGAACGGCAACCCGCTGGCGGGCGGCACGATCAACTTCTCGGTGACCGGCGGCCACTCGTTGTCGACCACGAACCCCGTGATCGCCGACGCAAACGGCTACGCGCAGACGATCGTCACCGCCAACGGTAACGGCGGCGGCGCCATCACGGTCTCGGCGACCACTCCGGGTGGTCAGGCCACCGGCTCCTTTGACCTGTTCGCGCGTCGCCTGAACGTCACGGGCATCGTGAGCTCTTCGACGCTCTTGGTGCTGAACGTGGTCAACAAGACCGACGCCGTGCCGGCTCAGGTCCCATACATCGTGCTGATGTCCTTCCCAGGCTCGCCGACGGTGTCGACGCCGATTGGCCCGCTCTGCACGGATCCGACCTGGCCCTTCACGATCGCCATTGAGGACGGCATCGGCGCCTATGGCTTCGTCTCGTTCTCGGGCACGGGCGGGATCGGCTTCCCGAACAAGACCTGGTTCTACCAGGGTGTCCCGAACGGGCTCCTCCAGGGCAACCTGATGAGCTTCCAAGTCTTGGGCCTCGACCCGATCACGGGCTGGTTCCGGACCAACTGCGAGCTTGAGCAGTTCTGATCGAAGCTGCGCCTAGTGCGCAGCTAAGGTCCGCAGCGCGCGCAGCATCTGGCTGCGCGCGTCCGACGTAGGGCCGCCCCCTGCTAGAGGGCGTCGAGCCGTCTACCGGTCGCTGATCTGGCTTGGATCCGACCGCTCAGAGACGTCAGGCCTTGACCGGCTCGGGGGTGATCCGCACAATCCTCGCCCCGTTTCTTTTCCTGGTCCTCCCTCAAAACGCCCCTGATGTCGCGCCCGCTCGCCGTGATCTGCCTCGCCGCTGGGATGGGCAAGCGGACCAAGGTCAGCATGCCTAAGGTCATGCTCCCGATCTGCGGTCGGACGCTCGCTGCGTCGGCGTTGTTGGCGGCAGCCGAGCTCGAACCCGACCAGGTCGTGGTGGTGCTGCATAACCAGATGGAGCGGGTCCAAGCTTCGCTGGAGGCCGCGCTGTCAGGGCGGTTGAAGGCCTTGACGTTTGTCGACCAAGGCGCCCCCAAGGGTACGGGCCACGCCGTCCAGGTGGGCATGGAGCCGCTGAGAGACTTCGTCGGCGACGTCATCGTGATCTACGGTGACTGTCCATTGATGACCGCGGCAACGTTGACGGAACTCCGGGAGCTGCGCGGCGAGGCGGCTTGCTCCGCGTTGACCGCTTATCCGGACGACCCGGCCGGCTTCGGTCGGATCTTGCGAGACGACGCCGAAAACTTCGTCGGCATTCGCGAGCAGCGGGACTGCTCGCCTGCAGAGGACGCAATCCAAGAGGTTAACTGCGGCTTCTACAGCTTCGACTCGGACAGGCTGCGTCCTGCGCTGGCCAACCTGAAGCCCACGAACGCGCAGGGTGAGTATTACCTCACGGACGTCATCTCAGACTTTGTGGCGCAAGGCGAGGTCCTGCCGACGATGGAAGCTGTCGACGTCTCCGAAGTTCAGGGGGTCAATTCCCTGACAGAGCTGGCCGTCGCCCAAGCGATCATGCAGGAGCGCATCTTGCTGCGACACCTCGACAACGGCGTGATGATCACGGATCCGGCGGCGACGTGGATCGACGCAGACGTCGAGATAGGTCGCGACACCCGCATCTTGCCCGGTACGGTCATCGGCGCTGGCTGCAGGGTCGGCGCGGGCTGTGAAGTCGGTCCGTTTGCGCACCTGCGCGGTGGCTCGGTGCTCGAGGACGGCGCCGTGATCGGCAACTTCGTAGAGCTTAAGCAGGCGCACGTCGGCGCCGGCGCTAAGGCCAAGCACTTGACCTATCTAGGCGACGCCGTGGTGGGCGCAGGTGCTAACATCGGCTGCGGCACCATCACTGCGAACTACGACGGCGTGAACAAGCACCAGACGAAGATCGGCGATCGCGCGTTCCTAGGTAGCGGTACCGTTGTGTGCGCGCCGGCAGAGGTCGGCGACGGCGCCATGACGGGCGCCGGTTCTATCGTTAAGCCTGGGACGACGATCAAGGCGCAGGAACTTTGGCTCGGCGTCCCGGCGCGCTACCTGCGGCAGCGTGGAGCGCCGCCCAAGAAGGGAGACCAGGAGGCATGAGGATGCGCGGAGAACGCCTACGTGTGTTTAGCGGCACCGCCCACCCGCGGTTGGCGCAAGACATCTGTTCGTTCATGGGGGTCCCGTTAGGCGCAGCCTCGTTGGCCCGGTTCCGCGACGGAGAGATCAACCTAAAGGTCGAATGTGACGTCCGCGGCGCGGACGTGTTCGTCGTCCAGCCGACTTGTCCGCCTGTCCACGAGACCCTGTTTGAGCTGCTCTCGTTCGCTGACTGCCTCCGGCGTGCGTCTGCCGACCGGGTGACTGCCGTCATCCCGTATTTTGGCTATGCCCGTAAGGACCGTAAAGACGAAGGGCGGGTCCCGATTAACGCGAAGTTGGTCGCTAACATGCTGACCTCAGCAGGGTATGACCGAGTCGTCACGGTCGATCTGCACGCGGCTCAGATCCAGGGCTTCTTTGATATCCCGGTGGATCACCTCTACGCCCGCCCGGTGATGATCGAGCGCGTGCGCCAGCTAGGCGCCGAGAACATCAAGATCGTCTCGCCTGACATCGGCGGCACCAAGCTCGCGAGAGCCTACGCTAAGGACCTCGAGTGCGACCTCGCCATCATCGATAAGCGTCGCATCAGCGGCGAGAAGACGGTGATCGAGAATATGATCGGCGAGGTCGAGGGGCATGACGTCGTGCTCGTCGATGACATGGTCTCGACCGGCGGATCGATCGTCGACGCCGCCCGCATCGTCAAGGAGAAGGGCGCTAACAAGGTGTTCTTGGTCGCGACGCACGGTGTGCTCGCGGGCAACGCCGTTGAGCGACTCAACGAGGCCGACGTCGAGAAAATCCTGCTCGCCGACACGATCCCGCTGCCCGACGAGAAGCTGCAGCGGCTTGAGGTCTGCTCGATGGCCCAGCTGCTCGCGCGCGCCATTGACCGAATTCACCGTAGCGAGAGCGTCAGTAAGCTGTTCGAGTCCGAACGGTAGACGCCCTCATGCATCACTTTTCCCCCCTTAGTTGCACCCGACCAGAGTAGAGGTATCTCGATGGAAGTCGTCCGCATGAAAGCCGAGCGCCGTAGCGCCCTCGGACGTAGCAAGATCAAGAAGCTGAGAGAGCAGGGCTGGATGCCCGCTGTCGTTTACGGCGGTGAAGGTAAAGAGACGATCTCGATCCAAATCTCCGAGTGGGAGTTGGATCAGCACGTCAGCAAGCTCCACAAGATCTACAGCTTGGAGATCGACGGGCAGTCCGACTCGGTCTGGCTGCAGGACGTTGAGTGGAAGGCCACGACGGATCGCCCCCTTCACGCGGACTTCCTCCGCATCGATCTAGATAAGCCTTGGGAGAGCAAGGTTGAGATCTCCTTGTTGGGTCACCCCGCGGGCCTCTCAAAGGGCGGCGTGTTGATCAAGGACAACCTAGTCATCCCAGTCAGGGCCTTGCCTAAGGACCTGCCGTATGGCCTCGAGATCGACGTCAGCCACCTCGACACAGGGGCATCGATCCGCGCGAAAGAGCTGCAGCTGCCCGAGGGCGTCTCGCTCGCGGTCGACCCTGAGCTCATCATCGTCCGGGTGACCGGCGGCAAATAGCGGCCCAAAGGCGACGCATCGGGCCTTAGTCCTTGTCCACAAGGGCTCTGCTGCGTAGCCTTTTCGCCCCTCCAACACCGTTATGGGTTGGCATCGGATCGCGCTCGGCATCGGCAACCCCGGCACCGAATACGAGTCCACCCGACACAACGTCGGGTTCATGGTGCTAGACCTGCTAGCGGAGCGGTTGGGATTATCCTTCTCCAGACTCGAGCGTCACGGGCCAGACGGCTCCAAGCGATTCTCGGGGAAAGTGAAGGCGCAGGTCTGCGAAGGGCGGCGCAAGGGACGATCGTTCCTGCTCGCCAAGCCACAGACCTACGTGAACTTGACCGGTGACGTAGCTGCTCCGCTCCTGCGGTCGAGCAAGCGATCGCCGGAATCGCTCTTTGTAATCGTCGATGACCTGAACCTACCGCTGGGCCGGATGCGACTCCGGCCGTCGGGGAGTGCAGGGGGCCACAACGGCCTCAAATCTGTCCAGCAACTGCTGGCTACGGATGCATATCCTCGTCTCCGTCTCGGTATCGGACCGCCCGCCTCGGATGAAGCCGATGGTGGCGCCGAAGGTCGAAGTAAGGCCGCCGCCCTTCGAGGGCGCGATTGGCCGGACTTCGTCCTGGCCCCCTTCCTCCCGGAGGAACAGGAGGTTCTCGGTCGTGTTTTGGCTCGTGCCGCTGACTGCACCCATGGTTGGTTGGATGGCGTGAGCCTGCAATCCCTGATGGGAACCTTCAACAACTAGCCTAAGGCCGCGGTGTGACCGCGCCCGTGATGGCTTGTTGTGTAACCCGCCGACCGATCGGTCGGTGTTCGGGCATCCGCCCGGGAGATCGTTTTGAACCGTACTCGCAATTATGAATGCATGTGCCTCCTCGATAATCGGGAGGTGCGCAAGGGCTGGGATCCGCTCAAAGAAGTGGTCGCCGGCCTGTTCACCAAGCACGAGGCTAAGGTCCTCAGCAGCCGCCGCTGGGATGAGCGTCGCCTCGCGTACCCGATCAAGGGGCAGATCCGCGCGACCTATCTCCTGCTCTACTTCTCGGTCGACACGCAGGTGATGCCCGCGATCCGTCGAGACCTTGAGTTTAGCGAGCCGATGCTCCGCTACATGATCACCGAGTGTGATGACATCCCGGCGGACGCTTATGAGCCGGAAGCTGAGTTTGACGTCGACGCGATCCCTGAGGACAACGCCCCGGAAGTTGAAGAAGCTCCGGCAGAGGAAGACGCTGGAGACTCCAGCGCCGCGAGCACCGAAGGCGATGCCACTGCCGAGAGCACCGAAGGCGATGCAGCTGCCGAGAGCACCGAAGGCGATGCAGCTGCCGCGAGCTCGGAGGGCGAGATCGCAGGTGACGCTGACGGCGCCGAAGAGGGCGCTCCCGCTGACCCAGTTGCCGAAAAGACCGACGGTGAGGAGGACAACTAATGACCACCAACGAACCTGTAAAGACCGAAGAGAGCTCGGAGGGCAAGGCGCCCTCGAGCGGCGGCGCGCCGCGTCGCAGCCGCTTCGGTCGTTTTAGTCGCCGTAAGCTCGTCGAGCCGGAGGAGCCGCTGGACTACAAGAACGTCGCGTATTTGATGAAGTTCCTGTCGCCAAACGGCCGCATCCAGTCCCGCAAGCGCACCGGTTTCTCAGGGCAGAACCAGCGGAAGCTGGCTTCCGCAATCAAGCGCGCCCGCATTGTGGGCTTGTTACCGTTCGTCGGGAGGACGTAAGCGATGGAAATCCTCTTGAAGCAAAACGTCGAGCACCTCGGTCGCACCGGCGACGTGGTGGAGGTCAAGCCGGGCTACGCTCGCAATTATTTGTTGCCTCGCGGTCTCGCGGTGCCCGTCACTAAGAGCAACATGGCTGAGGTCGAGCGCGCCCGCGCGAGCGCCTTAGCTGAGGAAGAGGCGCGGTTGTCCGGCCTCAAGGACCTCGGTGCCAAGCTCGCCGAGGCGTCGGTCACGATCGAGGGCAAGGCCAACGAAGAGGGGCACCTCTTCGGCTCGGTCAATGCCGCCCAAGTGGCCGCTGCGTTGCGTGAGAAGGACATCCCGATCGACGACAAGATGGTCCGGCTTGAGAATCCGCTGAAGGAGATCGGCGTCTACGACGTCACCGTTCACCTACACGCGGACGTCGAGGCGGTCGTCAAGGTCTGGGTCGTGCACCAGAAGCCTGAATAAGGCTCGGCAGAGGAGCCGACCGGCCGTCCATGATGGCGCCGGTCGGTTACGACGAGGCTCACCTTGAACGAAGCCATTCGAGTTTCCATGGTCAGCCTCGGCTGCGCCCGCAACCTCGTCGACTCCGAGGTCCTGTTGGGGCATGTCGTCGAGGAAGGCCTGCAAGTCGTCGGTGAGTCTGATGATGCTGACGTCGTCGTCGTCAATACTTGTGGGTTTATAGACACCGCGAAGCAGGAGTCGATCGACACGATCTTGTCGGTGGCCAGCCTCAAAGAAGAGGGGCGCTTGAAGGGCGTCATCGCGGTCGGCTGCCTCGCGCAGCGCTACGGCGAGCAGCTCAAGGAGCAGATCCCTGAGTTAGACGGGGTGTTTGGTTTGTCTGACTATTCGGGCGTGCCGAGCGTCGTGCGGAAGATCGTCAACGGCAGCGAACGACGTTGGACCGCGACCGTCGACGGCGGCAAACCAAAGGGCCCGCGCAGCGACACCAAGCGCTGCTTGTTGACCCCGACGAGCTTCGCGTATCTGCGGATCTCTGAGGGTTGTGACCACACCTGCACCTTCTGCGCGATTCCGAGCATGCGGGGCCGCAACCGCAGCAAGCCGATCCAGGTGTTGGTAGAGGAAGCCGAGAACCTCGCCGCCGCAGGCGTGAAGGAGCTCGTCGTGGTCGCAGAGGACAGCACCCACTACGGCGTTGATAGCGAGAAGAAGCGGCTGATCCACGTGCTCCTTGAACGCCTCGCCGAGGTGGAAGGCATCGAGTGGGTACGCCTGATGTATGCCTACCCGCACACCGTCTTGCCAGACTTGACGACCTTCCTGCGAGAGAACCCCAAGGCCGTCCCATACCTTGATATCCCGATCCAGCACATTAGCTCGCCGATGCTGCGCGCGATGAAGCGCGGCGTGAAGAGCGAGCAGGTGCGGGGCATCCTTGACCGCCTGCGCGACGAGGTGCCCGGTATTGCGGTGCGTTCGACGCTGATCACAGGCTTTCCTGGCGAGACCGAAGAGGACTTTGAAGCGCTCAAGGCCCTGGTTCAGGACTACCGGTTCGAACGGCTCGGCGTGTTTCCTTACTCGCGCGAGGAGGACACCCCGGCGCACGATATGTCTGATCAGGTCCCCGAGGAGGTGGCTGAGGCTCGAGCAGAAGAGCTCATGGGCATGCAACTTGAGGTGATGCGTGATTTCCATCGATCGCAGGTCGGAGAGACGCTCGACGTCTTGGTCGACGGCTATGACGAGAGCGGGGAGTTTGCCGTAGGGCGTAGCTACGCCGACGCCCCCGAGGTCGACTGCCGCGTGCTCTTGGCTAAGGATTCCGCGGGTCCGGGCGATCTCGTGCGTGCGAAGATCGTCTCGGCTGGCGACTATGAGTGGGTCGGCGAGGTCGTCGATCTTCCTCAACCATGAACATCCCCAATACGATCACGATGATCCGTCTGGTTATGACGGTGTTCGTGTTCGTGTTACTTGAGCTGCACGCCCGCGCGGGCTGTGTGTCGATGACGCTCCCCTGGATCGCGTTCGCGCTCTTCTTGGTGGCGGCGGTTACGGACTTCCTCGACGGCTACCTCGCGAGGAAGTGGAACATGGTCTCTCCGTTCGGTCGGATCGCCGATCCGTTCGCCGACAAGATCTTGATCGTGGGCACGATGATCTCGTTGCTGCACTTCCCCGTCGCGACCGCGGTGGTGACGCACTGGTATGTCGTGGTGGTCATCGCCCGCGAGTTCCTCGTCACGGCGATCCGCGGCTACGTCGAGTCGACCGGCAAGGCCTTCGGCGCGGACCGCCTAGGTAAGTGGAAGATGGTCTCGCAGTGCTGGACGGTCGCCGCGGTCATGTCGATGGTGGCCGGCAGCTCATGGTTCGAGTGGGCCGCGATCGGGGGCTTTTGGGTGAGCCTCGCGCTGACCGTCGTGAGCGGCCTCAACTACTGCATCAAGGCGCGTGAACTGATCATGAAGGGGGCGGCCTGACATGGACCGTGTCCGTTGGTTCCTGATTACCAGCGGTGGCCTCGGGCTCTCGCCGATTGTACCTGGGACGGTCGGGACGCTCGGTGGAGTAGCGCTGGGGCTGCTGCTGATGTGGTTGTTCGAGCTGTACTTTGTGGTCGCCTGGGGGGTCGCCGCGTCGCTCTTGTTCGTCTGGAGCTGCGGGCAGTCGGAATACGTCGCGCGTACGTGGGCCAAGAAGGACCCGGGCGCGTTCGTGCTCGACGAGGTCGTCGGCTACTTGGTGACCCTGGTCACGTTCTGGCTGTTGGTGCTGTGCGCCCCGCTGGATTCTGTCGACGAATATGCGGTGAGCCACGGCGTTAACCTCCTGATCGTGTTCTGCGGCGCGTTCGGCTGGTTCCGGGTGTTCGATATCTTGAAGATCTACCCGTGCAACCGACTCGAGAAGCTGCCTGGGGCGCTGGGCATCATGGCCGACGACCAGGTCGCTGGCGTCTACGCTGGCGTGGCGCTCTGGCTGTCGATGCCGACCGCATTGTCCATCTTGAGCTGAGCACCAAAGGCCCTCATCTAGACGGTTGCGGCACGTATCGAGTGCGCTGCACCCGTCTCTAGGTGATGATACGCGCCGCCATGGCACGCAAAGGCAGTAAGTCGACCGGTAGTCTCGCCCGTAACCTCGCGATCAACTGCGCAGTCGCGGGGCTGCTCGGCGGCTTGCTCGTCACCGTCGCGGTGGTCCAGAACGTCACCGGTTCGATCGCCGATCCGGACGCCGTCACCAAAGGGTGGCAGGTCGGGGTCGGCTTGTCGTTGCTGTGCGGGCTGCTCTGCGGCGGCGCTGCTTGGTCTTTCGGCGGTAAGGTCGCGACCCGCGTCACCGACATCCAGCACGCAGTCGGCAAGCTCGGCCGGGGCGGGAGCGAGGTGCGGGTGCGTATCAGCGGCAACGACGAGGTCAGTAAGCTCGGCAGCTCCGTGCAATACCTCGCGAGCGACCTCGCCGCGCTGCTGAGCGCGCAGGATGAGGCCGGCGGCGCGCCGGCTTCGATGGACCCGATGGTCAAACAGCTGCGCGATAAGACGGTCCCTGGCGCGCCGCCGCGGATCGTCGGATTTGAGGTTGACGCCGCGATCAGCGACGGATCACGCGGTGGTCTGGATTACTTCGACGTCGTCGCGCACCCAGAGGACCCGGCGCAAGCCGTCGCCTACGTCGTCACCGCTGAGGGTCACGGCGCAACGTCAGTCTACGCGTGCCGGTTGGCGCGTGATGAGCTGCAGCGCGCGCTCGCCCAAGGGGCGACGCCCCGCCGCGCGCTCGCGCACACCAATAAGGTCATGAAGAAGCAGCTCCCGTCGGGCGCTTGCGCGCTCGCGACGTTGCTGCAGATGCATGGCGGCGGTTGCAAGCTCTACCAGGCTGGCGCTCACACGCCCTTGTTGATCTGTCAGCGCGGTGACGTCTTGGAGCTCAACGCTGAGGGCATCGCGCTCGGCCTCGACGACGGCCCGGTCTTCGAGAAGAGCTTGCGTCCTCAAGAGATCGAGATGAGCCCCGGCGTGCGCTTGGTCTTCGGTAACGATGCCCTGCTGCGCTCCGAGGGGTTGCTGGACCTGCTGCCCGAGCTCTCGCCACGTCACACCAATATGTTCATGAACATGGTGCTCGGGAGGCTTGAGCAGGGCGCAGGAGAAGACGGGCTCCGCGAGGACGTCGTGTTGATGACGGTGAAGATGGAGAGCCAAGAGTGAGCGCGCCCAACCCGCCTGGCGGGCGGGCGCCCGAGGGCTCCTTTCAGCGCGCTATTGAAGACATCTACTTCGACCGCGACAACGCGCGCGGCTCAGATAAGACGCTGCTCTGGTTTTGCGAAGAAGTCGGTGAATTGGTGCGCGCGATTCGTCGCGGCGCCAAAGACCGTGACAACCTCGAGGAAGAGTTCGGGGACGTATACGCGTGGCTGTCGACGCTTGCGTCGATCCATGCCATCGACCTGGACGCCGTCGGTCGCAAGAAGTACGGCGACGGCTGCCCGCGCTGCACCGCGGCGCCGTGCGCGTGCCCTGAGCACTGATCAGGTAAGGCTATTTGCGCTCGGCGCGCCAGCGGTTGTTGGCGCGCTTGGCGTCGAGCGTGACGATGTCTGGGTCGATTAAGACCTCTACGGCCTTGCCCTTGAACTTCAGCGTCGCCTTCTTGCTGCGCCACCAGGTGGCTTCGTCGACGGTCTTGCGCTCGGTGCTTTCGTCCTCGTAGACGACTTCGACGACCGTAGGCATCACCGCGCGACCGAAGTCTTCGACGGTGACGGTGGTCGTGCGGCCAGAGACCTTCACGTCGGTGACCGCGTGGTCGAGCGCCCACTTCTCGTAAAACCAGGTTCGGAAGTGAGCCTGGAGGTCTCGGCGCGACACGCGCTCGAAGGTGTGGAAGAAGTCGTAGGGGTAGGGGTGCTTGAACGCCCAGTCCTGCGCGTATTCACGGAAGGCTCGAAAGAACACCTCGTCGCCGAGGTAGCCACGAAGCTGGTGGAGGATCGCGGCTGGCTTGCTGTAGCTGGCGAAGCCGAAGCTGTCCGTGCCGTAGGTGTCTCCGTGGCGCATGCAGATGACGTCTCGACCGCGGCCGATGGCGCTACCGGTGCTGATCAGTGAGCCCTTAGGCCCGCTCTTTCGGCCTTGGAAGTCGTCGCGGCAGAGCGTCGTCCAGAACGACGTGAAGCCCTCGTCTTGCCAGGCATAGCGCTTCTCGTTGCTGCCGAGCAGCATCGGGAACCACATGTGAATTAGCTCGTGCGCGATCGTCCCCGCTGGGCGGCGCCCGCCGATGATGGTCATCATCGGATATTCCATGCCGCCGCCGATGATGCCTTCGCACGCCGTCATGTGCGGCCACGGGTACGGGTGCACCATCTCGGACATGTACTCGATGGTGTGGCGGGAGTATTCAGCGCCGCGACGCCAGTCGCCCGCGTTGGTCTCGTAGACCGCGTGGATCATACAGATGCCGTCTTTGCCCTCGCCGTGCTTGTCCTTGACGACCGCGTGGGTGGCGTCCCAAACGTAGGTGCGCCCGAGGCTGACGGCTGCGTCGCGAACGTTCTCAGCGTGGAACTTCCAGGTCAGCTCGCCGCCGTCTGACGTCTTCGTGGCCTCGCCGGCGTCGAGGTCGTCAGCGTCGACGACGTTGATGATCTCGCGGCTCTCACGCGCCTCGTCGAGGCGGTCTAACGCCTTCTCCGTCAGCACTTCGGCCGGGTTCTGTAGAACGCCTGTGGCTCGTACGATGTAGCCGTCGGGTGCGGTGATCGAGAGGTCATAGTCGGCGTAGTCC